>Ga0123353_10000019_pt1 | contig 185006 bp, 158 predicted proteins | sample TergutLab28metaG_3_FD_92763 | JGI IMG/M metagenome (GOLD analysis project Ga0123353, IMG submission 92763) | Labiotermes labralis P3 segment gut microbial communities from Petit-Saut dam, French Guiana - Lab288 P3 | ecosystem: Host-associated > Arthropoda: Insects > Digestive system > Gut ... | reverse complement strand
TACGGTAGCCCGTAGCAGGGAACCATATTTTGCCCTGGGCAGGATCGGTGAGCGTAGTTCCGGGCCAGTAGCGTAGTCCGTTAACGGGAACGTTCACGCTGCCTATTCCGCGACCAAAGTTCCACCCCAGATCGCGCAGCGGATTCAGTACGGTAACAAATTGCCCTTCGAACTGACGGTTGAAGTCGTTCCACGTGCCGTTGGCGGGAAGTTTCCATCCCGGAGGACACGGGTCATAGATGCTCTTGCCCTCGCCTGCCTGATTATTGATCACGTTGGGATCGTTCCAGATATGCGTCGTAGCGTTCGCATCGGTAGTCCAGTTGCCGGTCGGCACGGTGTAGAACGCCCACGGATAAGACACAGACTCGGCTATCGACACGGGGCCGATGGCATTGACCGAAGCGTTGGGAGCATAGGTGAACTCCGCCGGAAGCGGGTCTTTACGCCCGAACTGGTAGTAAAGAATGCCACGCCTGGGCACACTATAAACAGCCGTAGTAAAGAACGTCTCCACAGCCCCGAGGTTGCGATCCATCATTACCTTGTTGGCGTTCATGCCGGTACCAGACCACAAGTCCGTGCCGCTGGCCGGCGAGCCGTAGCGTTCCACCTGCCCGCCCGGAACGATGTATGTGTAAACGTTCGGGTCTATCGTCGAAAAGTTGAACTTGTCGGGCTGGTAGTCCGTAACCCAGAAATGCCAGCTCCACAGATAGCGGCCGTCGCCGCCCACCTTTTTGAGGCCGAGCGTGAAGTTGCCCGCAGGCAGATTGGCCGGAACATTGAGCATAAACGTCTGGTTAGGACCCGTACCCGTGCCTGCACCCGAACTGTTGTTGTTCATGAGGGTTATGGCCGTCGTGGATGGAGTGCTGCTGAAAAGCGCGGGCAGATCCGTCCAGATCAGATCGACCACCCAATTATCAGACGCACCGATGACGTTAAGAGGGTTGTTGCCGTATCCTGCGGCCGTACCGCTCCAAAAGCGGTTCACCTGGTCGATGGGTATTCTGTATGTACGCGCCACGCCACCTGCGGCAGGGGCCGGATTGAGGATGAACGAGTTGGAAACCGAACCGGGAGTGCCCGGCCCGCTGTAATCGACATTGCCGAAAGTCTGAACCCGCGAGTCGGCGGGATCGGTGCCTATATCGACAACATTCAGGCCAACGGTATATTCATGGTTGGTCGTGAGATTGAAGTCGCCGATCATGTCAGCGCCCGGATAAACGCGAAATACGCTCGTGGAAGCGGGCGAAGTCGAAGTCGCCACGATCTCGATGTAGGTCGCGTTCATGGGAGCGTAGAAAGTCTTCTCCCTGACCGAGCCGGATCTGGCATTCACACCCTGCTGGTTGCGCGGAACGTACCACGAGAAAGTCTCGGTCATCCCATTAGTCGGCATTACGCCCGCATCGGTTATGGCCGCATAGTCGATAGGCGAACCGTCTATCGGGAAAAGCGTAGTCGCGCTCACGCCGTTATTCGCCAAAGCAGCGTCGGCAAATGTAATGTTATTCGCCACGTTGCGCAGGCGCACCGACGTGATGGTCATGTTGGGATTCGAGAGCGTCAGATTGAGCGTTACCTTAGCTACATTGCGCGTGAACACGGGATAGAGCGTAGTGCCGAGTTGTACCGGCGACTCCGTTACGGCGCTCATCAAAAGCGTCTTGCCGGGCAGAAAATCCTCGAACACGCCGTTCTCGTCCGTTATCGCCTTGACCCTCGTAATGACATCGGCAAACGTCGATTCAGAAGTGAGGTTCCAGTTGTAGAGGTTGCCCTGACGAATGTTCGCCACGAAAAGCGTGTAACACGCCGAAGAGACTTGAACCAGAGGTACCGAAATATTCAAAGGATAGTTCGGCGGTGTACCCGGGTTCTGAGGATCGGTCAGATCGAGGTCGCCGTCAGCAACGCTCAGAAAGCGCGGAGCGCCCAGCATCCTCGCCGACGGAGTGTTGCCGTCAAACTGGATGATCCACACATTCTGAATGGTGGGATAGTTGTCATCGTAGGGCTGTCCCGGCCCCATATCGGGAGGAATGGAGCGCGTAGCAGGATCGGCATGTGCCGCAAGGGTCAATTCGTCGCCCGCAATCATCCCTGCGACCGAAAAGTCAAGGCGCACCATTGTCTCATCGCCCACCGGCGGGAACTGCAGAGCGTTATCCAACTCCTTTACGCACGAAGCGAACAGGAGGGCGGCAAAAGCCATAAAAACAAATCTTTTCATTTCAGTATATTTTTTAATTTTCTGTCTTTAAGTTTTTTCGTCATTGCGAGGGCGGAGCCCGAAGCAATCTATTCCCTATTTCTGGATTGCTTCGGTGCACTACGCGCTCCTCGCAATGACGGGCGGGTTAGTTCCCTATGTCATCGCTTCCGCCGCTTCCGCCGCCGTTATCCCAGCCGCCGGGGCCGTATTCGATGGGAATCGTAAGATAGGGTATCATATCGCCGCCTATATCGTCGGTGCTTCCGCCATCATGATCCCAAGGCGATATATTGTAGCTGATCGCAATCAGCTCCGACATGACGTTGATAAAGAAATTATACCTCATGCCTCTCTCCACGACCATCGCTATCGGAACCGTAGCTTTGAGAGGCGCACCGCTTATATCCAACTGCAACTGGAGAGCCAGAGGTTGTACTTGCACCAGTCCACCGCCTTCGCTCCCGCGATAGTCCGACGGGAAAACCGGGCTCTCGACATACCACTGTATCGCATTCCCCGCGGGACCCGGTCCGGGGGTAACATTGTCGGCAACGACGGATACGCCCAGATCGACATAATTGGGAATGGCCGTACCGACATTGACAGAACTGTAAACGGTTCTCCAATTGGTCTGATAGTTATAGTTCGGGTAAACTATACCGGTACGGGCGTTGTACCACCCGTTGCTGCCGGCGTTCAGAAGCCTGAGCGTGGTAATGTTGAAGGTCTGGCCCAACGGCGTGGTTTTTCCCAAATCGCTGTCGGAGTAGTATTCGGAGTAGAACCATACTTTTACCGCCGACTTGACGGGAAAAAGTTCCGTCGGGTCGGGAAGAGGATGAACCTGCCCGTTGGCGGTTACCTCGATCTCGAAAGGTGTGCCCGCACCGTCGGCATCGTCGGGCATCGAAGCCCATACATCGTCGGTCAGGTTGAACACCGCGAGAAAGCCCAGCCCGGCAGTATTATACATGGGGATCGCCGGATGGATCACCGCCGTGCGGTAGAGACCGGTGTTGTTGACCGGATTAAGCCCTGTGGTCGGGACGGCCTGCAACATCTGAGCCTGTGCCCGGTCTCTGGTCAGCAGAGGCTGCGAAGGGGCGTACATCGGAGGCGAAGAATATGGCGGAAGACCGTCGGCAGCGACAGGGAACCTGATCGCCACAGGTATCAGCGCGCCCGCCACACCGTAAGTTCCGGCGCTTACACCGTCATCGTAGGCATAGTAGCCGAACTGACGGCTGTCGGTAATATTATTTCTGGTAATAGCGGTACTCGACGTGCCGCCGACATGGTAGCTGACCAGCGTGTAGGCGTCGCCATGCTCGGGATCGCCGTTTACATCGGCGCGCGTTCCCATGGAGAAATCCTGGTCGATAACTTGCCCGATGTCGCCGCCGGAGCGCGGTGCAGGTTCCTTAACACAGGATGCCAGCAACCCCGCACATAGCAACAACGGAGCCGCAAGGTATAATAATGCTGATATTCGTCTCATAATCTTAAATGTCTATGTATTCCGAGTTCGGGTCATCGACCAAAGGATCGTAATTCACATGGGGAGGCGTGGGAGTCCCCGTAGTCGGAGCCGCGAATTTAGTGTAAGTACCTATGGTAGCCGTCACCGCATAACTGTATCCCGCCAGCAGTCCGCAATCAGACGTGCCGCTGTTGGTTATATCCGACAGAGCGAACGAGATCGAAGGATTGCCGCCTGCGATATCCTCGAACAGATACGGAGTGCCGTCCTGGTCGATGAACCGGAACGTCATTGTTACCGTAGCGTCGTCGGCTCCGCCCGCCCCCATTGTCTGCCTGAGTTCAGGCATGATAACAAGCAAGCGTCTCGAAGCGCCCGTAGATGTTATATTCGCGCCGGATGGATAGGAGATGGTCATCGAGGTTGCCGCGTCTCCGGGCGTGACATTGTTCGTCAGGTTAGTCATATCGGGGTTAATGGCAGTATAGGTACCCGAGACAACGAACTCCCGCGCAGGAGAGCCGCCCGATATTTCAAAGGTGACGCTGCCTAACCTCAGAACAGGCCCACTGGAGACAGTCGATCTGTTGACCACAAACTCGATGGCAGTCATCATGTGTCCGAACTGCAAAGGCAGGTCTCCGGCAGGCGAAGGGATCTGCATATCCTTGGTCTGGGTTCCCGCCACCATATAATCAGTCATGGCAGTGGCATCCGTACCCTCGGCCTCACCGGGAGTACCGGTAAGGTCTGCCACACGGAAAGGGATAGCCGAAAAGTCGGTCACGGCGACGTTATACGGATAATACCCGTAAACCTCTATTGCACCCCAACTGGAAAAACCCGAAAGCCGGTCGCCGGTGCTGACGTTATTCAGATAGTAGAACCACGTCGCGCCGTTAAACCAACCATAAAAACTATTGTAAAAAGAGGCCAACGCGGGAGAGGCCGAAGGCGCCGAAATGCCCAGCCCGATCATCGCTCCCTGCGGGAATACGCCGTCCACTTTTGCACGGCTTGCCGCCGGTGCGATCTCTCCGGAACCGCTTTCGATGATCGTTGGTACGATACCGAAAGATATCGTCCCGTCTCTCATATCATACGGAACCTCCCTGCTGCACGCCGCAATCGCAAGCGTCAGCAGACAGAAAATCGTTATTTTTAATACTTGTCTCATTATCTATCGTAATTTAAGATTCTACCACCATGTGCCGCTATTACCCCCCAGGTTTTGGTTACCGTTTATCCACGGAGTGACGGTTATGTTTTGGGCGAGGATCATTTCACCCGAGAAAGCAAGCTCCACGGTATACTGTTTCCCCCTCTCTCCGCCAACGGCAGTAAGATTGGCCCAATATCCGCCGGGATCGCCGGTAATGGTAATAGACCTGTCGCCCGTCAGGCTCACGACATCGAATGCGAGAGGCACATCGGGCTGGAGCATCATATCCACAATTACCGCAGGGGCTCCGAATAACGGTATTACGAAACCGTTCAGGTCGCCGGTAAATACCCCGCCCGAAATCTTGAATGTCAGGTTCTCGGCTCCGAGATCGAGCGTTACAGCCGTGTTAAGCGATTTTGCGCCCGAAGCCGAAGCCCGCATACCAAAAACAGGCTCGGGATAAGATTGACCCGGAGCGCATTGTAATTTGAACGTTATACGCGTGAGCATGTGCTCGAAGACGAGCTTGGTACCCTGGCCTATAATGGTATTGGAGAGCGTACCGGATACGGAATTGCTCATCATAACATCCACATCGCCCTTAGATATGTCGTAGGTAATGGTTCCGACAGCGTTGGGAGCAGCAACGGGATGATAGCCTATGAACGATACGACCGAGTTATCGAGCGGGTACTCCATGCCGGTATTGACGTGCTCGCCCGTATTATCCGTAACCGAAACCGTCAACGCCCGGTCGAAAACGACTGCCGGAGCAAACATATAGGCTACGCTTACCGGAGTATTATCCCAACTGTCCACGGGCGCGCGACTTGCCGCGACCGACCCCGTCGGGCTGCTCACGCTCAATATGATGCTGCGGCTTTGCTGCGACGTGGCCAACTCCTTGTTGTCATTGCAACCGACAGCTACAAGAGCAAATGCCAGAAGTGCAAAAGCCGGTATTATCAATCTCTTTTCCATATATTTTTCATGTTTCAATATTAACCTACGCTCCCTGTCGAGGGATTGTCGCTGTTCACATCATCCCAAGGGGTCGGAACGATGAAAGCCTCTATCTCGAACTCTATAACCGTGCCTTCCACAAGCGAAAGGGTGAGTTGATACGTTACGCCCATGCCCGGCTTCCACTCCGGAAGCATCGCCCTCCAAAGGGGTATAATCTCTTCGACATCGATAACCTCGCCACTGAAAACATTGGTAACGGTGTATTTGAGAGAAATTTCAGCCGGTGTGAGACCGTCGCTCTGACCTTCCAGATTCTGCGGGATGAGCATCAGGTACTGTCCCGATTTGAAGAGACCGTTCCAGTCCCAAGCATCGGTCTGACCTGCACCGAAATCGGGAGTGATGACGCGGGCGTCGAATTTAAGGTTCGCCAATCCGCCGTGCCCCTGAGAGGTCATCGTGTAGCTCGCCCATCCGCTGTCGTCGGCAGGGCGCGTGGTTGTCCAAAGATCGGCATCGGTCAGCAATTTGCTCAGATCGAGAATGCCGCTGCCCGTTACGTTACGCACGGTCAGTTCGTTGAACTCCACAATAAAAGGACGATTCTGCTCAGCAATGTCGAGTTTTACCACGAAATCCACCCGTGTCAGGGCATGATCCATCGTGAATTCGACCCTTCCATTGTTCGACGTTGCGAAGGTCATATCAGTCCTGTTGGCATACATCAGGTCGATCTGGCCAAAAATGTCCGTCGGAACAGTGTATGTAATGGTCGGGGCTCCAGTATCGGCCATCGCAGCCGGGTAAAGAATGAAAGTATCCTCCACATCTATATAGGGTGCATAGGCAAAGAACGACACATTGCGTCCGTCCTGCGGCCAGTATTTGCGAACCCCGCTGTACGTCCACGTCCCGTCACCCGGCAAATCGGTAACCGCCTGATTCAGAAAATAGTCGGGTATCCGCATGGCAAGGTTGTCGCCGAAACTGCCTGTGTGAGAGTAGCCGAACACGCCTATCTTGCGCACAGCAGTTGTAACTGTGCCGCGCGTCGCCGCGTCGTCCGTGCCGAACACGATGCCGTTATCCTGCGGTACGGGGCCGATTTCGCTGTCGCCGGAGCAGGCGACCAGAGTTGCCGCCGCCAGCACAACCAGTCCCACCCCGCGCACGAAGCACAACATCGACACCATCCGTCCAGGTTCAGGGAATCGCTTCCTGTCTTTTGTCTTTGTCTTCATATTTTATCTGTATTTTAGTTCTTGTCTTTGCATGAAAACTCTCTCTTGCGACCGTAAAGGGATCATTCAACCCTTTACGGTCTGTAACCAAAGCCCATTGGCGGGCGGGCTCCGGAATAGTCGTTACGGCAACAGGGTCTCGTCCTGATCCGTCCAACTGTTTACGGCAGTTACCGTAAGTACGATAAGTTCGGCAGCAGCAAACTCGAACTCGAAGTTGTAGCGTGTACCCGGCACGAACTCAAAACCGGTCGGAAGAGCCAGTTTGCGGACTTCATTCTCGTAAATATAGGCACCGGAACCGTCTTTCAGGCTATAAGTTACCTCCACATAGGTACCATTATCATCGGCTACACCGACAGTAAAGGTTCCGAGAGCCACCGGCTCCTGCGGAAGAACGATCATAACATCATTAGCCGAAAGAAGATTTACAGATATTGCGGAAGCGCCACCCGCGACCAAAGCAACTCCTGCGGCGGGAAGACCTGCCTTGTAGGTGATATTGGCCGCGCCTGCGTTCGTCCACGACGTAGCAGAGAACGGATACTGGAACGTACCTACGTTGTCGAGTTCGGTGATCTCGATTTTAGAGATAACATAAGTGAGTTCGCTGGTCGTAGCGTTAAGGTTCTTGGCGGAAAAAGTAGCTGCCGAAAGAGCGTGGTCAAAAGTGAACGCCACCGTACCCGAAGTCTGGTTCAGCACACTCGATACGAGCAGGTCGGTCGAGGTATTAACCACTGTCTGGTCGGCAGGAACGGTATAGCCGAATGTTACGTTGCCTGAAGCAAGAGCCATGTCGGTGGTCATGTTCACGTCTTTGATAGGAACATAGGCATAAAAATTGACAGCGTCGCCGTTGGAAGGATAATACTTTTGAGGAGCATATGTCCAGTTTGCACCGTCCCTGTAAACTGCTGCACTCATAAAGTCCAGAGCCGTAGCAGTAGCGCCTGCGCTAGCCTGAACGAAAAAACTGGTGAGTTGGGCAGTGTTTTCGATGGTCGAGGCACGGGTGCCTTTATCGACAACCGCACGGAAGTCAATAGCGTTAGCTTCATTTGACCGGGTACCGGCCCCCTCTTTGGAACATCCGGCTGCAAAAACCACTATGGCTGCAACCGCAAGAATTGTCATTCTTTTCATTTGTTGGAATTTAAGTTAAAAAGTTTTTATTATTTATGGTTAGTCCATTTCAATTCAACGGTACGTTAACGGTATTCCAGTCGTTCAGGTCCACCTGCCAGCCTCCGGCATCCTCGCCGCCCTCATCGGGGATCACGATCCCCGAGTTGTCGATAACGATGTGGAAATTGGTGCCGTTATTTATTTGAACCGTTACGTCCCATGTCTCCTGTACGATACCGCTACCCGGAGTATTCGAGGGGAAAAGTATCTCGACGGTAAAGTTGTTAGTGGTGTTAAGCCTTCCGAAAGTTTTGAACGAACCGGTTATCGTGCCGTTTGCGACATTTACCGAAGCATTGTCGAAGAGTACTGTCGAAGAAGTGGTAGAGAGTAGTCCTGTTGCAAAGAAATAGGATGCGGAAAAGCCTGAAATTCCGCCTCGGGCAGCACGGATGAATTGCGCCCCCGTTATGCCGCGAATCTCGTAAGTATAAGTATAGATTATACTCTCGGGATATACGTCTATGTATTGATCGCCCGTCGCCTGATGGGGGGACACCGTATAAGAGGGATTGACACCCAAATGCATATCGCCTGTTATACTGTTGATCGTAGGCTCGTCAGGGAAAGCCCGCGAATAAGTAGCGCGCACCAATGAACTGGAAGTAGCCTCGATGAGAGCGGGGTCGGACTCATTGCGGAATTGGATATTGTTGCCTATATAATTATAGGCATAGGTCTTGTAGGAAACGTTCGGCCGCAGGCGTACCGATGCACCGTTCCAGGGAACGTCGTCCTTGCCGTAGTTCGGCGCAGCAGGATCGAGCGAAAATATATTTATACGCATCCCGTTAATATACGGGATTGTCTGTCCGGCCTGCCAATTTATGCGCACGCTTACATCGACACCAGGCAACATGCCGCCGCCCATATCGTGCAAATCCTTGTTCTGACAAGAGACAGCCGCGACCGCCAATGCCAGTATTGCATATATTTTTATCCTTCTCATAATCGTTTATTTTTTCCTGGGATTCTTGCCGCCCGGCAACCATACTATGGATATCTCCGCTTTGGTAGGCCCGAAATAATGCCTTTGATGCCTGCTGTCGCGGTAAAATATGTTTTCCTGCTCATTATACAGAGTATATCTGTCATACTTGCCGCCGACATAGCCTACGCCGATACCGAATTGAATATTCCAACTACTGGCGATGGGAAGCGCGTAACCGTAGGAAAATCCCACTGCGTAACTCATATTGCTCAGAACTCCCTGCCTATTATTGAAACGGATGTCATAAGTTCCGGCCATACCGTGCAGACCCAGGTAATGTCCCGACAAAGGGGTCTTATCGTCACGGTTGCCCAGCCAACGACGGGTCTCGATGCCGGCAAACTGTATGCGCCAGCAGTTTTTATGGTTGTTTTCAGTAGCCCACCATGACCATTGTCCGCCGAATTCGACAGACCACTTGCGACCTATCGAGAACTCCACAGCCAGATTGGGAAGAAGTACCGCATTATACAACATGTTGGTCTTGATAGACCAGTAGTAGGGGGTGCTTCCCTGCACTATGGGAACTTGCTCCACCTCGACGATCCTCTCTATCTCTTTTACTCTGTCTATATATACGGTATCTATTCTTGTTTCACGGATGACCAAAGGCTCCGGATCCTCCTTGTAATAAATCATACATGCCGCGCCGCCGCGCAGTTTGGGCAACATATTGTCCGCAATATATCGCCATGCAACACCGCCGCCGATCTGTCTGAGCGCGGCGCGTTTCGCATCGCTGTCCGAATTATTGTCAAGAATATTCAATACTTCCTGACGGCGTGGAGTGTTGCGGTCATCATATACCATTTTTCTCAACCCGCTCCAGTCTTCCCCGATAGAAAAGGTAAAAATGCGGTCGCGATCCATAAACGGATATTTCCACATGATATAGCTCTTGACTGCCATGGCACGGTCGGCAGCCAGTCTTTCGTTAGCCGCCGTATTGCCTTCGGGCGATGCGGCCCCGGTGATCGTTATGAATTCCATAGCCGAGAGAAGCTCCTTGTTCGAGAAAGTCCTGTGGATCATGTCGAGCGTGGCCGCGTTATTCATAAAGTCCCTTTCGAGCATTGTCCTGTTTACTCTGAAATGGATTATTGCCAGACTCATCGTGTCAATGCCGCTTCTGGCCTCATAATGCCAATAGCCGTTCCGAACGCGCTTCAGGTCTTCAACGGTCAAACGTTTATTGCTCCACGGGTCTATAACTTCCCTCATTTGGGAAGGCAGCGAACTGCGGTGCATCGTGCTGTGAACCTCGCCTTCATCCTGTCGGTAAACGATAGCGATCTGTCTGCCATTGATTTCCCATGAACAGTTCGAGCCGGACAAAGCCCAGTCGAGAATCTCCCTGACGGAAAGTTGGCTTGCAGGGAACAGCACCCTCTTATCCGGATCGATCAAATCCCAATTTACCACGACATTGTAGTCGGTCTGTTTGTCGATCTCACCTAAAGCCGTTCTGACCGGCACTTCACGCACGCTCAGGATCACCTGTTGATCCTGAGCGTACACAGCGGACGGACAGACACATAATCCGGCAAAGAGTAACGTGAGCGCAAGATTTGCTTTTTTCGCCATCCACCCGGACGTTTTCCTTGTGTTTACCATGATATCTATTTGCTTGTTGTTATGTTTAGGATGTAGTCTATCTCCTGTAAATTATAATCTTATCTCCCTCCCTTTTGTACGCGATATTCCGCGCCCACATCTTCAAGATCGTATCAAGCGCGTTCTCCAACGTATTGTTTTCTATATCGCCGGAGATATTACCCGTATTCGCATTGACTTCGGATGCGATCTCAATTTCAATGTCGTGGAAAGCGGCCAAAGCGACGATTATCTCACCGAAGGTCGCATTATTGAATTTCAGACGTGGCTTGTAGCCTTTTTCTATCATTCGGGAAGCGGGAATGATGGAAACATCAATCCCGTGCGTAGTCAGATTGTAAGAGAGCTTTTCACCGCGAGACAGGACGGTATGTTGTCCTCGCGTTTCTACATCCACACTGCCGTCATACAGCTCAACGGTGCCGTAGGATGATTCCGGAAACTCCGACACGATGAAATCCGTCCCGAGTACATTCACGGTCATGCTTGTCGTTGAAACCGTAAAGCTCCTCGTCCCGTCCCTGCGAACCATGAACATGGCTTCTCCGCTGAGATCGACCTGTCGGGATTCATCCTCCGTTTCGTAATATAAAATGGTGCTGTTGGCGCTGACAGATACGAATGTACTGTCGGGCAGGATTACCGACTGTATATGATCCGACTTTGCAATCCTCATTTCAGGACTGCCGGAATCCTTGTCCAAAGTCAGAAACCATAAACTTATTATAACCATCGCAGGCAGAAGTACGGCGGCGACCCTCCAATATTTTGCCAATACTAACCTCCGCCTTGGCGACCTGACATTCTTTTTTACAGGTAAAGGCTTCAAGCCCAATTTAGCTGCCAATTCATTATATCTCAATAAGTCATCTTCGGACAACTCTCCCAAATAAGGTCGCAACTTATCCGCATACCGGATAAATGCTTCCTGCTTGTCGTGATTATCTGCAAAGTCGCTGATAAACCATGACTGTATTTTCGATTTGAGCTTAGGATCGATATTATCATCCAGCAAGGCATCGATAATAGCGTCTAACTCTTTATGTAAATCTCTATCTTTCACATTATAAACCTCCTACATGTGTAGTTTCCCTAAATGTCCTGCCAGGGGTGTTACTAAATATAAAACACCAAACAGGGTAAAAAGTAAACGCGAAAATTAAAAAAAATAAAATATTCTTCTAATCGCGTGATATACAGGTATTAAAAATCATCCTTTTTACGGCGCGGACATTAATAAAGCAATAACGACAGGTAATATCTTTTTTCTCAATTTCGTCCGGGCCTTATGTATTTGGGCCTTAATATTATTCGTATTCGTATCCTGCAAGGATGCGATCTGCTCATAGGAGAGGTTGTCGAAGTAGTACATACTATATATCTCACGCATACGTGGAGGTAGTTTGCTGATCGCATACTCGGTCAGCAACTCCAACTCTGTTGTTTCTGCGATTATTTCCGTAGAGATATGGCTGTAAGAGTTTATACCCAGATTCGGAACAAACTCCTTGTTTCGCTTCCGGTCGCGAATAAGGTTCAGCGTTAACTGCTTGGCAATAAGAAATATGTATGTCTTGATGTTCTTGTCCGGATCGATAGAATCGCGTGTAACCCATAACTTCACGAATGCCTCCTGACAGATGCACTCGGCATCGACCCTCGTTCCTATAATATTCTCGATGAATTTAAGCAGCGGCTTTCCCCAACGTGTGTAGATATGAGTGAAAGCGCTTTCATCTCCGAGTTTTAGCTTAGACAAAAGGAACTTATCAAAGTCCTCACAACTAATATCTTTACCTTCAAACTTTAGCATTTTATTTCGCATGTATGTAGTTTTGTATTAGTTATTGGGTGAGCCTATGCTTTATTCATTTACATTGGTTATGGGAAATAAAAAAGCGTGGCCACACATCGAATCCATCCATCACCCCTGGCAGGGCATAAAAGGGAAACAACGTGCACCACGCCATACGTAATCCGTATAGGCTATGCAAATACATTGTTCCGATCCTTTTATTAATTAAAACTGCCAGTTTTGATGGATGAATCGGCACTACATTATGTCAACTATTGTGCTCTTCTTTTTTTCTCTTTTAAAGAGTCAGTTTACCCGTTTTTCATGCTTTTGGCCTGTATATTTAGTCTATTTCATTTACAAAGATATAATTTAATTTGGTTTAATCAAAACATTACGGAATGATACAACCGGGCGAGAATTCCACAAAAGCGGTACGTGCCGTTTTCTTCATCGACCCGGATAACATCAGAAGCTTTCAAAAGAAGAAGTACAAAATAAATCAGGTAAGTAACAGGTATTCCTAACTCTGTTCTAACAGAATATGACTGATCGACGAGTTCCGGAAACTAAACACAAAAAATGCTTGACTCTTTGTACGGTTTGCAGTTTGCTTTAGTATTTTGATTATCTTTGTGCCCGATTCTAAGGAACGTAGTATTTATTTAAACCCAATTAACCATGACCGATGACCCGTATCCGAGTTACGGCAAACGTAAGACAGGAGTATTAACGCTTCTGTAAGGAGAGGGCTATCGGCAATCTCCTTATGGAATTAACGTTGTAAGGAGATTGAAACATGTTTAAAAATTCAAGGAACAGGGCCGAAGAAAAAAAGGCTCTCGCGGAAGCGCTTAAACGAAGAGGCGGAGTGCGTCAAAGATTGAAATTTGCCGCCACCGCCGGAATCGAAGAATTGCTCGCCCGGCTTGAAACAGGGTATGACGGCATGACAGAGGATTCTGTCGAAAATGCCCGCCGCGTATTCGGTAACAACAATGTTACTCACGGCAAAAAAGAATCATTTCTCAAACGTCTCACCAAAGCATTTATCAACCCGTTTACGGCTATTCTTATAGTATTGGCCGTGATATCGGTTTTTACCGATATCATATATGCCGAACCCGGAGAAGTCGATCCGATGGCCGTTATTATCATTACGACAATGGTAATTATCTCCGGCGTGCTGCGTTTTGTGCAGGAAGCAAGGAGCGGTCGCGCCGCCGAGAATCTGTTGAAAATGATAAAAACCACCACCAATGTCGAGCGACAGGGGGTGGGGAGACAGGAAATTCCACTCGGTGAAGTGGTCGTAGGCGACATCGTGCATCTTTCGGCAGGGGATATGATCCCTGCCGATATGCGGATCATCAGGGCAAAAGACTTGTTCATCAGCCAGTCGGCACTGACAGGCGAGAGTGTGGCAGTTGAAAAATTCCCCGACACCGACCGTGCGAAGCATGATTCTTTGACAGAGACTGCCAATCTTGCGTTTATGGGTTCTAACGTCATAAGCGGTAGCGCCACAGGCGTGGTCGTAGTGACGGGAGACGGCACCATATTCGGTGAAATGGCAAGAAGCGTCAATGAAAAACCCGCAAAAACCACCTTCGAAAAAGGCGTCAATTCGGTATCCTGGGTTTTGATCCGCTTTATGCTAGTGATGGTTCCCGTTGTACTGTTTATCAATGGGTTTGCCAAAGGCGACTGGATGGAAGCCACGATGTTCGCTCTGGCGGTGGCCGTAGGGCTTACGCCCGAAATGTTGCCGATGATCGTTACCGCCTGCCTGGCCAAAGGCTCGGTAACCATGTCCAAGGAAAAGACCATTATCAAAAACCTGAACTCGATCCAGAATCTCGGCTCGATGAATGTTTTGTGCACCGACAAAACCGGAACGCTGACACAAGACAAGGTCGTTTTGATGTACCACCTCAACATTCACGGACAGGAGGATTCCCGCGTGCTGCGCCATGCCTTTCTTAATAGTTACTATCAGACGGGGCTTAAAAACCTGATGGATGTCGCTATAATCCAAAGAACACAGGAAGAGCAGGAAAATACAGGCGCTTCGGCAGGCGCTTTGAAAGAACTGCGCGGGCTGACGGAAAAATACACGAAGGTGGACGAAATTCCGTTCGATTTCGAGCGCCGCCGCATGAGCGTCGTAGTGGCGAACGGTCATACGCAGATGATCACCAAGGGTGCGGTTGAAGAGATGCTCGCAGTGTGCAGTTTTGTCGAATACGAAGGAAAAGTCGTGCCGCTGACCGATGAGATTAGAAAATATATTCTCAAAAAAGTGGACGACATGAACGATGACGGTATGCGTGTCATCGCCGTGGCGCAAAAGAACGATCCATCGCCTGTGGGAGCATTTTCTGTTACCGACGAGTCCGATATGGTATTGATGGGCTATCTTGCTTTCCTCGACCCGCCGAAAGAATCTGCCGCTAACGCCATAAAAGCGCTTAACGAACATGGCGTGAATGTGAAAGTCCTGACCGGAGATAACGACAAGGTGGCGCGTTGTATCTGCCGTCAGGTCGGGCTTCCGGTAGACCGCATATTGCTTGGCTCGGATATAGATAGGATGAACGATGCCGAGCTCGGGAAAGTCGCAGAAGAAGTAACTGTTTTTGCCAAACTGTCGCCGAAACAAAAAGCGCGTGTTATCACGGCTTTGCGCAATAACGGACACAGTGTGGGCTACATGGGAGACGGCATCAACGACGCGGCGGGCATGAAGGCTTCCGACGTAGGTATCTCGGTGGATACCGCCGTGGACATCGCCAAAGAATCCGCCGACGTTATTCTTCTCGAAAAAGATTTGATGGTACTGGAAAAGGGTATTGTCGAAGGGCGTAAGACCTATGGCAATATGATCAAGTACATCAAGATGACGGCAAGCTCCAATTTCGGGAACATGTTCTCGGTACTTGTAGCCTCCGCTTTTCTGCCATTTCTGCCGATGGTGGCAATTCAGATCCTATTTCTCAACCTGATTTACGACATCTCATGCACGGCCATTCCATGGGATAATGTGGACAAGGAGTTTCTCAGAATCCCAAGGAAATGGGATGCTTCGTCCCTGAGCAAGTTTATGCTATGGATCGGGCCGACAAGCTCGGTGTTCGACATCACCACCTATTTGCTGATGTATTTCGTTATTTGCCCGCAATTCGTGTCGGACGGACTGTTGTTCACCCAAATCGCCGACGGAGCAATAGTTCAATCGGGAATGTTCGCAGGATGGAACATGCAGTTGGCTTATATAGCATTGTTCCAGGCCGGATGGTTCGTCGAGTCCATGTGGACACAGACCCTTGTTATCCACATGATCCGCACCCCGAAAATACCTTTTATACAGAGCCGCGCCTCGATGTCGCTTACGCTGCTGACCTTTACCGGAATAGCCGTTTTGACGGCCATGCCTTTCACGCCTTTCGGTCTTTCCATAGGCTTGGCCCCTCTGCCGACAGTATTTTTCTGGTGGTTGTTATTGACGGTTTTCCTCTACATGGCGCTGGTGACGGTATTTAAGAAAATCTTTATCAGAAGATATGGAGAATTATTGTAATACTTAATTAAAAGGGAGGTCTGTGATACGGCGATCTCCTTTATGGAACTAACGTTATGAGGAGATTGTATTATGACAAAGAGTATCGCAATTATAAAAAATGCGCTATAAGGAAAATTTTGATGACCATAGCGCTTATTGCCTGTTGCCTCGCTGCGACTGCCCGCGAAGACCGTAAACCGTGGTTCGCGGCGGAGTATACCTCCGAATTTCAATCGAACCTGTCGAAAAAATACAATTGGGCTAATCTTCTCTCGTTGCAGGTCGGCTTCTCGCCCTGGAAAAACGGTTCTTTCGAGATCGAAACCCTCTCGGCATTCAAAACACGCAGGGAGAGGATCGCCGGCGATTTTCAGGAATTCTCCAACGTCGAGGAAGACAATATGGCGATCAACCTGTTCCTCACAGGATATAGACACACGTTAGGTGACCTTCTCTTTTTTTTCGCAGGGGTGCGCAATGTGAACAACGATTATTTCACGCAGGAGTATACATCGATATTTACCAACAGCTCGTGCGGCATATATCCCACCCTGTCCAAAAACTATCCGCTGGCCGACCAGCCTCTGTCGGCAATGTGTCTGCATATGGAATTCAATATCACGGACAATCTCCTGCTTAAAAACAGCCTCTATAACGGCACTGCATCGCAACTGACCGACGGAGCGCGCATTTTTAACATAAACCCCCGCAATGACGGCGTGTTTAACATCACCGAACTGAGCTACCTGGCCGGGAAGAAAAAATATGGGCACTATGGCTTAGGATTTGCCGTGGACTACGAAGGCCATGCTGCAAAACCGGAAGGCGGTAAACGGAAATTCAACTATACGATTTGGGGTAGTGTCGAGAAATCTGTATTGAGGTGGGGAGCGGAAACAGAATTGGGTTTCTTGGCGCAGGCATCCGTCGCACCTAATACGGACCTCGAATGCCGTAGATACTCAGGCATCGGAGCGGTTCTTAAAAATATTACCGCCTCGAAGCATGGCGATCATCTGGCTGCTTTTGTCAATCGTGCAATGTTCGGCCACGTCGCCGAAACGGCTATGGAATTCACGTTCAAATACGGACTGAACGACAGGATTACCATCCAACCGACATTCCACCACATCCTGACCGGTAGCAAGCGCTATAACATCGCTCTTATGCGCTTATGCTTTACTTTCGAGAACTAATCAAGACTTCTGCCAGGTTTTGTTAAATTCATTACGATTATATTATTTTGGTGTCGTAGCATGGAAATGCAAACGAAAGGTTCGGTTTTCGTTTTCCGTTCGCAAAACAAGAGGTCTGAGAAATCAGACCTCTTGTTCTTTTATGTCTAAGGGAATCTTATTCGTGCATATCATTTATTTGAATTAAGGCATGATATTTGCATATACAATATAGTGTCAATAGTTCGACATATTTGATTGTTTAATTAAAAAATTTAAACGTATGAGAAAAATTTTTGAGAAAATCGATTTGAAAGCCTTCATGAAAGTGAATGTCTTTCTGACGGGAGTATTCTGTGTAATGCTTGCCGGCATGATTTACATGAAGTCGGTCAATGCAACGGAATCTCTTAGGTGTCCGCCGGGTCCAGGTCCGGAATGCCCTCCGACCGGGATTCATTTTATAGGCCACCCGACCGACCCGCACTGGTTCTACCATTGCATTGAAGGCGTAGGCTACTGCAAGATATGCCCGACAGGCCTTGTTTGGGTTCAAGAGTTTGAATCTTGCAGCTTTCCTCCCACGCCGAACTGGACTTGTCATACCTTGACAACGCCTTCTCTCGGTCGGAACACTTTCTTCTGCGCCACTTGCGATTGGGTGCCTAATACAATGCCTGCCTCAAACGCCACTTTGACAATTTGTTGGTAACAACTAAAATCAAGTTCAAGACTAGTTAACTTTGTTTGACTGACATTAAACCTAAATCTTTTTGTCACATGAAAAAATTATTGATTAAGCTCACCCCCAAGACAATCTTGAACAAGGTGAATCTTGCGCTGACGGGAGTGTTTTGTGTTATGCTTGCGGGCATGCTCTACATGAAATCCGTCAATGCTGCAATGGAATCCTACGTGCCATGTCCGGAGTTCGATGAAGACGTTCTTCCGCATTGTCCGTGGCCTTGCCCCGGATATACGGTCTTTTTCCCTCACCCGAACGATCCTCAGTGGTTTTTCGGTTGCTCGAACGGCGTAGCCTTTTGCTTGCAATGTCCGGCAGGCCTTGCTTGGAATCCGCAATTGGAGACTTGTGATTGGCCTCCTCAACCGAATTTCACCTGTCATAATGCGACAAGACCTTCTGTCGGTCGGAGTACTTTCCGATGTCGCCCTTGCGACTGGGTGCCTGACACAATGCCTGCACCAACCGCTTTGGTGTCAATTTGCTGGTAGTAATTAAACCCAAATTAGCGTTACTCCATGAATACTCATGGAGTAACGCTCTAATTCTAAACTACTTATGAAAAAATTATTGACTAAGTTAACCCCCAAGACAATCTTGAACAAGGTGAACCTTGTGCTTACGGGAGTGTTCTTCGTCATGCTTGCGGGCATGCTCTACATGAAGTCGTTCGTTCCAGTGAATGACCCGGACTGTCCTCCGGTATTTAATCGTCCGCCATGCCCGTATCCGGCCACTGATCACACAGTCTTTTTCCCTCACCCTAATGATCCTCACTGGTTTTTCGAGTGTTTTAACGGGGTAGCATATTGCATGAAGTGTCCGGCAGACCTTGTTTGGAGTGAGGCATTAAATAATTGTGTATTTGGACAGGTCTGCGAAACTGTGACAACATTTTTTCCCGGTCGATATACTTTTTCTTGCTACCCATGTGAATTGGAGCCTAATTCAAGGCCTGTTGCATTCTCTATTACGTTACGTTGTTCGAATTGAATTAATCGTCAATCATGGAGTAACGCTTTAATTCTCAGCTAATTATGAAAAACTTTACATTGTCCTTGATAATTGCTTTTTTTGCATTTTCCGGCTGTAAACGCCATCAAGAACCTGCGCCCGGACCCGACTACATGATTCTCGACAGAGTCGTCTTTATCGAAGGATTCCCTAAAAGTTTCACCTTAGGAGATGGAACGCTCCTCGATTTCTATATTATGAAAGCGAGGAGTCTGAAAATTCAAGATTCGCTGCTAATCGTTTCCGCGGAAGATGACGATGGTTTCTGGGCGTTCTTTTCGCTTCCGGAGCATGAAGATCTTGGGAAATACATAATGAAAGGTCGCGGGCCTAACGAATTTGTATATAGTCCGTTAACAGACAGACAATATTTTTATAAAGAAGCGGGAGAGAGGTTTGCTACCATATACGATCACGACAGAGGAGTCGCATACAAAATTAATATCGGCGAGACTTTGCGTGACCGAAGACTTAGCATAAAGCCGGTCGGTTTTCCGGTGCCGCGTGGAATGTTCGACTTTGTGACGTTGAACGATTCTACTTTCCTCTGCCGAGGACTAAGCGACGACCGTAGACAGCAACCAAGATATTTATTGCAAAACGGCCGCAGAAAGAGCACGGAGAATCTCGACAAACTGAACCTTGCGAGAATACGTCATAACGAGGATCATAATATTCTGAATTCATGGATACAGACGAACCATGACGGCCGCCGGATCGTCGAAGCGTCTATGGATCTGAATTATATCAACCTCTACTCGCTCGACGATTCATTCGGAGTAACGATCTGCATCGGTCGTAAACTCGACAACATCAGCCGGATACAAGACATCGCACCGGAAGACAGAGTTATCAGATACAAGCACTTAAAGGCATACCCCGATTTTTTTGCCGCATTGGACATCAACGAGCTTTTACATAGGGAGTTAATCAAGGGGCCTCGTGATTGCGTTATCCAGTTTTTCGACTGGGACGGCAATCCGCTGGCGGAGTTAAAACTGAATCATCACGTCAGTTCATTCGACATAGATTTCGCAAACGGATATCTCTATACGCTTAATTACATCACAGAGGAGATATACCGCCATGATTTTCGCGAAGTGCTGGATGAGTTGCTTAAATAGCCTTAGGGTTTGTATTCTGTCTCCCGGAAGATGGAAAGAACGCGTATGTCAAATCAGAAAGCTGAACAGATCGGGCTGGTCGTTGAGGTATTCGTAAACGATGCCGTGTCTCGCCATGCGTTCCAGCAGAGGCTCGAAGTCTTCACGGCGTCGTAGCTCGATGCCGACTACCGCCGGCCCCTGTTCACGGCTGTTCTTCTTCGAGTATGAGAAATAGGTAATGTCATCGTCGGGGCCCAGCGCATCGCGCACGAATGAAAGCAACGCCCCCGCGCGTTGTGAGAAACGAATTATGAAATAATGTTTCAGGCCTTCGTGCAGAAGTGAACGTTCGCGGATTTCCTCCATGCGCGTGATGTCGTTATTGCTGCCGCTTACGATGCACACCACGTTTTTGCCCCTGATCTCATCGGCATATTGTTCCAGTGCGGCCACCGACAACGCCCCCGCAGGCTCGACGACGATAGCGCTGCGGTTATACAGGTCGAGAATCGTAGTGCACACCGCTCCTTCGGGCACGGCGACGATGTCGTCCAGCACCCGCCGGCACACCTCGAACGTATACGCGCCTGCACGCTTGACCGACGCGCCGTCAACGAATTTGTCGATATGCGCCAGTTCGACCACCTCACCCGCTTCGAATGCTGCGATCATGTTCTGTGCACCGGCCGGTTCGACCCCGATGATTCGCGTTTCCGGGCTTACTTGTTTTATGTACGCCCCCAGCCCTGCCGCAAGTCCGCCGCCGCCGATAGGGATGAACATAAAATCGATGCCCGTACGGCAATCCTGCATTATCTCGATTCCCATCGTCGCCTGTCCCTCGATAATCTTAGGGTCGTCGAACGGGTGAATGAACATGCGTCCGGTCTCGGCGCAGAACCGTTCGGCTTCGGCATTAGCCGCATCGAACGTGTCGCCCGCAAGCACTATGTCGACCCACTCGCGCCCGAACATCCGCACTTGTTCGATTTTCTGGCGCGGCGTGGTCGTGGGCATATATATCGTGCCGTGAATTTGAAGTTTGTTACACGAGAATGCAACGCCTTGCGCATGGTTGCCTGCGCTGGCACATACTATGCCCGTTTTGGTTTCTTCGGGCGTGAGGCTCTTTATCTTGTTCAGCGCACCGCGTATTTTATACGAACGCACCCGTTGCAGGTCTTCGCGTTTCAGAAACACGTTCGCCCCGAAGAGTTCCGAGAGTGGTTCGTTTTGTTGCAGTGGCGTGGCGGCCACATCACCGTTCAACGCCAGTCGCGCCTGCGTAATATCGTGTATCGTAGGAAAATAGGACATGTTTTTATGAGTTGTTTTAATTCTGTCATTCCTTGTCGCGCTACGCGCTCGCTCGGAATCTATCGTTAGTCTTGTTTTACTACTAAACTAGCGATAGATTCCTCCGTCCCTGCGGGACGTTCGGAATGACGCGTACGCGTGTTAATTATTTTCCGGTCTAAGACTTCTTACCGTTTTCCCTGCCTGCCACATTTCGCTTTCATGGAGTTCGCGCAGTTCTTCTTCCAAGCGCATGCGATAGTCCGGACGCGAGTTACTGTCTATCGAAAGCTGAGCCTCGCGTCCCGACTCCACTTCGTCGTAGAGTTCTTCGAACAGCGGCTTTGTCACATCGCGAAACCGCCGCCACCAATCGAGTGCGCCGCGCTGCGCCGTCGTCGAGCAGTTGGCGTACATCCAATCCATACCGTTTTCGGCGACCAGCGGCATGAGGCTTTGCGTAAGTTCTTCGACCGTCTCGTTGAACGCCTCCGACGGCGAGTGACCGCGCTCACGCAGTGTGTCATACTGCGCCACAAATAGACCTTGCAATGCGCCCATCAGCGTGCCGCGCTCGCCCGTAAGGTCGGAGTAAACTTCCTTGCGGAACGTGGTTTCGAACAGGTAGCCCGACCCGACGCCGATGCCCAGCGCCGTGACACGCTCCACTGCGCGCCCCGTTGCATCCCGATAGACGGCATAGCTCGAATTCAGCCCGCATCCGGCCAGGAACAGTCGCCGCAGCGACGTCCCCGACCCTTTCGGTGCGACGAGTATTACATCCACGTCCGGCGGCGGGATGATACCCGTACGGTCGCTGTACGTTATTCCGAAACCGTGCGAGAAACAGAGCGCTTTGCCTTTTGTCAGGTGGCGCAAAATGGTCGGCCATGCATCGATTTGTCCCGCATCCGACAGCAGATAAAGAATGATCGTTCCGCGCCGCGCCGCCTCGTCGATGTCGAAAAGCGTCTCGCCCGCCACCCAGCCATCGGCTACGGCCTTGTCCCAACTTTTCGACCCGCTGCGTTGCCCGACTATCACATCGAAGCCGTTATCGCGCAGGTTCAGAGCCTGTCCGGGGCCCTGTATGCCGTATCCTATCACGGCTATCGTTTCGTTTTTCAGCGATTCGCGTGCTTTGCCGAGTGGAAATTCCTCACGTGTGACAACGTTTTCCTCAACGCCGCCAAAATTCATCTTTGCCATTATTTTTCTTCTTTACAGGTTATGCTTATTACGTCCCACATCGAGCCTAATTGCGCCGCCAATCGTTGCATGGTTTCCTGTGGCACGTGAGCCATAATGGTTATCGTTATGGCCTCAGGCGTGGTTTTTTCGGTGTTCAGGCTCTCGATATTGACATGTCGTTTCAGGAACGCCGAAGTGATCTTGTTCAGCACGGCAATACGATTCTCTATAACTGCCGTGATTTTATACGTCTTTTCCATCGTCATGTTTTTTGTTGCATTAATATATCATCCAACGCCGCTCCGGCGGGTATCATCGGAAAAACGTTCTCTTCGTTCTCTACAACGACTTCCAGAAAATACGCGCCTTTAGCGGCAAGCATCTGCCCGACCGCGCTGTCCAGCTCGCAGCGGCTTTCGACGCGTCGGGCGGGAATACCGTAAGCCGCCGCGATTTGCAGGAAATCGGGGTTCGCCATCTCGACGAACGAGTATCGGCGGTCGAAGAACATCTCCTGCCACTGGCGCACCATGCCCAAGAAACTGTTGTTGAGTAGCACTATTTTCAGTCCTACGTCCGACTGCATGACAGTTCCCAGCTCTTGCAGCGACATTTGCAGCCCGCCGTCGCCGACGAACAGCACCACCTCACGGTCGGGGCGTGCGACTTTTGCGCCGATCGCAGCGGGCAGTCCGAAACCCATCGTCCCCAACCCGCCGGATGTAATCATACTGCGCGGGCGCACAAACCGCGAGTAGAGCGCGCTGAACATCTGGTGCTGCCCTACGTCGGTGACGACCAGCGCCTCGCCGCTACCAAGCCGCGCTACGGCATCGACCGCCGCCGCCATGCCCAGATATCCGTCCCGTAACGCCGTTCGGCGCGAAGTATCGGCGGCTTTCAGTCCTTCGATAAACCTGTGCCAATCGGCACGGTCGCGGTTCTCAATGCGTGGCGTGAGAGCCTGTGCTGCCTCGCGCGCATCGCCGATCAGCGGTATATCCACGCGCACTGTTTTGCCTATTTCCGCGCGGTCGATCTCCACGTGTATGATCTTCGCATGCGGGGCATACCTGGCGACATTGCCGGTCACGCGGTCGCTGAAACGCATCCCGATCGCCAGTATCACGTCGGCGTTCTGCGTCATCAGATTCGGCGCATAATTGCCGTGCATCCCGACGTTTCCATGAAACAGCCGATGCCCGGTCGGGAATGCCGAGATGCCCAAAAGCGTCGAGACCACAGGAATATTCCCCGCCTCGGCCAATGCGCGCACATCGTCTTCCGCACCCGCGAGCGTTACGCCCTGCCCGACGATAATCATCGGCCGGGCGGCGGTGTTTATCGTTTCGGCTGCCTCTGAGAGGAAAGCCTCCGTGTACTCGGAGCGGTATTTTTCCAGCTCCGGACGTGGTACATGCGGCACGTATTCGTACTCCGTACACTCTGTCTGGGCATTGCGCGTGATGCTCACCAGCACCGGGCCGGGTCTCCCGCTACGCGCTATATGGAACGCTTTGGCGATTACGGGCGCAACCTCGCGGGCATGTGTGATTTCATAGCTCCATTTCGTGATCGGGTTGGTGATGCTGATCGTGTCGGCCTCCTGAAAAAAATGCGTCCCCAGATTGTCCTTTGCCACTTGCGCCGTGATGCATACGATGGGAGTGGAGTCCATCTGCGCGTCGGCGATGCCTGTGATGAGGTTCGTCGCTCCCGGCCCGGCCGTCGCAAAACATACCCCCACACGTCCCGATGCACGCGCATAGCCCTGTGCGGCATGTACCGCTCCCTGCTCATGGCGTACCAGAATATGGTTCAGCCTGTCGCGATAGTCGTAAAGCGCGTTATACAGCGGGATTATCGATCCGCCCGGATATCCGAAAACGTCTTCTACGGCTTCGGCCGACAGTGAGCGCAATAATGCCTCAGCGCCCGTTATTTCCTCTTTTTTCATATTCTTTATCATTAATATATTAGCCTCACCGCGCCTTTATCTGCCGACGAAACGAACGTAGCGTATGCTTTCAGGGCTGCCGACACATGACGATCGCGCCGCGCGGGTTTCCATCCGTCCGGGCCGAGCGCTTCCATCTGCCGTCGCCGCGCTGCCAATTCGTGTTCCGAAATATCGAGATGCAGCCGCCGTTCGGGTATGTCGATAGTTATGCTGTCGCCGTCTCGCACGAGCGCGAGCGCACCTCCCGCCGCCGCTTCGGGCGAAATGTGCCCCACCGAAAGCCCCGAACTGCCGCCCGAAAACCGGCCGTCGGTGATCAGTGCACACTGTTCGGCGAGACCGACCGATTTCAGATAAGAAGTCGGATACAGCATCTCCTGCATACCCGGCCCGCCACGCGGTCCTTCGTAGCGTATCACTACCACATCGCCGCCCTTGACCCGACCACTGAGAATGCCTTCCACCGCCGCGTCCTGCGATTCGAAAACTACCGACCGACCGGTGAATCCGGCAACCATTGTCTCCGCGACGCCCGCCGTCTTCACGATCGCACCGCCCGGCGCAAGATTACCGTACAGCACCGCCAGACCCCCGTCCGAAGAGTAGGCGTGCGCCACATCGCGGATACATCCCGCCGCACGGTCGGTGTCGTGTGTGTCATAATACCGCTCCTGCGACCCCATTTCCCGCGACGGCACACCTCCCGGCGCGGCGAGATACAGTCCGCCCATATAGTTTTGCGCGATCGCTTCGCCGAGCGTCGGATAGTCCACCCGCCCGACACCGGTATCAAGCAGCCCCACTTTCTGCAACTCATACATGATTGCAAGGACACCTCCCGCGCGGTGCACATCCTGAATATGGTAGCGGCCGTTCGGCGAGACCTTGCACAGCACGGGCGTGCGGCGCGAAAGGGTGTCGATGTCGCGCATCGTGAATTTCACACCCGCCGCCTCACGCGCTATCGCCAACAAATGCAGCACCGTGTTGGTCGAACCGCCCATCGCGATGTCGAGCGTCATCGCGTTCAGGAATGCCGCGCGCGTGGCGATATTGCGCGGCAGCACCGACTCATCGCCATCAAAATAATACCGCTGCGCGTTTCGCACTATCAATTCCGCCGCTTGCAAGAAAAGCCCGCGCCGCCGCGCATGTGTGGCCACGAGCGTCCCGTTGCCGGGCAGCGCAAGTCCCAGCGCCTCGGCAAGACAGTTCATCGAGTTGGCCGTGAACATCCCCGAACAACTGCCACATGTCGGACACGCCGCCTGTTCGATCGCCGCCAGCTCCGCGTCGCTCACCGCCGCATCGCCACCCGCAACCATCGCGTCCACTAAGTCGAGTGCGCGCCCGCCGTGCACTCCCGCTTCCATAGGCCCGCCCGACACGAAAACCGCCGGAATATTCAGCCGCATAGCCGCCATAAGCATTCCGGGCGTGATCTTGTCGCAATTCGAAATACATACCATCGCGTCCACCGCATGAGCCTCGCACATATACTCCACGCTGTCGGCTATAACCTCGCGCGAAGGCAGCGAATAGAGCATCCCCGCGTGCCCCATTGCAATGCCGTCGTCTATGGCGATGGTGTTGAACTCCGCCGCAAAGCAGCCCAGCTCTTCGATGCGCCGCTTCACCTCCTGTCCGATATTGTGCAGGTGCACATGGCCGGGGACAAATTGAGTGAATGAATTTACGACGGCTATTACCGGTCGCCCCATCTGCTCGTCGCGCATACCGTTCGCGCGCCACAGGCTTCGCGCCCCCGCCATCTTGCGACCCTCTAAGGTTCGCGTGCTTTTAAGTTTTTTCATCGGTTATAAGGCTATAAAAAGCCCGCTGCGACGGTCTCGAAGATCCTGTCGCAGCGGGCTTATAATCTGTGTGTGTTATGCGTACGCTCGGATCTCCTAAGTCTGGATAATAATAATAGCAATAATAATCGCAGCGATGGCTACGACCGATACATTGCTAATAATATTCCGGGATACTCCGAACATAATTATCTGATTACACTGACGCAAAAATAGATAAAAAGTGCCTCGCGGCACTCGCATGAATGACTTTGACCAGGCAAATATACGAAAAATTCTGGAATTCTGACTTTTCGTGATATTTTTTCAGAAAATGCCACTGCCGAGCACAAATGAATGAGATTCTTTTAAGTTATTCTGCCGTTATTACTTCTTTTTCTTGTGCTTCCGCATTGTGTTGCCGGCGATATACGGACGGCGTAAGAGCGAATTCTTTCTTGAACAGTTTGATAAAGTGCGATGTGTTCCGAAAGTTACACTCATTGCCTATCTCGACAATGGACTTACCGGTGGAAATAAGCAAAAGACGTGCGTGAGCAAGCCTTTTGCGAATCATCCATTTATGCGGAGACTCCTTGAATTGTCGCCTGAAATCCCTTTTGAACGACGTGGGGCTGCGATTCGTTTTGAGTGCAAGTTCTTCGACGGAGTAGCCGGTGAAGATATTATCCTGTACGATCTGTTTGAAATTTTCGCGCATCATATCGCTGTTTTCCAGTACCTTACCATGAATGCAGCACTTCGGATTAGAGACGATCAGGCAGATCAGCTCCATCATTTTCAACGTTTCGGCCGCTGTGTCATTCGACGCGAATATTTCGTCTTTTATATACCTGTCCAGTGTCGTAAAATAGCTGCGTATGGCACGCCATGCGGGATATACAATATCTGTCCGTCCATAACATTCATCACAAACGTGATGTTCCGAGATCGTGAGACCCAGATTCATGCTCAGCAACGTAAGACAGCTGTTAAGTTGCTCAGGTGTGAAGTAAACAACTATCTGTTCGAACGGTTGTCCGCCTTCCGGAATGTAATCCATGCAGTGATGGCCGCTCGGAAGATAAAAAAGATTACCGGAAGATATTTCGATTGCCGTATCGCCGGAATATATCAGCTTTCTGCCACGCATTACAAACCCTATCGCATGACGCGAGAACATGAACGAGCGAATACCCACTCTCTCGGACTGTGAATATCTGACAATAGCGGATTGTCGCGCCGTTGTTCTGCTGATACTCTTGGCCATAATTGCAATAGTATAAATATCCTTACGATATAGTAAATTTATCACGGCAAAGATACAATCAGATGTTCTATTTTACAATATGTAATTATTTAATTTATCAACAAAAAACGCCTGTTTCTCATTTACATAGCGAATGAACCGTAAAAATTGATATCTTTGAGAAGAAAAATAAAGAATAACGGTCATGAAAAAAGCGGTTTTATTGCTCTCTTTCGTTATGATAACGGCGGCGGTGGGCGCAAAAATAAATAATCAACCGGTAGAGCGGCGAGCTGAAATCGAGTTCGCCCAGACCGAGCACAATTTCGGGGTTTTGGCCGAACGTGGCGGACGGGTAAGCCACACGTTCAGGTTCACGAACACAAGCGACCGGCCCATCGTTATTAAGCGTGTTGTTGTGACGTGCCGGTGCGTGTCGTATGATTTTTCTAAAAGACCTGTCGCTCCGGGGGATACGGGTGAAATAACGATCACGTTTAATCCGCGGCGGCAATCGGGGGTATTTTATAAGGTAGTGCAGGTGTTCGCCAGCACCGCCGAGGAGTTACATCTGTTGATCGTGCGCGGCGAAGTGTCGAGATGATTATTTTTATTTTTTATATTCATTTAATAAATTTAAAATAACAATAAAAATAATACGCGTTAAAACTGTCGATAACTTTCATGTGCAGTTATTACAGTAAAAATACCCAATAATTATCAACAATATATTATCATACTAAAACATTGGTAATCAGGTTTTCAGGGGTGTTATCAACAACTATAAAAATAAACTCTCAATATCTTAACAGTCTGTTTTCATACACAAATCCAATACCGCTATCGTCGATAAATCGATTATCGATTCTGATAAATTTCATTAGGATTTACGTTATATATTTTTATACACCACGTATTCCGACTATCAAACAGTTCAGGCGATAATCGTATTAAAACATTTTAACAGCCTTATCACAGTTTGTCAACACTCTATTGTCGGTTTGTAAACAACACGCGTGCATGTAAAATCCCCCTTTATCACTAAGGATAAAGGGGGATTTCGAATTCACTACACCTAAGGCGACTACTTGCTCGGCACGCCGTTCGGAACGAGACGGTTATCACCCCACCAGTCATCCCATGGCGCTGGTTGCGCTCCCGGTCGGCCGTCCTCGATGAACAGGTCGGTGAAGTGGCTGCCATATCTTGAAGCGTTACCAACGTAGAACATCAGGTTATCGAGGAATACATCACGGTTGCCCGTCAGGTTGCTATTGTTCCAGAATACCTGCGATTCGCCGAGGTATAGGAAGCGGTTCTCCGGGTCGATGATCAACTGCGCCTGGTTGGCATTGTTGGTCTTGGTCATCATAACGACTGCCGATACAGGCCACGGACCCGGAATTATTGTATTTATACCGTCGTTGTGGAAACTTGACACCTGCGAGGCTGTCAGCGGTCTGTTGCCGCGCTCCATCAGGAACTGGTATACTTTCGTCTGTGAAGAAAGCGTTTCGGCGATATGCACGTTAGTACTATTGACACCGTATACGAGGTTGTTATACCCTGCCCTTCTGAACGGCGAGTTAGGATTATTCACCGCATTCAGCGAACTTGACTGCGATACGATCGCGACAAATCCGTCTCTGACGTTTATAAAGTCATGAACGCTTGCCCAATCCCAGTTCGTTGCAGCGGTGTTCGACTGCTGCGGCACGACGTGCAGATAAGTAATATCCGTGGGAACACTGACAGTGGTAATATTAGTAGTGCCGCTGGGAACTCCGTTGGCATGTGTATAGCCTGGAATTGTTGCCAATGCCGCCGTCCACCCTTGATTATATTCTCCAGAGGCGGTACTGATCAGACCCCAGCTCTGGTCGTTGCCCCTCATGTTGAAGCTCCTCACCGGACGTGATGTCAGCGGAGTTTGGGCAACTTCGAGAATCCTTGTCATGCTTCCGCCTATGGTTACCGTAACTTTTACCGAGATCGGAATATCGCGGTTCGGATAGTAAACCTTCGGGAAACGCACGCGGAACTGCGTAGATACGGGATAAGTCTGACCCTCCACAAGCGGATTGCCATTCTGGTCCACGAGCGTAGCCGTGTGATGCAATAGGGTGCGTCCGTCGCTGAGCCATACGATGTCGGGAGTAATGACTGCCGACCACATCATCGATGCATCCGCATCGACTCTGATAGCCGGGGTCTGACCGCCCACAGTCGGAACATTGGGTACGGAGTTCGGTACAAGAGCTACGTTAGCCGGTTGTTGGAACAGCGTAATGTCAGTATACGTGCTCGGATCGGCCGTGAGCGAAATGCGCAGTACAGCCGAAAGTTGGCGTCCGAAAGTATTGACACCGTTGGCCGAAACCGTTACCGTATTGTTGTTCTCGTTCGTAGCGTCGTAATTTGACACGACGGAGAAGAGGCTTGGGTCGCTGTGTGAGCCGCTCGCTATGATGGTTGCCGTCCATGGCTTGATCACCGAATTATCATCGACCCAGCCGGGTAGTACAATGAACGTATCGACGTTGCTCGCACCCGGAATTACGACCAGATTACCTGCGCCGTCGAATGTCACGTTGGTCTGGTCGTCCGGCAGCAGGTTGATATCTCCCGCAGCAGATTGCGACAGGCGCACTACGGCCGAATAGTTGTCGGGGTCTTTGTTGAGCGAAACCACTATAAATGCGTCGCGTGTGCGTCCCGTATCGTTAATGGTATTGGTATAAACGCGGAAACGGTTGTCTGCGACCAGACCGCTCGTACTGGCCAGCATTTTAAGAGGATTCGTCGGATTGGGAACAGCGTTGAACGAGAACCCGTCCATGTAGAGCTGCGCCGTCCATGTTCCGCTAGCCTCGACGCGGAGCAATCCCGACGGTATGCCCGCAAACGACAGGAAGCGCGGAAGGCCGCCGTCGGGCAGGAAAACCCGCAGATGGTCGTCCGCAATACCCGATTGAATGATAGTCATCGATGTCTCCAATCCGGCGAACGAGAGAACGATAACGCCACGGCGTTCGGTCTCGTCGAGGCCCAGCGGGTCGGCTTCGATCACGAGTGTATTGCCGTCCAGTCGTGCGCGGATATTGTTACCCGCGGGCGTGTAGGTCTGGCTGCGCACTGCGAGCGGCGAAGCGTCGGAGAGCGACGTGAACGTATAGATCGAAAACGTCGAAGTGCTGGTTTCGCGTCCGACCTGGATCAGTTTAGTCGGTATGGAAAGTATGCTGAAATCGTCGCGCACGATCAATCCGTTGTCATCCAGATTCCATGTGCCGATGGTATATTCGATAGTGTTGCCTTGTCCGATATAGGCCAGTTCTTCGTTCGGCGCACCGGGCCCCGAAACGCTGTTTATGGTCAGTCTGTAAGCATGGTTGCGCCTGAGCACTTGCGAATTACCGTCATGGACAATATTCGCGCGGTAGTATGTAGTCTCGGTCTCGCCGCGTTTGCGCAGACCGATGATCAGACACGTGCTCTGATTGTCGAAGCGTTCGGGCGAAATCACCTGATTTTCAAAAACATACAGGCCGCCGCGAATGTTGCCTAACAGATAGCCGAGTCCGTCGATACCTGATACGGAGGTTTCGTTTTCGGAGTTGTTCACACCGTAATACCTGCGTATGCGGGAAGCGGAGGAAGAGTAGTCCAGGATGCCTCCCGGCCAGACTGAGGCAGAAGGGTAGCCATTCCACGCCGTTGCCGAAACGAGGTCATAAGTCTCGCGGGTATTATTCACCACGTCGAGACGTGCCTGAGTGCGCGAAAGTGTCAGGTTGAGTTGTGTCTGCCCTGCCGACTTCACTATACGGCCGCTCATGAGCAGTCCGTTGGGGTCTATCGGTGTGCCGGCCGCGACCCATCCGCGCGCTTCGAACATAACCTGATCTTCGGTCAGACCATCCCACTGATTCATCCACATATCGATCGTCATACCATCGCCCACGTAACGCACGTCGTTGATGTTGGCGACAGCCAGTATATGGTAAGCCGCATCGGGGTCGATTATCGTGCCGCTGAGGTCGATGTCGGCGATCCGCGTCTGAACGTTCATATTAATGAAATCTTCCGTCAATGCTACCTCGACCCAATCTATCAACTCGCCCTGACGGAAGTCGTTAGGCTCGAAGAACATCAGATAGAGGCTGCTGATCAGATCTTCGCCATCCTCTGCATTGACCATCGCACGCGTCATGGCGGCCGAGCGCGTTGCTCCGCTGTTGCCCGTGTCGAGCGCAAGGCCCTCTACGTTTACCTGCAAGCGCAGTGTACCCTGACGCGATTGTTCCCCGTCTCCGTGCCACCGCTCAGAAGAGCAAGCGCCCGCGAAGAGCAGAGCTGCCAGTATCGTTAGTGAAAACAATATCCTTTTCATATTTATCCGTATGCTTTAATTTTTCGTCTTTCTGCGATTATGTGCGCGTGCGGCGGTTTTCGTGCCGCACGTGCTAGGTTCGGTTTATTTACTCGGTACGCCGTTTGCAGACATGCGGTTAGCTCCCCACCAGTCATCCCATGGAGCGGGCTGGCTGTTCGTACGACCGTCTTCTATGAACAGGTCGGTGAAATGGCTGCCGTATTTCGAAGCGTTGCCAACATAGAACATCAGGTTATCGAGGAATATCTGACGGTTGCCCGATACGTTGCTGCTGTTCCAGAAAATCTGCGATTCGCCGATGTAGAGGAATCGGTTTTCGGGGTCGATGATAAGCTGCGCCTGATTGTCGTTGCTGGTCTTGGTCATCATAATGACTGCCGACGCAGGCCACGGGCCGGGTATCACAGTATTGATCCCGTCGTTGTGGAAACTTTGCACCTGGGCAGCTGTCAGAGGCCTGTTGCCGCGCTCCATCAGGAACTGGTAGACCTTCGTTTGCGAAGAATGCGTCTCGGTGATCTGTACATTGTTGGAATTGACCCCGTATACAAGATTATTATATCCTGCCATTCTTATGGGCGAGTTAGAGTTGTTCACTGCGTTTAGCGCACTCGACTGTTGTGCGATCACGACAAATCCGTCTCTGACGTTTATGAAGTCATGAACAACTGCCCAGTTCCAGTTCGTTGCAGCGGCATTCCCCTGCTGCGGCACGACGTGCAGATAGCTCACCGTGGGATTGACCGATGTGGTGGTCAGGTTGCCGTTCGTGGAAAGACGGCTATAACCGGGGATCGTTGCCAGTGCGGCATCCCATGCCTGATTGTAAGTATTACCCAGCGCACCCCAGTTCTGACTGCTGCCTATGATATTGAAACTCGTCATGTTGTTAGGCATAAGCGGGTTCTGAGTAACGCGGATCGTCTGGGTCATACCTGCGACCGTCACCGTAACGTCGGCAGAGATCGTAATCTGGCGGTTAGGGTAGTAAACCTTCGGGAATGCTACGTAGAATTGCGTCGCCATGCTGTATGTCGCGAGTGGGTCGACCTCTCCGCCACCCTGGATGAAGAGTTTAGCCTCGTGCTGCACCAGTGTGCGTCCGTCGCCGGCCGTGCCGCCGTTGGTCACGATAGCGGCCGACCATTGCAATGAAGCATCTCCCACGACCGAAATCGGCTGTGTGCGTCCGCCAACATATCCGACTGCGGGAACGGTGTTCGGCGACAAATTGATGGACATGGGCTGCTGTACAAGACGTATATCGACAAACGTGCTAGGGTTGGCCACCAGGAATATTCTCAGCGTTGCCGTGCGCTGGCTGCCCGCGAGATTCATACCCACAGCGCTGACCGTTAGGCTGTTGTCTGCGGGGTCGGTCAGACTGTGAATATCCGTGACACTGAAATAACTGTCCGAACCTGCCGGAAGAAGTTCCCAATCCCATTCGGCTATTGTGACGCTATCGTCCGGGTTCACTATTTCGCTCGGGCGAACATTAAATGTCGTGGTCGTGTTGTTCGGGACTGCCGCCAGTCCTGTCCCTGCGCCGTTGAATGTCACGGTCGTCTGGTTCGGCACGACGCTGATACCGCCTGCCGGAGCCTGCGATATGCGGAACACTACGGCATGGTGTTCGGGATCGTCATCCAGCGTTACGACGATAAACGCCTCGCGCACCGTCGCATCGGGATTTGCGCTGTAAGTGAATATCTGAAAACGGTTATTATTGATCAATGCGGCATCAGCCGGTTCTGCGCTCGAAATCACGTTGCGAATGACCCCTAATGACGTGCCTCCAAAAGAGAACCCATCGGGTGCGTCGGTAAATATCTCGGCCGTCCAGTCACCCGATGCTTCTACGCGAATCCAGTCTGATGCGATACCCGCAAACGGTGCAAAGCGCGGTATGTTCGCTCCACTTGGCAAATGCACTTTAAGAAAATTATCGGCAATGCCGCTCTGTATCACATTTACCGTCGCTTCGAGTCCGGCGAATCCGAGCGTTATCGTGCCGAGACGTTCAAGCTCGCTCTCGTCGAGTGCCGTGGCAATGATCGTAAGCACGTTGCCCGAAAGGGTGGCGCTTGTCTGGTTATTCGCCGGAGTGTAGCTCTGGCTGCGGATCGACAGCGGCGAGACGGGATTAGTGCTGTTCGTGAAAACGAATATCTGATGTGTCGAAATTCCGCCGGCGCGTCCTATGCGCACGGTCCGGGACGGTATCGAAAGGATACTGCTGCCATCCTGCACGATTACGCCGCTGTTGTCCAAGTCCCAGTAGTTGATAACATAGTCCAACTCGGTCGGGTTCGGGTCGTCGTAGGCCTCCTGCCATGTCGTGTGACCCGGACCGCCGACGTTGTTGATCGTCAATCGGTAAACGTTATTGCGTTTCAGGATCTGCGCGCCTTCGGTCGGTGTGATATTGGCACGGAACCAGCCTTCTTCGAGCGTGGTACGGTCGCGCAGCAGAATGAGCAATGTGGTGGTGAAGTTATCGTTCTGCACGGGCATCGGCACTTGGTTCTCGAAAGCATAGAGGCCGCCCATGATGTCGCTTTGCGGGTTGGGGTTCGTGTACCCGTAGTACATGGGTATACGCCCGACGCGGTTAGTGAAATCCATTTCCCCGCTGTTCCATATCGATGATGCGGGATAAGCGTTGTGGATTTGCACTCCGACAAGGTCGTATCCATCCTTCACGCCGTTCAGAACGTCGAAACGCACCTGATTACGCGTGAGGATCAGATTTAAGTGAAACTGGCTGTGAGCCTTCTCCACGCGGCCGTTCATCAACAGTCCGGAGGGTTGGATCGCGAAGCCCGTGGTCGTCCACGCCAAAGCCTCCCGCATCACGTCGCGCTCGGTCTTGGTGGCCCACTGGAACATCCAGCTCTCGACGCTCATGTTGTTCAGGTAGCGGTTGCCCGCCACCCCGTCGATATTTGCAATAGCCAGCACGTTATAGGCATCGAGAACGTCGATATCCGTGTCCATAAGGTTGATATCGAACCTCGTATGCATCATAAGCGGTCCTTCTATCTTTACATAATCGACAAAAGAGCCGTTGCGTCCCGGATCGGCCTCAAAAAAGAGCAGATACAGGTCTCCGATCTGATCTTCTCCCGGCTGGGGAGCTACGGAGGAGCGCGTCTTCGCATATTCGACGTCCAGACTGTTCGCCGTGACATAGACCGAGAGCGTATTGGCTTTGCCGCCGGGCAGTTCATCGCCCTTAAATATCTCTGTAACGCAGGACCCGAGCAACAGGGCGGAGAGTCCCAAGAACGCAAACATTAATCGTTTCATATCGTTATTTCGCTTTTCTTTTTATTATTCCTAAACGTACGAACAGGCCCTAAAAATCCTGATCTATATCGCCGCCGTCTATCCAGTCGTTCTTTTCGTTGGTACGCTGCACGATCGTGATTGTGAACGTTATTCGCTTGGTCGTAACCGTAAGCACCGAGGGGTTATCGGTCGCCCCGGGATCGTGGTCTTGCAGTGCGGTGAACTCGAAGAACGTCTCGCCGCCCGTCCCCGTCTTTATCTCGGCGCGGAAACGACTGTTCTCGATCAGAAGCGGATTGCCGCTGTCGGGCAGCGCGCCGCCATTGTTGAGGGCGAGAGTGAATTCGCTGAACGGGATATTGGTGTGGAAGTTGATTTTGTCCGTAGAATTCGCGTTACGGTATACCACCGCCATGCGTGTTTCCCTGTCCTCGAATTCGCGGCTGTTGTCGCTCGCACGCAGCGTCAGGAAGTCCGGCCCGTCGATGAAGATATCGTCCGTGTCGCCGTCGTTCCAGTCGTATATCTTGGCCTCCATGTTCATGGCTGCCGAGTTGTAAGCTGTTTCCACGCTGGTGTACCCTGCTCCGGTTACGCTCACGATCGCAAAAGAATAGATATAGTTGCGCAGAACGTTGAGTAGCGCGCCCTCGCGGATAAAATCGAGGCGGTAGAACGTTTCCGTTGTGCTGCCGTTATATTTACCGCCCACTACGAGCGCCATGCGGTCGGTATGGTTCGTATCGCCTGACGTGCCGCCCATCACCACATTGGCTTCGGGCGTATAGATAGTGCGCACGAGCGAGTTTCCGCCCGTAACGTTGTATGCAAAGAGACTCTGCGATTCGGCGAGTGTGAACTTATCGCTAAGGGCCGTGTTGGGAATAGTCGGCGCGGTGACCGTCCCTGTCCCGCGGTTGTCTGCGCTCGGCACGACGGCGTATGTCTTGTTGGCGCGAATGACATAGACGCTCGTAAGTTCGAACAGAGCCGGCAGAATCGTCTCCGCAACCGCGACGTCGATGCGCGCTATTGCACGCATAAGCACTATCGGAGCGATACTCACGCCGGGTTGCAGTTCGACCGGGACGCTCTCGCCCCACATGGGCATATAAACCGCTCCGACGGTGTACATCGGACCCGTGATTGCGCCCCTTATCGCCGCCATAATATCCGCATAGGCCAGCGAGGGAATTGTTGCCTCTACTGCGGCAAGCGTAAAGCCTCCGAGCGAAGAAAGTATCTGATAGTCGGCATTTGCCAGCACCACGACCGTGTAAGTGTCGGTGGCGTTGGCGCTTTTGGGAAGCCGCGCGGTGAACGTCCCTTCGCCGCTCATTCCTGCGGTGCTGCTGCCTGCCGAGATATTGACGTTTTCTGCGGCAATGATGTCGGCTGCCAGCTTGCCTGTATTGTTAAATACCAGAACGTTTATATTGCTCACGGCATTTTCGTCTGCGACCGTAAGCGCGCGCGTTGTGGTCGGAGCGGCGGAGTAATTGCCGGGGATCTTAAAGCGCAGTGTTATGCCGGCATCGCTGCCGGGGGTTTCCGCGCCCGTAAATCGCTCTTTGGAGCACGAGCCGAACGAAAGCACGACTGCGGCGGCGAGCAACATATTAATAACTCTCTTCATAACTCTATGGTCTTTTTCTCGTTTTTTATTAGGTCGTGGCATGTTGGCGCACGGCGATCTCTTGTGTTCGTGAACCGGCTTTTATCGTGAAGCTGCCGTTTAGCTGCGCAGCAGAGACGTTAGAGTCGGCGGTAACTTCGACCGTATTGCCGACGCGCACGGCGGTCAGCCATGCCGGCGAACCGGAAGTATCCAGCGTCCAGCCGCCGGGATGGTCGGTATAGACATTGATGATTTGTGCCGGAGCGCCTGTGGCAGGCACTTCAACGCCCGTCCGGTCGACCACAAGGCGGTAGTCGCCCAGATATATGTCATCGAGGTCGGCATCGTTCCAGTCGAGTATCTGCGCCGTGATCTCCAAATCGTCGTCCTCGACGGTGGCTCTCAGTTCGAGCAGTGTGTTGCGCGCGAGCGAGTAACCGCCGCCGGCGGGAAGTCCTATCGCGGCAGTCTTTACAATCGCGCCGCTGTTAAACATCACTCGTAGCGAAAGACCCTTTGCGGCGTCGGTGACGGGTGTAAACAGCGTTTCGGGCAAAATGATTCGTTCGTAGGTCACCGTGCGATTGCCGTCGATGTCGGGTGCGGAGATAAATCCGAGTTCGGCGTCGGCAGTTTCACTTGCAACGAATCCTTCATATGCCGCTACGCGTGATGCGCTGTTGTCCATGCCCGGAAGCAACCACGAAAGGGCCGGAATACCGCCGATGCCTGTCGTTTTGCCGTCCCATATCCCGTATTGGTAGGAATTGAGCGTAATCACCAACCGCAGTCTTATACCCGCACGGGTTACGGTCACCGGCCATGTGCCGGTGTACTCGCGCGGCAGGCCGTCGGCGGGGTCTATGAACGCTACGTGGTCGTCGCCCTTTACTTCGACGTTGCGGATGATCGTGACCATCGGTATATCTTTGTCTGCATCGAACGCACTACGCGCGATGTTCAGGGCATAGAATCCCGATATGTTGCTCACTCCGCTGTTGAGCGTGGCGTTCAGCGCGGTATCGGATGTCCCGTTGACTATGAAGACGAAGTCGAAAACACCGGTCGTGATCTCCACCGGAACGGGCATCGTCGTGGGCGGAATGTCGAACGTAAAGTTCCACGCCGCTCCGCCGGTGCTCATAAGCAGTCCGGTGGCGGAATTGTATACCATCACTCTCAGATGGTTTATGTTGCGGTCGGCACTCGTACCCGGATCTGTGGCGCGGGTGGCGTGTGTCGCACCAGGGTCGAACGAAACGACGACCGGAATACCCCGCGTTTTATCGTCGCCGTTCTCGGGCGCGGTCTTAACGCATGAACCCGCTACGAAAGCCGCGACGCAAAGCGTAAGTATTATGGACAAAAACTTTTTCATACAGCTCATGTGACTAACCCATAATTTTGTCATTATCCTCGATATATTCCCAGCCGTTCACGTCCAGTACCAGACCCACGCCGGCCTCGAATTTCAGCGGTACGGTGAATTCGAATATGCTGCCGAAGTCAGGCGCGACGCCGGTCTGGTCCGTGTAGGACGCTATGATCATCATCATAAGATCGGCGGTCGCATTGGCGCTCGCCGGACGCGGATAGAGCCGCGAGCCGCCTTCGTCGAACACAAAGCGCAGGTCGCGTGACGGCGTATCGCCGAGGCCGAGTATGATCATCGACCCTTCAATAACTCCCGTCTGCGCAGACATCTGCACGCTGCGCCGGTAGGTTGTCCTCGGTGCTGCGGCATCCGTCGTGACCGCACTGTCGAACCGGTGACGACGCGCATCGCTCGTAACCGTGAAATTGAAGTTGTTATTACCGGCCGGTAACCCCGTGACCACGAAGTTTACCCGATAGGTTTGCGGCACGATCACGGTCTCGACCGTGCTCACTCTCTTCGGGGCGACATTTTGCACCGATGTTCCGAAGTGCAGGTCGGCGATATTCGTCGTCAGCAGCGGCACGCTCGCGTCGAGAGAGACATACAGATCGTTTATAGTCGATGCGTCGAGTTGTGTTTTATCACGCGAAAGGCTGTGATCCGGACCGTCGAGGTTGCTCCACGCCACGAACCGGTAATCGCCCGGCACGAGCCGCATCTCGAATTCATACCTGCTGAAACCTCCGCCACTCCTCGTGGGAGACGCAGTTTCCGCCTGCGCAACGTACAGCCCCGTATTTGCATCGAATGCAAAGACATGCAACGTCCGTACGTCGTATCGCTCGGCGAAGTCGGCGGCGATCTGCTCATCTGCGCTCACTACGAAACGCACCGTCGTGGGACAACCGTCCGTTATCTCGTCGATGCACGAGGCGAGCATCGCTCCCGCAAAAATCATCAATAATAACTTTTTCATATCTTAGTTACCTAAATATATTTCAGTCGTCAGAGGAATTTCTCAACAGACCCTTGTACCCGGCGGGGCGGTCAGGCCGCCGCCGGGCTGTCATAGTATAGCTGAGCTAAGTGCGAAGACCTGCTCGCCGGAAAGCTTTTATTGAAGAATAATGTCGTCGTTCACGATGTAGTCCCACGGACTCACTTCTATCGTAACGGTGAGTTCGGCTTCTTCTGTGGGGTCTACGAGTTCGTCAGGATTTCTCGGATTCGGACCATCGGGATCCAATACATCCGCAGCCTTGCCCGGATCGCCCGAAACTCCGGGAGTTCCCGGGAAGCGGCCGGGACCTCCGGCAACGCTTACTACACCCACGCGCAGGAATTGATTGCGATAGATGCCGTAGTTGTTATAACCGGCCGTAACGCCTGTGCCGTTGAGATAAACCGGGAAGTGGACATAACCCATTTCGTAAGTGAATATCGACGAATTGATGCCTGCGCCTTCAAGACCGTAGAATATATTCTCTGCCTTTGCTAATTCGTCGGTAATGTAGAACGTACCGTTGGCGTTGCCGCTGGTAACCTTAACGACAAAGACATCGCTGCTGCCGTTTCCGTACGGGGTCGCATCGTCATAAACAACGGCTTCGAGAGTAGAGTCCCAGTCGGCTGCCATGTCGACGTTAATTGTCGTTGCAACCATAACGAGTGTCGTGTTCCTGTTCAGGGGAGGATAAACTGCATTTTCTCCCGTATAGGCCGCCGGCAGAGAGTTGAGGTCACCGGGGATAGCTCCTACGAATACGTTGGTTTGGCCGAAAGCGTTGCTCTCGTTCCAGGTATATAGCGAACCGGTAGCGGTCGGGCTATAAGTCAAAGGAAGGCCGCTGTTATCTCCTCCGATCCAGTAGTTCGGAGCAACGAACGACTGCTTGGCGCCATTATAAACGCGGAAGTGGCTTACCGTGTAAGTCAGAGTCAGATCGTGGTGAGTCGTACCCGGTGCAGTCCAAACCACCGAAGGCAGTGCGCTCGTGGGAGCTGAAACGGCAATTTTCGACGACAGACGGTTTACGTTCATCGACAGTTCGTTAACACCGCTGGCAGGAAGTGACGGGTCTCCTATCGGAAGCAATACCGTAGCCTCCACATCGGAGAACATCACGAAGTTGTCGTTGGTATACAGGGTGTTGACGTTTTCGATAACCGAAAGCAAAGCGGCTTCGGTAGCGTAGCGCGTATTCATGCTCGCGGGAAGGTTTACACCGATATAAACGCGGTTCGATCCGGAGATAGTCAGGATCTCATTGCTCGCGTTCAGGACATAGGTATCACCCGTCTTGGTGAAGGAAGTGGCAACGTCCAGGGTAGTGTATGCTCCCACTGCTACGGCGTCGCCCTGTGCATTGAAAACATAAACATTCACAGTGTTTACCGCGCTTTCGGCTCCCGTACCCGGGACCGGTGTGCCGATGGATCTGGTTCCGGGAGTTCTCATTTTGAGCGATAGAGACATCTTAGTCTCCTTGCCTTCAATGATCTTTGCCGAACCGTCTCCACTCTCTTTGGTGCAGCTCGTTGCGCCTAATGTTAAGAGCGCAGCGGCTGCGAACATCGAAAAAATGAAATTTCTTTTCATGTTAAAAAATTTTGGTTTTAAAAGTGTTTGGTTATTGTTCAGTGTTTATCGTTCAGAGTCGAAATTACTTCGTTGACATAGGCATGGTTATATAAATATACACAAGCGGCTCAAAGTTGACAGGCACAGCACGCAAAGATTAAAACTTACGCAGGCAGATGCACTATTAAATATTTATTGCAATGGCGGTCGCGCGGCCTTTTGTGCATAAATCTTGGCCATATATGTAACGCATGATCCCATAGAATTATTTTATAGAAATGTAAAAAGAATAAAAAATCTCCTTTAAATCTTGGAGAGAAGAGTATCTGCGAAAAACATTTATCTTTGCTATCGCAGAGTTGGTGGCAAATAAAAAAGATTAAGAATATGAATTTCGGGCGGACATTTTTTGCGGCGTTTCTTGCAATTGTTGTTGCGGGGATATTGTCGGTAGTATTTTTTGTGCTGATATTTGGCGGTGTGATATCATCGCTGGGTGGTGCGAAACCGGTGGAGGTTAAGCCCGGATCGGTTTTGCGCATAGATTTTCAGCGGGGAGTGGCGGATTCTCCGCCGACTTCGCCTTTTGGGCGCACGGCGATGGGAGGGCTTACGCTCAATACGTCAAATTCGCTGTTGCAGGTGCTGGGGGCTATCGAGGGGGCTGCTTATGACACGAACATACGCGGGATATATGTAAATCTGACGGGCGGGGGCGTGTCGCTGGCGAATGTAGAGGAGATTCGCGCGGCGTTACTGCGATTTCGCGACGATTCGGGCAAATTCGTAGTGGCGTATTCCGAGCAATATTCGCAGATAGGGTATTATTTCTCTTCGGTAGCCGACCGTGTGTTTGTGCATCCTGAGGGTGGCGTGGATTGGCGTGGATTGGCATCTAACGTGATGTTTTACAAAGGGTTGCTCGACAAGCTGGGTATCGAGGTGGAGGTATTCAGGCACGGGTCGTTCAAATCGGCGGGCGAGCCTTTCGTGCTCGATCGTATGAGCCGCGAGAACCGCCTGCAACTTGCCGCGTTGCTCGAAAGTGTATGGCAACAGACGCTGCTGGCGGATATTGCACAAGCGCGTGGTATTGCGCCGCAGACGCTTTCGATGCTTGCAGATAACCTGAGGCTCGAAACGGCAGAAGATGCGCTCGAATATGGATTTGTGGATGCAGTGTTGTACGAGGATCAGGTGGAGGCGTTAATTTCGCGGCTGGCTTCGGGCGGAGGTGTGGGGTGGATAGATCGTGAATCGGAGCGTATCGTACAGCGCGAGACGGGTGATGAAGAGGAGGCCGGGCAACCGTATCGCAACGGTACGCCGCAGTTTGTCGGTCTCGCCGATTATATAGCGGCTTTGGAGGCGCGCGGCCGCGTCGGTGCACACAAGAACGAGATAGCGGTAATCTACGTCGACGGGGATATTGTGGACGGTAAGAGCCGCGAGGGCAGTGTAGGCAGTGCGACGGTGACCGAAAAACTCGCAAAGGCGCGTCGTGACAAGAACGTAAAAGGTGTCGTGGTGCGCATAAATTCGCCGGGCGGCAGTGCGCGCGCTTCGGATGTCATGTGGCGCGAAATGGAACTGCTGCGGCGCGAAAAACCGGTCGTCGTGTCGATGGGTGGCTATGCGGCGTCGGGCGGATATTATGTGGCCGCGCCGGCGGATATAATACTCGCCTCGCGTTCGACGCTCACGGGGTCGATAGGCGTTTTCGGACTTGCGCTGAACGCGGGAGAGGCGCTCCGTAAACATACGGGGATCACGACCGATGTCGTGCGTACGAATGAATATGCGGATATAGGGTCGCCGTTCCGCCCGATGCGCTCGGCCGAGCGCAATCATATACAACGTGCCGTGGAGCGCGTTTACGATACGTTTGTAGGGCATGTTGCTGCCGGACGTAATCTTTCTGTGGAGCGTGTGGGCGAACTTGCCGAAGGGCGTGTGTGGACGGGTGCACAGGCGGTGGAAAACGGTCTCGTGGACGGCATCGGTGGGCTCAGAGCGGCCATCGAACTTTGTGCCGACCGTGCCGAAGTAGGGAGCACTTACATGGTTAAGGAGATGGTGGACGATTCGGATGCGTTCTTGTGGTCGCTGTTCCGGTCGCTTATGATGCGGGTTTCGTCGTCTTCGCGCGACAGAGTGGCTCTCCGCGACGAGATGGGCAATGCGTTCGTGCATTACAAAAGGATTTCCGAAATGCTCGCCGACCCCGCAGATGTTCAGGCCCGGATGGCGTGGGAAATAATTATTAATTAAAAACTAAGAATTAAATAGTTGTCATTGCTGGTCAAGCCCGCAATGACAACTATTCTCCGGAAGGCAAGTTAAAACGCGCGCGTGTGTTCGGCAGGCTGAAAACCATGTGCGCGTGCGAAGTCGGGGATTATTCCTATGAAAAACCCGAAATTGCGGCCGGGCATCGGGCGCGAAATTACCATTTCATACTCCTCGTCGAAGATGTTATTTACGCTGAGTTTCAGTGATATACGTCCCATTCCCGTATCGATGGTATGTTCGACGGAAATGTCGCTCATGTAATATGCGCCGACCCAATCGGAATTATCGGTCGATGTGAAGCGGCGGCTGTAATGCGCGAATCGGTAGCCCAGCGTCCATCTGTGGTGCATCAGACGCCCCGTGACATTGGCCGAATGTACGGGCATGTAGGGCAGTTGTTTGCCCACCGATGCGTCGGCCGGCGAGTGCGGATCACCGCGATTTATAGCGCGGGTGAACGCATAACCCGCATCGAGAGCCAGACGCGTCCGGCCCCAAAGCGGAGCATTAAATCCGCCTTTCAGTTCGTAGCCGAAACTGTGTACCTGCCGGATGTTCACCGGACTCCAAACTTCGGGCGGAAAGCCGGGCATCCACACGATCCAGTCGTTGATCCACGAGTCGAAAACAATCAATTCTCCGCGTAACCGGACGTTGCCATCCAAAATATTGCGGTAGGCCATGCTCACGTCGTATGTAACGCCGCGTTCGGGGCGCAGGTCGGGGTTGCCGCCGGGCATGAAGTAACGGTCATTGAGCGTCGGGAAACGGTAATTCCGCGTGACGGAGGCTTTGTATATCAGGCCTTTAAGATTCTTCGGCGTCCACTCTGCGAAGAATGTGCCTATCACGGGCGACCACTGGTCGCCGTAGAGTTCTTCGCGCAGTTCGACTGCCAGTCCGACCTCTTCGACAGGCCGCCAGCGTGCCGAAGCGAATGCCGAGAAATCGAAACGCAACTCGCGGTATCCTATGGTGCGCCGTTCCGTACCGATACGTACCACCCGATCACGACAATCGGCAATGTGTTGATTAGCAGCGATATTGGCGCTGAAATGCCACCTTTTGCCGAGGAAATGCTCGCCACTGACCATTCCCATGAACGTGTTGAGAAAGTTGCGCGAATCGATCATTCTTTCGAGCCGCCCCGACTCCGGTTCGGTTTCGTAGGCGTAGTCGAAATCGGTGTAGATATATCCCACGCGTGCCGAAAGGCGGTGGTTGTTACGCATCCTGTCCCACGCCGTAGTCGCGCGCGTGGTGCGTTCGTGCTGACCGAAACGGTGTACCGTCGCATCCTTGTAGTCGGTATTCAGAAACGGAATTCCGCGGTCGGAATCCGTATACCAACAAACAAACGAGAGCCGGTCGCCGCCATGTGTGTATATATAAACCTCCGGCATTATCTGAAAATCGCGGAATCCGCCGTTGCGATTCCTCTCGCGCGGGTAATACGAATCTATAATCTTATTCTCGTCGTCGTAGACGAAAATCTCCTTATTATAGTTCGTATAGCTGAAATCGTTGCGCGAAGCGCCGTGCGAGACTCTCAAAGAAGCTCTGACCTTACTGCCGCCAAACGACAGACGCAGGAATTCATCCCATGTGCCGAAGCTGCCGATGCCCTGAATATATGCCGCGCCGAATCCTCGTTCATTCGGCGGCCGGGTATTCAGCACTACTGCGCCTCCCAGTCCGCCGCCTGCTACGCCCACCGAACTGCCGCCGTGATATAGCATTGCCTGATCGACGAAATACGATGGAATCATCGAAAAATCGACCTGCCCCAACATCGGCGAATTAATTCGCAGCCCGTTCCACGTCACCTGAGTATGCGACGCGCCCGTACCGCGAAACGATACCGTCGAGAGCGTCGCACGCCCGTAAGACTTCACGAAAATCCCCGTACTTTCGGCCAGCACATCGGCCATGCTCCGTGTAATATTTTCGCGCATCGCCATGCTGTCGATCGTCGTACGTTGCCGCCCCGTCTGGGCCAACACGCGCCGCGCAACGACCGACACCTGGTTAATCTCGAAACGCCATGTCGGAGATGGCCGCACACTGTCCTGCGCAACATTCTGCGCGATAGACACGGCAGGCATTATTGCCGCTGCCAAAACCGGAAATATAACTTTTCGCAGATTCATACAACCCACAAAGATAGCCAAAGAATTCGAGATTGTTTTTAAGCTTTGTGAGGACAGAGATTTTTCATAACTTTGGCGGGATAAAAAATAGTATATTATGTCGATAGTGAATGAGGGCGTCGAGGAACGCAGACCGCTGAATTTTTTGGAAGAGATAATCGAGGTGTCGATTGCTGCGGGCGAGCCGCGTGTGCTGACGCGCTTTCCGCCTGAGCCGAACGGGTATCTGCATATCGGCCATGCGAAGAGCATCTGTCTGAATTTCGGGCTGGCGAAGAAATATGGCGGCAAGACGAACCTGCGTTTCGACGACACGAATCCCGTGAAAGAAGACGTGGAGTATGTGGATGCAATAAAGAAGGACGTGCGCTGGCTCGGCTTCGAATGGGCGGGAGAATACTACGCTTCGGATTACTTCGACCAACTCTACGATTGGGCTATATTGCTGATTAATAAGGAATTAGCATACGTCGATGACCAGACTCAGGAAGAAATACGCCGCACGCGCGGCACAGTGACCGTCCCTGGTGTGGAAAGCCCGTGGCGTGAGCGGTCGGCAGAGGAAAATCTCGATTTGTTTGCGCGTATGAAAGCGGGTGAATTTACCGATGGCGAGCGGGTGCTGCGCGCGAAGATCGACATGGCAAGCCCCAATATGCTGATGCGCGACCCAATCCTTTACCGTATCATCCACGTGCCCCATCACCGCACGGGCAATAAATGGTGTATATACCCGATGTACGATTGGGCGCACGGGCAAAGCGATTCCATAGAACGCATCACACATTCGATCTGTACGCTCGAATTCGATGTGCACAGGCCTCTTTACGATTGGTTTATTGAAAAATTGGAGATTTTCCCGAGCCATCAGTACGAATTTGCGCGGCTGAACCTCACATACACTGTGATGAGCAAGCGCAAACTGCTGCAATTAGTGCAGAGCGGCGTGGTATGCGGGTGGGATGACCCGCGCATGCCGACCATCTCCGCGATGCGGCGACGTGGGTATACGCCCGCTGCGATACGCGCATTTGCTGACCGCGTGGGTGTCGCAAAACGTGATAATGTTATCGATCTGGGACTGTTGGAATTCTTCGTGCGTGAGGACTTGAACAAGATTGCCGAGCGTCGAATGGCGGTCGTCGATCCGCTGAAAGTCATGATTACGAATTATCCTGAGGGGCGCGAGGAACAAATCACGTGCGTGAACAACCCCGAAGATGAGCGCGCGGGCGTTCGTGAAGTGCCGTTCGCTCGTGAGATTTATATCGAGCGCGACGATTTCATGGAAGACCCGCCGAAGAAATATCACCGCCTTTCGCCCGGCAGCGAGGTACGTTTGCGGTACGGGTATTTGATACGTTGCGACGAAGTGGTGAAAGACGAGTCGGGGCGCATCGTAGAGTTGCGATGCGCCTATGACCCTGCGTCGGGTGGCGGCTCGTCGTCCGATGGACGGCGTGTGAAGGGTGTTATTCATTGGGTTTCGGCGCATCATGCGGTTGAGGCTACGGCGCGGATGTATGACGTGCTGTTCACGAAGGAGAATCCGGACGATCTGGCGGAAGGTGAGACATTTCTTGACTTTTTGAATCCGGAGTCGCTTGTCGAGAAAACAGTGCTTGTCGAGCCTTCGTTGGTTTCGGCCGCGCCAGGTGATAAATTTCAGTTCGAGCGGGTGGGGTATTTCTGCGTTGATAGCGATAACGGTGTCGGCCGGCCGATTTTTAACCGTACGGTGACGCTCAAAGATTCTTGGTCGAAGATGATGAATAAGTAAAGATATCATTTGCTTTGTTGCAAAAAGACCGTTCTAATCAGAACGGTCTTTTTGTTCCACGTGGCAGGCGCGCCTGTTTTTGAGGATGAATCGCCTCTGTGCTCTTGTATGAGGTGCGCTCTCCGTTGTGTTTTTGTTCCACGTGGAACAATCGCATGTGACTGGGCGTGCCTGTTCCACGTGGAACAATCAGCGCCCGAAATAAATTAGCAATACATTTATGTCTGCCGGCGAGACTCCGGGTATGCGCGAAGCCTGCCCGATAGTAGAGGGGCGTATGCGGGAGAACTTCTGGCGCGCCTCAATTGTGAGCGAGGTCAGCGAATTATAATCGAAGTCGGACGCGATGCGGATATTTTCGAGGCGCGTAAGTTTCTCGGCAATGTGTTTTTCGCGCTCGATGTAACCCTTGTATTTGATTTGCAGTTCGGCTTCTTCGATGATCTCGGAGGTGTAGGCATCGGACGAAATCAGCTCGCGTAACGGCGAAATCGCGTCGATTAATCCCAAAAGCGACACTTCATTGCGTAAAAGCAGCTCATAGAGCTTTCTTTTTTGCGTAATTTGCGCCGAATCGACAGATTTCAGATAACTCGAAATTTCGTTCGGACTGACACTGTATTCGCGGATGAATCGAATAAGCGATTCCAAGAGCGATTTTTTTTGCGTATAAATTTCATGTCTGCAATCAGAGACAAGCCCTATGTCTCGTCCTCGCGGTGTCAAACGTAAATCTGCATTGTCCTGTCGCAGCAGAATGCGGAACTCGGCACGGCTGGTGAACATGCGGTACGGTTCGTCTACTCCTTTTGTCACGAGGTCGTCGATCAGCACGCCGATATACGCTTCGTCGCGCCGCAGGACGAATGGTTCGCGCTCCACTAAACGCAGGTGTGCGTTTATCCCCGCAATCAACCCCTGTGCCGCCGCCTCCTCGTATCCCGTTGTGCCGTTTATCTGCCCGGCGAAATATAGTCCACCGATGAGTTTCGTTTCGAGCGTATGGAAAAGTTGTGTTGGCGGGAAATAATCATACTCGATTGCATAACCTGGACGGAAGATATGTACATGCTCGAAACCGCGCACTTTTCGCAGCGCTTCGAGCTGCACCTGCCACGGCAGCGACGATGAAAAACCGTTCAGATAATATTCGTGCGTCGTTGCTCCCTCCGGTTCGAGGAAAAGCTGGTGCGCATCTTTGTCGGCAAACGTTTGGAGTTTATCCTCGATACTCGGGCAATAGCGTGGCCCGATGCCATGTATCGTGCCGTTGAAAAGCGGCGAATCATCGAAACCCGTGCGCAAGAAGTCGTGAACCTCCGATGAAGTATATGCCAGATAACACGGAATTTGCTTGGTGACAGGTTCTATGTCGGTAAAAAATGAGAATTTTGAAGGGTTTGTATCGCCGTATTGTGGTTCTAACGCGCAAAAATCTACGGTGCGTCCGTCGATGCGCGCCGGAGTTCCGGTCTTCATCCGCCCACTCTCGAAGCCGAACCCGCGTAACTGCTCCGTCAGCCCATACGACGCGCTGTCGCCCGCCCTGCCTCCTTCCGTATTCGCGCGTCCGACGTGCATCAGACCATTCAGGAATGTTCCTACGGTCAGGATCACCGCTTGCGCCGAGAACTCTACGCCGAGCGCTGTTCGTATACCCGTTATTTTATGCAGGCCGTTATCTTCATCACCCGCCGCTGTAACTATCTCAGTTACAGCATCTTGCCATATATAAAGGTTGTCCGTATTTTCGAGCGTTTCGCGCCAAAGTTCCGAAAATCGCGCCTTATCGCACTGTGCGCGCGGACTCCACATCGCCGGCCCTTTCGAGCGGTTCAGCATCCGAAACTGAATCGTCGTGCGGTCGGTAATCACTCCCATCTGACCACCCAATGCGTCTATCTCCCTGACTATCTGCCCCTTAGCTACGCCACCCACCGCCGGATTACATGACATATTCGCAAACTTAGTCATATCCATCGTCACCATAAGCGTGCGCGACCCCAGCCGTGCCGCCGCCACAGCCGCCTCACATCCGGCATGCCCCCCGCCGACAACAATTATATCATATTCCGGTTTCATGTCTTTCTCGGCCGCTTGAACTGCCGCTTTTTGGAACACCCACACACGTATATTATAACAAATCGGCGAGTTTTGCTTCCATTCCTGCGGTTTTTGTCGTTTGCATGGCATCGTCCAGTAACTTGCTCACTTTGCGAAGTTCGGGCAGTTCGCTTATGTCGAGCTTGGCCGTGCTTTGATTTTCCACGCCGTTCACTACGTCATAGATTGTAATATCATGTACGTCGCGTGCGGGGATGTAGGCGTTCTCGCGATTGTCTTTCGGCGTTTTCACAGCTGCTACCAACCCTGCCTTCTCCAACTCATGCACCACTTCGCGCACACTGCGCACCGGAAGGTTAAGGTCGTCGGCGATGGTATGTGAGGCCACCGGCCCGTCACCGTGCATGAAGTGGCGGACGATCTCTAACATCGTGGCTACCAGAATCTTACGTTTATTGTTATTGTTTATGAATACGGCCTCGCGTTCCAGGTCATAGCGGTCTATGTTCTGATAGGCAAACGAAAGCTCTGCGCCCACCAAGACGATCATCCAGCTCGTCTGCATCCATACGAAGAGCAGCGGCAACGCCGCAAAAGTCCCGTAAACGGCGTTATAGCTGTTGAGTTCCCCCTGTACAAGAAAATATAATTTCTGAAAACCCCAGAATACCGTTCCTGCGATCAAAGCGGCGATCACCGCCCCCCGAAACTTCACCCGCGTGTTGGGCATCGTTTTATAGATCAGCGTGAACAGCAGCCATACCAGCACGAGTTCGGCCAGCGCGAATGCCACATCCAGCAGCGTCGTCCATACCCATGGTTCGAGCGACCCCCGCACGAAGGAACTAAGGCTCGATGCCGAAATGAGCAGTATCGGTGCGATAACGATCACGGCGAGGTAGTCGCTCAACATGCGCCCTATGGAGCGTCGTTTGCGCACCTCCCATATTATATTGAATGCGCTTTCGACGTTCGTAAAGACCCGTATCACAGCCCAGAAAAACACCACCATCCCCACAGCCGCGATGAGTCCGCCGCGCGTGCGTACCAGCATATTCTCGACCCACGTTTGCAACTGATCGAGCGATGCGCTGTATTCCGGAAGTCTTCCGTAGAGCCATTCCCACAGTCGCGCGTCGAACCCGAATCCCTTCATAAATCCGAAGATCAACGCCGCGATGGGCACGAGAGACAGCAGCGTGTAATAGGTCAGAGCCGACGCGCGCAGGAAAATATCGTGCTCACCGATACCGCGCACCGTGTAAAGCGCGATCCGGAACGGCCGCACGACCCAACTGTTGCGCAAATGCTTATGCTTCTCTCTTTTGGCTACATATTCCTTTATCTTTTTCATGTTTTAAGCAAAGTAATTAAAGCGAGTGCCGCAAGGTATTTTTTCATGTCCGTGCGCGCTATTGTTTTTTATGACATCGATGTCGCAAAAGTTATGCCCGTTATTATCGGGAACTACATGCGGGGCTATATCTCGGCGATAAATATCGCTCGCTGCTCACCGCCGATGCGCGTGAAAACGATCTTTACCGGGCCGCCTTCGGTGATGTCCAGTTGACGTGCGATGACATCATTGCGCAACGCGAAATCGCGTTGCAGGATGTCCGCGCGACGGATTCCGGCATCACGCAATTCACGTGCGAGCTTTTTAGGCGAGTAGGGACGCATGGCGGTTATGCGGTACGCTTTTCCCGGCAGGCACGGCGGCAATATACTGCCGAACGCATACGAGTTGTCGCTCTCGATGCGCAGCCCTGCGCCGGTGAAATATCGTTGTGCAATGCGCGCCTTAACCAACGCCACATCGGGGATAACGAGATAATCGAACGAACTGACATCGCTTTGAATCTCAGGCGTTTCCGTCGCCTGAGACGCAGGAGATTCAATTACTCCGAATCCCGTTATGCGCGCAGCTATCACGCGTTCGCAAACCGCATCGCCCACTTCGACCGTCACCTCTTTACACTCGCCGTCGAGCGACACAGCCTCGACGCGCGTACGGTCGCCAAACACGCGAAATACCTCGTCTACATCGAACAGCGGCGACAGTTTTATCAGCACGCGTTCTCCCGTTCGCCTTAATTGCGGCATAAGCGCCAAGACGTCGGGCGAACAGTCGGACGGGTGCGCGACCCTGCGTCCTGTCGCATCGCGCCGGTCGGGGTCTATATAAATCAGGTCTGCGCGCCGCAGACCTTCGTTTGCGGATAAGAAATCCTCCGCCGAGGCGTTCACCACTTCTATATTATGCACTCCCAACAACTCGAAATTGCGTCGCGCCACGTATGCCGTCACCGGATTGCGCTCGACGGCGATCACCTTGTCGAATCGCCGCGAGAAAGCAAAACTATCGACACCCAATCCACATGTAAGGTCTATACACAATGCACCCATGTGCCCCACCGCATGTTCCTGAGCCACTCTCTCACTGCTCGCCTGTTCGAACCCCGTCGGAGGCACGACGCACCGCGCCGCATAATACGACGGTAATTTCTTCCGAGCCCGTTGCAGGTATTTCACCTGCGTCGCCACCATTGCTGCGTGTGGAACGCGCTTGTCGAAAACGATTTTCAACGGGTCATCGTCGATATTCGCCTCGATAGCAGCCCGCACCTCGTCGCTAAATAATATCTCGGCCTCTTCGAGAGTCATTTTTTTTGTTTGTCATTCCTTCGTCCCGTAGGGACGAAGGAATCTATCGCGAGTTTATAAATTCTAAGACAGACGAGCGATATATCCCTCGTCGCACTTGCGCGCTAGCTCGGGATGACACGCACGTGTGCTATGCAGGCCGCCCTTGCGCCAACTCCTCTTCAACCACACGATTCACCATCTCGGCGAACGCCTGTGTGGTCATCGAGCCTTGGTCTCCCGTACCTTGTGCGCGTACCGACACCGTGCCGTCGGCCGCCTCTTTTTCACCGACGACAAGCAGATAGGGAATGCGTTTCAGCTCGTTGTCGCGAATCTTGCGCCCGATTTTTTCGTTACGGTCATCCATAAAAGCCCGAACATCGCGCTTTGATAACTCCTCGACAACCTCGCGCGCATAGTCGTTGAACTTCTCGCTGATGGGCAGCACCACGACCTGCTCAGGCGTGAGCCACAGCGGGAATTTGCCTCCCGTATGCTCGATAAGCAGCGCCACGAACCGCTCCATCGATCCGAACGGCGCGCGGTGGATCATAATGGGGCGATGCTCCTTGTCGTCGCTGCCCTTATACGTGAGGTCGAACCGTTCCGGCAGATTGTAATCGACCTGAATAGTTCCCAACTGCCACTTGCGTCCCAACGCGTCCTTGACCATAAAATCGAGTTTCGGGCCGTAGAATGCCGCTTCGCCGCGCTCGACAATCGCCGTAATACCTTTTTCCTCGACGGCTTGTATTATCGCCTGCTCGGCCTTCTCCCAATTCTCGTCCGAACCGATGTATTTCTCCGGATTCGAAGGGTCGCGCAAAGAAATCTGCGCCGTGAAGTTCTCGAATTTCAGCGACTTGAAAATATACAAAACGATGTCGATCACCTTCTTGAACTCGTCCAGCAGTTGGTCGGGGCGCACGAAAATATGAGCATCGTCCTGCGTAAATCCGCGCACGCGCGTAAGTCCGTGCAACTCGCCGCTCTGCTCATAGCGGTACACCGTGCCGAACTCGGCCATACGCACCGGCAAATCCTTGTACGAGCGCGGCTTCACGCGATAAATCTCGCAATGGTGCGGGCAATTCATCGGTTTGAGCAGAAATTCTTCTTCCTCCGCAGGCGTGTGGATAGGCTGGAACGAATCCGCGCCGTACTTGGCATAGTGCCCCGACGTGACGTACAGGTCCTTCATGCCGATATGCGGCGTTATAACCTGCTCATAGCCGTAATCTTTCTGCACCTTGCGCAGGAATTGTTCGAGCCGCTCACGCAGTGCCGCGCCTTTCGGCAACCATAACGGCAAGCCCTGCCCGACGCGTTGCGAGAATGTGAACAGTTCCAACTCTTTGCCCAGCTTGCGGTGGTCGCGCTTCTTGGCCTCCTCGACCATCGCCAGATACTCGTCCAACATCGACTTTTTAGGGAAAGCTATGCCATAGATGCGCGTGAGCATCTTGTTCTTCTCATCCCCGCGCCAGTACGCTCCCGCCACCGACATCGGCTTTATCGCTTTTATCGCGCTCGTATCAGGCAGGTGCGGCCCGCGGCAAAGGTCGGTAAATTCGCCGTTGGCGTAGAACGTAATAGTGCCGTCCTCCAATTCGCCGATAAGCTCGCATTTATATTGGTCGCCCTTAGTTTCGAATTCTTTCAGCGCCTCGTCTTTCGAGACTTCGCGCCTTTCGAGCCGGTTTTTATTCGCTGCCAGCTCCTGCATTTTCGCCTCGATGCGCGGAAGGTCGCCCTCCGTTATCGGGGTCGGCGAATCGACATCGTAATAAAACCCGTTCTCGATGCTCGGTCCGATGCCGAACTTTATGCCCGGATAGAGCGACTGCAACGCTTCGGCCATAAGGTGCGATGCCGTGTGCCAGAACGTTCGCCGAGCCTCTTCGTCATCCCATTTATGGAGTTTCAGCGTCGCGTCATTGTCGATAGGCTGTTGCAAATCGGCGACTTCGCCGTTCACGGTTGCGACCATTACGTCCTGCGCCAGACGCGGGCTTATGCTTTCGGCTATCTGTAACGGGGTCACACCGCGCTCATATTCGCGCACCGACCCGTCGGGAAAGGTAATCTTTATCATATTTTCTGCTTGTTTTTATTCATAGTAACTGTCATGCTGCAGCACGCCGACTGTCATCCGGCAGGCGGATAACACACGCGTGTGTCATTGCGGGCTTGCCCCGCAATCTTAAATATCGATCGTTATTGCGAGTGTCGTTAGACACGAAGCAATCCAGAAAAAGATTGCACTGGATTGCTTCGCCTTTCAGGCTCGCAATGACGCATGCATTCGTGCTAATCCTCCGTCTCTGTTTCCGGTATCAAATCCCTGACCGACAGGTCTTTGCCCGATCGTTCGCGTTCGAAACGCTGTAAAGGATTGCGCGTCATGCCGGCATACCGCCGCCGCGTGCGAAACACATCGAGAGCCAAGTAGATAGCCTCGCGCATCGATGCCGGGTCGGCAATTCCGCGACCTGCAATATCGTATGCCACGCCGTGGTCGGGGCTGGTGCGGATGACGGGCAGCCCGGCCGTAAAATTCACGCCCTGGGGCGTAAGCGCCTTGAACGGAGCGAGACCTTGGTCATGGTACATCGCCAGCGCAGCGTCGTATTTCCTATACCCCGCCGCCGCAAAGAACCCGTCCGCCGGAAAAGGCCCGAACGCCAGCGCGCCTTTACCTATCGCGTCCTCGATGGCAGGTTTTATCACCGTCTGCTCCTCCGCGCCCAACAACCCGCCGTCGCCCGAATGAGGATTCAATGCGAGCACCGCTATGCGCGGCTCGACAATCCCGAAGTCCTGAACCAACGAACGCCGCAAACGCATGATCTGCTCCACGATGCGCTCGCAGGTAATCATACCGTTCACGTCGCCGAGCGCAAGGTGCGTCGTTACAAGCCCTACGCGCAGCAGTTCGCTGCACATCATCATCAACGGCTCGCCGCCGAACTCCGCCGCGAAATACTCTGTCTGCCCCGCGAAGTCGAGGCCGCACTCGCGCAGGCCCTCCTTATTCACCGGCGCGGTCACCACTACGTCCAGCATATCGGCTTTTATGTCCCTTGTAACCGCCTCCAACGAGTCGCACGCCGCGCGGCCCGAATCTGCCGTCCGCACGCCCGGCGTTATAGAGAAGTTGCCTTCGGTGCAATTTATAAGGTTCACGCATTTATCACGCGCTTCGGCAGCGGAGTTTACCGGCGTATACCGAAATTCCCCCGCCCCTTCGATCAATTTTTTATAGTACGCGATCGCGCCCGGACTGCCATAAATCACCGGTGTGAAAAGTTCACACATACGACTGTCCATCAGTGCTTTGATGACGACTTCCGGCCCGATGCCGTTCGTATCGCCCAGCGTGATCCCGACCCTTATTTGCTCACTCATAACAGATATGATAATAACCTACAAATGTAGCGAAAATTTTGTTTCTCCACGCATCGGCGCAGCCACTTGTTTCGCGTGAGGGTAAATGAGATTTCTCGTGACTAATGGTCGAAAATCCGCGACCACGAGCTACCTTTGTAATCTTATGGAATTGCTGAAAGGTCTGAACAGTTCGCAGCGCGAGGCTGTGGTGAATTACGACGCGCCGTCGTTGATAGTAGCTGGCGCAGGGTCGGGGAAAACACGTGTGCTCACCAGCCGTATCGCATATATGCTGCATCAGGGTGTGCCTGCCCACCGCATAATGGCGCTCACGTTCACCAACAAGGCGGCCGCCGAGATGCGCGAACGGATAGGGCACATGATTGGCGGGGAACAGAGCCGACGGCTGTGGATGGGAACGTTCCACTCGATATTCCTGAAAATCCTGCGTTATGAGGCTGCGCGGCTGGGTTACCCGTCATCGTTCACGATATACGACACGGCCGACAGCCGCAACCTCATAAAGCAGATCGTGCGCGAAATGAACCTCGCCGAAGAGTCCTATAAACCCAACACCATACAGGCTCGTATCTCGCTGGCGAAGAACAACTTAGTGACGGCAGATGCGTACGAAGCGAATGCCGAATACACGACCGAAGACCGCCACCGCAAGATGCCCGCATTTGCGCAGGTTTATAAGGAATATGCGCGGCGATGCCGGGCGAACGCAGCGATGGATTTCGACGATATGTTGCTGAATGTCAACATATTGCTGCGCGATGCTCCCGATGTGCTGGCGAAATATCAGGAGCGGTTTCAGTATCTGCTGGTCGATGAGTACCAGGACACGAACTATGCGCAGTATGTGATAATCAGACGGCTGGCGGCCGAGCACTCGCGGGTTTGCGTGGTGGGCGACGATGCTCAGAGCATTTATTCGTTCCGGGGCGCGAAGATCGAGAATATCCTGCGTTTTCGCAACGATTTCCCCGATGCGCAGACGTTCAAACTCGAGCAGAACTACCGATCGACGCAGACCATAGTGAACGCGGCGAACAGTGTGATAAAGAACAACGTGAACCGCCTGCCGAAGGAGTCGTTCTCGGCCGGGGCGGAGGGCGAGAAAATAAAGGTGCTGAAAGCGTACACCGATCAGGAGGAGGCGTCGATGGTGGCCGACGAACTGCGGCGCAGGGTGCGCACGGACGGAGCAGCGTGGAGCGATGCCGCGCTGCTGTACCGCACCAACATGCAGTCGCGCGTGTTCGAGGAGGCGTTCCGCCGGCGCGGCATCCCGTACCGCATCTACGGCGGAATGTCGTTCTACCAGCGCAAGGAGGTCAAAGACCTGCTCGCCTACATGCACCTGATAGTAAACCCGCGTGACAACGAGGCTTTCCGGCGTATTGTGAACTATCCTGCGCGCGGCATCGGCGATGTTACGGTAGGGCGGCTGGCGGCGATGGCAACGGCGCGCGGGGTGAGTTTGTGGGAAGTCGCGGCGGGCGACAGTTTGCAGGAGGCGGGTCTTAATGCAGGCGCGGCGGCGAAGGTGCGCGAGTTCGTGGAGTTGATAAGTTCGTTGTCGGCATCGCGCGCGGGGGCTGAACTTTATGAGTTCGGCCTCGATGTGGCGACGCGCAGCGGCATTATAGGTAATTACAAAATGGAGCAGACGCCCGATGCCCAGAGCGCGCTGGACAACATCGAAGAGCTGCTGAACTCGATGCAGACCTTTGCGCGCGATGTCGTAGGCGAAATGGAATACGACCCCACGACGGGCGAGTTGGTCGCGGGAGAGGTCGCCGCGCCGTCGGTAGCCGACTGGTTGCAGAGCATTACGCTGCTCACGGATCAGGACAACGATGCACCCGAAGACCGCAACAAAGTGACGCTCATGACCATACATGCCGCGAAGGGTCTGGAATACCGCTATGTTTTCGTAGCGGGGTTGGAAGAGAATTTATTTCCGAGCGCGATGAGCATGGACGGTGCGGACGGCATCGAAGAAGAGCGGAGACTATTCTATGTCGCCCTCACGCGTGCTAAGGAAGTCGCCGTGCTGTCGTTTGCGGCAACGCGTTATAAATGGGGGTCGATGGAATTTTGCCGCCCCAGCCGTTTTCTCAAAGAGATCGATCGGCAGCATCTCGATGCGACATTCGACTTGGAGGACGATGCCCCTAAACCTGCGGGTTCGCCTGCATGGTCTGAGAAAACACCTGCATGGTCGCCGAAGTCTTCTGCTTCGTCGCCGTCGTCAAAAATGCCGTCTGCAATTCTGCCGAAAACGACGCGCCCCGACCCGTCGAGGTTTCGCAAGATGGGGGTGCGCCCTGCTGCTTCCTCCGCGCCTTCTTCGGACGCGGTGCGGACGGTTGCCGACAGCGGAAACTACGTTGTGGGTCAGCGCGTTGCACACTCAAAATTCGGGATAGGGACGATCACATCCGTCGAACAAGCGGGCAACGATCATAAGGTAACGGTCGATTTCGACACTGACGGGCCGCGCACTTTACTCACAAAATTCGCCAAGCTGGCGATAGTGGGGTAACGCGCGCGCATGTAATTCCGAGCGAGGCGCGCAAGCGCCGACGAGGAATCTGTCGCTCGTCTGTCTTTGAATTTATAAACTAACGATAGATTCCTCCGCCTGCGGCGTTCGGAATGACAAAAACATTCGTCGGGCTGGAAACCTTGCGTGCGGCACGCCGCGTGGGGCGGCGGCGTGCAGGGCTTTCGCAAAAAGACGCGAAAGCCCTGCCGGATGTTTTGTCATTGCGGCCTTCGAGCCGCAATCTATTGGATAAAGATTGCGGGGCAAGCCCGCAATGACAATCTCGTCGTTCGTCATTGCGAGCCTGAAAGGCGAAGCAACCCAGCGGTTTTTCTGGATTGCTTCGGGTCTGACACCCCTCGCAATGACGCGTGCACGTGTCATTCCAGCCTCGTAAATGGCCGTGTGCTTTTTGCCTGCGGTCGGTTCACCCACACCGCAAGCGCGATGTATCCCACATAGATCGTCACTACGCCCCACTGTGGAAGCTCGATCGGGATTGACTGCCAGGACATCGATGCGCACCATTCCGCCGCCCCATTCTGCAATGCGGCAGCCTTCCCCAGCACCCACGAGAATAACGGATTAAGGAACGGCAAGGGCAGCACGACCCACAATACGCCGAACATCACGATTATGTGTGCGGTCAGCATCACGACGGGGTTTATCACTATCCCCGCCGCCGGAAATGCGCCGAACCACCATATTACCAACGGTGCAGTACCCAGACTCGCCACCAGTCCCACGACCATGACCGACGAAAACACGTTCAGCAGTTTCCACCGCGAGCGCACGAGCCGGAACAGCGGCCAGAAAAATGCCGATAGCGCCAGCACGGCGGCGTAGGAAAGCATGAAACTCGGATCGCCCCACCAATTCGGATTCAGCGCGAGCATCACCACCGCCGACCCCAGCATGATATTCAGCGCGTTGCGCGTAGTTCCCGAAGCCAACGCCACCTGTGCGAACGACGCCATCATTGCCGCGCGGATGACCGATGGCGCGAGACCTGCCATAGCTGCATAAAGCCACACCACTATGATAGCAGCTACGTTTTTATAGATATGGCCTCGCGGCAGTACAGGCAGCAAGTATAAAACCAGGTTGATGAGTATGAAAACGATGCCCACGTGCAGTCCCGACACGGCGAGCAGGTGCGCCGCGCCGCTCAGGGTGTAACTGCGCCGCACGTCGCGGTCGATGCCGCGTTTATCGCCCACCACCATCGCCGTCACCACTCCCGATTGGTCGGGCGAGAGCCGCAGTCGTCCGAACCGCTCGATCGCCGTATTCTGCAACCGCGAGGAGTAATACGCCGGAGTGCGCGAAGTGTGCGGGGCAATGGCGATGAGGTTACCCGGCGTAAGGTAGAGCCGCCCGTGCTGGCCGCGCAGCTGCATCAACCGGCCATATGAACTGCCCGTCGTATCCACCGCGTTCAGCCATCCGCGAAAGGCGATCTGCCGACCCGTCGTGACCGTGTAGCACGTGTCGATGTAGAGCTGGATGCGCTCGCGGGTGCGCGTCCATTGTGCATCGGGGTCGCCCGCCGGACGGAAATAGCCGACGTTGGCCGTCGTGCGCTGCCAGCGTCCCTGTTGATACGGGTTCTCGACGATCTGAGCCACGAGTTCCACACGCTCGCCCTGCGGTATCGTGCTGTGGGAATGTGTCACCGTACCTGCCGCGAAAAAGAACGCGAAAACCGCAAACCAGAGATATATTTGCGCTTTGCCGAACTGTTGCCGCCGGTAGAAAATCACCGTACACGCGAACAAAGCGACAAGCCCAGCTATTGCCATTGCCGCCGGAACGCTCACCGCCCGTGCCGCCACCATCCCCGCCATTGCAGGGATTACGACTTTCAGAAACGGGCGGTCGATCGGTCGCATGTGGGTTAGTGGAGGTATTGGTGAGAGCTGGTTTCGCCTCGCTATTTCATAATCACGCGGGAGGATTAACTCGCTGGCGTTCGTTTTTCCTCTCCGCCGGCCGCGGGGGCGCTTCCGAAGATTTGAAAGTCGCTTCGCGATACAAAAGAGAGATAAAAAAGCCGCTTTCGAACAAGTTCGAGCGGCCTTTTTATCTCTCTTTTCCGCCTTCGGCAGTTTCAAATCTTCGAGCTGTTGACGAGGATTGAACTCGTGACCTCTTCCTTACCAAGGAAGTGCTCTACCACTGAGCTACAACAGCATGAAATCCAACGTACAAATGTAAGAACTTTTCCGTAACGAACCAAAATAAAAACGTAACTTTGTCCCACGCATGGGACGAATTCTGGCGATAGACTACGGAACAAAGCGCACCGGAATCGCCGTCAGCGACCCGTTGCGGATAATCGCAACCGCCCTTACGACCGTACCCACGCACGAACTACGCCCGTTCCTGCAAAAATATATAGCCGACAACGATGTAGATACCATCGTTGTCGGAATGCCGCGCCGGATGAACGGACAACCGTCCGAGACGTGGGCGCAGATCGAGCCGCTCGCAAAATGGCTCGAACGCGAACTGCCCGATCGGCGCGTCGTAATGCACGACGAGCGGTTTACATCCGTGCTCGCGCAAAGGGCGATGATAGACGGCGGAATGAAGAAAATGGCGCGCCGCGACCGCTCGACGGTCGATCGCGTGAGCGCCGTCATCATCCTGCAAGGATATATGGAAAGCCTTGATTATAAGAAAAATACGCTATGATACGCTCTATACATGTTCACGGTTCGCCGGTGCTCAGGCAGCAGGCCGACGAAGTGCCGCGCGACCATGCCGATCTGCCGCAGCTGCTCGCCGATATGTATGAGACGATGTACGCTTCGGGTGGCATCGGGCTTGCAGCGCCGCAGGTAGGCGTTCCGCTGCGGCTGTTCGTCGTCGACCTGTCGCCGTACGCCGACGAAGAACCTGCGCTACTCGACATGAAAAAAGTGTTCATCAACCCCGAAATTTACGACGAGAGCGACGAGGAAGTGCTGATGAACGAAGGTTGTCTGAGCATACCGGGACTCACGGAAGATGTCTATCGGCCGGAGAAGATACGCCTTAGGTGGCTGGACGAGAATTTCGAGCCGCACGATGCGGAGTTCGACGGTCACGCTTCACGCGTCATCCAGCACGAGTATGACCATCTGGTCGGGAAAATCTACACCGACCATCTTTCCATGCTGCGCCGTACCTTATTGCGCGGCCGTCTGTCGGCTATTGCGCGCGGAGATTATACGGCGAAATACAAGACCAAGCAGAAGTAACCCATGTTCGTAAAATGTTACACAAGCACTCTGGTGGGCATCGAGGCGATGACGGTGGCTGTCGAAGCGAACATCTCGTCGGGCATCGGCATGTACCTGGTCGGGCTGCCCGATAACGCGGTAAAGGAGAGTCAGGAGCGCATCCGCTCGGCATTCGACAACAGCGGGTTTCGGATGACGGGGCGGCGGCTGGTGGTGAACCTCGCGCCCGCCGACCTGCGAAAAGAGGGGTCGAGCTACGACCTGCCGATAGCCATCGCGATCCTTGCCGCTACGGGCCAGACGCCCGACGAACGGTTGCCGAATTATGTTATAATGGGGGAGCTGTCGCTGGACGGGTCGGTGATGCCGGTACGCGGGGCGTTGCCGGTAGCGATAAAGACGAAGGCGGAGGGATTTGCAGGGGTGATCCTTCCCGTGCAGAACGCGTGCGAGGCGGCGGTCGTAGAGGGACTGGACGTAATCGGCGTGGAAAGCCTTAAACAGACGGTGGAATTTCTGTCGGGCCTTGCGCCGATAGAACCTGCGAGCGTCGAGCCGGACGAGGGGTTATCGGCGAGCGGTAACAGATATGAGGAAGATTTCGGCGATGTGCGCGGTCAGGCACATGTTAAGCGTGCGTTGGAGATCGCGGCGGCCGGAGGGCATAACGTGATCATGATCGGTTCGCCCGGGTCGGGTAAGACGATGTTGGCGCGGCGCGTGCCGTCGATAATGCCGCCTCTGTCGCTCGAAGAGGCGCTGGAAACCACCAAGATACACTCTGTGGCGGGCAAATTGGGCAGCGAGAACGGTCTGCTCACGCGCCGTCCGTTCCGCGCGCCGCATCATCTCACTTCGCAGGTCGCGCTGGTAGGTGGCGGGAGCAACCCTCAGCCCGGTGAGATATCGCTCGCCCATAACGGCGTGCTGTTCCTCGACGAATTGGCCGAGTTCGGGCGCAGTGTGCTGGAAGTTTTGCGCCAACCGTTGGAGGACAAGCGCATCACCGTCTCGCGCGCGAAATACACGGTCGAATATCCCGCGAATTTCACCCTCGTGGCCTCCACGAACCCTTGCCCGTGCGGTTATTACAACCATCCCACGAAAGAATGCGCCTGCACTCCGGCAGCTGTTACTCGCTATATGAACCGCATCTCAGGGCCGCTGCTCGACCGCATCGATATGCACATAGAGGTCACTCCGGTGACGTTTAACGAGATGAGCGGCGAGAGCGCGGAAGAGCGCAGCGAGGCTGTACGCGAGCGTGTTGTGAGCGCCCGTGCGGTGCAGCGCGAACGGTTCGCCGACTGTCCGGGTATCCACACCAACGCCATGATGAACTCCAAAATGCTGCGCGAATATTGCCCTCTCACGCCCGAATCGTCGGCAATGCTCGAAAAGGCGATGACGCGACTGGACCTTTCGGCGCGCGCCTACGACCGCATCATAAAAGTCGCGCGCACGATCGCCGACATGGCCGCCGCCGCCGACATCGCACCCGCCCACATCGCCGAAGCCATAAACTACCGCAGCCTCGACCGCGAAAGTTGGGGGAGGTGACACGCGCACCCGTTTTTCAGCCTGCCGGATGATGTTGCGGGCGATGTTGTAAATAACTCGTAACTTTTATTGAATGAACCCGCTGGCGGATATATGGTCATTGTTTTTCCCCGCGACGTGTGTGGCGTGCGGGTGTGCGCTCGGCGAGGGCGGCGATTTTCTGTGCAATCGCTGCCGGTGGGAGATTCCGCTCACGGAGTTCTGGCACAAGGGCGACAATCCGGTGTGGCGGAAGTTCGCCGGACATGTACCCGTACAGGCTGCCTCGTCGTTCTACTTTTTTGCCGACCGGAGCGATTTCCGCACCCTTATCCACGACTTCAAATATCACGGAGCGTGGCGCGTGGCCGAAAAGATGGGCGAGTGGTACGGCTCGGAACTAGCTGCGTCACAGACGCACGAAAACATTGACCTGCTCGTGCCTGTGCCGTTGCATGTGCGCAAAAAAATCGGGCGCGGCTATAACCAGTCGGATTATATCGCACGCGGAATGTCGCGTGCGATGGGTGTACCCGTCGACCGGCGCGCAGTGCGACGCGCGGTGCATAACCGCAGCCAGACGCAACAGAAACATAAAAGCGAACGGTGGGATAACGTGAAAGACATCTTCGCGGTGCGCGACGCGGCGATGCTGGACGGGCGACACATACTCGTCGTGGACGACGTTCTGACGACGGGCGCGACGATCATTTCGCTCTGCGAAACGATTCTTGCCGCCGTTCCGACCTGTCGTATCAGCATTGCCACGCTCGCCGTCTCGAAAGCCGAACTGCGCACCGTCAGGCGGACGTACTGACACATGCGTGTGTTTTCCAGCCTGCCGGTTGCTTTGTCATTCCAAACGCTCCGTTCCTACGGAACGTTCTGAATGACAAATTATTGAGAGTCACGCGCGGACGACTTATGAGTAAATCTTATGCAGCGAAATTCGGATTGTAGTTCCGCGCCCTGGTTCGGACTCTATGACGCTGATCTTGCCTTTGTGATAAGTCTCGATTATGCGGCGGCTTAGCGAGAGACCCAGGCCCCAGCCGCGCGTTTTGGTGGTAAAGCCCGGTTCGAAAATTCGCTTGAAATTCGTTTTGGCGATACCCTTTCCGGTATCTCGCACGTCGATATGCACAAAATTGTCGTCCGACGACACGCTGACATCTATTTCGCCCTTCCCCTGCAATGCATCGAGCGAATTTTTCAGCAGATTCTCGACCACCCACTCGAACAGTGTCTCGTTGACCATAGCCCGCACCGGAGCGATGGCCAATCCGTTATATGTAAGCGAGACATTGCGCGGGATACGACTGCGGAAATACAGCACACTGTTGCCCACGATTTCGTTTATGCTGCCGGCGAGCAGAGGCGTCTCTGCGCCGATTTTCGAGAAGCGGTCCACCACCCTCATCAGCATCAGCAGGTCACGCTCCATCTCTGTTACGGCCGTCTGATCGACCGGTTGTCCGCGCAGATATTCCACCCATCCCAGCAGAGACGAGGTGGGCGTGCCCAACTGATGCGCCGTCTCCTTTGCCAGACCGATCCACACGCGGTTCTGCTCGTCGTCTTTTGACGAGCGGAACGTAATGTATCCGAACACCGCGAAAATCATAATCACCAAGAGCTGTACCAGCGGAAAATAGGTGAGCATCCTCACCAGATTCGACTCGCCGTGGAAAATGTAATCCGCCTCGCCGTGAAAGTTCGGTACTATAAAGCTCCCTCCCCGCTCCGACCACTGTTTCATAAGATTCCTCATACGGTCGGGGTTCGACACTACATCAGGAATATTAGTGTCCAACACGCTAAGCCGCCCATCGACCACGATGTACGGAATTTTGCTCCTCGTCTCGCCGATAAGATCGCGCACCTGCTCGTTCGAGCTGTAATACGGACTCGAACGAATGACCCCCCACATCCTTATTTCCCTCTTCTCCTTTTCTCTCAGCTGTTGTGCCATGTTGTTCGTGAAGACAAGCGACGCACCGCCAATAGCCAACCCTACGACGATGATCATGATCTTTCGCCGAAAAGTCAACCAACTATTTGCCGTGCGTTGCCGCTTTTTCGTCTTCATTATTTATGTTCTCTCTCGCTTGAAACTATCGGACCCTGACCCTGAATCCGGCGCGCATTGAGAAGTTGAACGGGTGTTCGGTGCGGTAGCTTTCGGGCTGGCGCGCGACCTCGAAATAGTAGTTTACGCCCGGCTCGAAATAAAATCCTAAATTGCCGACAAGTTTCATTTCTATTCCGGCGTGCACGCCTATCGACGGCTGGATGCCTCGCACGCGCAGGCTTTCGCTTTTGGGGTCGCTCCACAGGTCGCCGCTCCGCATTTTTTTGGTGTAACGGCTCAGGACGCATATCTCGAAAAGCCCCGCCGCACCCGCGTAAAGGTCGATGTGGCGGCTGCGTAAAATGTCATATTTAGCGCCCAGCGGGATGCCGACGTAGTGCAACTCTTGCCGGATGCTGTATATGCCGCTCATGCTTCCCAAGGGGCTTTCGCCACGCGAGAGCAAATGGCTGTACGTCACGCCCGTCTCGATCGATAGTCCGTTGCTGATCCCTACCGATATGTTTATGCCGGCCGACAGCGGCATCCTGTGTTTGAGCCTCGTCGGCTCTCCGGTAGTGGCCACCGAGCCGTCGGCCGGTTTTTCGGTCACCGCGAAATCCGATGAACGGGTGTATATACTGCTGCTCGCCGATTTTTCGCTCGAAGTATTGCCGATGCTCGACGTGTACAGCCCGAAACTGAGCGGCCGCGCACGACGACCGCTTTCGTCTTCACGCAGCATTCGTTCCAGTTCGTGCACATCCATCCACACGCGCCGCGTTTGCGGATTGGTTGCGATTGTCTGCGTTCGTGCGCTTTGCGCGTCCTGTGTTACAGCCTCCGCTGTTTCTACATCCTGCGCCTCGACAATTTCTGTGTTTTCAACGTAAATCCCGACAGTTCTTTCGCCTCGAAAAATCGCGCGTTCTATTGCGATCGCCGTATCTACTTCCGTTTCCGATGTTTCTGTTTCGCTCGCAAATGCCGCTATCAACTCTTCCAATTCATCGTGCCCCAGCACCAAAAACTGCCGCTCTTGTTCGATAACCACACCGGCGGGCATGAACAGACGCGCCGCCAGCGCCACGGCGCATACCACTATCGCCGCCGCTGCTGCCCAGCCTAATTTTATGCGGCGCGGACGTCGGATCTTTATACGCGGCGGCACAGCGGCGGCGGTCAATCCCTGCTCGCCGAGCGTCGCTGCGATCCTCTCCCACGCTCCCGCAGGAGGTTCTACGCGGATGCGCCCCAGTTTATCGTGCAGTTCACGGTCTATTTTATCTCGCGTGTCCATCTTATTTTATCTTCATGTCATTCCTACGTCCTTTCAGAACGTTCGATAGGCCTAATTTATAGCTACTTCAACATTTCCATCAGCCGCGTACGTGCGCGTGAGTATTGAGACCGCGAGGTGCATTCGCTGATACCCAGCATCTCGCCGATCTCGCGGTGCGAATACCCTTCGACGGCGTAGAGGTTCAGAATGGTGCGGTAGCCGTCGGGTAGAGTGCGGATCATTTCCAGCAACTCTTCTCCCGACATCCTCTCGACCATGTCCGCCTCGCCGCTGTCTAACCGCGCGAAACTCTCTTCCGGTTCGTACACCATGCCTGTGCGCCTTATCGCTCCGAGCGCGGTGTTTATAAAAATCCGCCTACACCACCCCTCGAACGACCCCTCGCCGCGAAACTTTCCGACGTTAGCATATATGTTGAGAAAACCGTCGTGGAGCAGGTCTTCGGCCATCGCCCGGTCGCGCGCGTAACGACAGCAGACACCCATCATTGTCGCCGCGTAACGCTCATAAAGCTCTCGTTGCGCAGCGGCATCCCCTTTCCGGCATCCTTCTATTATCTCATGCTCGGTCAAAGTGTCGGTTTCAATTATTTAGATACATTCGCACGCCATTCTGTTGCATTGGCAGTGCATCAAAGTTAGAGATTTTTTCACTAATTTTGAACATCTTTTATATTTTGATTCGAGATAAGCTAGGGTAATGAAATACACTTTGAGCGAGATAGCCGCCGTATGCGGGGGCGAGCTGACGGGGCGCGACATGGCTGTGAGCGCGGTGGCGGTCGATAGTCGCGGGTCGCTGGCGGGGGCAGAGACGCTTTTCGTGGCGATTGCGGGGCGCAACCACGACGGACACGATTACATCGAGGAGCTTTACCGGCGCGGGGTGCGTGCGTTTTTGGCGGAGCGCGACGTGGCGGCTTTGCCCGGCGCAGGATTCGTGCGTGTGACATCGGCGGTGGATGCGTTGCAGACTCTGGCGTCCGATTGGCGCAGGCGATTCGGTGGAACGGTGGTGGGCATCACGGGGAGCAACGGCAAGACGGTGGTGAAGGAGTGGGCGGCAGCGCTCGCGCCGTACGGGATGAAGATTTTCCGCAACCCGAAGAGCTATAATTCGCAGATCGGTGTACCGCTGTCGGTGCTGATGATCGAGGGCGACGAGGCGGTGGCGGTCATCGAGGCGGGGGTTTCGCAGCCCGGCGAAATGGCGCGGCTGGCGGCTGTAGTGTGTCCCGACATCGGGATTTTCACGACGCTGGGCGATGCGCATCAGGAAAATTTCAGCTCTCTGGAAGAAAAAGCGAAGGAGAAAGCACTGCTTTTCACGGATGCGCGAACGGTCATATACAACAGCGCATACCCGACCGTCGGGGAGGTTTTGCAGCAGACGGGCGCGCGGCTGGTGGATGCTGCGGCATGGGAGAAGACGGCGGCGCGGAGTTTCGGCGATGCGGCCTCGCAGCAGAACGCGGCGGCGGCGGCGGCGCTGTGGAGTGAACTGGGTTATGCGGAGGCTGCCCTGCGGTTAGACATTTTGCATCCCGTGGCGATGCGCCTCGAACTGCGGGAGGGGGCGGGAGGTTCGCTGATAGTCAACGACTCGTATAATTCCGATATAAATTCGCTCACCATTGCGCTCGATTATTTGCGCAGCGTTGCGGGCGGGCGGCCGCAGGTGCTCGTGTTGTCCGATATTCTGCAAAGCGGCCTGGCCGAACGCGAGCTTTACGAACGCGTGGCGCGTCTGGTGGCGCAGTCGGAAGTGGAGCGCGTGGTCGGTATAGGCGAACGCATCGGGCGACATGCCGATCTTTTTATTGCGCTTTCAGGCGTACGCGCAGATTTTTATCCGAGCATCGAGGCATACATGGCCGTTTCGGACACGCTTGCGGGGTGTGCCGTATTGCTGAAAGGCAATCGTGATGCGCGTTTCGAGCGGCTCGCCCACGCTTTGGAAAGCCGCACCCATACCACCGTTTTGGAGATCGACCTCGATGCGATGACCCATAACCTCAACGTCTACCGTGCTTTATTGAAACCGCAGACACGCCTGATGGCTATGGTCAAGGCGTCGGGATATGGCAACGGACTGCACGAAGTGGCGGCGATGTTGCAACATCATGGGGTAAATTATCTTGCCGTGGCGTTCGCCGACGAGGGCGTTGCGTTGCGGCGACGCGGCATAACCGTGCCTGTCGTGGTGCTGAATGCCGACGCCGACAGTTTTGCGCTGATGATCGCCGAAGGACTTGAACCTGAGATATATAGCTTCGAATCACTTGCGGGGTTCGTCGCCGAACTTCGCCGGCATGGCGAGCGTGCATATCCCGTACATATCAAATTAGACACGGGGATGCACCGCCTGGGGTTCGGCGCGGGGGAGGTGACGCGACTCGGAGATGAGCTTAGCGCGCTCGGCGATCTTGTGCGCGTGAGCAGCGTATTCTCTCATCTTGCCTGCGCCGACGATCCCGCGCAGGATGATTTCACGCGCTCGCAAATCGCGCTTCTCGATACTCTCAGCGGCTCGCTTGCCGCGCGGCTCGGCTATGCGCCGCTACGCCATATAGCCAACAGCGCGGCGATGGAGCGGTTTCCCGACGCGCAGTTCGATATGGTGCGTCTCGGTATCGGGCTTTACGGCATCGGATCGCAAGCGCTCGGGCTACGGCCGGTAAGCACGCTGCGCACGCGCGTGGTGCAGGCACGTTCGCTCGGTGACGGTGAAACGGTCGGATACGGACGCGAGGGACGGGTGTGCGGTTCGGCGGGCGTGGCGGTCTTGCCTGTGGGCTACGCCGACGGACTGGACAGAAGGCTTGGCAATGGGCGTTGGAGCGTCTTGGTGAATGGTCGTCCTGCGCCTACCATCGGCCGCATAAGCATGGATACCTGCGCTATCGACGTCACCGGTCTTTCGGTGCAAACCGGCGACGAGGCGGTGGTTTTTTGCGACATGCCGGGCCACACCGTCGAAGACATGGCGCGCTCGTTAGACACTATTCCCTACGAGATCATGACCGGCATCGACACACGCGTCAAGCGGGTGTTCGTAAAGGAGTGACACAGGCGCGTGCCTTGCTGCCCTTTGAATACGCGACTTGCGTAATCACCGTTTTATGGTTAGCTTTGCGGATAAAAAAATAACTACAAACAACATCATGAATAACACTCTAACCAACAAGGCGGCCGACAACATCCGCATACTTGCGGCGGCGATGGTCGAAAAAGCACGGTCGGGACATCCGGGCGGTTCGATGGGAGGCGCGGATTTTATCAACGTGCTATACACCGAGTTTCTGCGTTATGACCCGACTGACCCTGAGTACCCCTTCCGCGACCGCTTTTTCCTCGATCCGGGCCACATGTCACCGATGCTATACTCGACGCTGTGTCTGGCGGGGTTTTACACCGCTGACGATCTGCGTAACTTCCGCCAATGGGGCAGCGTAACGCCCGGACATCCCGAACGCGACGTGAAGCATGGTGTCGAGAATACGTCGGGGCCTTTGGGTCAGGGACATGCGATGGCGTTGGGTGCGGCAATCGCCGAGCGGTTCATGGTGGCGCGTTTCGGCGAGTGGATGGCGCACAAGACCTATGCGTTCATTTCCGACGGCGGCATTCAGGAAGAGGTGTCGTCAGGTGTGGGACGCATTGCGGGACATTTGGGCCTGAGTAATTTTATCATGTTCTACGACGCGAATAACGTGCAGCTTTCGACGCGCGTGGACGAGGTTGACACGGAGGATACGGCGGCGAAGTACGAGGCGTGGGGCTGGCGTGTGGAGACCATCGACGGCAACGATGCGGAGCAGATACGCGGCGCACTGCGGGCGGCGGTGGCGGAGCGCGAGAAACCGACCCTTATTATCGGGCGCACGGTGATGGCCAAAGGAGCGCGTGGCGCAGACGGCGAGTCGTTCGAGCATTGGGTTTCGACGCATGGGCAGCCGTTGTCGGCGGCCGGAGCGGATTTTGCCGCGACGGTGCGTAATCTGGGCGGCGACCCCGACGATCCGTTCGCTGTTTTCCCCCAGAGTGCGGAACTTTATTCGCAGGCGCGCGTGCGTTTGGTAGAAGATGTTAAAATGCGGCGCGAGGAGGAACGCGCATGGCGCGCGGCGAATCCCGAACAGGCGGCGAAGTTGGACATGTTCCTGAGCGGCCGACTGCCGGAACTGGATTATTCGAAGATCGCGATAAAACCCGATAGTGCGACACGCGCAGCCAGCGCGGCGGTTCTGGGCTATTTTGCCGAGCATGTGGATAATATGATCGTCGCGTCGGCCGACCTGAGCAATTCGGACAAGACGGACGGTTTTCTGAACAAGACCAAAGCGTTCACGCGCGGCGATTTCAGCGGAAAATTTTTCCAGCCCGGAGTGGCGGAGTTTACTATGGCGTGCGTGATGAACGGCATGGCGCTGCACGGCGGCGTGATTCCGGCGTGCAGCACGTTCTTCGTTTTTTCGGACTACATGAAGCCTGCGGTGCGCCTGAGCGCGTTGCAACGCCTACCGGTGAAGTTTATCTGGACGCACGATTCGTTCCGTGTGGGCGAGGACGGCCCGACACACCAGCCCGTAGAGCACGAGATGCAGATTCGCCTGATGGAGCATCTGCATAACCATAACGGCGAGCGTTCGATGGTCGTTATGCGTCCTGCGGATGCTGCGGAAACCGTCGAGGCGTGGCGTTTTGCCATGACGTGCGAGCGGCCGGTGGGATTGATCTTCTCGCGTCAGGATATTAAGGCTCTGCCGGCGGCTTCGGGCGATCGCGCTGTGGAGGCTCGTGGATTGGAGCGCGGGGCTTATGTCGTCTTCGAGAACGGCGTGCCCGATGTGGTGATGCTGGCGAGCGGGTCGGAGGTTGCGACGCTTGTCGAGGGGGCGCAACTGCTTGCGGAAGAGGGCGTTAAGGTGCGCGTGGTCTCTGTCCCGTCGGAGGGGTTGTTCCGCGACCAGCCGTCCGAATATCAGTTGTCCGTACTGCCGGCTGGCGTTCCGCGCTACGGTCTTACGTCCGGCCTGCCCGTAACGTTGCAGGGACTTGTCGGCGCAACCGGCACGGTGCGCGGACTGGATCATTTCGGCTACTCTGCGCCGTTTAAGGTCTTGGATGAGAAGTTCGGGTTTTCGGGCGCGACGGTGCGCGATGATGTGAAGGCGTTGCTCGATAAATAAGAGAATACCGATGACCGACCTGCGGGGGTTTTATATTCGACAACTCAGCGAACTGAATGCCTGCCTGTCGAATAGTAAGGCGCGGCGGAACGTTTATCTCGCCCTTAAACTCGTGCTGTTCGCGGGGGCGGCCGTTGCGGGATATTATGCGATCGCCGGTCGGTGCGCATGGGTTTTTCCCGTCGCGCTTTTCGCCACCTATTTCGTCGCGCTCTATTTCGATGGGCGGGCGGCAGCTAAGCAGCTGGGAATCAAAGAATTGATAGCGGATTATGAGGCGGAGTTGCGCTATCTGGACGGCGATCTGTCGGGATTTGCAACGGGCGCGGAATTCGCATCGCCCGACCATTGCTATTCGCTCGATTTAGACCTTTTCGGTGAGAATTCGCTGTTTGCGGAAATGAACCGGACGGTGACCCCGAACGGAAAGCGGCGGCTGGCGACGCATTTGCAAAATCCTTTCCGGCAGGCCGAGCCTATCCTGCGCCGACAGGTGGCTGTTGCGGAACTCGCGTCGCCTGAGCACAACCGTTGGATGCACGAATTCCGCGCAAAGGGGCGCATACACGCGGTCGCGGATTGGAGTCCCGACGTAGTGGAACAATGGCAACGCACGCGATATTTCCGCAATGGACGGTTCGGCGGTGGCCTGCTGATACTCAATGTGTTATGCCTCGCGTCGCTGGCGGCGGCTATTGCCGGATTTATACCATACGGGGCATTTATCGTTGCCGCTATGTTGCAGTTGCTCGTCACCATATTCACGATGGGCGCGCTGAACCGACAGCATGCACGGTTGGACAAGACGATAAAATCGCTCGCCGGATATTTCTATCTGATTGACCATGTCGCGAAAGCCGAGTTCCGGTCGGAGGAATTGGTGGCGTTGAAAGCGGAGACCGACAGCGCGATCACGGCGTTCGGCAGGCTGAAAAAAATCAAAGCCGCATTCGACCGGCGCGGCAACGTGCTGATGACTATCGTGCTGAACTCCCTATATCTGCGCGATCTGCACACTCTGCGGCGGCTTATTGTCTGGCGCGGGCAGTATGCGGCGCATATAGACCGCTGGACGGCGGCGGTAGAGGAGATCGACGCGCTGCTGAGTGCGGCGAATTACCGCTTCAACCATCCATATTTTATACTCCCCGCTATCGACCCGGACGGGCGCATCCTCGCCGCCGAAGGTATCGCGCATCCCATGATGCGCGGCGCGGACGTGGTCGAGAACGACTTCACGGTCGCGGCGCTGCACGAAATATATATCCTCACGGGCGCGAACATGTCGGGCAAGAGCACGTTCCTGCGCAGTGTGGGGCTGAATCTGGTGCTCGCCCTGACGGGAAACGTCGTTCGCAGCCGCGCATTCTCGTTTACGCCCGTCGCGCTGTTCACGAGTATGCGCACGAGTGACAACCTCAGTCGGGGGCAGTCGTATTTTCAGGCAGAACTGCTGCGACTAAGCGCGCTGCATGACATGGCGCGCGACGGCCGGCCGGTTTTCATAATCCTCGACGAGATGCTGAAAGGCACGAATTCACAGGACAAGCTCAACGGCTCGTTGAAATTCCTTGCCCGACTGTTGCAGTTCAACATTTCGGGTATCGTCGCTACGCACGACCTTGCGCTGGGGGCGCTTGCCGACTCCCACCCGCACAATTTTCGCAATCTGTGTTTCGAGATCGACCACGCCGACGATGAGATAATATATACTTATAAACTCCGCGACGGGGTCAGTAAAAACATGAATGCCTCGTTCCTGCTGCGGAAAATGGATTTGATATAGCACACGCGTGTGTTTTCCAGCCTGCCGTATAACAGAACAGTTTAGGAAGGGAACTGTGCAAAAAGTCATGCCACACCCTGAAAGAGGTGTGGCATGACTTTTTATGTTTGCAAAATTTAGTACGGCGTCACCGGCACCGGCGGACGCACGGGGAGAATCGGTTTATTATAAGCCGGACGATCCGATTTCATTCTTTGCCACGTCTGAAACTGCTGGGGCGTGAGTGTCGATCTCATCTGACGTGTCACACGATTCTCGACGCGGTTGTTATTGCTGGGGTTATTGCTCTGATTCTGAGCCTTGTAGAGGTAGGTGTCGTAAGTTTTTTTGCGCTGCACCTCGTTGAGCCTCAGTTCGGTTTGCCAGTAGTTGGACTCCTGGATCGCATACTCTTGCGGAGTTTGCTGCTGTGGTAGATGGAAGATCTGCTGTTCGGGCGCGGCGGGATGTTGCTGTTGCGGATGTTGCTGCGGCCGTTCTACTCCCGGACGTTGCGGCGGTTGCTGCGGACGTTGTCTTTGTTCGCGGTTCTGTGCCGAGACGGCGACACACGCAAACATCATAGCGCACACGAGCGCCGATTTGACAAATGTTTTTTTCATGGCGTTGTTTGTTTTTAAGAGTTTTGTATTTACATATGTCCTTTGGATAGTGGATGTACAAAAACCGCTCCAATTCGTCTCGGCAGTAACATATTTTTTATATTTTTGCGTTATATGCTTTAAGAATTATGAGAAGAAGAGATATTATATTTATTCTGATGCTCCTGTTTGTTGCGCTTCCGGCGGCGGCAGGACGTGAAACCTACAATCTGAACAGCGGCTGGCGGTTCTTCGACGGACGGCAGACGAGCAGCGACGGTGCGCGCACCGTGATGCTGCCGCACACGTGGAATCCCGACGCTACGGCCGGCAATGCGCACTACTATCGCGGTACGGGCAACTATCTGAAAGAGTTCGACGCACCGTCGGCGTGGAGCGGCAAGCGCGTTTTCCTGAAAGGCTACGGAGGGAACTCCGTTACGACGGTCTTCGTCAACAGCCGTCTTGCGGGCGAGCACCGTGGCGGGCATACGGCATTCTGCTTTGAGATCACCGACTTGCTGCGGCATGGCGCGCAGAACTTTCTGAGAGTGGTGGTGAATAATTCGCCCAGTCTCGATGTGTTGCCCACGGCGGGCGATATGAGCGTATACGGGGGGTTGTTCCGCGATATGGAAATAATAGTCACGGGGCGCAACGCTATCGCGCTTACGGACCACGCGTCGGACGGGGTTTACATAAGGCAGCGCAACGTATCACGCCAGCGCGTTGAGGCCGATGCGGTGGTGAAGCTTTCCGGTTCGGGTAATGTGCAGGTGCGCGTGGCAGTGACATCGGCACGCGGCGATACGGTCGCCGTCGGCAGCGGGCGCACGACGCTCACGCGCGGTGCGATGGCGACGGTCACTGTGCCGTTTGTCGTAGATAATCCGCGCCTATGGCACGGGGTTAAAGACCCGCACCTGTACTCCGTGCATGTTGCGCTGATGAGCGGCGGTGTGATCGAGGATGCCGTCGAGGTGACGACGGGCTTTCGGCACGTCGAGGCCGATGCCGCGCGCGGATTTTTCCTCAATGGCGAATCGTACCCGCTGCGCGGTGTCGTGGTGCATCAGGACAGACCGTTGGTGGGCAACGCGATCACCGCACGGCAGGCTGCCGAAGATGTGGCGCTGATAAAAGAGATGGGGGCGAACGCCGTGCGCGTTTTCGGCGTGGCACACCATCCGGAGTTCTACCGCATATGCGACCGCGAGGGGATCGTCGTTTGGAGCGATTTTCCGTTAGTGGGGCCGGCTTACCTTGCCGATGTGGCATTCGTGGATACAGAGGCTTTTCGTGCCAACGGCCTGTCGCAAGCGACGGATATAGTACGCCAACAGTTCAATCACCCGTCGGTGGCGATCTGGGGCATATTTTCTAACGTGCGGATGCGTGACCGCGCCCTGTTGCCCTTTGTGCTCGCGTTGAATGATTTTGCCAAGAGCGAGGATGCGATGCGCCTTACCGCCGCGTCGAGCAATGACAACGGCGAGATCAACTTCGTCACCGACCTCATCTGCTGGGATCACCATTTCGGGTGGCGTGAGGGGCATCCGTCAGACATAAACATATGGAAACGCGATTTCCGCGCGCAATGGAGCAATTTGCGTTCGGCGGTCAGTTACGGCGCCGGAGCGTCGATCGACCACCAGGGACCGTTAGGCTTGCGCCCCGACGATGACGGCGTGTGGCATCCCGAACAGTGGCAGACCTATCTGCACGAAACATATTACGAGAGCCTCCGTGACGACGCATGGCTTTGGGGAATTTTTGCAGGTAATATGTTCGATTATGGCGCGGCGGGACTCGAACAGGGCGGCTTGCGGGGTATTAATAACACTGGGCTGGTGACGTTCGACCGCGTACACCGCAAGGATGCTTTTTACTTCTATAAGGCGAACTGGAACACGCATGATCCGTTCGTCCACATCGCCGACCGCCGTTGGAATATACGCCACGAGGCGGTGCAGAACATAAAAGTGTTTACCAATATCGACGAGGCGGAGCTTTTCGTGAACGGCATTTCGCAGGGGCGTCTCGTGCCGCATCACGGAACGGCTGCATGGGAAGATGTCGAGTTGCGCAATGGCGTGAATCTTATCGAAGTGCGCGGAGGCGAGCATAGCGATACCGTGCGCTTGGAGATTCGCTCGGATGAACGGCGGACGTTATACTAAACATGCGTGAAAAAAGCCGGCAGGGGCACTTTCGCGTTAACCGAAATGCCCCTGTATGTCATCCCCGCGCGGCGGGACGCAACAACTTATTTCGGCATCTTTCGCGGACGCACCATATTTTCGGGTTTGAGGATATCGTCGAGCTCGTCGCGGCTTATAAGCCCCATCTCCAAGACAAGGTCGTACACTCCTTTGCCCGTGCGCAGGGCCTTCTGGGCGAGTTCGGTCGATTTCTCGTAGCCCAGATAGGGATTCAGCGCCGTGACCAGGCCGATACTGTTGTAGACCATGTTGCGGCAGTGTTCCTCGTTGGCCGTAATCCCCGCTATGCACTTTTCGCGCAGGGTGTTCATGCCGTTGCCGAGCATCTCGATGCTTTCGAACAGGCAGTGGACGATTATTGGTTCCATGACGTTCAGCTCTAACTGACCGGCTTCAGAGGCCATCGTAACAGTGATGTCGTTGCCTACCACGCGGAACGCGATCTGGTTCATCACTTCGGGGATGACGGGATTCACCTTGCCGGGCATTATCGACGAGCCGGGCTGCATCGGCGGGAGGTTGATCTCGCCAAGCCCGCATCGCGGCCCCGAAGACATGAGACGCAGGTCGTTACAAATCTTGGACAGCTTGACCGCAAGGCGTTTCAGAGCCGACGAATTCATGATGAACGCACCGGTGTCGTTCGTCGCCTCGATCATGTTCACGGCCTCCACGAGCGGCAGCCCCGTAATTTCGCGCAAACGGCGCGTGCATGTCGCGGCGTAGTCGGGGTCGGCGTTGATGCCCGTCCCGATAGCCGTTGCGCCCATGTTTATTTCGAGGAACAGGCGCGCGTTCTGCTCGATGCGCTCCACTTCTTCGCGCAGTGTGGCGGCATATGCCTCGAACTCCTGACCCAGGGTCATCGGCACGGCGTCTTGAAGTTGTGTGCGTCCCATCTTTATCACGCCGGCAAACTCGCGCCCCTTTGCTGCAAAAACGTCGATAAGCAGTTTAAGCTGCCCGACCAGCTTCGGCAGGCTGCGCAGCATCGCGATACGGATCGACGTAGGGTAGGCGTCGTTCGTCGATTGCGACAGATTCACGTCGTTGTTAGGGTGGCAGAACTTATATTGTCCTTTCTCGTGCCCCAGTAGTTCGAGCGCGCGGTTGGCGATCACTTCGTTGGCGTTCATGTTCGTAGAAGTCCCCGCGCCGCCCTGCACCATATCCACGACGAACTGGTCGTGCAGCCTTCCGCTCTTTATCTCGCGGCAGGCATCGATGATCGCTTGCGCCCGCACGGGTTCGAGCAGTCCGAGGTCGCGATTTGCCATTGCCGCGCCCTCCTTAACATCGGCCAAAGCGTTGATGAATTCCGGGAAAAAACAGAGATGCACACGGCTGATATTGAAATTTTCGAGCGCGCGCATGGTCTGTATCCCGAAGTAATATTCTACGGGAACATCCATGTCGCCCAGCAGATCGTGCTCGCGGCGGGTCATGCCCGACAGTTTCATGTTCGTTATATCCATTATTGTTTTGATTTTTCACATAAAAGCACAAATTTATGTTAAATATGTTATCGAAGCAAGACTTCTGACGTTAATCGATTAACGCGCGGTGTTTCGCTCGAAAAATATTATCTTTGTAAGTTATAATACAGGCTATCAGGATGCTGTTCACACCCCAGAAATATTCGATCGCCGATCGACGCGGCGAACCCTTTATAGACCCTGACGAGATTCGCAATACGCTGAAAATCACCGAGAATCCGTCGCCTGCTGATGTGGGCGAGGCTCTTGCGGCGGCGATGAATCTTCAACGACTGACCATGCGCCAGACGGCCGTTTTGTTGAACGCGCACGACAGTGAAAATATACTCGACGCCGCGCGCCGGCTCAAAAAGCACGTCTACGGCGAACGCATCGTCATCTTCGCGCCGCTTTATATCGGCAACGACTGCGTAAATAATTGCGCCTATTGCGGATTCCGCATGAGCAATAAAGAGGCGGTCCGGCGCACGCTCGAACGAAAAGAAATCGAACGCGAAGTGCGGCAGCTGGAAAATACGGGACAAAAACGGCTGATACTCGTCTATGGCGAACATCCGCGTTACAGCGCCGAATATATCGCCGAGACAGTGCGCACTGTCTATGCCACGCGGGCGGGCGAAGGGCGTATAAACCGTGTGAATATCAACGCCGCACCGTTCGACGTAGAAGGCTTTCGCACAGTGAAAGAGGCGGGTATCGGGACGTATCAGATTTTTCAGGAGTCGTATGACCCTGTGGTTTATGCCCGGTTTCACAAAGGGCCGAAAGCGGATTTCAACTACCGGCTGACGGCGTTCGACCGAGCCATCGAGGCGGGGATCGACGACGTGGGGATGGGTGTGCTGTTCGGGCTGGGCGACTGGCGGTACGAGGCGTTGGCGATGGTACGCCATACGAACCACTTGGAAGCGTGTTTCAACATCGGGCCGCACACGATATCGTTTCCGCGCATTCGAAACGCTTCGGGGGTCGATACCGCCGCTTTACATCCCGTCAGCGACGACGACTTCGTACGTCTGGTGGCGGTGTTGCGGCTGGCTGTGCCGTATGCGGGGCTTATCCTCACCGCGCGCGAGCCTGCGCAGCTGCGAAACCGTCTGATAGAGTCGGGCGTGTCGCAAATCGATGCGGGAACGAATCTCGAAATCGGCGGGTATTCGTCGGGCGGCGACGCAGGGCAATGCCTCGAACGCGAGCAGTTCGAACTGATGGACACGCGCACGCTTGCCGACACGATAGACGAGCTGGTCGCGCAGGGTCAGATCCCGTCGTTCTGCACGGCGTGTTACCGGCGCGGACGCACGGGCGAGCATTTTATGCAATTTTCGACCGAGGGGCATATAAAGCATTTCTGCACGCCCAATGCGCTGCTGACATTCGCCGAATATTTGGAGGATTACGCCACGCCCGATGCGCGGCGGCGGGGATGGGAATTGATCGGACGTAAGTTGGCCGCGTTGGACGATGGGCAGATGCACGTGCGAGTTTCGGAGTTGCTCGCGCGCGTGCGTACAGGGGAGCGCGATGTTATGATATAGAACAGATGTGAAAACACTGTAAGAGAGTATAGCGACGGGGATGGATGGCTGCGAGACGGCGACAATGTGATAAAAGATGACTGATTTTACTTTACGCCCGTATCGGGAGGCGGACGTGGCGAGTTTGGCGAAATATGCCGACAATTATAATGTCGCGCGGTTTTTGAGAAACGCATTTCCGCACCCTTACACCGAAAAGGACGGGCAGCAGTTCATAGCGAGCATCATCGGCGACAGCCCGACAAAAGTTTTTGCTATCGATATGGAAGGTGAAGCGGTCGGCGCTATCGGTCTTTTCCCGCAGACGGATGTAAGCGAGAAGAGTGCCGAGCTGGGTTATTGGCTGGGCGAGCCTTTCTGGGGACGCGGAATTGTGACCCGCGCAATCGGGCAGATGGTCGAATACGGACTGCGGACGTGGGATATTACGCGCATTTTCGCGACGCCGTTTTCCATCAACGTGGCTTCACAACGGGTGTTGGAGAAAGCGGGCTTTACGCTCGAAGCGCGTCTGCGCGATGCGTTCTATAAAAACGGAGAGTACATGGACGAACTGATTTATACAAAACATTTAAACAATCTATTATGAAAAAACAATGGTACGAAGCGCTGTTCGAAAACTATGCAAAAAAGTATGACAGCGAGAGTTTTACACAGGGCACGATAGGTGAATGCGATTTTCTGGAAAAAGAATTCGGCGGCGATAAATCGCTGAGGATACTCGACATAGGGTGCGGCACGGGCCGTCACGCGATAGAGCTTACCAAGCGCGGATATAACGTCACGGGTATCGACCTGTCGGAAAATCAACTGATGCGTGCACGAGAGAAGGCCGCAGAGGCGGGTTTGAAGATCGATTTTCGGCAGGGCGATGCGCGCGATCTGGGCTTCGACGGCGAGTTCGACGCGGCGATCATGCTCTGCGAAGGCGGTTTTTCGCTGATGGAAACCGACGAGATGAACTTTCAGATTTTGAAGAGCGCGACGCAGGCGTTGCGGCCGGGTGCGAAGTTTATCTTCACGACGCTCAACGGGCTGTTCCCGCTCTTTCATTCGACGGAGAAGTTCTATGAGGAGACTACGGAGAGCGACGGCCCGACGAAGTGTCACGGCTGCAAATTCGACTTTATGACGATGCGCGACCATAACATCACGGAACTCGAAGACGATTCGGGCAAGCTGCTGACTCTTACGTGCAATGAAAGATATTACATGCCGAGCGAAATAACCTGGCTGTTGAAATCGTTGGGATATAAAGAGATAGCGATTTTCGGGGCGCGGCTCGGGGAATTTTCCCGCGAGCATAAGTTGACGACGAAAGATTTCGAGATGCTGGTTGTGACAAAAAAATAGTTTGAACAGCCTGCATGGGAATCGCGGGGATCATTCTGGTCGCTCTGGGGCTATCGATGGATGCTTTTGCCGTGGCGATCACGCTGGGCTTGGCGGCAGGCGGCCGGCCGACTATGCCGCAGGCGTTGCTGACGGGTGCGTATTTCGGTCTGTTCCAGGCGTTTATGCCGGTTGTAGGATACCTCGCCGGAGCGCATTTCGCAGACCGCATCGAAACGATCGACCATTGGGTCGCTTTCGTTCTGCTCGGCGCAATCGGAGCGAAGATGATATGGGACAGCTTTTCCCGTGAGGAGAAAAAACCTGGGCGATCGCCGTTTCGTCCTGCAAATCTGCTGGTTCTGGCCGTGGCGACGAGCATCGACGCGCTGGCAGTGGGCGTGACGTTCGCATTTTTGAGAATAGACATCATAACGGCGGTGGCCGTTATCGGGGTCACGACTTTCGCGCTCTCGACGGTTGGAGTGAAAATCGGCAGTGCGGCAGAGGCGCGTTTCCGCTCGAAGGCGGAGTTGTTCGGCGGCATAGTGTTGGTCATAATCGGCATAAAGATATTGATCGAGCATTTGGCGGCGCACTAACAAAGAAAACAAAACACACATAATTTTAATTAATCTAAAAATCCGATGAGAAAGATTTTTTCGATGCTGCTTACCACGACTATGACATTCAGCAGCCTCCCGACCAAGACGCAGACGTATCTTGTGAAAAAAATCCTTACGATGTTTGGTGTCGTGACGATACTGTTTGGTGTTCTGCCAAACACAGCGCAGGCGCAAACGCATGAGCCGCCGCGCATGGCCGATATTCCCGGCGCGTGCACCAAATGGTTCGAAGACGCGCGGTTCGGAATGTTCGTGCACTTCGGGCCTTATGCGGTGCTGGGCGACGGCGAGTGGGTGATGAACAGACGTCCCATTACAGCACAGAATTATTTGCAGCTACAAGATTTCTTCAACCCGCACGCATTCGATGCGGCGGAGTGGGTAAAAACGGCAAAGGACGGTGGTATGAAATATATCGTTTTCACGTCGCGCCACCACGACAGTTTCAGCAACTGGGCGACGCGCGAGTCGGACTGGAATATTATGAATACGCCATACGGGCGTGACCTGATCCGGCAGCTTGCTGACGAATGCCGCAAGCAGGGCATGAAGCTGGGTCTTTACTATTCCACGCTCGATTGGATGCGCGACGACTACGCGTGGCGCACGGGGCGCACGGGCCAGGGTTCGGGACGCACGGCCGAGGGCGATTGGAACAAATATATTGCGTTCATGAAGGCGCAGCTCACGGAACTTCTTACGGAATATGGCGACATTGCAATCATCTGGTTCGACGGCCATTGGGATCAAACGGCGGATGAGAACCGCACGGACCAGTCTACGCCCATCGATTGGCATTATCCTGAGATATACGGGCTTATCCGCAAATTACAGCCCAACTGCCTGATAGCCAACAATCACCACCTGCCGCCGTTCCCGGGCGAAGACTATCAGATTTTCGAGCGCGACGTGCCTGGCGAAAACAAGGCGGGTTACAGCGGTCAGGCAGTTTCTACCTCTATGCCTCTGGAAACCTGCCAGACAATTACGCGCGCGTGGGGGTTCAACATAAACGACGACGCATATAAATCGACCGCCGAGTTGTTGCATCTGTTGGTGCGCACCGCCGGAACGGGCGCAAATCTGCTGCTCAATGTCGGCCCGACGCCCGACGGACGTATCAGGCAAGGCTGCGTGGAGCGTCTGCAAGAAATGGGGCAGTGGCTCGACCTGTATGGCCACACGATTTACGGCACTAAGGGCGGATGGGTGCGTCCGCAGGAGTGGGGCGCGATCACGACCAGGGGCAATACGCACTACATTCACGTGCTGAATGCCGATACCGAGAAGCTGGCGATGTTCATTCCCGGCAACGTCCGCAGCGCACGTTGGCTGAACGTGGACGGCGACCTCGATTGGACGCGCGACCGCCGCACGGGGATCGTGACGTTCTCATTTGCCGATGTGACGCTCGACCCCGTGAACTCGATCATCGAGGTGGTGGTGAGATAGCACACGTGATGGCTGCGGCCACATCAAAACAGCCTGCCGAATGTTATTCCGAACGCCGCAGGCGGAGGAATCTATCGTTGGTTTTGTCTTTATAATTTATAAACTCGCAATAGATTCCTCACGTTCGTTCGGAACGACATTCGGCAGGTCGGAATGACCCAAACAAAAAAGAATGAAAAAGCATATATTTTTTATCGCGTTGGCGGCGATACTGGGTGGTTGTACGGCAGCCGATAGCGACCGCAGAGAGCCTATCGATTACGTCGATCCATTCATAGGGACGGGGTTTCACGGGCACACCTATCCGGGTGCGACGTATCCGTTCGGAGCGGTGCAGCTCAGCCCCGACACCCGTAATGCGGGTTGGGATGCCTGCGCCGGTTATCATTGGGACGACGACACGATTATCGGATTCTCGCATACGCACCTGAGCGGCACGGGTTGCGCCGACTTGGCGGATATTTTATTCCACCCCACGTCGAGCGAACCGACGCTCGTGCCGCGCGGCTATATCTTCGAACCTCACCGGTTTTCACACGACGACGAGCAGGCCTCGCCCGGATATTACCGCGTGCACTTCCCCGAGGCCGGGATCACGGCTGAGCTGACCGCGACCAGATACACCGGCGTTCATCGGTACACATACACCGAAGGACAGCCCGAAATCGTGATTATCTGTCTGAAACACGCCATCGACGGCAAGTGGGCTGACAAGATCGAACTGCATCAGACGGCGGAGAACGAGATCGCGGGGATGAAACGCACGCAGGGCTGGTCGCCGAATAACTATACGTTCTTCGTATCGCGCTTCTCTCGCCCCATAGAGTCGGTGGAGTTCGTGTGTGACGGTGTGGTCGTACCCGCCGGAACGGACTATCCGTCGAATAACGTGCAAGTTGTGGTGCGCTTCGGAACGGGGGACGGCATCCCGTTGGTAGCCGTCACGGGCATTTCGAAAGTGAGCGAAGAGAACGCGCGCGAGAACCTGGTGCACGATGTTCCGCATTTCGATTTCGATGCCGTGCACTCCGCAACGCGCGATGTGTGGCGGGGCGAGTTATCGCGCATCACGGTCGAGGGCGGCACGGAGGACGAACGCAAACTGTTCTACACGGGTATGTACCGCACGCGCGTCGTGCCGAACACTATGAGCGACGTGAACGGACAGTTCCGCCGCCACGACATGACGATCGGACAGGTGGCCGAGGGGCGGACGTATTATTCCACTCTCTCGCTGTGGGATACGTTCCGCGCATGGCATCCGCTGATGACGCTCACAGACCATAAGTTGACGGAGGATATTATATGGTCGATGCTGGAAATGTATGATACGACGGGCGAGCTGCCGATATGGCCGCTGGCGTGCGGCGAGACCTACTGCATGATCGGTTATCACTCGGTGTCGGTGATTGCCGACGCTTATATGAAAGGCATCCGAGACTTCGACGCGGGAAAGGCGTTCGAGGCCATGAAGCGCTCGTCGAATATCAACCGCAAGGGGTCGGTGCACTACATCAAGTACGGCTATATACCGAGCGACCTTGCACAGGAATCGGTGTCGTGCGTGTTGGAATACGCCTACAACGATTGGTGCATCGCGAGGATGGCCGAGGCGCTGGGTCATGCCGAGGATGCGGAATATTATTATGGCAGGGCGTTGAATTACGTGAATATTTTCGACGGGCGGACGGGCTTTTTCCGCCCTCGCAAGTTGAACGGCAATTGGGACGAACCGTTCAATTCCTACGAGCCGACGAGCGCATATACGGAGGCTACCCCCTGGCAGTACCGTTTCTTCGTGCCGCACGATGTTGCGGGCCATGTGCAGCTTTTCGGCAGCCGCGAGAGATTCATCGAGGCTCTGGACGACCTGTTCACCACCGACTCGCGCATCGACGGCCATGTGTCCGACATCACGGGCATGATCGGCCAGTATGCGCAGGGCAACGAACCGAGCCATCACAAGGCATTCCTTTACAATTGGGCGGGGCAACCCTGGAAGACGCAGGAGATGACGCGCCGCCTGCTGGCCGAGCAATACTTTGCTACGCCTGAAGGCATCAGCGGCAACGAAGACTGCGGTCAGATGTCGGCATGGTATATCCTGACAAGTCTCGGATTCTACTCCGTTTGTCCGGGTTCTAACGAGTTCGCTCTGACCACGCCGCTGTTCCCGCGCGCGACGATGAACCTCGCCAATGGCAATCAATTGGTTATCACGGCCAACAATCCGGCGCGGAATAAATATATCGAGCGCGTGGAGCTGAACGGTCGCGAAATTGTGGAGAATTTTATTACATACGACCAGATTATGGGTGGCGGCGAGTTGAGGTTTACGCTTCGCCGGACGCCGAACCGTACGCGCGGCACGCAACCGGAGACATTCCCCTATTCTCAGACGACCCGTCGCGTGGTCTCTGTGCCTTATATAACGAGCGACATCAGCGTATTTGCCGACGAGGTGACGGTAGAAATCGGCACGACGACCGACGGCGCGCGGATATACTACACGCTCGATGGCAGCGAGCCGACCGAAAGTTCGACGCTTTTTACCGAACCCGTGCGCATCACCGAAAGCGCTACGTTGCGGGCGCGGGCATTTAAAGAAGGATATGAGCCTAGCCGCATGACCCATGCGGAGGCGGTGAAAGTCGCCCTGCGCGAACCGGATTTCACTACTTTGCCTGCGGGGATGCTTAGCGGCGTGAATTACAAGTATTACGAAGGGCGGTTTACTTCGGTCTACGAAATGTTGCCGCTCACTCCACTCGACACGGGGGTTATGGAGCGCGTGTCGCTCGACAACACGCCCGCGCGCCACAATTTCGGATATATTTTTGAAGGCGAGGTAAAAATTCCCGAAGACGGTATCTACACTTTTCATTTGCGCAGCACCGACGGCAGCGTGCTCTATATCGGCGACCAGAAAGTGATCGACCTCGACGGGCGGCGCGATTACACAACCAAAAGAAACAGCATAGGACTACGAAAAGGCTACCACAATTACCGCATCCTGTACTTCCAGCGCGGCGGCAATTATGAACTTACGTTCCGCTGGGCATTGCCGGGTGCGGAGGTGTTTACGGAGATTATAAAACCTGAATAAATAGTCCCGATAGATCTGGGAAACACACATGTGTCATTCTTCCGCACAGTTTACGTGCGGAAGAATGACAAGTTATAAAACACGCTCGTGTGTGAATTTCGCAAGATTGGTGAACAGCGCCTCGACCGGCAGTCCCATTACGTTATAGAACGATCCGCGAATGCTGCGGATACCCACGTAGCCGATCCACTCCTGAATGCCGTAAGCTCCCGCCTTGTCGTACGGGCGGCAGTTGTCCACGTAATATTCTATCTCTTCGGCTGACAGCGGACGAAACGTGACGCGGCTTACGGCCGAAAAACTTCGCCGCTGCTGCTTGCTGCGCAAACATACACCTGTCACCACCACGTGTTCGCGTCCCGAAAGGCTTTCGAGCATTTTTATGGCTTCGTTGCGGTTTGCGGGCTTGCCGAGAATCTCACCGTCGAGTATCACCACCGTGTCGGCCGTGATCAATATCTCGTCGTTGGCGAGCGTAGCGGGATAAGCACGTGATTTGAGTTCTGCGAGATATTGCGGAACTTTTCGCGGCGGCATCTGCGGCGGATAAACCTCTTCGACCTCGAAATCGTCCGCTACCGTGAATTCCAGACCGGCGCCGCCGAGCAACTCCCGCCGCCGCGGCGACCGGCTCGCCAGAATAAGTTTATAGCTTTTCAGTTTGTTTTGCAGCAGCATATTAAATCAAATTGTCAATCTCATTAAGCGTCGCCATATCGCTTGGAATGACAGTTATCCGGCAGGTTGGAAAACACACGCGTGTGTCACTCCATAACTCCATACACCGCCTTTGCCCATGCCGTCTGCCAGTAATAATGGTTCAGCGCGGCGTATGCACCTATCGGGATATAAGTGCCGACACCGCTGTAACGCTCTTTGGGCACGGTGAACTGTGAGGGGAACAGCCGTTGTTCGGTGGTGCGCTTATAGATCACTGCGCGGTCGAGCGCCTCGTCGAACCTTCGGCGCAGGTCGTCGTCTTCGCTTTCCGGATAAAGGTCATAGACGAACTCCCGAAGGTCTAATATTGCAGGTTCGAAATCTCTGAAACCGGATATCGTGCCGGGGCGGTGAAACGATTGTATCCGCGTGTTCAGATAGGCGCGTGTCATCGCCTCTATCATGTCTTTTTTTGGCGCGACGACCTCGCTCATCACTTCGGCCAGCGCACCGAACATCGAGCAGTCATAGAGCGCGATTGTTCCGAATCTGTTGAATTCGTTCGAGTTGTTGAGATAATACTCGTAGAATACTTCCGCCACCCCGCCCTCGCCCAATCGCGGCACATCGGCGAATATGTGTTTGAGTATGAGGTCGTAAGGCATTCCGTCGCCCATAATCTCGGCAGGTGACGCCACGACATATCTCACCTTGCTTCGCATAGCATATGCGAACTCCACGCCGCCCATATAACACAGGTCCATGATCGCGAAGTCAAACGTACCCGCGGGCAGAGCATTCACGAAATCGTGCATCTCCATATAGCTGCCCCGGTTGTCGATCAGCGCTCTCGAACTCGGCGCCGTAGCGGGCAGCCATCCCGATCCGTGTGACCCCACGCCCAGCGCCCACGATTCGGCATTGACCAACTCTCTCGCTTTCTCGAAAGCCATACGCAGCACCTCCGGATCGGACGAGTCGAGGTTCTCGTCCCATTCATAGATGATTCTCTCCCGCGAGCCGCGACTATCGGCATAAAGGTATATCAAATGAGTGTTCGAGCCGATGGTGGTCGGATTATCGTTAAACACTACGATCGCCCCTCCGTTCATATTTTCGGCCGTTGTTCCGCGCCGCATGGCGTCGAGGTTTCTTACTCCGAACCCCGAAAGGTTATTATCCATGCCCATATAGTAGAACAGCGCCCTTTTGTGCTTAGGAAACACAGGCGAGAAATCGCAGTCGCTGCAATCGTTCCTGCATGAGGTCGCCATGAATGACATCGCCAGCACGACCGGCAGGAAAAAATATAGTATTCGTCTCATAATATTCAACTAATTGTTTCCGGACACGCGCGCGCGTTCACAGTCTCGGTCTAAGTCCCCGCGGCCGTTCGGGTATCTCGGTCGGCGGCCGGACGTATATGCGGCTGAAATCGAAATAGTAACCGCGATTGCGCCCGTCCGGCTCGGCAAGCGTCACATATTCCACCGCACGGCTCACTACACGGCGATCGCGTGCCAAGAGGCCGCGCGCAGCCAAAAAATCGTTCACATGGGTGAAAAATGTCACGTGCCATGCGCTCTGCTCGCGCAGTCCGTCACCCGACGAACCTATCGCTCCCAGCACCCCTGCCAATCGCGCTGCGCTCGCATGCTCCTCCTCTACATCGCCCAGAATCCCGTAAGCGAACGTCATAAAGTTTATCACGGAAGGACTGAACGGATCGCGCTGCATCACCTCGCGGGCATGGCGCAACAACTTTTCCGCATCTTCGGGTGTAGGTCCTGTACCGACCCGTTCCAATATCGTGAGCAGCTCGGTCTCGCCCGCTATGGGGTCGAGCGGGCGGTAGTCGTCCGTCATAGCGAACCCATAGTAGAGATGGCGGTAGTCGTCGAGCGTAAGCGCCGCATCGCCGCGAATATAGCGCGCCATCAGCGGCGGATAGTAGAACGGCGATGCGGGGTCGAACACCGCCGCACGGATCGCCGCATCGTCCACAGGCTGCCACTGCGGCTGTTCCTGCGCCTGCGCTTTGCCGAATGCGAAGAACACTACGACCGACAATATTGTCTTGCTGATTTTGTTCATCATTATTAATAACGGCAAATATACAAAAAAATTGAGTGAGAGTTATTTTGTAGTAATTACCATTGTGGGCTTGACACGCTATGGCTAAAACAATCGACAGGAGGATTTTGCCAAAAAGGCAAAATCAATGCAATTTTGCGACAGAAATATATGATTTCTTACTGCAAAACGGTATATTTGCGTGGACTGAATGGGTTGTTTCAGAGGCCGTAATTATTATTATCAGTGCAAAGAACACGTCTGCTATACATCATTTTCTTCCTGCTTGCTTGTGGACACGCGGTTGGACAGGACGGTCATGAGTTTTTCCATAACAATACGGCTATGGGCGACGACGCGGTAATGCGCGAACTCACTACCGATATAGAGCTGTTTTTCAGTCCTTTGCGTGGGGCGGGCAGTCTCTTCGATGCGCTCTCGGAGTTCAGCTTTTCGGCCGTGCGTTACAATCGTCGCGGCTACCCGCATGCCCTCACGCGCGACTTTTGGGGCGGCATCGACATTTCGGGCACAGTCGCGCGTAATACGGATTTCGCGCTCCTTGGCATGTTGCGGCGCGGTGAACGCCTGCGTCCCGACGGCACGGCGGCGAGGCTGAACGCATCCGCGAGAGAATTTCCCGCCGACATCGAATCGATAATTGTGCCCGGTATGCGCATATCGGCATTCACCTACAACCGTCGCGGGAGGCTCGGCGGACGAATTAGCGGCGCGGGTGAACTTTACGACGGAACTTACGCCGGAGCGTTGTTCGAAGGGCGCGGCGGGCGCGACGGGGGCGTGCGCGGGGTCTTCTCGCAGGAGTTCAACGCGCTGGGCGGAGTGGATTTCGAACTCAGTGAGCGGCACGGTCTCTCTTTTTTGATCGGTGCGGCAAGCGCAGAGAACGGCCTGCGCTCGGCAGCGACACAGGAGGCGTTCGAACTTACGGGAGACCGCCTCTACAACCCCGCGTGGGGCTATTATGGCGGGCGCGAACGGTCGGCGCGCGTGGCATGTCGGACACACGTCTATCCGCTCGTATCCTACGTCGGGCGGCTGTCGCCCGCGACCGAGATTATGGCATCGGCGTGGTGTCGCGTCGGGGAGGAGGGGCGCAGCGCGCTGCAATGGTTCGCCGCGTCGCCCCCGCAGCCCGATTATTACAGATATATGCCCGGTTATGAGGCGACCAACCCTGCGACGGGATGGACGGTGCGCGATCCGCGTGTGACACAGATCTTCTGGGAGCAGTTGGCGGAGCAGAACCTCAACCGCGGCGACGCACAGATACCGGCTTATATTATTTCCGACCGGATGGAGGCGGTCGTGAATGCGCAATTCGCCGTGAGCATCAGAACGCAGCTCGACCGACGGTTTGCGCTCATCGCCGGTGTGCGCCACGACAGCGACCGTCGTCGTCATTTTCGGAAGTTGCGCGACCTGCTGGGCGCAGGGCCGATGCTTGACGTAGACCAATACCTGCTTGACGATGAGCGGTTCGGCGATTTTCATCTGAACAATAAGCGTGCGCCCGATCGCCTTGTAAGTGTGGGCGACCGTTTCGGACACGACTATCGGTTCGCGGCGCGGCGCACCGAAATCCACGCGGCATTGCTTTTTGCCCAGGGGCGCGTGAGCGCATCGGCGGCGCTGGAAGTCGGCGAGGGCGCACTGTGGCGCGAGGGGTTTTATGAAAAAGAACTCTTCCCCGGCAGCGGGTCGCTGGGCTGCTCGCGCGAGTTTGCGTTTAATCCGTATTCCGCAAAAATATCGGTCGGTTATAATTTCTCGGTACGCCGGATGGTGAATTTTTCAGCCGTTGCGGCGGAAATGATGCCGCGTGCCGGAGCGGTGTTTCTCAACCCCGACTTCTCGAATGCCGCCATCGCCGCGCCATGCACGGTGGGGCTGCTGTCTGCCGATGCGGAATATGCGGCGGTGTTTAATAATCTGACGCTCACCGCATCGGCTTTCGCAACGCGCACATCGAACGAAACGGCCGCCTATCGTTATTGGGACGATGTCGAGAGCCTTTTCGCTGACATGTCGCTCGCCGGGATCGACAAACTTTTCTACGGCGTGGAATTCGCGGCACGCTGGGACGCATCGCCGCGCGTGGCGTTCAGCCTCGCCGCCGCGCTTGGAAGTTACACCTACGACTCCGACCCGCTGGTGACAATCGCCGACAACGCGACGCAGCGCACCATCGTTTCCGGTTCGCGCAGCCGCCTGCGTGGATATTCTCTCGCAACGTCGCCCGAACGTGTTGTCACGGCTGAGGTGCGTTACGGTGGGCGCGGGTGGCTGGCATCGCTCACGGGGAGCTATATGGGCGGCCGATATGTCGATGTTTCGCCTTTGAGGCGTATGGAGCGCGCCTACGGACTTGCCGAGTCGCCCGAAAAACACCGCGAATTCGTTGGTCAGCAGCGGCTGGGCGATGCTTTCATAGCGAATCTTTTCGTTCTGCGCTCGTTCAGGATGACAGGCGGCGGTGCGGTCACGCTGCTGGCGTCGGTCAATAATCTGCTGGGGCGCGACGATATAGTGTACAGCGGTTACGAGCAGATGCGCATCGCGCGCGGCGGCAGTTCGCCGAATCATAATTGGCGGCCATTTCCGTCGAAATACCTCTACGCCTACGGGCGAACATATTTTATATCGGCGAGTTATGCGTTTTAGGATTTGTATATTATTGCTGCTTTTCGCGTGTAGTTGTGGCTATAACGATTTCGATAGGCTCGTGCTGCCCGACTATGAGCAGGTGTGGCCGAACACGACGATCGGCTACGTGACATCACAATATAAAGGTAACACGCTGAATATCAACGACGATATAGTCGTCGCGGGTATTGTTACGGCCGACGACCACAGCGGCAATTTCTACCGCTCGTTCATCATTCAGGATGATACGGGAGCTGTCGAGGTGCGCGCAGGAATGTTCGACCTCCACAATCTCTTTCCGCGCGGACGGCGCGTGACGGTGAGGGCGCGCGGACTCGTGCTGGGCAGCCTCAACGGCGTTCCGCAGTTGGGACTCAGAGAGTTAGGGTCGTCGCAAATCGGCTATATCGCGAGCCGTTACTTTCCGGACGGACATCTGTTGCCGCAGAACGAGCGCGGCCTCACGGTCAACCCGCGCACGCTGAGGCTCAGCGAGTTGGATGACAGGATGTGCGGTCTTCTGGTGCGAATCGAGGGGTTGATTTTCACACCCGCCGCCGAGGAGGGACACGCCTATACGACATGGGCCGGGCACGGCAGCGGGAACGGTTACCGTGTGTTCAGAGATACATCGGGCGCGCAGATCACGGTCGTCACGAGCGGCTATGCGTTGTTCGCCCGGAATCAGGTTCCGCGCGGACGCGCCGTTGCTCTGACCGGCATTCTCATGCGTGGCAACACCGACACTGCGCGTGGTGTTTATATGCTGAAACTGAGAGATTTGGATGATGTCGCGGAGTAACAAAATAATCGTATTTTTTGCCGTATTACTCGCCGTCGGTTGCGCGAAAAATCCGGAGCCGGAGTTTCGCGCGGGCGACGTTTCTATCGCATGGCTTAAATCGCTTTACGGACGGCAGCCGGTCGTCGTGACGGGCGATACGTACATCACCGGACGGGTGACGAGCACCGACCAATACGGGAATTTCTACAAAACGCTTTTCATAGAGGACGACACGGGTGGTATTTGTCTGCGCATCGACCTCGAAGACTATCACCGTACATATTTTCGCGGAATGCATCTGCGAATAGCGTGCAATGCGCTGGTGCTCAGTAGTTATGGTGGAATGCTGCAATTAGGCGCATTTTCTTATGACGCGGTGACGCCCGACCTGAGTGCAATCCCGCGTGATCGCCTGGCGGCAGTGATCACGATCCGTGAGGGCGAGGATGAAGCCGTCGAACCGCCGCTGCTGGCGATCTCTGAACTCGCTCCGCAGCATATCGGGCGTTTCGTGGCTTTCGACGGCGTGCAGTTCGACGACGATGCAGTGGTGCACACATGGAGCGAGGTGGCGGCCGACACCGACCGCTATCTTACAGACCGCGCGGGTAACCGCATTGCAGTGCGCACGAGTCGTCGTGCAACGTTCGCCTCGCGTCCGCTGCCCTCCCGCAGCGGATATATCGAGGGCGTGGTAACCTACTTCAACGGGCGCTACCAACTCGTGGTCTGCTCCGACATGTCGGCAATTATGGACGAAGCACGTTTTTAGGGTCTGCCGTAGATCGTATTGCCGGAATTTACTCCCCTCTGTCATTGCGGTCTCCAAGCCGCCGTCTTGCATCGGGGATATTGTAAAAAGACCTAATAATAATAAAGCCAGACAAAAACAAATCCGGTTTGTTTTAAATATTAAATATGTATATATATTTGCATTTATACTTTTTAAGTATCTGTACCTCGCGGCAGAGACGCGAGGAAAATTTATCTTAAAAACAGTTCTAGTATGAAAACTCTATTAAGAAAATTCACCCCAAAGACAACCTTGAACAAGGTGAATCTTGCGCTTACGGGTGTGTTTTGTGTGTTGTTGGTTGGGAACATTTATTTGAAGTCGGTCAATGCGGCGTATGGAAATCCAGGTTGTCCGGAGGGCGAATGGCCGGACTGCCCACCCCATGGAACGGCATTTTTCCCTCATCCGAACGATGTCCATTGGTTTTTCTATTGCAACAACGGTGTAGCCTATTGTCACAAATGTCCGGCAGGCACTGTCTATTCTCCGGAACTGGAAAACTGCATTTTCCAAGGGGTTGCAAAAATAATGACAGACGTGGAGGAAAAACCTTTCGGAAATTGTCCGATTTGCGGCCGACCGACATCGGTGACATGGACAACGGTCGAATGCGAAGGGATAGGCAATCTTCAATGCACACCGCAGAATGGAGGTGTATCTGTGGGCTGCATCCATTAGAAAACTTTTACAAAGCTGTTTAAGGTCTGTTTTATAGACCTTAAACAGCTTTGTAAATTAAAAACGGAACGATATGAAAACCATCGGCTATATAATTTTTGCATGTTGTCTTATTATTTTCGCAAGCTGCGCTTCTGCGTCACATGTCGAAGATAATGTCCCGACAATAGATATAGATTCTTTGAGAACCCAAGCTCCCATTTTCGCATTCGAGGTAAACAGATATATCCCTCTCGAAACAAGAGACGATGTGCTGATAGGAAATCGTTGGATAATGGTCCGGCGCGCCGATCTATATTTTGTGGGAGACCGTGAGAATCACATCATACATATCTTCGATGACGACGGCAAGCATTTCAGGACTATATCGAGACGCGGGCGTGGACCGGGAGAATACCTCAAAATCAGTAATTTTGCACTCGACGATGAGTTGAATGTTTATGTGCTGTGTAGAGAGACGCTACAAATCCTTAAATATGTATATCCCGATTACCGATACGAAAGCTCGACGGAACTCAGCAACTATATTTCTGAGATATATTGGCAGGGAGATATTCTGTGGGCTGCCAATCATGATAACGACTACAAGGTCGACGGGCTGGTGCAAATGAAAGGCGGTGATGCGAGCAGGGTAATACTTCCGTTCAGAGAAAAATTAGATGATTCTCACAGAGAGTTTTTTACTAAGCCCCGCAGTTTCTATCCGGGCGCGGAGCTACTTTTCAACCAGAGGATGTCGGGCGATGTGTATCGTCTGGCGGACGGCGAGGCTGAGAAGTTGTTCAGAATCAAAAGTAAGTATATGGTTACAGCGCAGAACTATGCAGCGAATGATCACAATCCGTTCAACTATGAGAGCATTTGTGGGTTTTACAATGTGTTCCAAAGTGGTAATTTTATTGTAGGCAGACTTTGGACAAGTAGTAATCTTCCCCCCTACGATACTTTTGTTTACGAACCCTCTACCGGCAGGGCATCGTTCGTAAGAGATGCGATTGGAGTTGCCGGCTTATCGGGTGTTACCGGCGACCGTTTTCTTGCGTTGGTCAATCCAAGTAGTTTGATTAACAGCCAGCATAAGGACAGCCTTCTGGAAGAAGTTCTTCCGCATATCACTCTCGACAGCAACCCGATAATCGTCGAGTTCTCAGTGAAAAAGATATGACGCACAATACGAATATTGCATAAAGGCCGAATAATAGCGTAATCGGACAAAAATAAATTTAACGTTTGCAGCATTAAATATGAGTGCGTATATTTGAGGCGCTTTTGGTTAAAAGCAACTGCGCTGTCAATAATGACAGTCAGAATCTTAAAAAAATTAATTATGAAAAAGTTTTTTGAACAGATTGAGACGAAGGACTTTATGAAAGTGAATTACGTCCTGACGGGGCTGTTTCTCGTACTGTTAGCGGGAAAGATATACATGAATGCGTATTCGAATGATCCCGGTTGTCCTGAGGGCCCGATTCCGGATTGTCCGCCCTATGGAACGGCATTTTTCCCTCATCCGGGCGATTGTAGTTGGTTCTTCCATTGCGTAGATGGCGTAGCCTACTGCAAGCAATGTCCGGCAGACCTGCATTGGAATAAGATGCTGGATACCTGCGACTTTCCGTATCGGGCGGGATGCCTAAGTTGGGAAGACTTTGAAAAGAATTATTGCGAACCAGCAAGACCGACCGATGTGTGTGTTGGGCTAATAGTAACTCCGAATGGCAACAGCGGGATAGATATTCCTGGTTCGAGAAACAAAATTCCCGGAAAATAATTATTTGAGACAGATCTGTTCGACATGAAAAAGTCTCTGTTACTGTTCTGCTTACCCCTGCTGCTTTTTGGCTGTTCGAAAAAGCAGCAGGGGGATAAGTACGAATTCCCGCGTACTTATTCCCTGACTTCCAAAATGTACGATACCGACATTTTTGCCACGCAACCAAGTCTGTTTTTGGTCGATTCATTCGCCGGCACTCTCTCTTTTAGAACTCAACAAGACTTTATGAGGTTCTACTCTATTGCGGAAGGCTTTAGGGAAGTGGGAGCATACGGCTCTCTCGGAAGAGGGCCTCTCGATTTTCTATCTCCTGAATTCTCCTCTGTGGAGGGGGGCGATATGTTTATTTATAGTCAAGGTGATTCTCAGTTGGCCCGTTTGAGGGTTGCCGACTCCGGGAATGGCGTGGAGATAAGGGAGACGTGGCGCAGGACGTTCGAGTTTCCGGGAAACGAGCAGTTTATCGATAATGTGCATCAAGGCGTAAGAGCACCATTCCAAAGAATGAGGCCTTTTTATCCGGTTCGGTTGAGTTCGGGGTATTTTGCGGGGGTATCGTTCGATAACAGTCCGGAGTTTTTCTCTCTGTGGGATGACGATCTGAACTTTGTCCGGTTCTTCGGAGACGCGCCTATTCCCGAAGAGATCGATGAGTTCGTAATAAGAGCAAATCGTTTCCAAGGTCGCCTCCAATCACATGGCAACAGGCTTGTTTTTGCGGCACGGGAGTTCCCGTATCTGGCTTTGTATGAGATCAATGATGCCGAACCCGTGCAGAAATGGGCGAAATATTTCTTAAAACCTGTTTATACCGTGCAGGATAAAAAACTTATCTTAGACGGGAGCAAGATGTTTGGGGAGACGCAGAATTTGTCTCTCGGTGAAGACTATATTTATCTTATCTTTCTCGATCTTATCTGGGACGAAATCGACTTTAAAATATCCGAGCAGTCGAACGGCAACATAGTTTTCGTGTTCGATTACGCCGGTAATCGTGTAGCGCGGCTCGACTTGGATCGGCGCGTGAGTCAGATCGCCGTCTCGTCCGACGAGCGTACGCTTTACGGCATCACGGAAACGGAGGACGGTTACCGGTTCGTCGAATTCGAGCTGCCAAAGTTCCGAGAATAACTCCCCTCGAAAAGATTTTTAAGCCGTAGCCTCTTTTGCGCGAAAGGAGCTACGGCTTTTTATAGCGACTATTGCAAAAAATCTGAAACATTTAGGACCTGCCCCAGCAAAACCGAAAAAATCACTATCTTTACAGGATATTTTTATTTCGAAACCTGCAAAAACCCATACAAATGGCAGATATATTATCGTCGATACTCAAAGCATTTTTCGGGTCGAAGAGCGAGAAAGACGCGAAGGAGATTCGTCCGTATGTAGATAAAATTCTGGCGGCCTATCCCGCCATAGACGCACTGAGCAACGATGAACTGCGGGCGCGCTCCCAGGCGTTGCGCGATGCCGTAGCGGTGCGGATAAAGCCGGATGAAGACCGCATTGCGGAACTTAAAATACGCATCGACGAAGACGGAACGCCGTTGGACGAGAAAGAGCGCATGTCGAAAGAGGTCGAAAAATTGACCGAAAAGATCGACAAGGACATAGAGACGAAGCTCGAAGAGATTCTGCCCGAAGCATTCGCGATAATGAAATCGACCGCGCGGCGGTTCAACGACAACCCGACAGTGGAGGTCACGGCGACGGATTTCGACCGCAATCTGGCGGCGAAGCACGATTTCGTATCCATAATCGGCGACCGCGCGCTGTGGAAAAACCAGTGGGTTGCGGGCGGGAACACCATAAAATGGGAGATGGTGCATTATGACGTGCAGCTGTTCGGCGGCGTGGTGCTGCACAAGGGCAAGATAGCCGAGATGGCAACGGGTGAGGGCAAGACGCTGGTGGCGACGCTGCCCGTGTTCCTCAATGCTATGGCAGGCAAGGGAGTGCACGTGGTGACGGTGAACGACTATCTGGCGCGGCGCGACTCGGAGTGGATGGGGCCGATGTATCAGTTCCACGGCCTGTCGGTCGATTGCATCGACAAGCACCAGCCGAACTCGCCTGGGCGGCGGGCGGCATACGCGGCCGACATTACGTTCGGGACGAACAATGAGTTCGGATTCGACTACCTGCGCGACAACATGTCGATTCAGCGCGAGGAGCTTGTTCAGCGCAAGCATCATTTCGCTATCGTGGATGAAGTGGACTCGGTGCTCATCGACGATGCGCGAACTCCGCTGATCATATCGGGACCCGTGCCGAAGGGCGACGACCAGATGTTCGAGCAGTATAAGCCTTTTGTCGAGCAACTGTTCACGCTCCAACGCGGGCTGGCGACACAACTGCTAGCCGAAGCCAAAACGCTGATAGCGAGCGGCGAACAGGAGAAGGGCGGGATACTTTTGTTTCGCGCGCACAAGGGTTTGCCGAAGAACAAGGCGCTGATAAAATTCCTCTCCGAGCCGGGCATGAAGGTGCTGATGCAGAAGACCGAAAACGTCTACATGCAGGACAACAGCAAGCGGATGCCCGAGATCGTGGACGACCTCTACTTTGTCATCGACGAGAAGGCCAATTCGGTGGAACTTACGGACAAGGGGCACGATATTCTCGCGCGCAAGGTCAGCGACGATCGGTTCTTTGTGCTACCCGATATAGGGTCTGAGGTTGCGGAATTGGAGCACCGCGAAGATATTTCGGCCGAAGACAAATTACAGAAAAAGGACGAACTCATAAACGATTACGCCATCAAGGCCGAGCGCGTACACACTGTGAACCAGCTGCTGAAAGCGTACAGCATGTTCGAGCGCGATGTGGAGTATGTGGTGATGGACAATCAGGTGAAAATTGTCGACGAGCAGACGGGACGTATCATGGAGGGCCGCCGCTATTCGGACGGACTGCACCAGGCCATCGAGGCGAAGGAGAAAGTGAAGGTGGAAGCGGCGACGCAGACCTTTGCGACCGTCACGTTGCAGAACTACTTCCGGATGTACCACAAGCTGGCGGGTATGACGGGTACGGCAGAGACCGAAGCCAGCGAGTTCTGGACGATCTACAAACTTGACGTAGTGGTTATCCCGACGAACCGCCCCATTGTGCGCAACGACCGTAACGACGTGGTTTACAAGACCAAGCGCGAGAAATATGCCGCCGTTATCGAGGAGGTGAACAGGCTCGTCGAGGTCGGAAGGCCGGTTCTTGTGGGTACGACGTCGGTCGAGGTGTCGGAGCTTTTGAGCCGAATGCTCAAATTGCGCGGTATCCGCCATAACGTGTTGAACGCCAAGCAGCACCAGCTGGAAGCGCAGATTGTTCAGGAGGCGGGACACAGCGGACAGGTTACGATAGCCACCAACATGGCGGGTCGCGGTACGGACATCAAGCTCACGCCTGAGGTGAAAACTGCGGGAGGTTTGGCCATTGTAGGTACGGAACGCCACGAATCGCGCCGCGTAGACCGTCAGTTGCGCGGACGCGCCGGACGACAGGGCGACCCGGGTTCATCGCAGTTCTTCGTCTCTCTGGAAGACGACCTGATGCGTCTTTTCGGGTCGGGGCGCATCGCCGGAATGATGGACAGGCTCGGCATCAAAGAGGGCGAATCGATAGAGGCGGGGATGATGACCAAAGCCATCGAGCGCGCCCAAAAGAGGGTAGAGGAGAACAATTTCGGCATCCGTAAACGTCTGTTGGAGTACGACGACGTGAACAACGAGCAGCGAAAGGTGATTTACACCCGCCGTCGTCATGCGCTGTACGGCGAGCGCGTGGAGCTTGACCTTAACAACATAATGCTCGACTTTGCCGAGACGTTTGCCGATAATTATGCCGAATCGGAAGATTGGGACGGTTTCCGTTTCGACCTGCTGCGTATGGCCGCCATCGAGCCATCGTTCACGGAAGAACAGTTCCGCGATGCGAAACCCGCACAGGTCGCCGAGTGGATTGTCGCCGACCTTGTCGCCTCACAGGCCCGTCGCGCCGAGGCTGCTGCACGCACGGTTTTCACTACGATCGAGAAACTGTACAAGGAGCAGGGTTCGCAGGTCGAGAACATTTATATCCCCGTGACCGACGGCCGGTTGGCATATAACGTTTCGGTCAATTTGAAACGGTGTGTCGAGAGCAAAGGGCTGGAACTATACAAAGTGTTCAGCAAAATCGTGATGCTCACGATGATAGACGACAACTGGCGGCAACACCTGCGCGATATGGACGACCTGCGCCAGAGCGTCCAGAACGCCAGCTACGAGCAAAAAGACCCGCTGGTGATCTATAAATTCGAGTCGTTCGGGCTGTTCCGAAAGATGCTTGACAAAATCAACGGTGAAGTGCTTTCGATCCTGAACAAAGGATTCGTACCCGTGCGCGGGCAGAGCGAAGAGGAGATGCGTACCGCGCGCGACAACCGCCCGAAACAGGATATGAGCCGACTGCAAGCCTCCCGTATGGATGCCGCCCGCAATGCCGGCGCGGGCGACCGAGGTAAACCCGCGCCCGTGCAGGCCCAGCCCAAGGTGGGCCGCAACGACGCCTGCCCCTGCGGCAGCGGCAAGAAATACAAGCAATGCCACGGCAAAGGCGGCGCGTAACACGCGCGCGTGTTTTCCAGCCTACCGGATGGCAAAATTCGCGTAAACAGTTAAAGCATGGGTTCGTCTGAAAGACGAACCCATGCTTTTTGTCATTGCGGCCTCCGAGCCGCAATCTCACACTAAACGTCATTGCGAGCCTGAAAGGCGAAGCAATGACGCGCGCGTGCTAAATCTCCCTTCGCAGGCGTGCGACGGGGATTCCGAGCATTTCGCGATATTTGGCCACCGTACGGCGCGCAATGTGGTAGCCTTTCGCGTTCAGCGTCTCCATCAGCACTTCGTCGGTCAGAGGTTTGCGCTTGTCTTCGCCCTCGATGCACTCTGTAAGGATTTGCTTGATTTCGTAAGAAGACACCTCCTCGCCGCTCTCGGTCTGCATAGCTTCCGAAAAGAGTTGTTTCAGCGGAATTACCCCGAAAGACGTCTGTACGTATTTGCTGTTCACTACGCGCGATACCGTAGAAACGTCGAGATTTGTGCGGTCGGCAATGTCTTTCAGAATCATCGGATGCAATTTACTTCGGTCGCCGTCGATGAAGTATTCACGCTGATATTCAAGAATTTCGCTCATCGTGCGCATCAGCGTGTCATGCCGCTGCTTGATTGCCGAAATGAACCATTTAGCCGACTCTATTTTGCTCTTGACGAACTGCAAGGCCTCTTTATCTTCTTCCGTCTTAACGTGTCCGGGACCTCCTCCGGTCAGTTCGCGAATCCGTTCGAGATAGTGTTTGTTGATCCTGACTTCGGGTACGTTATATGAGTGGAGCGAAAGTTCGAATTCGCCATTTTCATGAGTTAGGATGAAGTCGGGTATAATATACGGGATCGATTCGTTACCGCCTTCATCGTAAAGATTCGCGGGTCTCGGTTGCAGGCTCAGGATCTCATCCATCGCCTCGCGAAATTCGTCTTCATCGACTCCGAGGCGTGCCATCAGTTTTTCGTAATGTTTCTTTGAAAATTCGCTGAAATATTGCGACAGTATCTTATATGCCAACCGCCTTGCCGGAATTTCCATCGACTTGCTCTCGATCTGCAACAGCAGGCACTCCTGCAACGTGCGCGATCCGACGCCCGCCGGTTCGAGCTCGTGTATCACGCCGAGCACTTCTTCCAACTCCTCTTCATCGGTCTCTATTCCCGTCGCGAACGCTATATCATCGGCCATTGCACTCAGGTCGCGCCGCAGATAACCGTCGTCGTCGATGCTGCCCACGATATAGTCGGCCAGTGCACGATGTTTCGGCGACAGGTTGCGATAGCTCAACTGCTGGTCCAGAAATTCAATAAGCGGCATACTCTCTGTGATATAGGTCTGCTTATTGAATCGATTGTCGTCGCTCGCATAATTATTAACGCGGTATTTATACGCCGGCGTGTCGTCGCTGAGATACTCGTCGACAGAAATCTCCTTGGGCGACTCGCCTTCCTCCATGCGCTCGGTGAGGTCTTCTTCGAGCGTCGGATTTTGCTCTATCTCCTGCTTGACTCTCTGTTCGAGCTGCTGCGCAGGCAACTCCAACAGCTTTATCATCTGTATCTGCTGCGGCGACAGTTTTTGCGCCAGCCGCAACAACTGACTCTGGCTAAGACCTGACATACGGTGATTTATATATTAGAATGTACTGCGCAATATACAAATTTTTCATCTTGCATACAATTTATGCTCAAATTTTCTTCTTGCCGCCCGGAACAGCCGCTTCCGACGGCAAAATCAAAGCCCTTTCAGAATACTCCACGCCCAGTTCGCTGCGACAACGACGAGCGCCAGAATAATCGCCCAACGACTCCATCGTGTGCGGAAAATCTGCCAATAGGTATTACGGTTGCGCACCGTGTCTACGAATAACCAACCGGCCGAGACGGCTATGAATGCGATTACTGCCACCGACAGCGGGTTTATTGCCAGTGCGCCCGTTATGTCGCCTTTGAGAAGTAACGATGCGCTGCGCATTGCTCCGCATCCGGGGCAGGGAATCGACGTCGCGGCTTTGAACAGACATGGGATATCAAGACGCCCGTCGGCCATGACGAACAGCAATACGAAAAGGCACAGGAGTGACAACATGATCACATTCCTGCGCCTTACTTCGCTCATAATCACTGCACTATGCAGTCACTACCACGTTTGGGTGAGCGACATGAACTTTTGGAGATTGTATTTCCTTGTGCGGTTGGTCGCCGTGAATATATCGACAAGCCACCAGATACCGAGACCCTGACACGTGAGGATTTTCAGTATTCCGAGTCCTACGTCGTTCAGCCAAAATCTCTCCCACCCCAGAAATATCGCTATCACGAGGATCATGGTCGTGTCTCGCAGATCGACCGCCTGTAACATCAGAAGGCGATTGTCCGGCATTCTCTCCAACTGTTCGCGAACGAATGGCAACGATTCCGGCGGAAACTTGCCTGCATTCACCATAAGCCACAAATCTACTTTCGATTGTTCCATATTTCAAAATGTTTTGAGTTTATTTTTCATAAAATGTCACCCGGTAGGTGGAACTCACACGCGTGTGAGTTATTTCCTGTAAACTTTCTCGTAGCCGTAGATTGCTTCGCTGCCGAGTTCCTCTTCGATGCGCAGCAGTTGGTTGTATTTCGCCATGCGGTCGCTGCGGCTGAGCGAACCGGTTTTAATCTGACCGGAGTTCGTCGCAACGGCGATGTCGGCGATTGTCGAGTCTTCGGTTTCTCCCGAACGGTGCGACGTAACCGATGTATAGCCCGCACGGTGTGCCATTTCGATGGTGTCGAGCGTCTCGGTGAGCGTTCCAATCTGGTTCACCTTGATGAGAATCGAGTTTGCGCAACCCATCTCTATGCCGCGACGCAGGAAATCGACGTTCGTTACGAAAAGGTCGTCGCCGACAATCTGGCAGCGGTCGCGCAGTCTGTCCGTGAGGAGTTTCCAACCGTCCCAGTCACTCTCGCCCATACCGTCCTCGACCGAGTCGATCGGGTATTTTCCCACGAGGCTTGCCAGAAAGTCCACTTGCTCGGCCGATGTGCGCCGCGCGCCGTTCGGGCCTTCGAACTTGGCGTAATTGTACACGCCATCGACGTAGAATTCCGACGCCGCGCAATCGAGCGCAATCGAAATTTCACCGCCCTCGCTCTTGCGGCCGGGCTTGTATCCTGCACTCTCGATAGCTTTTAGGATCGATTCTAACGCGTCCTCCGTGCCGTTCAGGACAGGCGCAAAACCGCCCTCATCGCCGACAGCCGTGCTGAGGCCGCGCTCTTTGAGCACCTTTTTCAGCGCATGGAATACCTCCGCGCCCATTCGCAGCGCCTCGCGGAACGATTTTGCGCCGACAGGACGGATCATGAATTCCTGAAACGCAATAGGCGCGTCCGAGTGCGAACCGCCGTTGATGATATTCATCATCGGCACGGGCAGGCACTTGGCGTTCACGCCGCCGATATAACGGTAGAGCGGCATCCCGAGCAGGTCGGCGGCAGCGTGTGCACATGCCAGCGAGACACCGAGTATGGCGTTCGCACCGAGATTACCCTTCGTCGCCGTGCCGTCGAGTTCGATCATCGTGCGGTCGATGCCCACTTGGTCCGTAACATTCATGCCGACAATTTCCGGCGCAATCACCTCATTTACGTTCTGCACCGCTTTCAGTACGCCTTTGCCAAGGTAACGTCCCTTGTCGCCATCGCGCAGTTCGAGCGCTTCGTGTTCGCCCGTCGATGCGCCGCTTGGCACGGCGGCACGCCCTTTCGCTCCTTCGGCGGTCAGTACTTCTACCTCGATCGTCGGGTTGCCGCGCGAATCGAGAATCTCTCTTGCATGAATGCTAATAATCTGGCTCATAGTCCTTTATGTCTTTTATGGTTTATGTTTTTTCGGTCTGTCAAAATCACTCAAAGTTACAAAAAATATTTAATTAAAAACAGTTATCCGAATAGGCCGGAAAACACATGCGTGTGCAACAAAAAAAGGACGACAACGGTTTTTGTTGTCGCCCTCGGCAGTATCGGATATAAACTTACGACTTCTTCGAAGCCATGCTCTTTCTTGCAGCGGCCTTAGCTCCCGATGCTTTCGGGGCAGCGTTGCGCTGCGCAGCGGCAGATTTCGCCTTTGTAGCGACGGCCGGCTTCTTAGCGGCAGCGGGTTTCTTTTCCGCTTTGGGTGCGTTCTCGGCAGTTCCTTCGGCAGCAGCCTCAACGTCCGCGATGTCGCCCTCGACTTTGGTCACCGAGCCTCCGCGACCGCGACGTGTACGCGCTTTACCCGCTGCGGCCATCTCTTTGCCGTATGTCTCGTTGAAATCCACCAGCTCGATAAAGCACATGTCGGCGGCATCGCCCAGACGGAAACCCGTCCTCAGGATGCGCGTGTAGCCTCCCGGACGGTCGCCCACGGCGGGCGAAACGACGCGGAAAAGTTCAGTGACGGCATTCTTGTCTTTGAGATAGCTGAACGCCACGCGGCGCGAGTGCGTCGAGTCTTCTTTCGATTTGGTGATCACCGGCTCTACGTATCTTTTGAGAGCCTTCGCTTTGGCTACCGTCGTATTGATCCTCTTGTGTACGATCAACGACGTCGCCATATTCGCGAGCATCGCTTTGCGGTGCGCGCTCTGACGGCCGAGGTGATTGAAATTCTTGTTATGTCTCATAATTAATCTTTGTCCAATTTATAAGGTGACACATCCATCCCGAAGTTGAGGTTCAGCGATGCGAGCAGGTCGTCGAGTTCCGTAAGCGATTTTTTACCGAAGTTGCGGAATTTCAACAGATCGTTGCGGTTGTACCGCACCAATTCGCCTACGGTATCCACCTCCGCTGCTTTAAGGCAGTTTAGCGCGCGTACCGACAAACCCTGGTCCGCAAGTTTCGTTTTCAACAACTGGCGCATATGAAGAACTTCCTCATCGAATTCTTCCGTCGCATTACCTTCGTCGGCATTGACCGTGATCTTTTCATCCGAGAACAGCATGAAGTGTTGGATGAGTATCTTCGCGGCCTCCCGCAGCGCGTCCTTCGGTTCGATCGACCCGTCGGTAGTAATCTCGATAGTCAACTTCTCGTAGTCCGTACGCTGCTCGACGCGGTAGTCGCCGACCGAATATTTCACATTCACGATAGGCGTGTGGATCGAGTCGATGGGCAGAAGTCCGAACACGCTTTCCGCCGGACGGTTCTCCTCTGCGGTGACATACCCGCGCCCTTTGCCGATCGTAAGTTGTATCTGTAACTTGGTCTCAGGCGTAAGGCGGCAGATCACCAGTTCGGGGTTCAGCACCTTGAAGTTCGAGAGGAAGTTTGAGATATATCCTGCGGTGAGTTCCGTCTGACCGGCCACGTTGATTGTTACCGTCTCCGCATCCTCGCCTTCGACCGTGCGCATGAAGCGTACTTTTTTCAGATTCAGGACAATATCTATCATCCCCTCCATCACGCCGGGGATCGCGGCAAATTCATGGTCTACTCCGGAAACCTTGACCGTCGTGATCGCGTAGCCCTCCAACGAGGACAACAAAATCCGACGCAAGGCATTCCCGACCGTAATGCCGAAACCCGGCTCCAACGGACGGAATTCAAACCTGCCGAACGTCGAAGAGCTTTCGAGCATAATCACCTTTTCAGGCCTCTGGAATGCTAATATTGCCATAATATTCTCGCTGTCAATTATTTACTACTTAGAATACAACTCGACGATGAGTTGTTCCTTGATATTCTCCGGAATGTCCTCACGTTCGGGCTTGCTGAGGAAACGACCCGACATCGATGTTGCATCCCACTCCAACCATGCGTAACGGCTCTTGCGGCCGCCACCGAGCGAACCGGCGATCGATTCGAGGCTCCGCGACTTCTCGCGCACCGACACCACGTCGCCCACCTTCACGCTGTACGACGGAATGTTAACCACGCTGCCGTTCACCGTGATGTGGCGGTGCGACACCAACTGACGCGCTCCAGCACGTGTCGGCGAAAGGCCGAGACGGTAAACCACGTTATCCAGACGGCATTCCAACAGTCGGAGCAGGTTCTCGCCCGTGATGCCACCCATGCGCGCGGCCTCCTCGAACGTGCGGTGGAACTGCTTTTCGAGTACCCCGTAGGTAGCTTTGGCTTTTTGTTTTTCACTCAGCTGTGTGCCGTATTCCGATACTTTTTTGCGCTTGCGGTTCTGACCGTGCTGTCCGGGAGGGTAGTTCTTTTTCTCCAACACCTTATCCGGCCCGAAGATCGGCTCGCCGAATTTCCGCGCAATTTTGCTCTTTGGTCCTATATATCTTGCCATTGTTCCTTGAAGTTTTGAAATTTGAATTTCGGGTACTTGTGAAGAATCCAAAATACTTCGTTACGCTCCCTCACCAAAATGCTCATTTACTATATGTAAACTCCGCTTTTGGCTCGGTCGCAAGCCTTGTCTTTTGAATTTTTGACAAGTCCCCTTCCGAACCACTAATTAATCATAACCGACTGGTCATTCCTAATTCGTAATTCTTAATTGATTTACACTCTTCGGCGGTTGGGCGGACGGCATCCGTTGTGCGGCATCGGCGTCACGTCGATGATCTCGACCACTTCGATACCCGCTCCGTGAATCGTTCTGATCGCTGACTCGCGTCCCGCTCCCGGACCCTTCACATATACCTTCACCTTGCGCAGACCCATGTCGTAGGCCACTTTTGCACAGTCGGCGGCTGCCATCTGCGCTGCGTAGGGAGTGTTCTTTTTCGACCCGCGGAAACCCATCTTGCCCGCAGAGCTCCAGCTGATAACCTGGCCCACACCATTGGTGAGGGTTACGATGACGTTGTTGAAAGTCGAATGTACGTGGGCAGCGCCCTGGCCGTCTACCTTAACGACTTTCTTGCGTACTGTTGCCGGTTTTTTTGCCATAACTCTACTTCAATTACTTAGTTGCTTTTTTCTTGTTTGCGACAGTCTTCTTACGTCCCTTGCGCGTGCGGGCATTGTTCTTGGTGCTTTGACCGCGAACGGGCAGACCGATACGGTGGCGAATGCCGCGATAGCACCCGATGTCCATCAGGCGCTTGATGTTTAGCTGTACGATAGAGCGCGCCTCGCCCTCCACCTTGATGCCCATGTCGGCGATCGCGCCACGAATTGCGGCGATCTGGTCGTCGTTCCACGCCTGTACTTTCGTGTCATAGCTGACGCCGGCATGGTCGAGTATTTTTTGTGCGGTGTTCCGACCCACTCCATAGATATAGGTCAGGCCTATCTCGCCGCGTTTGTTTTTCGGTAAATCAACACCTACTATACGTGCCATAAATCTTTTGTTCGTTTTTAACTTGTGTTTTACGAAGACCTCTGTCCCGCGCGCCTTCGTGCGCACGTCAGCCTTCTCCAATGACAATAGAGCACTCTACCCCTGACGCATTTTATACTTCGGGGTCTTCTTGCAGATCACGTACAAGCGTCCTTTGCGCTTCACGATTTTGCAATCCTCGCTCCTTTTCTTGATCGATGCTTTTACTTTCATTGCTCTTTGTGAGGTCAATTAAAATTCGGGATTTACTATTACTTGTACCTAAAAGTAATACGCCCCTTAGATAAGTCGTACGGAGACATTTCCACCTTCACCTTATCTCCGGTCAGGATTTTGATGTAGTGCATCCTCATCTTGCCTGAGATATGAGCGGTAATCACGTGTCCGTTGTCGAGTTCGACGCGGAACATCGCGTTCGACAACGCTTCGGTGATCGTCCCGTCCTTTTCGATAGCAGCTTGTTTTGCCATAGAGTTTCTTTCGTTTTTTAGAGCCGACCGTATTTTTGACGAGTTCATCTTTATCAGATGCCTCCTTTTCTCGGATGAGACTATCTCATTTTTCAGATTAAGCCCCTCTCCCTTGGTCAGCCCCTCGTTGCCACTTCGATAACCGTGAAATCGGTCAGCACGTCGGGTCCGTTTGCGGTGACGGCCACAGCCCACTCGAAGTGTGCCGATGGTTTGCGGTCGCGGGTGCGTACCGTCCAACCGTCCCGTTCGAAAACAACGTGCCGCGTTCCCATATTGATCATCGGCTCGATGCAGATGACCATTCCCTCTTGCAGGAGCGGCCCTCTGCCTTTGACGCCGTTATTGGGGACTTCGGGTTCTTCGTGCATATTGCGACCCAGCCCGTGCCCTACCAATTCTCTGACCACTGTGAACCCTGCGGCTTCGGCGGTGTTTTGCACAGCTGCGGATATATCGCCTACGCGATTGCCCGCCTTAGCTTGTGCGACACCGTTTTGAAGAGCTTTTTTGGTCGTTTCGAGTAGCTCCGCCACACGCGGCGCTACTTCCCCTACCGCAAACGTATATGCGGAATCGCCATAAAACCCCTTCATAATGGTGCCACAATCGACCGAAACCACATCGCCTTCTTTAAGGCGATAGTCCGATGGGATACCGTGTACAACCTGTTCGTTCACCGACACACACAGCGTTGCCGGAAAACCGTTGTACCCGAGGAAAGCAGGCACTGCTCCATGATCGCGTATGAACGTCTCGGCGATCGCGTTCAACTCTTTGGTCCTCACTCCGGGCGCGATGTGTTTTCCCACTTCGGCCAACGTGAGCGATACGAGTCGGTTGTTCTCACGGAGCAGCTCTACCTCTTCCCTCGTTTTCAGGTGTATCATTTTATTAAGAACTCTGCGAAAGTAAGCTTCGAGAGCCTCCTCTATCCGTTGCGCCCCTTGATACGTCCGGTCTTCATCAGGCCGTCGTAGTGGCGCAGCAGCAGGTAGCTTTCGATTTGTTTGAGAGTGTCGAGGACAACGCCCACCATAATCAGCAGCGATGTTCCGCCGTAGAAGAACGCGAACTGCTGGCTTACGCCGAACCTGAAAGCGAATGCGGGCAGGATTGCCACGATTGCCAGAAAGATCGACCCCGGTAGTGTTATCCTCGTCATGATGGTGTCGATGTAATTGACGGTCTGTTTGCCGGGTTTTATGCCGGGTATGAAACCGCCGTTACGTTTGAGGTCTTCGGCCATCATGTTGGGATTAACGGTAATAGCTGTGTAAAAATAGGTGAACGCAACGATCATCAGGGCAAACACGAAGTTGTACCAGAAACCGTTGATATCGCCCAATGCGCGCGCCCCGAACATCATGGGCAGCATCATCAACGCCTGAGCGAAAATGATGGGCATAACGTTGGCCGCGTTGATTTTCAGCGGAATGTATTGTCTCACGCCGCCGTACTGCTTGTTGCCCACGATACGTTTGGTGTACTGCACCGGCACGCGGCGAATTGCCTGCACCAGCGCGATCGTACCCATGAACACGAGATACCACATAAGCAGCTCGACGATGAGCATGATAGGTCCGCCGCCGCCCGATGCCGTGAACCGCGTGTTGATCTCACCCATCAGAGCCTGCGGCAATCGTGCGAGAATACCTACCATGATGATCAGCGACACGCCGTTGCCGATTCCCTTGTCCGTTATCTTCTCGCCGAGCCACATTACGAACATCGTACCCGCCATGAGCGTGAGTACCGCCGTCGTGTAGAACCACGTATTGTCGAGCACGAGTGAATCCGGCGGCATTTGCGCCCGCAGGTTCAGCAGATAGGGAGGAATCTGTATGAACAACACCCCCACGGTGAGGTAGCGTGTCCACTGGTTCATCTTCCGGCGACCGCTTTCGCCCTCGCGTTGGAGCTTTTGGAAATAAGGGAAAACGATGCCCAGCAACTGCATCATAATCGACGCAGTAATGTAGGGCATTACTCCGAGCGCGAAGATCGACGCGCCGGAGAACGCTCCTCCGGAGAACATGTCGATCAACGCCAGAAGGCCCGACGATGCTTGCGCCTGCAAGGCGTTCAACGCTTCGGGGTTTACTCCCGGTATCACAACGTGACAGCCGAACCTGTATATAAGAAGGATGAGCAGCGTGTATCCGATCTTTCGGCGCAGCTCCTCGATCTTATATATGTTCTTAATTGTCTGAATTAGCCTTTTCATAAGCCGCTACGGGGTTAAATTGTGACCGCTTTGCCGCTCTGTGCTTCGATTGCCGCTACGGCACTCTTCGAGAAAGCGTGTGCCGTTACCTCGACAGGGCGCGTAAGCGTTCCGTTGCCGAGTATCTTCACGCGGTCGTTTTTCGACACGAACCCTGCATCGACCAGCGTATCTACGGTTATCGCGCTCAGCGAGCGTTTTGCAGCCAGATCTTCGAGCACATTAAGGTTAATGGGCTTATACTCGACCCTTTTGATGTTCGTAAATCCGAACTTCGGCACACGTCTTTGCAAGGGCATCTGACCGCCCTCGAAGCCGCGTTTGCGCGAGTAACCCGAACGCGACTGCGCACCTTTGTGGCCGCGCGTCGATGTTCCGCCGTGTCCCGAACCCTGTCCGCGACCGATCCTTTTCTCGCTGTGCGTCGAACCCTTTGCGGGCTTTAAGTTGTTAAGATTCATCGTTTTGTGTTTTGGCAGATGCCTCGCTTTCACTATCGGCGTGACTTTTCCACTCTCTTCTACCAAGAACGACAGCCTGTTTTCTCACTCAAAATAACAGTCTGCCCCTCTCACTATCCCCTCACGCACCTTGACACCTGCGTTAATAATTCTCTCTTTTTTTACTCCTCTGCGGGGATGACCTCCTCGACCACGACTTGCTCGACGGGTTTCGCAGCAGGTTTCTTAGCGGTGGGTTTCGCAGCGGTCGCGCCTGTTTTCGAGGCAGTTGCCGTCTTAGTTGCCGCAGGTTTTTTCGCTTCTGCTTTCGGAGCAGCGGTTGCCTTTTTCCCGGCAGTCGCTTTCTTAGTAGCGGCAGCGCTCTTTGCGTCGTCTTTAACAGTAGCGTTCATCTCGATCTTCACGAGATGGCGTACTTTCTCGATCATGCCCATGATCACCGGCGAATCTTCGTGCTGAACGGTTCTGCCCATTCTGCGAAGTCCGAGAGCGTCCAGGTTCTTACACTGGATCTTGGTTGCGCCGATACGGCTGCGTACCTGTGTTATATTGACTTTTGCCATCGTCTTTCGTCAGAGTTATCCGTTAAACACTTTGTCGAGCGTAATGCCGCGCATCTGTGCCACACTGTGTGCGTCGCGCAGTTCGAGCAGTGCCGCGATAGTAGCTTTCACGAGGTTGTGCGGGTTCGACGACCCTTTACTCTTCGCCAGAACGTTATTCACGCCCGCGCTTTCGAGTACCGCGCGCATCGCACCCCCCGCGATAACTCCCGTACCGGGAGCGGCGGGGCGCAGCAGCACTTCCGAACCGCTGAAACGCGCCTCCTGCTTGTGCGGTATAGTTCCGTGCAAAACGGGTATGCGCACCAGGTTCTTCTTGGCATCTTCCACGCCCTTTGCGATAGCCGACTGCACTTCGCTCGCTTTACCCAATCCGTAGCCCACGATGCCGTTCTCGTTGCCCACCACGACGATCGCCGAAAAACTGAACGTGCGTCCGCCTTTGGTCACTTTTGTCACGCGCTGGATGCTTACGAGCCTGTCTTTCAGTTCGAGGTCGCTGGTCCTTACTTTTTTAATATTTGGATTTGCCATAACCGTATTTAGAATTTAAGGCCGCCTTCGCGCGCGGCATCCGCCAACTGTTTAACCCTGCCGTGATACAGGTAGCCGTTCCGGTCGAACGCGACGGTGGCAATACCCTTTTCCGCAGCTTTTTCGGCGGCCAGCTTGCCCACCATTGCGGCGACTTCTTTCTTGTTCTTACCGGCTGTCTGTTCGGCCAGGTCTTTCGATGAAGCGGCCGCCAAAGTAACACCGCCGATGTCGTCGATGAACTGTACGTAGATGTGCTTGTTGCTCCGAAATACGGACATGCGAGGCTGCTCAGCACTTCCGTTCACTACCTTGCGGATGCGCATCTTGATCCTCTCTCTTCTCTCTATCTTATTGAGTGCCATGTGATTATCTCCTATGCTGTTTTACTATTTGGCATTGGCAGACTTACCGGCCTTACGGCGCAGCACCTCGCCCACGAATTTGATACCTTTACCTTTGTACGGCTCTGGCTTGCGCAACGAGCGGATCTTCGCCGCCACCTGACCGACCAACTGCTTATCGGTGCTTTTGAGCGTGATGATCGAGTTCTGCTTCCTCTCCGTAACGGCTTCCACCTTCACTTCGTTCGGAATCAGAAACCATACGTCATGCGAGAATCCGAGACTGAGTTTGAGTATCTGACCTTCGGTTTCGGCCTTGAATCCCACGCCGACCAGCTCCTGCTTGATCTCGAATCCTTGCGATACTCCCACCACCATGTTGTTGATGAGTGCGCGGTAGAGTCCGTGCATCGAGCGGTGGCGCGGTTGGTTCGTGGGGCGCTCGACGTTGAGCACTCCGTCTTCCACTTTCACGGCTATGTCCGAATCTACTTTCTGACTCAGCGTGCCAAGCGGCCCTTTAACCGTGACCGTGTTATCCGGAGCAACCTCTATGGTCACTCCTGCCGGCAGGTTTACAGGTAATTTTCCAATCCTTGACATTGTTTATTTCGTTTTAATTTTCCCGTTAGTAAACATAGCACAGCACCTCGCCGCCGACGTTCTCCTGACGTGCTTTTTTATCTGTCATCACGCCTTTCGACGTCGATACGATGGCGATGCCGAGTCCGTTCAGCACTCTCGGCATCTCATCTGCGCCGGCGTATTTGCGCAATCCCGGACGGCTCGCGCGCTTCAACCCTTGGATGGCGTTGCTCTTCGTCTGGGGATGGTACTTCAAGGCGATCCTGATTACCGGGTGTCCCTTTTCGTTTTGTTCGAACTTGTACGCGAGAATGTAGCCCTGATCCAAGAGGATTTTTGTTATCTCCTGCTTGATTTTTGAGCCGGGAGCTTCAACCACTTTGTGGTTGGCTTTCACCGCGTTTCTAATCCTGGTTAGAAAGTCCGCAATTGGATCTGTCATTTCCGTGTAGATTAAAAGTTAAAAATCAATTTATGTTTGGTCGCTACGGGCGACCTCCGAATTACGCAAATTTTTACGCGCAACGCGCGCAAAGATACGATTTTTTCTTTGAATGTACGCAATAATGTGTGTCGCTTTTCAAAAAGCGACACACACGCGGCACAAGCTATTGTGGCATGGTCGTCGCTACATGCAATACAACCATCCCCTGCGCCCCCGACATTCCTCGCCCCTTGCGTCTCTTACCAGCTCGCTTTCTTCACTCCTGGAATCAGGCCTTTGCTGGCCATTTCGCGGAACTGGATGCGGCTGATACCGAACATACGCATGTAGCCTTTCGGGCGGCCCGTGATTTTGCAACGGTTGTGCATACGTATGGGGTTCGAGTTGCGCGGCAGTTTCGAGAGACCTTCCTGATCTCCGGCGGCTTTAAGCGCAGCACGTTTCTCGGCGTATTTTGCTGCTAATTTGGCGCGCTTGACTTCGCGAGCCTTCATCGATTCTTTTGCCATTATCTCTTTTGATTAAAGCTCTTTATTCCGTTGCCGCGACTTTTTTCTTGGCATTTTTGAACGGCAGGCCGAATTCGCGCAGCAGCGCGTACGCCTCTGTATCGGTGTCGGCCGTTGTTACGAACGTCACTTCCATGCCGAAGATCTTGGTGATCTTGTCGATGTCGATCTCCGGAAAGATTATCTGTTCGGTGATGCCGAGAGTGTAGTTCCCGCGTCCGTCGAACTTTTCGTTGATTCCCTGAAAGTCGCGTACACGCGGCAGGGCTACGGCTACGAGCCTCTCCATGAACTCGTACATCTTGCGGTCGCGCAGCGTCACGCGCACGCCGATCGGCATTCCCTTACGCAGCTTGAAGTTCGAAATATCTTTCTTCGAGCGCGTCTGTACGGCCCTCTGCCCCGTGATCCGCGAGAGTTCTTCCTGTGCGACTTCCAAGAGTTTCTTGTCCGCCACAGCCTGACCCATTCCCTGGTTCACGACTATCTTTTCGAGTCTCGGAACTTGCATTACGCTCTTGTAATCGAATTCCTTCATAAGCGCCGGAGCTATCCGCTGCTTATATTCCGTCTTGAATGTAGGTACGTATGCCATTACTTGATCTCCTCTCCCGACTTTTTAGAAATGCGAACTAATTTGCCCTCGGCGTTGCGAGTGCGGCCGATGCGCGTCGCTTTACCCGTCTTGGGGTCGAGCACTTGCAGGTTCGAGATATGTATCGGCGCTTCTTTCTTTACGATACCGCCCTGAGTGTTCTTCGCGTTGGGCTTCGTGTGTTTCGACACGAGGTTCAGCCCTTCGACGACAGCCTTCTGGTCTTCGGGGATCACTTTCAGGACACGCCCGGTCTGACCTTTGTCGTCGCCGGCGTTCACGTAAACCATGTCCCCTTTTTTGATATGCAATTTCATCTCTGTTGTCCTCTGTGAATTTATAGTACCTCCGGTGCAAGCGAGATGATCTTCATATACTGGTCGCGCAACTCTCTGGCTACCGGCCCGAATATACGTGTTCCTCTCATCTCTCCCTGATTGTTGAGCAGTACCACGGCGTTGTCGTCGAAACGGATGTATGATCCGTTCGCGCGCCTGATCTCTTTCTTTGTTCTCACGACCACGGCGTTGGAGACCGTCCCCTTCTTGATGTCGCCTGAGGGGGTTGCGCTCTTCACCGTGACTTTCACGCGGTCGCCGATCGACGCATAGCGCTTTCTCGTTCCTCCGAGCACGCGGATGCAAAGCACTTCCTTTGCGCCGCTGTTGTCGGCCACGATCATTCTACTTTCCTGTTGCAGCATGGCTATTTCGCTCTTTCAATTATTTCTACTAATCTCCAACGTTTCGTTTTGCTCAGCGGACGCGTCTCCATGATGCGGATGCGGTCGCCCGGGTTGCATGTGTTCTGGTCGTCGGCAGCCACGAACTTCGTGGTCTTGTTCACGAATTTCCCGTAGATCGGGTGTTTCACCTTCCGGCGGACGGCAACCGTGACGGTTTTATCCATCTTGTTGCTCACCACAGTCCCGATTCTCTCTTTTCGGTTATTCCTTTCCATCCCTTTATTGTTGTCGGCCCCCATTTGATTGCCGGCCCCTGTATTCCCTGTCTCCATATTCTGCCCCCTCGCTTAGTTATTTTGTTTTTGTTGCAGAACGGTCAGCATACGTGCGATGTCTCTGCGGGTTTTTTTCAACAGGCTCGAATTTTCCACCGGCGATACCGTGTGGTTCAGCTTCATGCGGTTCAGGTCCGCGCGCGTAGCGTCCAATCTCTCTTTAATCTCGGCTACCGTAAGCTCCGTAATTTCTCTTGTTTTCATAGTGCCGGTTAGATTGACGTTTCAGTATAGTCCCTGCGCACGATGAGTTTCACCGGAATCGGGAGTTTCTGCGCGCCGAGCCTCAGTGCCTCTTTGGCCACTTCGTAGGGCACGCCTTCGGCCTCGATCAGGATACGGCCGGGCGTTACGGGCGCGACGAATCCTTCCGGAGCGCCTTTACCCTTACCCATACGTACCTCGGCGGGCTTTTTGGTTATCGGCTTGTCGGGGAAGATGCGAATCCATATCTGTCCCTCGCGTTTCATATAGCGCACGATAGCCTGACGGGCCGCTTCGATCTGACGACCGGTGATCCACGAACTGTCGAGCGCTTTGATTCCGAACGAGCCGAACGCAAGTTGGTTCCCTCTCTGAGCGAGACCCTTCATGCGTCCTTTCTGCATTCTTCTGTATCTGGTCTTTTTTGGCTGTAACATTGCTTTTCGCTTTTAGAGCTTGTTTAAAATTTCCTGTTTTCGTTCTTTGATTCTCTTTCCGGTGCTTTCGGCGGAAAATTTTTCGCCGTAGCCCCTGCTACGCCTGCAAAATTTTCCGCCGAAATCATCCGAAAATAAATACCAAATAACTTCGACAGGAAAATCTAGACAAACTCTTAGAAGGATTATTTATTATTAGGGTTGCGGCGCGGACGACGATCACCGCCGCCACCACCGCCTCTGCGGTCGCCGCCTCTGTCACCTCTGTCTCCGCGTTCTCCGCGCTCACCTCTTTCGCCTCTCTCACCGCGCGGGCCGCGTCCGTCGCGGTCGCCTGCTCTGCGCGGACGGTCGTCACGGCGCGGTGCGCCTCCCGGACCTGCCGTTGCGCTCGCTCCGCCGATTTCGAACAAGTCGCGCTTGTCGTACACCTCGCCCGTGCAGATCCATACCTTTACGCCCAGGATACCCACTTTCGTAAGCGCCTCTGCCAGAGCGTAATCTATGTCTGCGCGGAAAGTGTGCAGCGGAGTGCGCCCTTCTTTGTACATCTCGCTGCGCGCCATTTCAGCTCCGCCCACGCGGCCGGAGACCTGAATCTTGATTCCCTCCGCACCCATGCGCATCGTCGATGCGATAGCGGTTTTCAGTGCGCGGCGGTACGAGATGCGCCCTTCGAGCTGGCGTGCGATGTTTGTGGCAACGATCATCGCGTCCAGTTCCGGACGCTTGATCTCGAAAATGTTTATCTGAACGTCCTTGCCGGTGAACTTTTTAAGTTCTTCTTTCAGTTTGTCCACCTCCTGGCCGCCCTTGCCGATGATAATGCCCGGACGCGCCGTAGAGATCGTCACCGTCACCATTTTCAGCGTTCTCTCGATAATTATTTTCGAGATGCTCGCTTTGGCCAGACGGGTTTCCAGATACTTGCGGATCTTGGCATCTTCGACGAGCTTGTCGGAAAAATCCGCGCCGCCGTACCAGTTGGAGTCCCAACCGCGGATAATGCCCAGACGATTTGCTATCGGATTAACTTTCTGTCCCATCTGCCTTTGTTTTTTCTTTGGTTACGATTTTGTCTACTACTATCGTCACGTGGTTCGAACGCTTGCGAATCCTGTGCGCGCGACCTTGCGGCGCAGGCTGAATGCGCTTCAACATGCGACCTCCGTCTACGTATATTTCCTTGACGCACAGCGGCGTGTCTTCCAGACGCTGTCCTTCGTTCTTGGCCTCCCAGTTGGTGATCGCCGATTTGAGCAGTTTTTCGAGCGGAATCGACGCATGTTTCTGCGAGTAACGCAGCAGACCCAACGCTTTGTTTACTTCCACGCCGCGAATGGTGTCGGCCACCAGACGCATCTTACGCGGGGAAGTCGGGCAATCACGCAGAATGGCTATCGCCTTCTGCTTCTTTGCGGCCTTATGTTGTTCGGCCATTATGTGTTTTCTTGAACCCATCTTTCTTATGTATTAACCTTCCCCTTGTTATTTCTTTTTGTTGCCTGCGTGACCGCGGAAGTTGCGCGTAGGCGAGAATTCGCCGAGCTTGTGTCCAACCATGTTTTCGGTTACGTAGACGGGTATGAACTTGTTCCCGTTGTGGACCGCTATGGTCTGCCCCACGAAGTCGGGCGAGATCATGCTGGCTCGCGACCATGTCTTGATGACAGTTTTCTTGCCTCCTTCTTTTTGGGCAAGCACTCTGCTTTCAAGTTTAGGCTCAATGTATGGGCCTTTTTTCAGTGAACGACTCATTTACTATGCTTTTTTATTTTTTCCTCTTAGAAATGATAAACTTCGTCGAAGCCTTTTTCGGCGCGCGGGTTTTGTAGCCTTTGGCCAACAGACCCTTACGCGAGCGCGGGTGACCGCCTGATGCACGTCCTTCGCCACCGCCCATGGGGTGGTCTACGGGGTTCATCGTCACGCCCCGGTTGTGCGGCTTGCGGCCGAGCCAGCGGCGGCGGCCTGCTTTACCGTGCTGTTCGAGGCTGTGGTCGGGGTTCGACACTGCGCCGACGGTCGCGCGGCATGTCGTGAGGATCATGCGCGTTTCGCCCGACGGAAGTTTGATGATAGCATACTTGCCTTCGCGGGCAAGCAGTTGAGCGTTCGTCCCGGCCGAGCGCGCCATTGCCGCGCCCTGTCCCGGATAGAGTTCTATTGCGTGGATCACCGTTCCGAGCGGAATCTCGCCCAGCAGCAGTGCGTTGCCCACCTCAGGCGCAACGCCTGCGCCGCTTTCGATCACCTGACCTACTTTCAGGCCGTTCGGCGCAAGGATGTAGCTCTTCGAGCCATCGGTGTACACGACCAAAGCGATACGTGCCGAGCGGTTCGGATCGTACTCTATGGTCTTCACCGTTGCAGTCATGCCGTCTTTGGCGCGCTTGAAGTCGATGACGCGGTACATTTGCTTGTGGCCGCCGGCGCGGTAGCGCACTGTCATGCGTCCCGAGTTGTTGCGTCCGCCGGAGTTTTTCTGGGGCGTGAGCAGCGATTTCTCAGGCTTTCTCGTGGTGACCTCATCGAAAGTCGCCGCGATCTTATGTCTCGTACCCGGTGTTACGGGTTTATATTTCTTTACTGCCATCGTCGTTTACGGATTAGATGCTGCTGTAAAAATCAATCTTGTCGCCTTCTTTGAGGGTGATGATCGCTTTTTTGAAGCTATCGGTACGCCCTTTCAGAAGACCGGCCTTCGTGTAACGGCTTCGCGCTTTGCCCATATACTTAATGGTATTGACATCGGAAACCTTTACATCGTACATCTGCTCGACGGCAGTGCGGATCTGGTGTTTGTTAGCCCTCGGATCCACTATGAAACCGTAGCGGTTCAGCTTTTCGCCCTGAACCGTCATTTTCTCGGTCAATATCGGCTTAATCAGAATTTCCATCTTTCGTGTGTCTCTTGTGTTTAGGCTAACATTTCGTTGATAATCCCTACCGACCCTTCGCTCATAAGCAGAGCGCCGGCGTTCATCACGTCGTAAGTGTTCACGTTCGCTGCCGGTACTACTTTGACGTTCTGTAAGTTACGGGCCGAGAGCGTTACGTTGTGGTTCGTCTCAGGCACGATCACGAGCAACTTCTTGCCGCCAAGTTTGAGGCTTTCGGCCATCGCGATGAACGACTTGGTCTTCGGAGTCTCGAACGTGAAGTCTTCCACGACGGTGATCGCATCGCCCTTCGCCTTATAGGCCAGCGCGCTGCGGCGTGCCAACTGTTTCAGTTTCTTGTTGAGCTTGAAACTGTAATCGCGCGGCTGGGGTCCGAAGATGCGGCCTCCGCCAACGAACAGCGGCGACATGATAGAGCCTGCGCGCGCGCCGCCCGTACCTTTTTGCCGTTTCAATTTCCTTGTCGAACCCGCAACTTCGTTGCGCTGCTTGGTCTTATGCGTACCCTGGCGCTGATTTGCCAGATATTGCTTTACGTCGAGGTAGATCGCGTGGTCGTTGGGTTCTACACCGAAGACCTTGTCACTGAGCGCGACTTTCTTGCCCGTCTCTGCGCCCGACGTATTATATATATTCAGTTCCATGTCCGTGTCTTAATCTTCGATTAGTAAATACGACCCCTTCGCTCCGGGTATCGACCCTTTCACGAGGAGCAGGTTGCTCTCCGGCAGTTTCTTCAAAATTTTGAGGTTCAGCACCTTAACGGTCTCGTTGCCCGTCTGTCCCGGCAGTTTTTTGCCTTTGAACACGCGTCCGGGATACGATGCCGCGCCCAGCGAACCGGGTTTGCGCTGACGGTTATGCTGACCGTGGGTCTGTCCGCCCACACCGGCAAATCCGTGACGTTTCACAACGCCCTGAAAACCTTTACCTTTCGACACGCCCGTGACGTCGACCCAGTCGTCGTCCATGAACACATCGAGCGTTACCGTGTCGCCTATGTTCAGCCCCTCAGGGAAGCTCTTGAACTCTGCAAGGCGGCGTTTCGGTGTAGTGCCGGCCTTCTTGAAGTGGCCGAGCTGGGGACTGCTGGTATGCTTTTCGCTTCTCTCGTCATAGGCAATCTGTACTGCGGCGTAACCGTCTTTCTCCACAGTCTTGATTTGCGTAACAACGCAGGGACCAGCTTCAATAACAGTGCATGGTATATTTTTACCCTCGGCACTGAAAACGGAAGTCATTCCGATTTTTTTTCCAATTAGTCCTGACATTTTGTCAATTAGTTGTGTTTATTGTTGTGTTGCTTTTCGTTTTTGTTTCTCCCTCACACACTCTCCTTTTCTTGCCCCCTCTGCCGGCAGGCTGGAAAACACACGCGTGTGTGTCACACCTTGATTTCGACTTCGACGCCTGAGGGGAGTTCGAGTTTCATCAGTGCGTCGATCGTTTTGGGCGTCGACGAATAGATGTCGAGGATGCGCTTGAACGTGCTGAATTGGAACTGCTCGCGTGCTTTCTTGTTCACGAAAGTCGAGCGGTTCACCGTAAATATCTTCTTCTGCGTCGGTAGCGGAATCGGCCCGCTGACCACCGCACCCGAACTTTTTACGGTTTTGACGATCTTCTCGGCCGACTTGTCGACCAAATTGTGATCGAATGATTTGAGTTTGATTCTGATTTTCTGGCTCATATCGTTTTCTTTTTTGTAAGCAACTATTATTCTTCCCCGCATTTGCGCCCGCTGGCCTTTTCTATCACCTCTTTGGCGATGCTGGCCGGAACTTCTTCAAAATGCGAAAACTCCATCGAAGACGTCGCGCGTCCCGACGACAGCGTACGGAGCACGGTGACGTATCCGAACATTTCGGCGAGCGGTACTCTGGCCTTAACAACGCGTGCCGTGCCTTTCGACTCCATGCCCGCAATCTGTCCGCGGCGTTTGTTCAGGTCGCCGATGATGTCGCCCATGTATTCTTCGGGCGTTACCACTTCGACCGCCATGATCGGCTCTTTGATAACCGGCCTGGCTTTGAGCGCTGCCGCGCGATAACCGTTGCGCGCCGCGATCTCGAACGACAACTGGTCGGAGTCCACGTTGTGGTACGAACCGTCCAAAAGCGTCACCTTCATGCTGTCCATCTGATAGCCGGCCAACGCGCCGTTGGTCATCGCAGCCTCGAAACCCTTCTGAACCGACGGGATGAACTCCTTCGGAATGTTGCCGCCCTTGACCTGATCGACGAACTGCAATCCCATGAACTGCGCATCGTCTGCCGGCCCTATCTCGAACTGTATGTCGGCGAATTTCCCGCGCCCGCCGGTCTGCTTCTTGAACACCTCGCGGTGCGCGACCATTCCCGTGAGAGCCTCCTTGTAGTTCACCTGCGGCTGTCCCTGATTGATTTCCACGCCGAATTCGCGTTTCAGCCGGTCTACGATGATCTCCAAATGCAGTTCGCCCATACCGTTGATTACGGTCTGGCCGCTGTCGGGGTCGCTCTTGACGTTGAACGTCGGGTCTTCCTCCGAGAGTTTGCCCAACGCCACACCCAACTTGTCGAGGTCTTTCTGTGTTTTCGGCTCAACGGCAATCCCGATAACCGTTTCGGGGAACGTTATAGCTTCCAGCACTACCGGCGCATTCTCGGCACACAGCGTGTCGCCCGTGCGTATATCTTTGAAGCCCACGACCGCGCAAATATCGCCCGCACCGACGCTTTCGATAGGGTTCTGCTTGTTCGCGTGCATCTGATACAGGCGGCTGATGCGCTCCTTCTTGCCCGAACGCGAGTTCAGCACATAACTTCCGCCGTCGAGTTTCCCCGAATAAACGCGGATGAACGCCAAACGCCCCACGAACGGGTCGGTCGCAATCTTGAACGCCAAAGCACAGAACGGCTCTTTTTCGTCCGGTTTGCGCTCGACCTCCTTTTCCGTATTCGGATCGACGCCGATAACCGCACCCACGTCCAACGGCGAAGGCAGGTAGGCCATCACCGAGTCGAGCAACAGTTGCACGCCCTTGTTCTTGAACGACGAGCCGCACAGCATCGGGACAATAGCCATTTCGATGGTCGCTTTGCGCACCGCTGCGATCAACTCTTCGGGAGTGATCGAGGCCGGGTCGTCGAAGAACTTCTCCATGAGTGCGTCGTCGAGCGTCGCCACCTCCTCGATGAGCTTATTGCGCCACTCTTCGCACTCGGCTTTCATCTCCGCCGGGATATCCTCGTATGTATAATTGACGAGTTCCTGCTTCTTGTCTTCGTGGTATATGAGCGCCCTATTATATATAAGGTCTACTATTCCACGGAATTTATCTTCCGCGCCGATAGGCATTGCCACCGGCATGGCATTAGCTCCCAGCCGCTCGTGCACCTGCGTGCATACCGCAAGAAAATCAGCCCCCGTGCGGTCCATCTTATTTACGTACCCGATACGCGGAACGGCATATTTATCGGCCTGCCGCCACACGGTCTCCGACTGCGGCTCGACGCCGCCTACGGCACAGAACGTCGCAATCGCGCCGTCCAGCACCCTCAGCGAACGCTCCACCTCCACCGTGAAGTCCACGTGACCTGGCGTGTCGATGATATTCATCTGGTACATCTGGTCGCGGTACTTCCAGAACGCCGTCGTCGCAGCCGACGTGATCGTGATCCCGCGTTCCTGTTCCTGGGCCATCCAGTCCATCGTCGCCGTCCCTTCGTGGGTCTCTCCGATTTTGTAGGTCTTGCCCGTGTAGAACAGAATGCGCTCCGACGTCGTGGTTTTGCCCGCATCGATGTGAGCCATGATGCCGATGTTCCTCGTATATTTCAGATCTCTTGTTGCCATCCTTACTCTCTTCTCTTCCCCCTTCCGCTGTTAGAATCTGAAATGTGCGAATGCCTTATTGGCATCGGCCATACGGTGCATCTCTTCCTTACGTTTGTAAGCAGCACCTTCCTGATTATATGCCGCCATGATCTCTCCTGCAAGTTTTTCGGCCATCGAACGTCCCGCGCGCTTACGAGAATAAAGTACAAGGTTTTTCATGCTGATAGAAACTTTGCGCTCGGGTCTCACCTCCATAGGCACCTGAAACGTCGCTCCGCCCACGCGGCGCGATTTAACCTCCACCTGAGGCGTGATGTTTTCCAGTGCCTGCTTCCAAACTTCGACAGGCGCCTTGTCTGCATCCTTCATCTTCTCGCCTATGATGTTCAACGAATCGTAGAAAATCGTGTAGGCAATACTCTTCTTGCCATCCAGCATCAAGTTGTTCACGAACCGTGTTACCTGCACGTCGCCGAACTTGGGATCCGGAAGTAGAATTCGCTTTTTAGGCTTTGTTTTTCTCATTGTTGTTTTGTCAGGGCGTTTTATTTGTGCGCGCCCTTCGCACTTTTTCGTTGTTCTTTGTTTTGTCAGAGTGTCTTTTGACTCCTCGTTGCCATCGTTAAGGCTTAATCCGCCCCTCGAAAGCATTATTTCTTGCCCGGAGCAGCCTTGCCCGCTTTCGGCCTCTTCGCGCCGTATTTCGAGCGACGCTGACGGCGTTTGTCCACGCCTGCCGAGTCGAGCGCACCGCGCACCAGGTGATAGCGCACGCCGGGAAGGTCTTTCACCCTGCCGCCGCGCACCAGAACGATCGAGTGCTCTTGCAGGTTGTGACCCTCGCCCGGAATGTATGCGTTCACCTCCTTGCTGTTGGTGAGCCTTACGCGCGCCACTTTGCGCATCGCCGAGTTCGGCTTCTTGGGTGTAGTGGTATAGACACGCACGCACACTCCTCTACGCTGCGGACACGAATCAAGCGCCGGAGACTTGCTCTTCTCCACGATCGCAACTCTTCCCTTGCGTACTAACTGTTGGATAGTTGGCATTACTTTGTCCTTGATTTTTAGTTGATTAACTCCTCTTTTCTCGTATTTTTCGTCTTGATTTTTGCCCAAAACGGACTGCAAAGATAGATAAAATTTCTTTCCCGCAACACCTGACCCATACTTTTTTGCATATTTATCAGGCATTTAGGGGTGTTTTCGGGCATTCACCCATTGTTTTTACTTATCAGTTCCGATGCTTTATTCGTTTCGCTTATCACAATGGGCTATTTTGTATGTAATTAGCGCATAAAACAGTAGCTCTCAGCCGAATAGGCCGAGAGCTACGAATGATTGTCATTCTTGCTTTACAGTTTCTCTATCATCTCCACGAACAGCCGCGTCATCCGCGCGGCGGCTTTTGCGCCTTCCGCCTGGACCTCTTCGTGGGTCGATTTCACGCCCGACAGCCCCACGTTCGTGATCACAGACATGCCGAAAACCGGTATGCCCATATGTCGCGCGGCAATAACTTCGGGTGTCGTGGACATGCCCACGGCATCACCGCCGATGGTCTGAAAATATCGGTACTCGGCTGTCGTCTCGAACGTAGGTCCCGTGCCGCCGACATATACCCCATACCGCAAGCCGGCATCCAGCCGCCCCGCCAACTCCACCAGCGCAACGTCATAAGCATCGCTCATATCGGGAAAGCGCGGTCCCAGTTCATCGATGTTGCGTCCCACCAACGGATTGGGTATCAGATTTATATGGTCGGTTATCACCATCAGATCGCCCACCGCAAACGAAGGATTCACACCTCCCGCGGCGTTCGACACGAACAAAAATCGAATCCCCAGCAGCCCCATCACGCGCACCGGCAGCACGACTTCCGTCGGCGCATAACCTTCGTAATAATGAAACCGTCCCTGCATCGCCACCACGCGACGCCCTCCGAGCCGCCCGAAAATAAACTGCCCTGCATGACCCTCGACGGTCGAGACGGGAAAGCCGGTTATCTCGCTGTAATTCAGCGTATATGCAACATCGATTCGGTCGGCCAGCGAGCCGAGCCCCGAACCGAGAATTATGCCGACTTCGGGTTCGAAGCCGTTAGTCTTTTCACGGATGTGCGTAGCGGTCTTTCGGATTTGTTCTAAGGTCATTTTTCAGATTTTTTATAAAATCGATTTCCGTATCCTCATAAAATGTCATACGGATGGGCAGGTAATAGAGTCTTGCAGCAATCGCGGGCGGTATTTTGCGGCTGCCCATAAGTTTCACCGCATCTTTTTCCGTCGCTACGATTACGCTTTCGGGCGACGCCGCCAACGCACGCTCCATATCGGCCAGGTCGCGGCTGCGATAAGGGTGATGATCGGGGTAACGCAGTCTGTCCACCACGCGGTAGTGTGCATCCAAGCCCTTCTCGAACGCCTCCGGATTCCCGATTCCCGACATGGCTATCACATCTGCACCGAGATGCAAACTGCCGCGATACCCCGCCGACGGGAACATCGGAACAGGATGCCCCGCCTGTGTATGGCAAAAGTACAGACCCTGATACGGATAGAGTTTCAACCATTTGCGCACCAGCCGCCTGTCGAGCGCGCTCATATCGGGCGGACACTTCGTAACCAGTACATAATCTGCGCGGTGCATCTGAGACAACCGGTCGCGCAGCGCGCCCCACGGCAGCATATGATCCTGATAGACCGGCCGCATGTAATCCATCAGTACGATATTCACCCACGGCTTCACGTACCTGTGCTGAAAACCGTCGTCGAGAATTATGAGATCGACCTCAGGATGGCGGCGGCGAATTTCGTCGATTCCCTCCGCGCGTTTTTCGCACACGGCGACTACCACTCCCGGAAATTTCTGCTTGATTTGCTTCGGCTCGTCGCCGGTTTTCAGAAACGACATCCCGCGTTCCACCTCGACATAGCCTTTCGTCTTTCTCTTATACCCGCGCGAAAGTACCGCTATCGTGTATTCATCGCCCAGCCTGCGTACAAGCATCTCTACGACAGGTGTTTTGCCGGTTCCGCCCACCGTGATATTGCCTACGCATACTACCGGAATGTCATATTCCCGTGAGCGCAGGATGCGCCAGTCAAACATTTTATGTCTGACCGCGACGGCTAAACCGTACAAAAAAGCGACGGGCGCTAACCACGCTCTGTTGCTCATGGGCGAAAGGGTCGGGAGATAAGAGTGCTATTCGCCCAAAGATAGGTATTTAATTTTGATTTTTGATTTTTTAGAACTACTTAATTATATAGGCTGAAAATCGTATTCTTTTCGCATCGGCCTTATTCGTTATAGGGTGCGACACGTTTCAACTCCAATTTTACGGCATATTGCTCCGTCTCCACGTTTGTGAGACTTTGCAGCGATATTATATTCCCGTCGTTCGAAAACTCGACAAGATAATCCATCGTCTCGAAAGTCTTTGTGACGGTGTTGTTTTTCAGGCGTATTATTTGCCATGTACCGGCGTAGTAGCCAGACTTTGGAATGGGATTCATAGACGCAAAGCTTTTTGTAAGGTTTGATTTGCATTTGCGCCCCGAATAAAAAAGGACGCGAAAACAGTCACCTTTACGTCGGCCGTGCAAGCCTCTATTCGGAAAACTGCCCCGCGCCCAGAGTAGCCTTGACACATATATAGCCAAGGCACACTCCGAGTTTGGCAACTTTTAATCCGAATAGAAACCCCGTTGTCGGGTTGCACGTTTACGTAAAGGATCAAAGAGCTGTCACTCTTTTTATCATTATGTTACTGCAAAGATAAAATAAATTGTCGTTCCCAGCGCTGAAAAGCGAAGGGATGTACGTGAGGGCGTTCCATGGCGATGCCGCGCCGGTACGGAACGTACTTTCGGTCTTTTTCTTCCGAAAGGGCGGAAGATAAATGCGTCTGCCCATAATTGTGTGTTTTGGTTTTTTAGTATCTTTATGCCGGATTAACCGGTTAATCCGCTGCAATATTATAACTATTTTACGAATAATGCAAATTTTTTACGAAAATAATACGAAATTAATTCATCGCCTCGAAGAATATCTTACGGCAAAGGGGATTAGCTTTAACCGCCTTGCGGTTGATTTAGGCCTGTCCAATAGTTATTTCAGTAAAATGGTGAAAAACGAAGGGTCGGTAGGCTCGGATGTTGTAGGGAAAATATTACGAATGCACCCTGGCCTGAATGCGGATTGGCTTTTGACCGGTCGTGGCCCGATGCTCCATGCCGATGGGGTCGCAGGCGTGGCTGCTCCTGCGGAAAAATCGCCCACGCAATCTACCGGAGGCGTGCACGAGGCATTGTTAATAAAGATGTTGGCCGACAAAGAAAAAGAAATCGCCTCGCTGAACAGGGAGATCGGCGCGCTGGAACAAAAATTGGTAACATATAGCCCCGCACGATTTTCTACCTCCCGGTCATCTCTGCACGACGTATCCGGCTCTTATGAGGCAACTCCGGACGTAACCGTACGCGCAAAAAAGCCGTCGACAAAAAAGAAAAAAGACGAGCAGGCCCATAAATGATCGGCGTTATCGCGCGCCACGCGTGTCACATCCCTCTCACGCGCCGCTCCCACGCCCATGCGGCGGCGAGAGTTTCGTCCAAAGTGCGCTCGGCGCGCCAGCCGAGCGTAAGATTCGCCAAAGAAGTGTCCGCCCATACGGCTTCGACATCTCCCGCGCGCCGACCGACTATCCTGTAAGGCACACGCACGCCGTTCACCCGCTCGAACGCCTTGATAAGTCCCAGCACCGATACCGGCGCTCCCGTGCCCACGTTGAACACCTCGTAGCGCGCATCATTCTCGCCGGCGAGCGTCCGTCGGAGTGCGCTTACGTGCGCCCGCGCCAGATCTACCACGTCTATATAGTCGCGCAGCGCCGTGCCGTCGGGCGTATTATAATCGTCGCCGAAAACACTCAGCACTTCGCGCACGCCCGCTGCCGTCTGCGTTACGAACGGCACGAGATTCGCCGGAACTCCGCGCGGCAGCTCGCCTATCAGAGCCGACGGATGCGCCCCTATGGGATTGAAATATCGCAGTGAAACACCGCTCAGGCCCTCGTTCGCCGCTACCGTGTCGCGCAGTATATCCTCGCACATCTGCTTGGTATTGCCATAGGGCGACGTGGCAGGCAGGCGCGGACTCGACTCCGTGGCAGGCAGGCTCGACGGCTGACCATAGACCGTTGCCGACGACGAAAAGACGATATGCCGCACCCCCGCTTCACCCATCACCTCCAATACGTTTACGAGCGAGAGCAGGTTGTTGCGGTAGTATTCCAGCGGCCGCGCAACCGAATCGCCCACTGACTTGTAGGCCGCAAAATGTATCACGGCGTCGACGCGGTGGCGATCGAAAACTTCTGCCAGCGAATGGCGGTCGCAGCAATCGACCTGTTCGAACGGCATGTCGCAACCCGTGATTCGCCGCACTCCCTCGACCGCCGTCATATCGGAATTCGAGAGATTATCGACGATCACCACCCCGTAGCCCGCCGCCGCAAGCTCGACCGCCGTGTGCGACCCTATAAATCCCGCCCCGCCGGTGATAAGAATATTTTTCATTCGGTCATATAGATTTACAGATGATCAGGCGCAAAGCCTCACAAACATTAAAGTCATCCTCAGCAACTCTCTTCGCGCGGCGCGCATATCGTCCCCGTCGTCCGCGAGTGCCCCGCGCAGGAACTGCAACCCGCGCCGCAACTGTGTCTGCACTGTGTTCACGCTGATTCCCAGCATCTCGGCCACCTCATGGTACTTATAGCCATCCACGTACACCATTTTGAAGATCCGCTGCCGCCGGTCGGGCAGCATTTCTATTGTGCGGTAGAGCCTCGAAAAATCGTCTATTTCATCGAGATTGAGACATGGGAGTTCCGTTTCATCGTCGAGTGAGTGCGAGATCCGTCGCCGTCCGGCAGATTTCACGTGGTCGAGAGCGCGGTTCTTAACCGCCTCGAAAAGATAGCCGTCCACAGCGCGCACTACGCCGGCGAACCCGCGTCCGGTCCAAAAACCGACCAACACGTCCTGCACTACGTCTTCGGCCTCCGTACGGTTGCCCACGATGCGGCAGGCAAAGAGAACGAGCGGGACATAATAAGTGTCGAAAAGAAGCCTGAACGCTTCTTTTTCGTCCACCTTGGACAGGCGCAATATCTCTCCGGCTTTTTCTTTCGACATAATGCCGCACGCAGATTTATGGAGAACAGACTCCCTAACGCAGGCAAATATAGATAATTATTCGGAACATGTTCCCGATAAATCCGGAATCTCTATGAATTCGCATCGGGGCAGCCGCTCGGCAATATACTCTTGCAGCAACTGCCGCGTATCGACAGTGATCTCGCTTGCGGTTTCGTGATACCGGTTATATATAAGTATTTCGACCTCCACTCCGCGATTACGGCATGCTTCAAGGCTTAGCAACGTGTGGTTCACGCTCCCCAGTCGCGGGTTGGTAACAAGTATCACAGGCCATGTGCGCTCGGCAATATAGTCGAGTGTGGTGGTACGAAATCCGTCGCACAGCGGGACCATCAGTCCGCCTGCGCCCTCGACCAGAACCGTGTCGTAACACACGGCGAGCCTGCGTGTAGCTTCGTCCATCGCCCCGAAGTCGAGCGAACGTCCTTCGAGCCGCGCTGCGAGGTCGGGCGACGCAGGGAACGCAAACCGCTGCGGACATGTCGTTCCGTCCATGTCCTCCGGCAGCAATCCGATGCCCATCAAACGGCGATGCACGGCAATGTCTTCCGACATCGTGCCGCATCCCGTCTCCACCGGTTTCTGCGTTATGACATTCACTCCCTGCTCACGCCACCGCGCGGCCAGCCACCCCGTCGCAATGCTCTTACCCGCACCCGTGTCGATACCGCTGACGAAATATATCTTTTTGCGTTTCATCTTTCCTCCCGTCTGTCCGAATTGCCGCGCCTCAGGTTCTGCCGACGGTGCATCCGATGCGACAAAACCTGAGGCGGCTCAAATTTTAGGTCTACTGTCCCAAGTACGGTTTCAGCTGCTTGCTGCGTGTGCCATGCCTCAAACGGCGAATCGCTTTCTCCTTGATCTGGCGCACGCGTTCGCGCGTGAGGCCGAATTTCTCGCCAATCTCCTCCAAAGTCATCTCCTGGCATCCGATTCCGAAGAAGTATTTTACGATGTCCTTCTCGCGCTCGGTGAGGGTCGATAAAGCGCGGTCGACTTCCGTCGAAAGCGATTCGTTGATAAGTCCGCGGTCGGCATTCGGCGAATCGCTGTTCACCAGCACGTCCAGCAGCGAATTGTCCTCGCCGTCGGCGAACGGCGCATCGACAGAGATATGCCGCCCCGACACGCGCAACGTATCGCTTACTTTCTCTTTCGGCAGGTCGAGTTCGCGCGCCAGTTCTTCGGCCGACGGCACGCGCTCGTGTTTCTGTTCGAATCGCGCGAAAGCCTTGTTTATCTTGTTCAGCGACCCTACCTGGTTCAGCGGCAGGCGCACGATGCGCGACTGCTCGGCCAGGGCCTGCAAGATTGACTGGCGAATCCACCACACTGCATATGATATGAACTTGAATCCGCGCGTTTCGTCGAATTTTTCCGCCGCTTTGATCAGCCCCAGATTGCCCTCATTGATAAGGTCGGGCAGGCTAAGCCCCTGATTCTGATACTGTTTTGCCACCGACACGACGAACCGCAGATTCGCTTTTGTCAGTTTTTCGAGCGCTTCCTGGTCTCCTTTCTTGATGCGCTGGGCAAGCTCTACTTCCTCCTCGACGGTTATCAAATCCTCCTTGCCGATTTCTTGCAGATACTTGTCCAGCGAAGCGCTCTCACGATTCGTGATCGATTTCGTGATTTTTAATTGTCTCATTTTGTGCCTTTAATATTTTTATGAACTCCGGCAAGAGGTGGGAGTAACTCTTGCCGGACACATGCGTGTGTTTTATTGGCTACCGCATAACTTTGTGTGAACAGCCCTTACTCCACAATGACATAGCTGCGCGGCCCGCGTCCTGGCTGGATGCCGTCGAGCGTTTCGATCCGCCCCGTGATGCGTCGCAGGTCATCGGCCGAACGTACGGGACGGTCGTTGATTTCCGTAATGACGAACCCGCGTCCGATACGGCTTCTGTCCAAAAGGCCGCCCGGCGTTACGGAACGCACCACTGCGCCTCCCTGTATATTCAGTTCACGCGCCTCTCTTTCCGTAAGGTCGCCGAATGTTCCGCCCAGCGCGTCGGCCGCAAATACGGTCTCGCGACTCAGCGGCTCGGTCTGTCCCGCCATATTACGTAAAGTGACCTCAAAATGTTTCAGTTGCCCCGCTCTTTTTATCGTAATTTTTACACGATCGCCCGGACGCTTCCTAACGATGTGTTCCAACAATGCCGTAGAGGCGTCCGTACGGATACCATCGATCTCTGTTATGATGTCGCCTTTCCGGATGCCGGCCTCTTCGGCCCCGCCGCCCGGCTCGACCGATTCAACGTATAACCCTCCCGACTCGCTAATACCGGTCTCCGTGCCCCGGCGCTCGATAAATTCGGGCGTAATCTCGCTGTATCTTATCCCTATCAGCGCGCGCTGCACCACGCCGAACTCTTTAAGGTCGTTGATCACCGCCTCGACTATCGTCGTCGGAACGGCGAACGAATATCCGGCGAAAGTGCCCGTCGGCGATGTCAGCGCGGTATTTATGCCTACCAGTTGGCCGCGCGTATTCACGAGTGCGCCGCCGCTGTTGCCCGGATTCACCGCCGCATCGGTCTGGATGAACGACTGGATATCCATACGGTCGCCCGGCGTGCGGAGGCTGCGCGCCTTAGCGCTCACGATACCCGCCGTGATGGTCGAGCGCAGGTCGAACGGGCTGCCTATCGCCAGCACCCACTCGCCGAGCCGCAGCTCGTCGGAATTGCCGAACGGCAGCGTGGGCAGGTTCTCAGCTTCTATCTTGATCAGCGCGACGTCGGTCGAGGGGTCTTGCCCGATGAGCGTGGCGTCGAACAGCCGGTCGTCGTGCAGTTTCACTCTCAGCCGCGTTGCGCCGTCCACGACGTGGCTGTTGGTCACGATATAGCCGTCGGGGCTGATGATAACGCCCGAACCGCCGGAACGTCTTTCACGCATACCGCCCTGGCCGCCGCGAGGCGGCGTGTTGTCCGGAATACCGAAAAACTCGAAAAATGGATTGCTCTGCTGAGCACGCACCGCCACCTGGCTCACGACCTCTATGTTCACGACCGCCCGCACGGCATTCTCGGCCGCGAACGTAAGGTCGGGATACCCCTCCGCGCTCCACGCGGTGAAGTGCGTCCCCGTGCCGCCCGTGCGGTACTCTATTTTATATGCCGGTTGTGAGGCTTTGCTTTGCGTCAGCGTGGTCACAAAAAACGCCGTCGCACCCGATGCCGCGATGCACGCCGCAACGAGTGCAATGAAAAAATGACTCCTTTTCATAAAGTTCCCGTTTTGAAGTTTTCTATAATAAAAAAGTATAGACCGATCCTAATACCCGATAGCGCAGAGATAGCGCAGAATCCTTAAAATATATGCTTTACAAACGCTGCACGGGGCATTTTATTGTGTCTACTTATGCTTATCTTTGTATCGTAAATGATCATAGGTCGCTTTCTTACATACATCCGCGCCGAGAGGCGATATTCCGAGCACACGGCGAGTAACTACGAGCGCGACGTAAAACGGTTTTTCGCCCATGCGGGGATCGACGAAGCGAAGTTCGACGCGCAGCTCATAACGCCGGACGACATCCGCCGCTGGATAGTGTCGCTGTCGGAAGGCGGTCTGTCGGCGGCGACGGTTAACCGTATGACCAGTGCGCTGAGATCGTTCTTTCGTTGGCTGCGCAAAACCGATGCCATTACGCGCGATCCGATGCAAAATATCGGCAGCCAGCGTTTGCCGAAGCGTCTGCCGTCGTGGATCGCGGAGGCGAAAATGGGCGAGGTGATGGAAGACGTGAGCCATGCGCCTGACGATGACGCCACGGCGCGCCGAAATGAGTTGGTGATAGTGCTTTTTTACACTACCGGCATGCGTCTGGCAGAGTTGTTGGATATACGTCTTAATGATTTCTCCGACGGTATGCACGAATTGCGCGTGCGCGGCAAAGGCGGCAAGGAGCGCGTAATGCCGTTGGTCGAGTATGCCCGTGAGCGGGTCGTGGCGTATTTGGATGAAATTTATGGCGAAAAAATTTGCGCATCACCGGAAAATCATCTATTTTTAAGCAGAAAAGGACGCCCCATGTCACGCACCGAAACTTATCGCATCGTGCACGACGAACTTACGCGGCTCGGTGTGCAGGGCAAGCGCAGCCCGCATGTGCTGCGCCACACGTTCGCAACGCATATGCTCGACGGCGGCGCCGACATGCGTGAGATTCAGGAGATGCTGGGCCATGCATCCTTAGGCGCGACACAGGTCTACACCCATAACAGCATCGCGCGCCTTCGCGAGGTATACCGCACGGCGCATCCGCGCGGGCGCGAGAAAAATAAAGAATAACCTTAAAAACATCAGGAGCTATGAACGTACAGATCCAGTCCGTGAAATTCGATGCCGACAAGAAGTTGATCGATTTTATCAATGCCAAGTTCGCAAAGCTGGGACGCTTTGTAGAAGACGCAGTCGGCGCAGAGGTGATATTGAAAGTGGATAAAGACCATGAAAAAGGGAATAAGGTGGTCACGGCGATCCTGAATGTGCCCGGCAACGATCTGGTCGCAGAGCAGCGCGCCACGACGTTCGAGGAGGCTGTGGACGAATCCGTCGAAGCTCTTAAAAAACAGATCGAGCGGCATAAGGAGAGGTTCGGGAAGTAGCCACACGTGCGTCATTGCGAGGGTCATCAGATCTGAAGCAATCCAGCAAAATTTAAGGACACTGGATTACTTCGCCTTTCAGGCTCGCAGTGACGACTGATGAGATTGCGGCTCGGGGTCCGCAATGACAATAATACGATTCAATAAATGAAAAACCCTTTATTGCACGATTTTGCGACGCTGCACGGTACACCGCCGTTCGCGGGCATCGGGCTTGAACACTATATGCCCGCTTTTGAAGAGGGAATTGCACGGCTGCGAAATGAAGTGAATGCTATCACCGACAACACACAAACGCCGACGTTCGAGAACACCGTCGAGGCTTTGGAGCAAAGCGGCGCGCTGTTGCATGGCATAGAGAGCATATTTTTCGCCCTTAATCACGCCGATACGAGCGACGAGATGGAGGCGGTGGCCAACGAGGTGCAGCCGATGCTGACCGAAGTGGCGAACGACATAAGCCTTAACGCCGCGCTGTTCGGGCGTGTGCGGGCGGTATGGGAGGCGCGCGACGCGCGCGAATATACGCCCGAACAGGCGATGCTGCTGGAAAAAACCTATCGCGGTTTCGTGCGCAGCGGAACAGGGTTGGACGAGACGGGCAAGGAGCGTTACCGTGCGCTTACGACCGAGTTGGGGCAGTTGTCGTTATTGTTTGCCCAGCGTGTAAGGGCGGCGACGAACGCCTATGGGCTGCATATCGCGCCGACGGACGAGGCGCGTATTGCCGACCTGCCTGCCGACCTGCGGCGCAGCATGGCCGAAGAAGCGGCACGGCGCGGCGCGGACGGATGGATGGCAACGCTGCAACCGGCAGATTTCGAGGCGTTTATGATGCACTCCGCCGACCGTGAGCTGAAAGAAAAACTCTGGCGCGCACGCCTCACGTTATGCTACGCGGATGGGGCGGAGGACAACCGCGAGGCCGTGCGGCGGATCGCGTCGCTGCGCGTGGAGCTTGCCCGATTGCTCGGTTATGCGACTTGGGCGGATTATACGCTCGAAGAGAGTATGGCGGGGAGTACGACGGTGGTCGAAGGGTTCATCGACGAATTGCTCGTCTCCACCAAAACGCACGCCGAAGAGGAACTTCGCGAGATAGGGCGTTTTGCCGCCGTACATGGTGGCGCTGAGGTGAGGCAGTGGGACATACCTTATTATATAGAGAAATACCGTGCCGCGCATTATAACGTGAGCGACGAGGAGATCAGGCGGTATGTGGGTCTTGACGATGCCGAGCGCGGAGTGTTCGAACTCGCCGAGCGGCTTTTCGGCATATCGTTAAGGCGCAGCGAAAGCATAGAGGTCTATCATCCCGACGTGCGCGCGTTCGAAGTTTTCGATGCTGACGGTAGCCTGCTGGCAGTGCTCTATATGGACTATTATGCGCGGCCGTCGAAGCAGGGCGGGGCATGGATGACCGAATTCCGGCCGATGTTCTTCACGGCCGACGGCCGCGAAGTCAGACCGCTCGTTTCGTGCTGTTTTAATTTCGGTAAACCGTCGGGCGGCAGTCAGGCTCGCCTGTCGTTCCGCGAACTCGAAACACTGCTCCACGAGTTCGGACATGCGTTGCACGGCATTTTCGCGCGCGGGCGGTATGCCTCGCTCACCGGCACGAGCGTCTACCGCGACTTTGTGGAGCTGCCGTCGCAGATCCTTGAAAATTGGGCGACCGAGAGAGAGTTCCTCGATATGTGGGCGCGCTCGGTGGCGGGTGAGCAAATACCCTCAGAACTCGTGGCCAACATACGGCGCTCGAAAAAGTTCATGGCCGCGTATCAGAATGTCGTGCAGTTGTCCTACGGGATGCTCGACATGGCGTGGCACACGCTCAGCGCGCCTGTGTCGGATGACATCGATCCGGGCGCGTTCGAGACCGCAGCGACGGTCCCGACGGCTATTCTGCCGCGCGTGGGCGGTGTGTGCATGTCCACGTCGTTCGCTCATATCTTTGCGGGAGGATACGCTGCGGGGTATTATGGCTACAAGTGGGCGGAGGTGCTGGATGCCGATGCTTTTTCCCTGTTCGAGCAGCGCGGGATATTCGACCGCGTGACGGCCCGCTCGTTTCGCGACAACATGCTTGCACCCGGAGGTTCAGAGCCGCCGATGGTTCTGTACGAGCGTTTTCGAGGCCGACCTCCATCGGTCGAAGCGTTGATAAGAAAAATGTCGTAATATAAATCTAAAACAATATGAAAAATACGTTGAAAGGACTTCTGGCAGGGCTTTCTTTGACCATGATCGTGTGGCTTATCGGGCTGTTCGTATTTCAAACTTTTTCGCACGATGTCGAATTTATTGTGAGAAATACTTATCTGGTGTCGATTATCCTGCCGCTGGTATTTCTGATTTTGGTTATTCTCCGCCGAAAACGGATTCACGAAAGTCAAAGAAAACGCGCTGTCGTAACCTATGCGACTGCATTGGCTGTCGTTGCTATCGCCGGTATTTTACTTTGGACGAACTACGCATCTGTCGTGGACTTTTTCGCCCGGAATCAATTCCTGATAAGACTTACGGTCTCGATACTGTTTGTTTTGTATTGTATCTGGATTTTCCTCAGCTGGTGGAAAAAGAGACGGAAGGCAAAAGAGAAAAAATAGCCGCGCGTACGCAAATACTTTGTCATTGCGGGTCAGACCCGCAATCTCTGCCGTCATTGCGAGCCTGAACGGCGAAGCAATCCGACTTTCACCAATACTTTTATTGCTGGATTGCTTTGGGCTTTACAGCCCTCGCAATGACGAAACCGGGGCCCTGCATGTGCGTACGCGTCATTTGACTATCACGACATTTACCACGCGCGTGCCGACGGCAGCGTTTACCGCATCTTTCAACTCCTCGCGGCGCATGAAGATAGCGTTGCGCGCGACGGACGACGAGAGCCGCACGTACATCACGCCTTTCTCTACGGAGATCGACGTGGTATGTGCGGCGACGGCCTGTCCCACAAGTTCGGGCCACACTTCCGCCACGCGCGCCTCGGCAAGGCGGCGTTGCGCGGTCGGGTTCTGTTGCAGAAATTCTGCCCACAGCTGGCCGAAACTCATCGGAACGGTTTTTCGCATAAAGGTTTTATAGCATTATTATCCGGCAGGCTGGGTAGCGCATGCGCATGTTACCTCACCGTCCCTCACATCGAACAGCGTGTAATCTTCACCGGCCGCAGAGAGCGTCGCTGTGAGGCGTTCGCGGTTGCAGTCCGTGATAAATATCTGGCCGAAGTCGCCGCGCGAGACAAGCGCCAACAATCGCTCGACACGCCGCCCGTCGAGTTTGTCGAACAGGTCGTCCAGTAGAAGCAGTGGTCGCTCGCCCGTGTGCTCGGCGATGATCGCCCACTGCGCCAGTTTCAGTGCGATAAGAAAGGACTTCTGCTGCCCCTGCGAGCCGTATTTGCGTAGCGCATGGCCGCCTATGCGCATCCGAAGGTCGTCGCGGTGGATGCCGCAGGTGGTGAACTGCATTACGCGGTCGCGCTCATGCGAGGCTGCGAGAATGTCGGCAAACGGCGTATCGTTAAGTTCAGAGTGATAGTGCAATTCCACTTGCTCGGCGTCGTCGGATAGCGCGCGGTAGAACTCCGCCACGTGCGGCGATAACCGCTCGGCAATCTGCGCTCGGCAGCGGTGGATCGTCTCGCCCGCCTCCGCGAGCTGCATATCGAGAATCGCCAGGATGTCCTGCGAAAACGCACTTTTAAGCAGCCGGTTACGCTCGCCGAGTATATGGTTATAACGCACGATAGCAGCCAAATAGGTCTTGTCCAGCTGCGAAAGGAACGCGTTCAGCCATCGGCGGCGCTCTTCGGCCGCCTCGTTCACCAGCGCGGTGTCGGCAGGCGAGACGATCACCACCGGTACGAGACCGATATGTTCCGACAGGCGCTCGTATTCTTTACCGTTGCGTTTCAGCGCCTTGCCGTCGCCGCGCCGGAACGAGCACACCACGTGCTCCGCCCGCCCGCCGTCGGAGATATATTCGCCGTCGAGGACAAAGAAATCCGTGCCGTGCCGCACGCTCTGCCCGTCGGTCATGGCCAACGCACTGCGGCACATCGACAGATAGTAAACGGCATCCATGACATTGGTCTTGCCCGCGCCGTTACCGCCCACCAGACAGTTGATCCGCTTGTCGAACGCCAGTTCCGCCTGCACTAGATTCTTAAAGTTGAGTGCCGATAATTTTTTAAGGAACATAATTGTCAAAATTACGGAAATTCTACGGGTTTTTCGGGTATTCCGGAAAAAAGATGTACTTTTGTCCGTTAAACCGAAAAGAACAGAAAAAGATATGGCAACACAGAAAGGAAAACCGACTTCGAAGACACTCGCAAAACCTGCGGCGCAGCAGCAGGAGATCGAAGTAAAGATGAACAACGCGCTCGGACGCACCGAAGATTTCTTACACCGAAACGGCAAATCGTTGCTCACGGTGGTGCTTGTCCTCGTGCTCGTAGTGGGTGGATATTTTGCATATAAACATCTATATCTTGCCGGTCGCGGCGAGCGGGCGGCGGCGGCAATGTTCGTGGCACAGCAAAACCTTGCGCAGGAAATGTATGAAGTGGCCTTGCACGGTGACGGCAATAATCTCGGATTTCTCGACGTCATAGCGCATTACGGCTCGACGCCGCAGGGTAATATCGCACGCCACTATGCCGGGCTGTGTTTCGTGAAACTCGGCGATTTCGACAGCGCGATGGAGTATTTGGAGCGTTACCGCAGAGTGCGTGGCATTCCGGCGCACATCGTGAACGCCCAGAACTTCGGGCTGCGCGGCGATATACACGTGCAGAGAAACGAGTTGGATCGCGCAGTCGAAATGTACGAGCGTGCGGTGCGTATCGGCGAAAATTTGATGACCTCGCCTTATTATCTGAAAAAGATGGGTTTGGTCCATCTGTCGGCTAACCGTCCGGCAGAAGCCATGAATGCTTTCCAGCGTATTCTGGACGAATATCCGGCGAGCTTCGAGGCGCGCGACATCGAGAAATACATGGGCGCGGCAGGACAAATGTAGCATGCGCGCGTGACATCCGGTCTTTCAGAGATGATCGTAATGGAAAAAATAAAATGGGTTCGTCCGAAAGACGAACCCATTTTTATGGTCTATTATTTACACAAATTTGTCATTCCGATAGTGAAAAAGCACACGCGTGTGCATCCCGCCGACCCCCTTTCTTAGAGGTGGTTCACCTGTACTTGGAGGCTGCTTTTGAGGTTCGCGGCCTTGTTCTTGTGAATCACGTTACGCTTGGCGAGCTTATCGAGCATCGCCGTGACTTTCGGCAACAACGTTTCGGCGGCAGTTTTGTCCGTTGTGCTGCGGAGCGCTCTCACTGCGTTGCGCGTAGTTTTGTGATAATAGCGGTTGCGAAGACGGCGTGTTTCCGTTTGACGTATCCGTTTTTTTGCTGACTGATGGTTTGCCATGTTTATTTATTCTCTTGTATTGTAGCCCATAGGAGAATCGAACTCCTCTTTCAAGAATGAAAATCTTGCGTCCTAACCGATAGACGAATGGGCCTTATTTTTGCGGAAAAATGCGATGCAAAGGTAAGTAAAGTTTTTTAATCTGCAAGCGATGCGCGTAAAAAATTCGAAAATACTGTTCGATAACGGCATTTGTCACGAATTATCTGTAAAATTGTAGTAAAATCTATCGAACACATGCATAATATCAGTTGTATCGGAATACTAACTTCGGGAGGCGATTCTCCGGGTATGAACGCGGCGATACGTGCGGTGGCGCGCACGGCGATCTTCAACGGCATCGCGGTAAAGGGCATCATGCGCGGTTACAAGGGGCTGATCGCAGGCGAAGTTCGGTTGCTCACCACGCGTGACGTGAGCAACATAATCCAGCAGGGCGGCACGATGCTTAAAAGTGCCCGCAGCGAGGAGTTCCGCACGGCCGAAGGGCGGCAGCGGGCGGCAGAGACAATGCGGCGCGAGGGGATCGATGCACTGGTGGTTATAGGCGGCGACGGCTCGCTGAGCGGTGCGCGCATCTTTGCGGCGGAATACGATATTCCGGCAGTGGGTATTCCCGGCACGATAGACAACGACCTCTACGGCACGGATATGACCATAGGCTACGACACGGCGCTGAATACCATAGTCGAGGCGGTGGACAAAATCCGTGACACGGCTTCGTCGCACGAGCGCATTTTTTTCGTCGAGGTAATGGGGCGTGATGCCGGTTTTCTTGCGCTGTACGGCGCAGTGGCATCGGGCGCGGAGGCGGCGATAATTCCCGAAATCGCCGCTGAAACAGACCAGTTCGGCGAGTTGCTCACGACAGGTTTTCGTTCGACGAAGAACAGCAGCATCGTTCTGGTGGCCGAAAGCGAGCTTACGGGCGGAGCGATAGGGCTGGCCGAGCGCGTGCGCAGAGAATATCCGCAGTATGACGTGCGCGTGACGATTCTGGGGCATATCCAGCGCGGCGGCTCGCCTACGGCCGCCGACCGTATCCTGGCCAGCCGCATGGGCGAGGCGGCGGTGAACGCTCTGCTGGAAGGGCAGCGTAACGTGATGGTAGGGATTGCCGACGACCGGCTGGTTTATGTCCCCCTCGTCAAAGCGATCGGAAAGAGTAAACTCATCGACCACAATGTGCTGGAAACCATTAAGATACTGTCGATTTAGTACGCGTGGCATGTTCGTCGAGCAACTGCCATTGCAACCTCCAAGCCGCAATTCGGTGGGACAGAGATTGCGGGTCAAGCCCGCAATGACAAAGTATCCGACAGGCTGGATAACACACGCGTGTGTTACCGAAACCTGTTCAGCGACTTTATAAGCAGTTCGTCGCGAATGATAGCGCGTACGGCGAGAACTACGAGGACGAACGCTACTGCGGGGAATATCGTAGCGATGCCGAATTTCCATGATACGGCGTCGATAACTGCCTTATAATGAATGATATAGTATGCCATAAAGCCCTGTGCGCCAAGCAACAGCACGGCCTCGAAAAAGCACAGTCGCGTCTGCACCATGCGTTTCTTGTAAAGGAATATTGCCGCTAACGGCACTACCGCCGCGAGTATGAGCAGCGTTGCGAGCCATGGTGTCGCCACCATCAGTATGGGCGATGTCTTGTCGGTCGTGTCGGCGATCGCCGTGCCGCGCAGCATGAACTCATGTCCCTGCCCGTAAAAAGTCGCCAACGGCAACACCAGCGCGAGCGCCATCAGCACTGCCGCCCCTAACAGATAAATCGTCTGTATTCGTTGTATCATTGATTTTCTTTTTGACTGTTTTCAGGATCTGTTCTCAAAAATTGTCGTCCGGCAGGCTGGGAGTCACACGCGTGTGTCGTCTCATCGATGAGATACCGATTCCGCACGGGCGAGTTGCGGCTGATAAGTTCGCCCAAAAAGCCGGCCAAAAAAAGCATGACACCCAGCACTACCGCCAACAAAGCGATATAGAACAACGGCTGGTCGGTGACGCCGCGAATCTCCAACCCGCGCGACTGACGCACGATCTTCTCCACTATGAGCCATACCGTCGTCGCGCCTCCCAAGAGGAACATAAGCGTTCCGAGCGTTCCGAAAAAATACATCGGACTTTTGCCGAACCGCGTCATGAACGACACGGTAATAAGGTCGAGATAACCCTTTATAGTGCGTTCCCAGCCGAACTTCGACCGTCCGTGCTTTCGCGCATAATGCGTCACTTCCAACTCGCCGATGCGGCGGAAACCCGCATTTTTCGCCAGGATCGGAATATAGCGGTGCATCTCGCCATAGACCTCGATGCTTTTTACGGTACGTTTGCGGTAGGCTTTCAATCCGCAGTTGAAATCGTGCAGTTTTATCCCCGAAACGGCGCGCGCCGTAGCATTGAACAATTTGCTGGGCAAGCGTTTGCCTGCCGGGTCTTTGCGGTCTTTCTTCCAACCCGAAACAAGGTCGTATCCCCCTTCCGTCACCATGCGGTAAAGGCGTGGTATCTCATCGGGCGAATCCTGCAAATCGGCGTCCATCGTGATCACCACCTCGCCCTGTGCGGCCTCGAATCCATGATACAGCGCCGCGCTTTTGCCGTAATTACGCATAAACCGTATGCCGCGCATCTGTCCGGCGGGATATTCCCGCGCAAGTGCGCTTACCACCTCCCATGAGCGGTCTGAAGAGCCGTCGTCGATAAAAATCACCTCATACGTGAGCTTTTCCTCGTCCATCACGCGCGCGATCCACTGTGCCAACTCGCGCAGCGACTCCTCCTCATTGTAAAGCGGAATGACGACCGATATGTCGATGCGTGTTTCCATTTAATATTCAGGTCTGCGCCTCACGAATGCCGAAACGATGAGTGCGACGAAAAGCCCGATGCAAAGCATTCCTGCCACTCCGCTCATCATCCACACCAGCGGACTGTTCAGCCAACGCTGCATAAAGGCAGAGTCGGACATTGCAAGGTCGGGAGATATTTCAATAAGCTGCGTATAGAATGTCGTGAAAAAATCGGGGCTGAGAAGGCTCAACGCAATATATTGTCCTGTGCCTGCGATAAGCCCCGCAAAGGCCAGCATCGCCATAATGAAGCCCACGCTCTGACCATAAGTGAACCCTTCGACCGGGCTGTAAAGCATACTGCGCTGCTTGGCGTATTTATATATAAAATACACTATGAGCGCCCAGAAAAACAGCCCTAACGAAAGCCCCGTCAGCATCTGTGTCAACGTGCCCGTCACCGACACCGCACCTACAATAGCGCCGCCCCGCGCCGCATCTCTCCAAAAATTATCCATATTATAGGATTTACGGAATTACTCTTCCAACTCCCCGCCGCCTTGCCGCAGGATCTCCGCCTCGCCGTGCGACATGTCGACGAGAGTCGTAGGCACGGTGTTGCCGCGCCCGCCGTCGATGACCATATCTACCGTGCGTCCCCAGCGCTCGGCGATCAGTTCGGGATCGACCAGATATTCCTCCTCGCCGTCATGTTCTTTGACCGACGAGATTATCATCGGACTACCAAGCTCGCGCAAAATGGCCTGTGCGATGGGGTTGGCATCTATGCGCACGCCTATGGTCCTGCGTCGGCCGAGCACCTTGTCCGGCACGCGCGACGAGGCGTTGAGGACGAACGTGAATGGGCCGGGCAAGTTGCGTTTCAGCAGCTTGAACGTCGGTGTATCGACCCGCGCATAGTCGGATATACAGCTCAGATCGGGACACATGATCGCGAACTTGGCCTCGGCTTTTTGCCTGATCGTCCGCAGCCGCTCGAACCCTTTCGCGCTGCGTATCGAGCACCCGTAAGCGTATACGCCGTCTGTCGGGAAGACGATCACTCCATCTGCCCGCAGCACTTCGACGACGTGCATTACGGCCTTTTCGCTCGGGTTCTCCGGATAAATTTTAACCAGCATCTCGCAAAATGCAAAGTTTATAAAACGCAAAGATAAAGAAAAAGTGCCTTGCGGCACTCGCATGAATAACTTTGCCTGGACAAAAATAGAAAAAATAAGAAAACCGTCGGACTCTAAGACGACACCGATATAAACAACTCGGAAATTATCGCATCCGAGACGAGATATTTTTCGGCAGGGATGAAATAACGGCCATCGCGCAGGATGAGTAAACCGCCCGCAGCGAGTTTGTCGAAACGGGCGGCGGACTCCGGTGGCAAGGCACGCGCATCGATGCCCGCAGCGGTGCGCAACGATGTCATTATCAGCTCGTTGTGGCGGTCGGCGGCTGAGAGCGTCTCATAAACGTAGCAACTGCGGCGGTCGGCTAAATAACGCTCGACAGACGGCGCGCAACTGCGCCTTGTGCGACCGTCGAACGAGTGCGCCGACGGGCCGACTCCGAGATATGGCTCGCCCGTCCAATAGGCGCTGTTGTGACGCGCGCGAAAGCCCGGCAGCGCGAAATTCGATATCTCATAGTGTTCGAACCCCGCGCCGGACAGCATCGCTCGCAGCGCCGTGAATTGTTCCTCTACGGCCTCCTCCGACGGGAGCGCGAGCTGCCCCTTTTTGGCGAGATGTCCGAATGGCGTGCCCTCCTCGATGGTGAGTATATAGGCCGAAATATGCTGAACACCGAGCGATAAGGCGGTCTCGATATTCGCCGTCCACTCGCCGAGACTCATGCCCGGAATGCCGTAAATAAGGTCGATGGTAATGTTTCGAAATCCGACACGCTGTGCCTCGTGCAAGGCTGTGACGGCTGCGGCAGCCGTGTGTCGCCGCTCCATAAGCCGCAGGTCGCGGTCCGAGAACGATTGGACGCCGATGCTCAGACGGTTCACGCGTGTCGCCGTCAATGTGCGCAAGTATTCGGGCGTAAGATCGTCGGGGTTGGCCTCGACAGTGATCTCTCCGAGCGTCGCGGCACAACCCCACAGCCGTTCCACGCTCTCTATGATCGCTTGCAACTGTTGCGTCGAGCATACCGTCGGTGTCCCTCCGCCGAAATAAATCGTCTCCACATGCGCGTTGCGCCCTATGAAGTCGCGCTCCTCTTCCAGCTCGCAAGCGATTTCGCCGAGCACCGACTCACGCAGTTCCGTGCGCGTACAACTGTAAAAATCGCAATAGCCGCACCGCCGCCGACAAAAAGGAATATGTACGTAGATGCCGGCCATTTTGATGTCAGACGCCCGCGCATGCCGCCTCTTGGAAAAACCTCCAAAGATTGTCGTCCGACGGGGCGGGAGCGGTGATGACAAGACGCTGGCGGGTCACCGGATGCTCGAAGTCGAGCGAGCGGGCGTGGAGCGAAATACCGCCGTCGGGATTCGAACGCGCTGCGCCGTATTTCAAATCGCCGCGAATCGGCGAGCCTATCTTCGCAAGCTGCGCGCGGATCTGATGATGGCGGCCGGTCTGCAAGTCGACCTCCAACAGATGATAGTTGCGGCTCGACGCAAGGTGGGTGTACGCCAGCCGCGCAAGTTTCGCATCGCCCTTCTGCGACGTGTAAACATGAGCGCGGTTGGTGCGCCCGTCGCGTGAGATATAATGTTCGAGTATCCCCTCCGAAGGTTCAGGTAACTGCTCGACGATCGCCCAATAACGTTTCTCTATCGTACGGTTTTTGAACATTTCGTTGAGGCGCGCGAGCGCTTTGCTCGTCTTGGCGAACATCACCACGCCGCTCACGGGCCGGTCGATACGGTGTGCCACACCCAGAAATACACCGCCGGGCTTCTTGTCGCGCTTTTTTATGAAATCCTTGATTTCGTCTTCGAGCGCGCTTGTGTTTTCGGCATCGGGCTGTACGAGTTCGCCAGCGAGCTTACCCACCGCTATCAGGTGGTTGTCTTCATAGAGTATGCGGTCGCGCGTGAACATCTTCTTGAAGGATTACATCAACCCCCGACTCCTGAGGAAGAACACCACGACCACAACGGCATAGCCGAGCATGACGAGCGTGGCGTAGGCCGTGGCGACCGCTTTCAGGCGCGGATACCAGCGCTTGTTCGCCCACCCGATGCTTTGGAACATGCTCCAAAAACCGTGCGTCAGGTGAAACCAAATGGCGGTGAACCATAGCAGGTAGACCGCACAGTATAAAGGATTTGCGAATGTCTTGGCGATCAGCGACACTCCGTCCGTAACCGAGTAACCGAACCGGTTGTAATGCTCGCCGAGCACCTCCTGCAACTGCATATTCCACCAGAAATGCCACAGATGGAGCAGCAGCCCGATGGCCACGATCGCTCCCAGCACGAACATATTACGCGACGACCACGACACACCGTCGCGCCGACGCTCTACCGCATAGCGTCGCAGTCCCTTTTCACGAACCTGTTGCAAAGACACCGCTCCGCGCGTGGCACGCCAATTCTGGAATGTCAGGACCGAGGCAAACAGGATATGCACCGCCACGCCCGCCGCCAGCAGCATCGTTCCCGCCAGAGCATACCAGTTCGCCCCCAGGAACGCCGCAATGCTGTTATACGCTTCCGCCGAGATGATCGACACGAGGTTCATCGCCATGTGGAACGTCAGGAACAATACCAGAAACGCCCCGCTGATGCTCATCACCAGCTTCTTACCTATGGAAGAAGACGTCAGAAAATTTTTCATATATTTCAATATGCAAACTGCGGGTTAGTACTTAAAACTGCTGCCGCCGATGAATTCGCGCAATATGGAGGTCGGCGGAATCTCCTCCGGCGAAATAGGTATGAAATTATCCAAAAATTTCAACAGCCGCTGAGCCTCCGCATACTCCGGCACAAGATCGGTAACCTCATGGAGCATCGGCTCGACGTAGCGGCGCAGCACCGAAATTTCATAATAGAGCGACGAGTTGAACATCACGTCGGCATTCTCCTGATAGGGAAAAATGTGCTTATCCTCACCGGCGCGCACGCTCGGCCAACGTTTCAGAGTGGCCGTAGCGTCTGCCCCGCGCGTGTAATAATCGCGCGTGATGCGGCGCAGCAGACGGTTATCGGTGGTGGCGATGCGCGAAATATCGTCCAGAGAGATCGACGTAAGCGCCGATATATATATCCGGAATTTATATTTGTCGTCGATTTCCTGTGTCAGTTCGGGGTTCAGGCCGTGAATGCCCTCGATAACCAGAACCGAGCGGGAGGTGAGTTGCAGCGGCCGTTCGTGGAACTCGCGGCGACCGGTGATGAAGTCATAGCGCGGCACATCGACGCTGCCGCCCTCGAAAAGTATTTTCAGATGTTCGTTGAACGTCTCCAAGTCGAGCGCATACAGCGATTCGTAGTCATAATCGCCATGTTCGTCACGCGGCGTTTTGTCGCGTTCTACGAAATAATCGTCCAAAGAAATAAGCACCGGATCGAGGCCCAGAATGCGCAGCTGTATACCCACGCGTTTGGCGAACGTCGTCTTGCCGCTCGACGACGGGCCGGAAATAAGCACCATACGCGCCCCGTGTTCGGCATTCGCTTCGGCGATGCGGTCGGCGATCCAGCCCAGCTTTTTCTCATGGAACGCCTCGGCGATGCGGATCAGCTCGCTCGCTCCGCCCTCGATGATTTTCTGGTTGAGCGACCCTATGTTCGAGACCCCGATGACATCGACCCATGCCTTGTATTCCTTGAAAATCTCGAACATCTTGTCCTGTGGCACCATCGTCTCCAAGCGTGCGGGATCGGTGCGCATCGGTATGGCGAGATAAAAACCGTTATAATAACGGCAAATATCGAACAGGTGCAGCACTCCGGTCGAGGTCGCCGTCACGCCGAACATATTGCCCGCAATATCGGCAAGTTGATAGACCGTCACGTAGAGCGACGGCCGGGAACGAATAAGGGCCAACTTGTCGGCATAGCCCAGTTTCGTGTAAACGGCCTCCGCCTCGGTATGCAGCATCTTTTCCTTTATTATAGGGATATCCTGTGCGATAAGTTCGTGCATCCGTCTTTTCAGCGCGTCGATCTCTTCCTGCGTTATCTCCGGACGGCCGTCTATCTCGCAGTAGAACCCTTTCGAGACGGCGTGGCGCACGCGGAAGGTGCATCCCGGATACAGGTCACGCACGGCTTTGCTCAGCGTGAAAAAAAGCGTGCGCTGGTATACGCGCATCCCCTCGAAATGCGTGATGTCGATGAAACGCACGGTACACGGTTCATAGACTGCATAGTCAAGTTCTCGGTATTTGTTGTTCACCAGTGCGGCGAGAAACGGGTGCGGGTTACGCAGCGAAAGTATCGTAATGACGTCCGCAAGCGCCGTTCCGCGCGATACAGTTATATGGCAATCGTTGTTGTCGCAGATTATTTTTACCGTTCCGTTCATAAAACCCAATCGATTTGAATCTACAAACATAATTATTTTCCTCGAAACTACGTTAATCGATCATGTCATTCCGAAGCACAATCCGCTGTTGCGAGTGAAGATAACAGATCAGGAAACAGTTTTACCGTTAAAAAACTTTGCGAACGAAAATTTTTTATATATTTGCAGAATATCTCATGTGGTTTCACGCTTTGCCGAAAAGGGGAAACGTGGCGCGGTAACGGGATGTTAAACCAAACACTGACTAATTCTAAAAACCAAAAACGTACAATTAACAACTTTCTACCATGAAAAAATTGTTTCTACTCTTAGCGGCAGCAGGCCTTTTCAGTTTTTCTGCCGTTAATGTCTTCGCACAGGACTTCGACGCAGAGCATATGGTGTACATTGAGGAGGTGGATGCTCCGTTCACCCCGCAGGAGACCCGTACGGAGAATCAGCCTCTCCATCAGGTGCTCAAACAGAAGTTCATCGAGGGTAGCGTGATGTGGATGTCGCCGCTGCTGTTGTTCCTTATCATAGGTCTCGCGGTTTCGATCGAGCGCATGCTTTACCTGAACATGGCGACGGTGAATACGAAAAAACTGATCGATTCGGTCGAGGAGAAGCTGAACAAGGGAGACCTTAAAGGCGCTATGGAGATTTGCCGTGACACGCGCGGACCGGTGGCGAGCATCTACTATCAGGGCCTGATGCGCTATGAAGACGGTCTGGACGCGGTCGAGAAGGCCGTAGTGTCGTACGGTTCGGTGCAGATGGGACACATGGAAAAAGGTCTCACGTGGATTTCGCTGTTCATCGCTGCCGCTCCGATGGTCGGTTTCATGGGTACGGTAGTAGGTATGATCATGTCGTTCGACGCTATCGAAATGGCAGGCGACATCAACCCCGCACTCGTTGCAGGCGGTATGAAGGTGGCGCTGCTCACTACGATGATGGCTCTTATCGCGGCGGTTATACTGCAATTCTTCTACAACTACATTCTCTCGAAAGTCGACAGCCTCGTGATCACGATGGAAGACAGCTCGATCACGCTGATCGACATGCTTTCGGATTACAGCAAAAGAAAGTAAACACGCGCTATGAAAAAATTCTCATCGATAGTAATGTACGCGTTGCTGTTGCTCGGGCTGATCTCGATGCTCCCTGCCATTCTTTACGGGGAGAACGCGGTCGATACGATGCTCATCTACACGTATTGCCTGCTTGGGCTGGGTGTGCTTATCGCAGTGGGTATGTCGATAATCAATATCGGCAAGAACCCGGGCGGAGCGACGAAAGCTTTGATCGGCATAGGAATCATTGCGGTTGTCTTGGTGATTTCGTACTTTTTGTCGAGCACCGAGCCGATGATGCTTGCCCAGGGCAAGCTCTACGACAATGAGTTCGGGCTAATCCTGAGCGACATGGGTATCTACACGACCTATTTCATGATGGCCGCAGCGCTGTTCGTGGCTTTCATGACCGCGATAAAGAGCAGTATTAAAAAATAGAGACACGTGACGTGCGAACGTCATAACTACCTAAGATTTATATGGCAAACAAGAGAGACTTACCGCCAATCAACGCGGGGGCATTAGCCGACATCTCTTTCCTGCTGCTGATCTTCTTTCTGGTGACCACGACGATGGTTTCCGACAGAGGCCTGAGCCGTATCCTGCCGCCGTGGGAAGAAGAAAAGAATGAAATGGATGTCAAGGAACGTAACGTTCTGTCGGTGTTCATCAATCTGCGGAACGAGATAATGGTAGGCGGCGAGAGGATGGAACTGACGGAGCTTAAAGATCGTGCGAAAATATTCATTCAGAACCGGTATGACGATCCGAACTTGCCGGAAAAAGAAATCACCGAAATCGAACTGATCGGTGAATTCCCTGTAAGTTCGGGCATCGTCTCCGTACTGAGTGACCGCGGAACGAGTTACGGCATGTACATCGCCGTGCAGAACGAACTGACGCGGGCGTTCAACGAAATCCGGGACGAAGTATCTTTCCGATTTTTCGGAAGACCTTATACCGACCCGGGTTTGACCAATGCGCAGCGGATTGCGGTGCAACAGGCCGTACCGTTGAAGATCTCGGAGGCAGAACAACGTGATATGGCAGGAGGACAATAAGCTATGGCAGTACTGAGAAAAAAAGAAAAGAAAGAGACCCCGCGCATTTCGATGTCGTCGTTGCCGGACGTTATCTTTCTGCTCATCTTCTTCTTCATGGTTTCGACGACGATGAGGCAGGTCGACCTGTTGGTGAGATTCACTCTACCGGTCGCCTCCGAAGCACAGAAACTGGAAAAGAAGTCGCTGGTGAGCTACATTCAGATCGGTCCGCCGACGGATGTACGCCGATATGGCACTACGCCGCGAATCCAACTCAACGACGCATTCCGCGGGATGGGAGACATCGGGGCTTTCGTCGTGTCGGAGAAAGAGAAATTGGGTGAAGTCCGCGGGCACTACCTGAGCGTTTCGCTGAAAGCGGATGCGAATCTACATATGGGGATCATATCGGACGTAAAAACCGAGCTACGGCGCGCCGGTCAGAATAAACTGATCTATGCCGCCGAGATATACGCGAAACATTAGCGTGAGGGGCCGAGATAGGGGTTGAGAAGGTTAGCGAGAGGTGCGAATCGGTCTTGTAACTAATAAAAGCAGAGGGCGGAGAAAAATCTCCGCCCTCTGCTTTTATGTTGTTTATGTAGAGAATGTCATTACGGGCTTGGCCCGCCAATCTTGTTCTTGTGTCTGTTTGAGGTTGCGGGTCAAGCCCGTAATGACGGTTATCCGATAATCCGGAAATCACACTGCGTGTGCGGCAGGATGGGGAATACGTGCATGTCCGGCAGGCAGGAATGGAAACAGCGTGCGCGTACTACTTTTTCTGTTTCGGGGTGAGCATCATGGTCATGCGCTTGCCTTCGAGCTTTGGCATCATTTCGACTTTGGCTATCTCTTCGAGGTCTGTGGCAAAACGCAGCAGTAAAATCTCGCCCTGCTCCTTGAAGACGATCGAGCGTCCGCGGAAAAAGACATATGCCTTTACCTTCGCGCCCTCCTTGATAAAATTCTCGGCATGGCGCAACTTGAAATTATAGTCGTGGTCGTCGGTCTGAGGACCGAAGCGGATCTCCTTTATGATAACTTTCACCGCCTTGGCCTTTATCTCCTTCGCCTTTTTCTTTTGCTGATAGAGGAATTTCTGGTAATCGGTGATGCGCGCGACGGGTGGGTCGGCCTTAGGCGAAATTTCGACAAGGTCGAGATTCTGTTCGTCGGCCATGCGCAACGCGTCTTTCGTCGCCATCACCGCAGAACCACCTTCGATGTCTTCGCCAACGAGGCGCACCTGAGGTGCGGTGATGTGTTGATTGATACGGTACGGCTCTTCTTTTACGGGTTGGCGCGGACCTCTCGGTCCTTTCGGTCCTCGCGGGCCGCCGGCCGGTCGTGGTTGAAATGGTCTTTTAGGTGCTGCTATGGTTTTGTCCTCCAATAAATTAGTTAAACTTTTCCGCCTTACGTTGCAATTACGAACCCGGAATATAAGGCGCATTATTCAGCGATAAAAATACTATTTTTTTCGATTCGAGATACGCACGTTCCAATTTTTTTATCTTCGAGCGAGAAAAGTGTCGCTTTTTGCATTGTTTTTATCGATGTTTGAAATAATTTCATTATATTTGAAGTTATGTATTTACAAGAAATACGATAACACACATGGCGGTACATCACGTAGAGGAACATCTGAATTGTTACAATTACAGTCGCAGCGGCGGCCCTATCGAGGTTTTGGAACTCGGCAAAGGCACGCGGCTCAATAAGGAGACGCGGGACACCGAATTGGTATGCATAATTTCCGGAACGTTGCGCGTCGCGACTCAGAACGTAGAAGAGCAGACGGTTGAAGCGCGTCATATCGTGCTGTTGCCACCCGGCACGCGGATCACCGCCGAAGCGCTAAGCGACTCGTATATACTTCAATATAATATACGTAAGCCCGTGCAACTCTGCGACTTATGTCATCTCGAAGGGCTTGCGGAGAGTATGCCGCAGGGTGCAGAGAATGAGACGGGGCTATCGATCCTGGAATTCAACCGGCACACGGACGAATATTTCCATGCGTTCATCAGCTGTCTGAACGAGGGGTTGAAGTGTCATTATTACCTCGAACTCAAACAGCAGGAGCTGATGTTCATTCTGCGCGGGTTCTATACGCGGCCGGAGCTGGCATGGTTCTTCCGCCGGCTGATCAGCAACGACACGGCGTTCTCGGAGTTCGTGATGCGCAACTACCGCAACGTAAAGACTGTGGAGGAGTTGGCCAGCATGTCGAAATACAGTCGTTCGGGGTTCAAGACCCATTTCCGCAAGACGTTCGGCGTGGCGGCATCGACATGGCTGTTGGAACGTAAGGCACAGAACGTTTTCCACGACCTGAACTCGACTAATAAGCCGCTGCGGGAGATCAGCGAGGAATATAATTTTTCGTCGGTGTCGCACATGAGCATTTTCTGCAAGAAATATTTCGGTCTGCCGCCGGGCAAGATCCGTCGCAACAGCGGTAAGAAAAGCCCCGCGGGAACAAAGTTCGAGATGCCGGCCGTCGAGCGGACGATATAACACGTGGTGTGCCGGCAGACATATTAAGACCGCACGTGCGTCATTGCGAGCCTGAAAGGCGAAGCAATCCAGTGTTCGTATTTTTGGATTGCTTCGCCTTTCAGGCTCGCAATGACGCGCAATGTGAGATTGCGGCGTGAAGGCCGCAATGACAGTTATCCCCAGAATTCTTTGCGCAGCATCGCCACTGCATCGAGCCTTTCCCAGCCAAAGAACTCGACTTCGCGCTCCAACGGCTGTCCGCCCTCATAAACCGTCACCGGCGCGCGATACGGGCAATTACCGAAATGACCATAGGCTGCCGTCGCCCCGAAAATCGGGTTTTTCAGCCCGAAACGGGCTATGATGCTCGCCGGCCGCAGGTCGAACAGTCGGCCGATACGCCGCGCAATTTCTCCGTCGGTCATACCCGGCAGGCGGCAAGACCCGTAAGTGTCCACATATATGCTCAGAGGCTCGGCAATGCCGATGGCATAGGAAAGCTGCAACAACATCTGATCCGCCACGCCGGCCGCGACCATGTTTTTCGCAATGTGGCGCGCGGCATAGGCTGCCGAACGGTCTACCTTCGAACTGTCTTTGCCTGAAAATGCGCCGCCGCCATGTGCACCGCGCCCGCCGTAGCTATCCACGATTATCTTGCGTCCCGTGACCCCCGAATCGCCGTGCGGACCACCGATCACGAACTTGCCCGTGGGATTCACGTGCAGAATAAAATCGTCGCCCATAAGGTCGGCCAGCTTGTCGCCTGCACGCTGCAAACGCGTTTTGACACGAGGTAACAATATCGTGCGAATATCTTCACGGATGCGCTCCAGCATTTGCCGCTCGGCTTCTTTGCCGTCTATCCCGTCGTCCGCGCGCACGAACTCGTCGTGCTGCGTCGAGACCACGATCGTGTGCACGCGCAGCGGCCGGCCGCTGTCGTCGTATTCCATTGTCACCTGACTTTTCGCGTCGGGACGCAGGTAGGTCACTTCCTTACCCGGCCGGCGAATATACGTCATCGCATCCTTAGAGCGGCGAATCGCGGCAAGTTCGCGTAAAATAATGTGCGACAGCGCCAGCGTCGCAGGCATGAATTCGCTCGTCTCGTCGCAGGCATATCCGAACATGATGCCCTGATCGCCCGCGCCCTGCTGCTCTTCGGTCTCGCGCACCACCCCCCGATTGATGTCGGGCGACTGCTCGTGGATCGCCGACAGTACGCCGCACGACTCGCCGTCGAATCCATACTCGCTCTTGGTGTAGCCGATGCGCTGTATGACGTTGCGCGTTGTGGTCTGAACATCGACATAGGCATCCGAACGAACTTCGCCTGCGACTACGACCAATCCGGTGGTGCATAACGTCTCTATCGCGACTTTACTTTCGGGGTCGCGGCGCAGGAACTCGTCTAAAATTGCATCTGAAATCTGGTCACAGATCTTATCGGGGTGTCCCTCCGACACCGATTCTGACGTAAAAAGAAATCCCATTTCAATTAGGTTCTAAATTAATCAAATGGGAAAGACGGAATAAAGCTAATAGAAAAAAGATGCTGTTTTAGCAATTTTTTTACGTGGTAGCAATCAACCAAATCTTTCCACAGAATGTCTCAAGGTGCAAAGATGCCTTGCGGCATTCGCATAAACAACTTTGCTTGGGCAAAGGTAATGAAAAATTTGCACTGTTTTTGCTACTGATCGACAAAAATAAACCCAACGCCCACATGAGACCTTCGTTTTTCAGGCTGGTAAATAAGCATTACCACAGCCGCGAGATCACCGAGAAAGAAAAGCAAATCACCCGAAACCTCATCGACTCGTCGTCACAGAGCGTAAGCGACATCTATCAACGCCTGAAAACCTCGCACGAGGGCCTGCGCGACGACGAAATAAAGAAACGCCGCGAGCGTTACGGTCCGAATGTAATTGTGCACGAAAAGAAGCGGCCGTGGTGGATACAGTTGCTGCTGGCGTTCAACAATCCGTTCAACGCCGTGTTGTTCGCACTGGCCTTGGTGTCGTGGCTGACACACGATTACGTCGCTGTGACGATTATCGTAGTGATGGTGCTTATCTCGGTAATGATAAAATTCGTCGAGGAGTACAAGTCGCGCAAGGGGGCGGAAGCGCTCCGTAAAATGCAGCACACCACATGTACCGTCGAGAGGCGTAACCGCGCGGGGCATATGTCCAAACGCGAAATCCCTTTGGAAGACCTCGTACCGGGCGATATTATCACTCTCGCCGCCGGAGACATTATTCCCGCCGACGTACGCATAATCCACTCCAAGAACCTATACATCTCGCAGTCGGCGCTCACGGGCGAATCGCTGCCCATAGAAAAGAGCGACGTGACGCTCGACCCCGACCCCAAGGCCAACGCTCTCGACCTTAAAAATATCTGCTACATGGGCACTAACGTCAATGTGGGGTCGGCTACGGCCGTTGTGCTGGCGACGGGTGCGGACACCTATTTCGGGTCGATGGCGCAGACGCTGGTAAAGGCCGCGCCGCCGACGGCGTTCGACAAAGGTATAAGCAAGGTAAGCTGGCTGCTTATACGGTTCATGGCGGCGATGGTGCCGGTGGTGTTTTTCGTCACCGGGTTCACGAAAGGCGACTGGCTCAGCGCACTGATGTTCGCCCTGTCGGTTGCGGTGGGGCTCACGCCGGAGATGCTGCCTATGGTCGTGACGAGCAATCTGGCAAAAGGAGCTATGAAGATGGCGCGTGAGAAGGTCATCGTCAAAAAGCTCGGCGCGATACAGGACTTCGGGGCGATGAATATACTCTGCACCGACAAGACCGGAACGCTGACCGAAGACCGCATCGTGCTGATGCGCTACACCGACGTTTTTCTCGGCGAGTGTAAGGCTGCGCTGCGCTATGCCTACCTGAACAGCTATTTCGAGACGGGACTGAAAAATCTGCTGGACATGGCCATCGTGAACAACGAGTTCCTTGCCGACAAAGAGACGCTTAGCCACGAATGGCACAGCATCGACGAGTTGCCGTTCGATTTCGAGCGGCGGCGAATGTCGGTCGTTTTGAAACGCACTGACGGGCACGGCGACGCGCTGATGGTGAGCAAGGGCGCTATCGAGGAAATGCTGACGTGCTGCACGACCGTAAATACGCCTGACGGAGAGCGGAAACTCACTGCGGCTCTGAGGCGCGAGATTGCCGCCAACGTCGCCAGCCTCAACGCTGAGGGGCTGCGCGTGATAGCCGTGGGACACCGGTATTTCCCGCAGTCGCACCCGGACAGTTACCACACCGACGAGGAGAGCGAATTGGTGCTGGACGGCTTTATGTCGTTCCTCGACCCGCCGAAGGAATCGGCGCGCGAGGCTATTAAAGCGCTCTCGGAAAACGGTATCCGCGTCATGGTGCTCACGGGCGACAACGACGCCGTGACGCGCAAAGTATGCTCGGAAGTAGGTCTGACGGATGACCGCATAATACTCGGCTCGGACATCGAGGAGCTTTCGGACGACGAGGCATACAAACTGATCGAGGGCCACCGTATATTCGCAAAGCTCTCGCCGATGCAGAAAGGGCGCATCGTTCGCCTGCTGCGCGGGCACGACCACGTGGTGGGCTTCATGGGTGACGGCATAAACGACACCATCTCGCTGCGTGAGGCCGACATCGGTATTTCGGTCGATACGGCAGTCGATATAGCCAAGGAGAGCGCCGATATCATATTGTTGCAGAAGAGTCTGATGGTGCTGAACCAGGGCGTACTGGAAGGGCGCAAAACGTTCGCCAACACGATGAAGTACGTCAAGACCACAGCCAGCTCCAACTTCGGCAATGTGCTTTCGCTGTTGGGCGCGAGCGTGCTGTTCCCGTTTTTGCCGATGCTGCCGTTACAGATCCTGATCCTGAATCTGCTCTACGACATCTCGCAGGTCTCCATCCCGTGGGACAACGTGGATGCCGAATACCTGCGCAAGCCGCGCAAGTGGAAAGCCAACGACATCAACCGCTTTATGCTGATCGTGGGGCCTACGAGTTCGATTTTCGACTACGTGACGTTTGCCGTGCTGTGGTTCATCGTGGGGGCGAACACTGTCGCGCTGCAAGGCGTATTCCAGACGGGATGGTTCATCGAGAGCCTCTTTACGCAGACATTGGTGGTTCAGATCCTGCGCACCGAAAAGATACCGTTCTTCCAGTCCAATGCGAGTTGGATAGTCATGTTGTCGGCTTTCGCGCTGCTTTTAGTCGGGGTGCTGTTACCGTACACCGGTCTGGGACACAGCATGGGATTCGCCCATCTGCCGACGGTGTTCTATTTGTGGCTCGCCGCCATAGTCCCCGCATACTGCCTCCTCACGCAGTTCGTAAAACGCTGGTATATAAAGAGATATCATAGCTGGATATAACGTGCGTGCGGTGTGCACCGCACGCACGCATGGTTTTCAAAAATGTCATCCCGAAACGTCCGGGATGACGTTTTTTGATATTACTAAGTAATATTTGTATTTTTATTAGGCGATACTTGTTATAATCCGGGCGAAATTTCCTATTTTTGAGAGCCATATACGGCATCGTATAATGACTCTGCGCCTGAAAATACTGATTCTACCTATAATCGCCATATTTGTTCTTGCGTGCAAGGGCAATCCGCATGGCGGCGGAGACGACGATGGCAATGGCGGAAATAAACTGCCGCCGGGCGTTCAGCCGGCGCTCGTGATTGCAGACGCGCGGGTGACGCCTGCCGGTGAGTTCCATGTGCAGGCGGCAGCCGCTACGGAGTATATCGATATCCGCACCAATATCGGCAATTGGACGGTGAGCGTAGCGGATGGCGCGACATGGGTTTCGGCCGAAGCGTGGCGCGAACCGCCCGTTACGGCCACAGGGGTTGAAGTGGTTCAGAAGCTGACACTCACGATCGGCGAAAATCTCGGTACGGCATCGCGCACGGCAACGGTTCGGCTCAGCGGAGCAGGTGTGGAACGAACGTTGCGTGTCGTGCAGACCGCACCGACCGTACATACTATCAATTTCACTTCGCCCGTCTTTGCCGCCGCCGCCGGAGAGACGCTCGACATTGCGATAACGGCAAATGTGGGGTGGATAGCCACGATTCCCGAAGGATGCGATTGGCTGGAAGAAGTAGCCGAGCCGATGTTGCCTGACGGTATTTTGCGGTTGCGGGCAGCGGCGAACGTAGGTGCGACGATGCGTTCGGCCGAAGTCGAGGTAACGGCGGTCGGTGTGGCGCATTTGCGGCGCTCTCTCGTAGTGGAACAGCAGGGCAGCGCGCCTGCACTCGATGTTGCGGGGCCGGCGGAGATCACAGTGGTATGGAACGTGCGAGACCTTGCGCTCGGCGTAACGGCCAATGTCGCCTACCGCACGGAGATTTTCCATGAGGGCGGCCACGCGGAATGGATGTGGCACTCGGCGCATGAGGATGAGACGACGACCGGTGCGGCGACGCGTGATGAGCGGTTCGTCGTGAACGATAATATGGCTGCGACGGCGCGTTCGGCACGGGTGCGGTTCATTTCCGACGATCCGGCTGCCTTACCTGCCATAGTACGCGAGGTTAAGGTTACGCAGAGTGGTTACGAATTACCGCCGCCCGATGTCTTCGAACTGTTTTCGGGCGACAGTCATGCTCTTTCGCACAGTTCGCAGATCGTCTCCATCGGAATCGTAACGGGTCTGTCGCCCGACGCCATTGCGCTTGGCGGCGTAGGCGGGTGGCTCGTGCAGGCGGGCGATGCGGAGCGCACGCACGACATGCTGACCTACCGGTTCGAAGTGGCGGCTAATGTCCACCCGCTGACAAGAATGCGCAATCTGATATTCACGGCGGGCAGCGGTACGAGCAGCGGCAAGACGCTCGAAGTCTCCGTGCGTCAGGATGCTGCCCTTGATGCACTTCCGCTCGTGGAGTATAGTTCGCTCGCCGGCGGGAATGGAAGTTATGCTCTGCTGTTCGACTGCGACACGGACACTCACGTGCTTGGCAACGTATCGGCAGGATGGACATTCGGATTGCGCCGACCTGCCGCCAACGAATTTAATACACTTACCTATCATCCCGTTGTCGGACGCGCCGACCTGCGTATCGCACAGTTCGAGTTGCTGGCCTGCACAAACGCGCACGGCACGTGGTACAGCGTAGCGTCGGGACATGTTCCTGCGTCGTTCTATTCCGACGCGGCTGTGATGTCGCGCGGGTTCAGGGTCACATTCCCGACGGTTCGCAATGCGCGGCAGTTCATGCTGCGCGTACGTTCGGTCCACGGCGGCGGCAGTGCGTTCGGCGCATCGGAGATACACCTCGCATACGATTATACGAAAAACGTCGCGGCATCGCCGACGCTCGCAATCGATACGCCGTCGCCTGTGGCGGTGGGCGCGGCGAGCGGTGAGGTTACGCTCGACGTGACGGCGACCGTGCCGTACAGCGTCGATAGCAGCGTCTTGTGGCTCGCGCACGATGAAACGCGTGCCGCACCCGGTCGGCTGACATTCGTTTTTGCGGCCAATCCCGATGCGGAGCAACGTTCTGCTGTGATCGCGTTGCGCGCTACCACCGGCGGCTTGGAGCGGACGCTGACAGTAGTTCAGGCGGCCAATACGGCGACGCTGGAATTCGCCGCGCCGGCGGGCGGGGTTGTGAATCTGCAATCGCCGGACTCAGAAGCGTTCGAGGTTGAGGTTACGACAAACCTCGCGGCATCGGAGGTGAGTGTCGCCGGTCTGCCGTCATGGCTCGCTCTCGAAGAGAAAAGCGGGGCTGTGCGTTTCCGCTTTCGCGCAACGGCGAACGACGGTGCGGCGCGCAGCCATGCGATCGTCTTTGCAGGCGGTGGTCGGTCGCTTACCCTCACGGTAAACCAACCCGCACGCCCCGACGCAGTGCCGACGCTCTTTCCGGCTTATCCCGTTTCGGGTGAAATCACTCTCGACGCGGCGGCAGCGCCTTTCGAAGTCGTCCTGAAAACCAATATGTCGCCGAGTGACATCGGGGTGAGCGCTCTGCCCGAATGGTTGACGACGGGTATTCCGGTGCATGGCGACGGCACGGCGACTTTCCCGTTTACCGCCGCATCCAACAGCGGCGACCAACGCACGACCACGCTTACATTCCATATTGCCGCAAAGCCCGAATTGTCGGTTGCCGTCACAGTTCGCCAACTTGCGTCGTCGCTGCCGGGCATTCCGGTAACGGCATCAGGCGCAATTTATTACGATCTTGCAATGAACCGCTTCGATGCATTCGAGACGGTGGACGGCGACCGCAGCACTTATCACAGCGTGGATGCAGGAACGATCTGGGCTTACGAGTTTTCCTTCGCCAGCGACACCGATCTTGCGGGTGTCGTCTACTGTCCGCGCGACTCCGACACCGAACACGGGACGTTGCGGCGGGTGCGCATCGAGGTGGTAAACCGTCCGGGAGGCGTCGCTGTCGCTCCGTTCGAGGTCGAAATTCCGCCCTCGGTCTACTCCACAAGCGAGGGCCGCCGTACGGGGTGGCGTATCGACTTCCCGCATACGGCCGTCTCTGTCTCTCATGTGCGCCTGCGTGTGTTGGAGGGCTATCAATCACGCTGGTCAATCGCCGAGATGGAGTTTTTTGCTCCGAACGCGGGCGTTGAATAATTTTAGTATATTTGTATAAATAAAGTAATTCATGCGAGTGCCGCAAGGCACTTTTCGTATCTTTTATAGATGGAATCTCCCATAACAATTATAGACGAGGCGCAGGCGCTGTATGAAATGGTCGTCGGATTCCGGCGGCATCTGCACCGCAATCCCGAACTGTCGTTCCATGAGTACGAGACGGCGCGATTCATCGCTGACGTGCTTCGCAGCGAGGGTGTAGAGTGCCGACCGGTGGCGGGGACGGGCGTTCTGGCGCGTATAGTCGGTGAGCGCGGCGACCCGGCTTCGGCCGTTGTATTGCGCGCGGATATGGATGCATTGCCTGTATGCGAGGCGACGGGACTACCGTTTGCCTCCGAGCGCGAGGGAGTTATGCACGCCTGCGGACATGACATGCATGTGGCTGCGTTGATGGGTGCGATGATCCTGCTCAATAGGCAGCGTGCGCAGATCGACGGCACGGTTTTCGGGCTTTTTCAACCCGGCGAGGAACTATCGCCCGGTGGCGCAACGATGGTGCTGGCCGAGAATCCGTTCGAGGGCTACATCGTGCGCGCGTTTTTCGGTCAGCACGTCGAGCCGGAGTTGCCGACCGGCGTACTGGGCATCCGAGCGGGCGAATATATGGCTTCGACCGACGAGCTGCGCTTCACGGTGCACGGAGTGGGCGGGCATGGCGCGATGCGCCACAATCTGCGCGATTCGGTGGAGGCTGCCGCCGCACTCGTGCTCGAACTTCTACGCGTGGGCAACACTTCGCGCACGGACGGCGGGCCGGAAAGCGTGCTCTCTATCGGTCGCGTCATTGCCGACGGGGCTACTAACATCGTACCGGATAATGTGTTTTTGGAAGGGACGTTACGGACGTTCGACGAGCGGTTGCGTGCAGAGATTAAGCGGCGTATAGCTGAGCTATGCCTTTCATTATCACGCGATTACGGAGTGGAGATCACGCCTGATATTCGCGACGGATTCCCTTCCGTAGTCAATTCCGCCGTTCTTGCAGGTGCGGCGCGGAGAGTATTCTCCGATGCATTCGGTCCTGCGGCGGTAGTCGAACTCGGTCGGCGTATGACGGGTGAAGACTTCGGCTACTATACGCGACGTTATCCCGCGTTATTTTACCGATTCGGGGTAAGCGGTTTCGGAGCATCGCGCGCTGTCGGCAAGCTCCATTCGCCGATATTCAATCCTGACGAACGGTCGCTCGTTTTTGCCGTTGCAGGACTTGTAATGCTGACGCGCACTTAATTATTGTCATTCCGGACGTCTTTCCGGCAGGCTGGAAAACACACGCGTGTGCAACTCTTCCAAGCACCGCCCCAGCGATTCCTGCCATGCAGGCACAGCAATGCCTGGATGGCGTATCTTGGTCGTGTCCAGTGCCGAATAGGCCGGACGGCGGGCGGGACAAAGATAGTCGGCAGTCGAAATCGGTTCTACACAAACGGTCATCCCGGCCCGATGGAAAATTTCTCTCGCAAAATCATACCATGTCGTCACTCCCGCGCCACAGAAATTATAGACCTCATAGCCGCACACCCCGCGTTCCAGCAACCGCACTATCGCCCGCGCCAGATCGGTAGCCCATGTAGGACTGCCCCATTGGTCATCCACCACCCGCAGCCGCTCGCCGCCCGCGCCGCGCCGCAGCATCGTGCGTACAAAATTCTCGCCGAATTCCGAATACAGCCAAGATGTACGTATCACCGCCGCCGCACCGCCGACTTCGCGCACCGCTTGCTCGCCGGCGAGTTTCGTTCGCCCATAGACCGTCGCGGGGTTCGGTAGATCGTCTTCTGTCAACGGTCTGCGTAACTCCCCGCATAACTCTCCGCACAACTCTCCGCCAAAGACGTAATCCGTCGATATGTGCGCCAAAGGAATCGCCGCCTCCCGCGCCGCCTCCGCCACGTTCCGCGCACCCTCCGCATTCACCTCCCACACCACCTGCGGCTCACTCTCTGCCCTGTCCACCGACGTATAAGCCGCACAGTTCACGATAGCGTCCGCCTCGCATGTGGCAACCGCATGTCGCACAGCCTTTGCATCCGTAATATCGACCTGCTGCTTGTTGGTATACACGAAATCGTACTCAGGATATTCGCCGCTTATCTTGCGTAGCGACATTCCGAGCTGACCATCCGCACCGAGAACGAAAATTTTCATGTTTGTATATTAAGTCAATCGCCTGAGAATCAGGCTGCGAAGCAGAAATCCGAGTACGAGCAGTGTCAGCGCAGCGAGTGCGAATCGAGCGAACAGTTCGTGATAGCGGGTAAATTCGTTAGTCTCGATAATGGTCCGTTCGAGGGCATTTATGCTTTCGTAGATTTCGCTAAGCGATGTATTATCTATGGCGCGGAAATATTTGCCGCCGGTCATCGCCGCGATTTCGCTAAGCATCTCTTCGTCGATCTCTACCGGCATGTCCATGAATGCCATGCGTCCCCAACGGTCGATATACGGCATCGGGGCCACGCCATGCGTGCCGATCCCGACCGTGTAGATGCGTATGCCGTAAGAGCGGGCGATTTCGGCAGCGGTGAGCGGTGCGATTTGTCCGGCGTTGTTCTCCCCGTCCGAGAGCAGGATGATGACCCGACTTGCAGCTTCGCTGTCGCGCAGCCGATTTATGGCCGTAGCGAGGCCGTTGCCGATTGCCGTACCGTCATCGATCACTCCGATGCGAATCTGTGTAATTAATCGTTGCAGAGTACGTCTGTCCGTAGTCAGAGGACTTATAGTATAACTTTCACCCGCAAAAGCGACGACCCCGAAGCGGTCGTTCGGCCGGTCGACGATGAACTGCGCCGCCGTCTGTTTGGCGGCCTCCATGCGGTTGGGCGTGAAGTCGCGAGCCAACATACTGCCCGAAATGTCAATCGCCAGTACGATATCGATTCCCTCCGTCGTGCTCGTGCTCTCGAACTCTATCGCCTGCGGACGTGCGATGGCTACTACCATAAACGCCACGGCAAAGCACCGCAGCATGAACGGCACGTGTTGCAGCCAGTAGCGTACCGTGCGCCGGCGGTCGATCCCCGCAGTGGTCGAAATGCGGATCGCCGCTCCGCCACGCCGCAGACGGTATACGTAATATGCGACCATCAGCGGCACGATGGCCAATAGCCACAGTGCCGCCGGATCTGCAAATCTCGTTATGTTCAATATATCCATGCTCAGACACAAAAAAGATAACAAACTCGTTCGGAAGATATATGAACTAAGTGTTTTCGAGGAAGGTTATCCCCCGAACTCCGGCAGTTCGAATTCGACGAATCTGTAACCGTCGGGTGTATCCGTGACTCCGTATAACGTACGCTCGTCGGAAGATACGGCAATCTGGTTCACGCGCCTATCCAAGTTAAGTAGCGCTATGCGGTTACCTTCGTAGTCAAAAACGAAAACTATGTTCCCTTTCGACAATTCGGCTGTTCTGATATCTTCTTCACTCATGAGGATATCCAGAAAGACAAGATAAATATAATTCCTGCCAAGCGATAATCCGCGTGTCAAACCGAACGTTTCGTCTTTACTGAACAAAATCCCCTCGTTCTGTACTTTGTATACCGGCTTATTATAATAATTCGCCCATTTCTGCACCGGTTCGCAGTCATTAATCTCATAGAGAGACAAGTATGGAAGGTTAGATGCCGCGAAAACAAGCCTATTATCATGTGAATGGAGATAGCCGCCCAAATAACTCATGCTGCTCCCATAGTGAATTTCTTCGGGAATAGGCGCATCTCCGAAGTATCGGATAAAATTCAAATCGTTATCCCACAATGAGAAAAACCCGTGATTTCCGTTAAAAGATATGCCTGCAAAATGATCCGTCCCCAGCCGAACAGAAGATCTGGGTTCTAACCTAAGCCGATTATCTTCGAGAGATCGCTCGCTATCCGGATATACGAATGTTCTTCTCCATGTCTCCCTTACCTCGACCTCATTTCCGGAGTTCGAGAGTTTCAATCGGGCCAGTGCATTTCGTCCTGCATCCTGAACATATATTTCATCCCCTTCTGCGAAGGTAAATATAGGTTGCATAAAATCCAACGGTCCTCCGCCCGTCGAACCATACGTCCCGACCTCCCGAAAACCTTCTGCAATTGAATGGACCCGGATAAAATCCTTTGGTATCCTGAAACTTGCCAGTACAGCTGACGAATCTGTCAGGAACATGAAAGGATCGGAAGTATAAATATCCGTGCTATGTATTTTTGAGGTCAGGGCATAGCTTTGCGCAAAGCCGTATTTTTCGTCGATTTTCGCTTTTTTCGAGCAGCCGGCAAACAGTATCGGCAGACAACAAAGTAAAATCAGTTTTTTCATATCAATTACGAATTAGGGGGTTTGTTTACACATTAGGGGGTTTGTTTACACATATTATGTCGTCCGATAAGTCAGAATATGCATGTGGCATACCGCAGCCATACCGCGACTTACCAGTTCCTTCTCGAACGTGACGTTGTGGCGCGCCGTTCGTTTTCGTCCACTTTTTGCTGAGTGCGGTCTTCTTGGGCCTGCATGGCGTCGAGCATCTGTTGCGCCTCCGCCTCCGTCATGCCTGCGGGACGCTCCTGTTGCTCCTCCTCCTGTTCGTCTTCGCCGCCACCTTCACCGCCGCCGCCCTCAGCATGATCCTCGTTTTGCTCTTGCTCCTGTTCTTGCTCTTGCTCTTCATCCTCGTTCTCTTCAAGCAACTTTTTTACATAAGCGAGGTTGAACTTGGCATCCATATCGTTAGGATTGACACGCAGCGAGTTTTTATACTCTTCGAGCGCGGCGCGCAATTGCTGCTGCCCCACCAAGGCGTTGCCGGCGTTATAATGGCTTTCGGCGATGCGTTCGGGCGTCTCGCCCGATTCGTGCGCGAGATGTCCGAATATCTGCGCCGCCTCGTCGAAACGCTCCTCGCGATAAAGCGCATTACCAAGGTTGAACGCCGCCGCGAACGATTCCGGTTCGCGTTCCAGTGCGCGACTGAAATTCATCACGCTCCGGTCAAAATCACCCTGCTCATACGCACGATTCCCAAAACGAATTTCCCATCGCTCGGCAAACCGCTGAGCATGTACTTCCTCAGTCGTCATTGTCGCCACTGCGAAAAAAAATATGGCTAAAAAAATTCTCATGACTGTTCGACTTTCAGTTCCTCATCCGGATCTGCCGGCGTGGCTTCGACCTCCGTCGGTTTGGTATTCTCTACAAAATAATACGCATTCGTGTACGCAGTCTCATTTTCTTCGGGCGTGGGTGTGAACTTGGCGAATTTCGCGAGGTCGGCCGTCGTTAGAATCCACCGCAAATGACCCGATGCTTCACCCGGAATATCGAACCCGGCAATGGCCGAGAGCGTCTCTTCGGTCGTCATCTCCGGCGCAGCGATGCCGTAACGTCCGTGCAGATACTCACGCAGGATATCAGTGAGGCGGGTGTAATATTGCTTATGCTTATTGTTTTGCCACAGTTTCTGATTATGCAACACCTGCAATGCGCGGATAGCCGCCACGTGAGGCGGTTCGTCGGCCCGCGCTTTGACAGTCGGCGCGTGTCTGCGCTTCCGGCGTCGGATAAGCCGCCACAGCAATACCACCACCACCCCGAAAAGATGATATATCAAAGACAGTCCTAACAGATACCACAACACTTCACCGAGCGTCAGCGGCGCACCGCGCAATGGCTTTATATCGCGCAGGGTCATCGTTTCGAGGTCTATGTCGAACGTCCCCACCTGCAACACCAGCGGCTCGGACGACAGCAGCGTATCTACGATATTTTTGTCGATATAAAGCACCGGAAACTGCCCCACGGGGTGCTCTCCCTCTTCGAACGTCGTCAGACGCCAGCGCTTCGCGAGCCTCATTCGCCGTCCCTCGCGGCTGAGCGTGTCCACCGCATATTCTTCCAGTATTTCGATATATTCGGTGAGCATTCCGCCGCCGAACGACGGGAAATCGACGATCTGCATCAGGTCTTTATCGACCACCACTTCCAGCTCGAAGTGATCGCCGATGGCGATGCTGTCCGGCACGAAACGCGCCGCAATGTCCGGCGGGCGGCTCTGAGCCTGTGCGCTATCCGTCACGCCCGCAGCCAGCAATGCGGCAGCAGAAAATATAAGTAAGACTCTTCGCACTTTTAACATTACCTAATAAAAACTAAGTCATTCCGAACACACGAAGTGTGGAGGAATCTATCGCGAATTTAAAATCAGAAAAACAACGAGCGATAGATCCCTCGTCGCGCTTGCGCGCTCGCTCGGGATGACACACGCGCGCGTGTGTCATTTCCGTCGCTTGAAAAGTTTTATCAGCGCCTTGACATAATCCTCGTCGGTCGAAACCATCACGTTGTCCACTTTCGCGCGGTTAAGCGTGCGCGTCACATCGCCCGTGCGCTGTTCCCAACTTTGGCGATAATGCTCGCGCACGCGCCGCGATGCCGTATCGACCCGCATGAGCCGCCCTGTCTCCGCATCACGCATCTCGACGAATCCCACGTCGGGCAGCTCCGTCTCGCGGCGGTCATAGACCCTAACCCCCACCAGATCGTGCTTGCCGGCGGCTATCTTTAACGCATCCTCGAATGCCGCGCTGCCGCCCTGTACGATAAAATCGGACAGGATGAACGACGTAGTGCGTTTTTTTTGCGTGTTCGTGAGATAGCGCAACGGTTCGCTGAGCGACGTCCCCGCATCGGCCGGCTCGAAACTCACCAACTCGCGAATGATCATCAGCACGTGCGACCGCCCTTTTTTAGGCGGGATGAATTTCTCGACCTTATCGCTGAAAAATATGCACCCTACCTTGTCGTTGTTCTCCACGGCCGAGAACGCCAGCACCGCTGCGATTTCCGTCATCATAGCCTTTTTCGTCCGTTCCGTCGTCCCGAACTCGCGCGAACCGCTCACGTCCACCACCAGCATCATCGTCAGTTCGCGTTCTTCCTCGTAGGTCTTTATATAGGCCTCGTTGCTGCGCGCCGTCACGTTCCAGTCGATGTCGCGCACGTCGTCGCCTACGCGATATTCGCGCACTTCGGCGAACGCCATTCCGCGCCCCCGAAATGCACTGTGATACCGTCCGGCAAATATCTCGTTGCTCAGACCCCGCGTCTTGATTTCGATACGCCTTACGCGCTTCAATATGTCGTTGCTGTCGTCCACTGCTACGGCACTTCGACCTTGTTCAGTATATCGGTTATGATTTCTTCGGTGTTGATATTCTCGGCCTCGGCCTCGTAGGTGAGACCTATGCGGTGGCGCAGTACGTCGTGGCATACGGCGCGCACGTCTTCGGGAATCACATACCCTCGCCGCTTGATAAATGCGTATGCCTTTGCGGCGCGTGCGAGTGAAATACTGGCACGCGGCGATCCGCCGTAAGCAATGAGCGAGCCGAGCCGTTGGAGGCCATACTCCTGCGGCTCGCGCGTGGCGAAGATTATATCGATTATATATTTCTCGATCTTTTCGTCCATATAAACGTCGGCGACCACCTCGCGCGCGCGCATGATATCTTTCGGCGAGACCACCTTACCCACTTTCGGCATCCCTCGTCCGTCGAGATTAAGCCGCACTATATCGAGTTCTTCCTGCTTACGCGGATAGGTGATCCGCACTTTCAGCATAAAACGGTCTACCTGCGCCTCAGGCAGCGGATACGTACCCTCCTGCTCGATAGGGTTCTGCGTCGCGAGCACAAGAAACGGTGCGGGCAACGGAAACGTCTCGTCGCCGATCGTGACCTGACGCTCCTGCATCGCCTCCAAAAGCGCGCTCTGCACCTTTGCCGGCGAGCGGTTGATTTCGTCCGCAAGAACGAAATTCGCAAAAACAGGCCCTTTTTTAACGGTGAACTCCTCTTTCTTCTGCGAGTAAATCAGCGTCCCCACCAGGTCGGCAGGCAGCAGGTCGGGGGTGAACTGTATGCGGCTGAACTTAGCATCGACAGCCTGTGCCAACGTCGTGATGGCCAACGTCTTAGCCAGTCCGGGCACACCTTCTAAAAGTATATGCCCGTTAGAAAGCAGCCCTATGAGCAGCGAGTCGATCAGATGTTTCTGACCCACGATCACCTTGGCTATTTCCATGTTCAGCGCCTCCACGAACACGCTCTCGCGTTCGATGCGCTCGTTCAATTCTCTGATATTCACCACTTCGCTCATATCTCTCGTAGATTTGTAATTTTAATTAACGTCGCCCCGCCGGCAAAATTCTTAACGTCGCTGCCAACAAAAATAGTACACGCGCGCGTGATTTCCAAACTCTTTGTCATTCCCCTCTACGGCACAGGGTCGTATCCACTGCCGCCCCACGGGTGACAGCGCAGGATGCGCCGCGCGGCGAGCCACGAACCGCGCAGCGGGCCGTGTTTGCGCAGAGCCTCGATGGCGTAAGTCGAGCAGCTCGGGGTAAAGCGGCATACTTTGGGCAGGAACGGCGAAAGGCAAAGCTGATAAATCTTTATCAGCACGACGAAGGGAAAGATCGCCGCCGCTTTACATATTTTGCCGAATCGTTTCAACTGTTTTCGTAAGACCGGTTTTCAAAGACTGCGAAATTTGGATGATGACACGGCCGACGGCATCCCGAATCGTGTCGTACTGCGCCGGCTCTTTTGCGCTATACAGTAACGCGATATGAACCTTCAACCCTGCGGCTGTGGCCTCCGCGCGCAACTCTCCGCATTGCGTGCGGAAAGCCTCACGCATCCGCCGTTTCAACCCGTTGCGCCGCACCGCACGTTTGTGATTCCGTTTCGGGACGACCACCAATACCGCAAGTCCCGCCCCTTCCGCCTGCTCCACAGAAAACAGATAACGCAACGGATAGACGAACCCTGTGCTGCCTGACGCAAAAAGCCGGTCGATAGCCTTCTGCCCCGACAACCTTTGGCTCTTTGGCAGAGAGTTCGGTTTCATTGTTGTCTATGATTATTGTCATCCGGCAGGCTGGAAAGCATACGCGTGTGTTAACTGACCTTCATCCGGTCCTGGCCGTCGGCAGCGGTCTCCATATCCTGTTGCAGCCGGGCCATTCTGATGGCTGTTGCTGCCGCTTCGTCGCCTTTATTGCCGAGCTGCCCGCCGGAGCGGTCGAGCGCCTGCTGTTCATCATCACATGTGAGCACGCCGAACGCTACGGGCATATTCCAGCTTATCTGCACCTGATTCAGACCGTGCGTGGCGGCCTGACAAACATAATCGAAATGCGGAGTGCCGCCGCGAATCACACATCCGAGCGCGATCACGGCGTCCACTTCCGTATATTCCGCAAAATATTGTGCGCCGAGTGAGAGTTCGAACGCCCCCGGCACCATTTTTACTGTAATATTATAATCGGGACATCCCGCCTCGCGCAGAGTTTTCAGCGCACCGGCAAGCAGCGCGCCGGTCACCTGTCCGTTCCACTCCGAGACTACAATCCCGAACCGCATATTCTCTGCCGACGGCAGCGGTGTGTCGAACAGCGAAAGATTTTTGGTTGCCATATATCTTTTAACTTTTATTAGCATTATGCGCTTTTGGCGCTTCGTGCCTTGCCCGGCAGTGACAACCGGCAGGCTGGAAAACACACGCGTGTGTTATTGATTCATTGTTGCCAGCAGCTCTTCGTTGCTCCGCGTGTGCTCCATGTGCTTTTTAATCTCCTCCATCGCCTCGACCGAAGTCATGTCGGCCAGATAACGCCTCAGAATCCACGTCTTTTGCAGTACCTCTTTACTCAGCAGCAGGTCTTCGCGGCGCGTGCCTGAGGCGACGACATCGACCGCCGGATAAACGCGCTTGTTCGACAGCTTGCGGTCGAGCTGCAACTCCATATTACCCGTCCCCTTGAACTCCTCGAAGATCACTTCGTCCATCTTCGAACCGGTGTCCGTGAGTGCTGTGGCGATGATGGTGAGCGAGCCGCGCTCTTCGGTGTTGCGCGCCGCGCCGAAGAACCGCTTGGGCTTATGCAGCGCGTTGGCATCGACGCCGCCCGACAGCACCTTGCCCGATGCGGGCTGAACGGTGTTGTAGGCGCGCGCGAGGCGCGTGATGGAGTCGAGCAATATCACCACGTCGTGACCGCTCTCGACCATGCGTTTAGCCTTCTCCAAAACCATCTCGGCAACCCGCACGTGGCGCGAAGCCTGCTCGTCGAACGTCGATGAAATGACCTCCGCTTTTACGTTGCGCGCCATTTCGGTGACCTCCTCTGGCCGCTCGTCGATGAGCAGCACGATCATATAAACCTCCGGATGATTGTCAGCAATAGCGTTGGCTATGGATTGCAGCAGCATGGTCTTGCCCGTCTTGGGCTGGGCGACTATGAGCGCGCGCTGCCCCTTGCCGATCGGCGAGAACAGGTCTACCACACGCGTCGAAAGGTTATTGTGCCCCTTGCCCGTGAGCGTGAATTTCTCGGTCGGGAACAGCGGCGTCATAAACTCGAACTGCACGCGGTCGCGGATATATTCCGGCGTGAGGCCGTTAATGTAATTTATTTTGACGAGCGGGAAATACTTCTCGCCCTCGCGCGGCGGACGTATCGCGCCCTGCACCGTGTCGCCGGGTTTCAGGCCCAGCAGTTTTATCTGGGACGGCGAGACATAAATATCGTCGGGCGAATTGAGGTAATTATAGTCCGCCGAGCGCAGGAATCCGTACCCGTCGGGCATTATTTCGAGCACGCCCTCGCCCTCGACCACGCCCACGAACTCATCGCGCGGCTCGCGGCGCTGTTCTCCGCCCCGACGATCGCGGCGGCCGTATTGCGGCTCGTGCGATATGACCGGCTGCGGCTCTTGGTGATGCTCGGCTGCGGGTGGCTCGACATGCGCCTCTTCGGCAGACGCTGCGTGCGTCTCGATGTGCGGCGGTTCGTCGTGATGCTCGTCGTCCGACTCCGGGAAAGTATCCGAAAGTTGCAGGTCGTACTGTTCGGCGTGCGGTAACAGACGCGCTTTGCGCGGGCGCATGGCACGATCGACTCTTTCTACGCGCTCGACCCTTTCCACTTTGCGGTGCGGGAATCCGTCCTCCGGCCCCGTTTCGCCGGCTTCGTGCGTGAGATGCGGCGTATGGTGTGGCACACTGTCTTCGCGCCGGTCGTGTACGCGATGCTGGCTGTGTTGCTGCACGTGCGAAACGGCGATCTTGGGACGGCGGCCGCGCCGCGATTGTTGCTCTGCACCGGCTTTTGCGGGCGTTGCGGCGTCGCTGTCATGGCGCGTTGCGGCGACGATCTTATCTATCAGTTCGCGCTTGCGCAGTGTGGCGGTCGCGATGCCCAGCATCTTACCGATTTCGCGTAATTCGGGAAGGGTTTTGCCTTCCAATGCACTGAGGTCTTGCATGTTATCTCTTTCGTGGATTATTCGCGTACGACCCGGACGGGTCGGCGTTCGACGGTTTTACGACCACAAAGATACGTTTTTTCTTCTTTTTATGATTATGCCGCAGAAAAAAATTATCTTTGGGAGTTAATTAAGGAGTTAAAATCATTCGATACTATGAATTGGAACGATATATGCCGCGACGTGGCGGCGGTGGGCGAGATAGCTCGCGGATGGCAGCGCACCGGCGCGGTTAGCGCAATAGAGAAAGACCTCGTGCTCGAAAAACTGCGTCGTGTGTACGAGGCGGTGATGTTCGCGGATGACGTGGAAATATCAGAGACGGAAGTTCCTGCTCCGCCTATTTTGGTCGCTCCGGTTGCCCCCGTTGTTGAGCCGGCCGCACCCATCGTGTCAGCTCCTGCTCCTGCTACCGAACCTGTTCTCGCGCCCGAACCCGTTTCCGTGCCGCCGACTCCCGCTCCGATTCCCGTCGAACCTGAGCCGCAGGCCGACAAAGCCAAGATTGACATCAAGGCGTTGCGTTCGCTTTATGAGGACGCTGCCGTTGCTCCTCCTTCCGCCAAGCCGGCCGCGCCGTCACCTACGCTCACGCATGAAACCCACCGCACCATTGCCGATGCATACTCGGCGGCAGCGGCACATGATATTGCGTCGGCGATCGGGCATGGACCTCTCGCCTCGTTGCGCAACGGTATAGGCGTGAACGACCGATTTCTGATGATCCGCGATGTATTCGACGGTGACGGTGACCTCTACGAACGCACGATAGACTATTTTGAGAGTTTCACCGACCTCGACGACGCTATGATCTACATTCATGAAAATTTCAGCCGCAACTCGGGCAGCGAGGGCGTGAGAATGCTCGTCGATCTGTTGGAACGCAAGCTAACGTAGCATGTGCGCGGTTTCCATATTTTTTGCGTGAGCAAACCCCTTATTTCACCTCGAAAGCGATCGCCCGCGAGAAGCCGTGCTCGTCGGTGAGGGTCAGGATATATTCGCCGCGATTGGGTGAGCATGAGATGGAGTGTTGGCCATGTGTGCGGCCTATATATTCGCGGTCGATGTACCAGAATATGGTTGCGTCGGGGCGGACGTGCGCCGCACGAAAAACGAACCTCTGTTCGCCGTCGAAGCCGCGCGGGAGAAAAAGAACCGCACCGTGTTCGGGGTAGATAAGTTCGATATGCCGTTGCTCATGCACTTCGCGGCATCCCGCCCTTAGCGGAGGCAGCGGCCGGTATTCTATATTATAATGTCTGTAATAATATTCCTGCGCGGGCGGCAGCACGAACCAGCTACGCGACTGCATTTCCCCCACCGCCGCACATGAACTGTTCACGCGCCACCGTCCGTCGGGCGAGAGATGCACGAGCCTGTGGTACGGGCATATCGGAGTATCGATGCCGCTGCGAAGTATCGCCAGCGTATCGACGTTTATGCAGATGGACGATGCCCTGTGCCCGCTCGCGCGACATACGGCAAGCATCTCCATCTCGCCGTCGGGTCTGCTGAACCACCCCGACGGGGGAAGCAGCGAAAAGAGGTCGAAAAGGACAGGGGCTGCCACGCCTACTCCCGTCAATCCGGGCCGCCCTTCGCCCGACGCGTTGCCCGCCCAAACGCCGACCACATAGCGAGGCGTTACGCCGACAGCCCACGCGTCGCGCCCGCCATAGCTCGTTCCCGTTTTCCACGCTACCTGCTTCATCGAGCCGAACTGCTGCCAGTCGGACTCCTCCTCAGGGCGGTTCAGTCCCGACATTGCCTCAAAGGTGTGCCATATCGACGCGGCCGACAGCAGCGGAGGCTCATCCACGCCGCGACGGTCATTTTTCGCAGCGAGCGACGGGGTCAGCTGACGAATGTCGCGCGGGCCGTACAGCCCGTCCCGCCCGTAATTGACGAGGATGCGCGCCATCGAGGCGTACATCCCGGAAATATCCAAAAGCGTCCCCTCAGCGCCGCCGAGAATGAGCGATGCGCCGTAGTGGTCTTCACAAAATCGTAGAGTAGTCATGCCCATCCGTCGTAGCAGGGTAAGAAGGCGGCCGGTATTGTACATCGAGAGCATCCGCACCAGCGCGACGTTCAGCGAACGCTCTATGGCCGCGCGGGCGGGGACTGCGCCGTAGAATTCGCGGGTGTAGTTCTGCGGCACGAAACCGTTGATATTCAGCGGGGTGTCTGCGATGAGAGTATTCGGAAGTATTTGCCCGTCGTGGAGCATGGCGGCGTAGAGGATCGGTTTGAGCACGCTTCCGGTGCTGCGCGGCGCAGTGATCACATCGACGCTGCCTGCGCGCTGTGTGCCTGCCTCCTGCTCCGAGTTGCCGACGTATGCAAGAATCTCGCCCGTCTCGATGCAGGCTATGATCGCCGCCATATTGTGCACGCGGTTGGCGGCGTGCTGGCGGGAGTAATTGTTCACGATACGGGTGGCGCGGCGCTGCAACCCCGCATCGAGCGACGAGACGTTTACCGCTCCGGGATTCTCCATCGCCAGTCTTTCGAGCAGGTGAGGCGCGTCGTCGGGCAGTGGGACGGGTGCGCCCGGCAGCGATTCCATGCACGCCAGCCCGTATGTCATGTCGTCTATCACACCCCGGTCGCGCAGGCGGGCGAGCAGGGCGTTGCGCTTTTGCAGAAGCTGGTCGCGGTTGCGTCCGGGATGGATAAGGGCGGGGGAATTCGGCAGCACGGCGAGAGTGGCCGCCTCGGCCCATGACAGCGCGTCGGCGCTGCATCCGAAATACCGCCATGCGGCGGTCTCCACTCCTATCACATTGCCCCCGAACGGTGCGTGGGCGGCATAGAGGGCGAGGATCTCCCGTTTGCTGTGTGTGGTTTCGAGAAATAGCGCCCACATCGCTTCGATGCTTTTTTCATAAAAATTCCGCGTGCGGTTTCCGCGCGCGATGCGGGCCAGCTGCATCGTTATGGTGCTGCCGCCCGAGACCCTTTCTCCTGCCGAAAGGTTCTGCCGCACGGCGCGCGCTATCGCCAGCGGGTCGATACCCGGATGATAGAAAAACCGCTTATCCTCGTACGCCGTAAGGCAGGCGACGAACTTCGACGACACCGAATCACTCACCGCAAAACGCCACTGACCGTCGGCGGCTATGCGTGCACCCAAGAGCTGTCCGTCGCGCGAATAAAGCAGCGGCGAATGGGACGCACTAAACAGCGGACGAGGTACGGCAAGCCACATTGCACCCCACCACAGCAGTATCGCCCCCGCTGCGAAGACCGTGTATTTCAACAGTTTGTATCTCATTTTTTGTCCGACCGCATATTTATTTCGATAAAAAGCACTACCTTGTCATTTTATTGCACACGCGTGTGTTTTCCAGCCTGCCGGATGACAGAATTTGCGTAATCAAATGACCGAATATTCTTCAAATGTATGAAAAATATCATTTTGTCGGCGTCAATGGCCGTCGTTTTCGCCTTCGTGTTCTGCGGATGCAAGGCGAAAAAGTCCGCAAGCGAGCAGACCCCTGATTTTAACCCTTTTGTCGAGGCTTTCACCGGCGGCACGATATCGCGCCATGCTCCGGTCTATCTGGTCTTCAACAGGGATATTCCGGCCGACAGGCTCGACGATGCAGCCATAAGAAAGCATATAAAGATACGTCCCGCCGTCGAGGGCGAGTTCTCGACGCTGAACGACCACACCATAGTTTTCAGACCCCGCAACGGCTTTCGGCGCAACACCGCATATGAAGTCACGGCCGATCTCTCGCAGTGGTTCGGCGAGGCACGGGGTGACGAACGGAATTTTCGTTTCGGTTTCACAACGTTGCCTTTCGCGGTGCGGGGTAACCTGAGCTCTCTCGATATTAACAAAGACAACCCCGATACATACGATATCGTAGGCTCGTTCGTTACGGCCGACCGCGAGACCCCCGAAGAGATAACGTCGGCTATAGTTCTGTCAGAACGTGTCGAAGCCGTATGGCAGCATTCGCCCGACGGCCGCCGCCACGAAGTGACATTGCGGGGAGTCATTCCGGTCGCCGAGTCGCGCAGGCTGACTTTTACCGACAAAAACTCAAAAGAGGAAATACTCAGCGTCACCATACCCTCGAACGAAGATTTTTCGGTGAAGAGCGTCGAACTGCGCAACGAACCCGAACGGCGCATAGAAGTGACATTTACCCGATTGCTGGATGCGTCGCAGTCGCTCAGAGGGCTGGCCTCGATCGAAGGCAACCGCTCGGAAGTGGTGGGCGTCGAGGGCAACAAGATATTTCTCTATCCCGATGCCGGCCGCACGGGCGGGATTACGGTTCTGGTCGATGCCGCTATCCGAAGTCACGACGGGCGGACGCTCGGCGAAAACTCTTTTCACAGGGTCGATCTGGGCGAAAATGCGCCGAAGGCCAGTTTCATCGGGCGCGGGACTATCATGCCACTCTCGGACAGGTTGCACGTGCCGTTTCAGGCGATATACCTGCGCGGCGTGGTCGTAAGAGTTCTCAAAATCACAGAGCGTAACATCGGTCAATTCCTGCAAACGAACCGTCTCGACGGCAGTGACGATCTGATGAGAGTGGGGCGGTTAGTGGCGCGTCGGACCGTTTTCCTGGACGACGATCCGAACGTCGATCTCACGCGGCTCAACACCTTCGCCATTGATCTGCGCGAGCTGATGCAGCCCGAACCGGGTGCGATATACCGCGTCGAGCTTTCGATAAATCGTCAGCTGTCGGTCTATCCTTGCGACGACGGGAATTTCCGCCGCCTTTCGCGCGCCGAGATCGAGGCGCAGGACGCAGTGCTGCTGCGCGAGGAGGCCGGGCGCTTCGACGACGGGGGGTATTACTACACGGGATTTTTCGACCATTTCGACTGGTCGAACTACGACTACCGCCAGCGCAACAATCCATGCCACGACACATATTATTACGGCAAGAACGACGCACGCAACGTTATGGCCTCCGACTTGGGGCTGATAGCTATGGCGGGCGACGGGGACGGCTTTACGGTACTGGTGCACAATATAACCACCACGCGGCCGGAGCGGGGTGTCGAAGTGCGGCTGTACAACTTCCAGCATCAACTTCTGGGAGAGGGCCGCACCGACGAGCACGGCTATACTTTCGTGCGCGCCGATGCGGGACGCCCGTTCTACATCGTCGCCGCGCAGGGCGCACAGCGGGGTTATCTGAGGGTCGATAACGGCTCGGCGCTGTCGCTCAGTACGTTCGACGTATCGGGCGAGGTGGTGCAGCGCGGCATCAGAGGGTTCATCTACGGAGAGAGGGGCGTGTGGCGGCCCGGCGATACCATGCACCTCAGTTTTATGCTGAGCGACCAACACGGGACTCTGCCCGCCGATCATCCGGTTGTGATGGAGCTTTATAACCCGCTCGGACAACTTGTCCGCAGTCAGACTCGGACACGTGGCGAGCTGGGGCTTTATACGTTCACGCTGGCCACCGACTCCGAAGCTCCTACGGGTGCATGGCGCGTGGAGGTGAGGGTAGGCGGTGCGACATTCTCGCGGCGCGTGCGCGTGGAGACCATAAAACCCAACCGCCTGAAAATAGATTTCAGACTCGAAGACAAGATGCTCGTGCGGGACGTTGCGTCGCCCGTGAAGCTGCACGCGGAGTGGTTGCAGGGCGCTGTGGCGCATAACCTGCGTTATGAGGTGAGCGGAACTTTCAGCTCCATACCCACGCGCTTCGACCGATTCGCCGACTACGTATTCGACGACCCGACCAAGAGTTTCGAGGCAGAAGAGACCACCATCGTAAGCGGCAGGCTTAACGATACGGGCAATGCGTCGTTTGACCTGCGCCTCAGTTCGAGCGGCCCGTCGCCGGGGATGCTTCAAGCCAATCTCGTGACGCGCGTTTTCGAGGAGTCGGGCGATTTCAGCATCGACGCTTTCACCGTGCCATACTCGCCCTACCGTCGCTATGTGGGCATCAGTTCGCCGCAAACAGACCGCGAGCAACTCAACACCGGCGTGCGGCACGTTTTCCGCACGGTCGCGGTCGATCCCCATGGCAGGCCGCAGGCCGACGTTCTGCTCCGCGTGGAGGTTTTCAGGGTGAATTGGTACTATTGGTGGAGTTCCAACGCGAGCAATCTTGCCAACTTCCGCTCGGACAGCCATAATGCGCCGGTGCGCAACTTAACCGTCCGCAGCGGCGCGACGGGCGCGACGACATTCGACCTTCAATTCCCGAATCAGGAGTGGGGGACATATTTTATCCGCGTCTCTGACGTTACGGGCGGCCATTCGACCGGCTTGCTTGCTTATTTCGACTGGCCCGGAGGCGCGCGCCGGACAGAAGGCGATGCAAGTGCGGCAACGCTCCTTAACTTCAAAACCGACAAAGAGAGCTACCGCCCCGGCGAGAAAGTCACGGTGACCATCCCCTCTACTCTTGGCAGCCGTGCTATCGTTGCCGTGCAGAACGGATCGAGGGTGCTGTCGGTGAAGGCCGTAGAGTGCCACGACCGGCAGACCACCATCACGGTGGATGTAACCCCCGAAATGCAGCCGAACGCCTATCTCTATATCACGCTGTTGCAACCGCATACGCAGACGCTGAACGATATGCCCATACGCCTCTATGGGGTCGTGCCCGTTATTGTCACTTCCGACGAGAGCCGCCTGCATCCCGTAATAGCCGTGCGCGACGAGATCAGGCCCGAAAGCACTTACGAGATAACGGTGAGCGAGCAGTCGGGGCGCGAGATGGCCTATACGCTTGCGGTGGTGGACGAGGGACTGCTCGACCTCACGCGTTTCCGCACTCCCGACCCATGGCGGGCGTTCAACGCCCGTGAGGCGCTGGGTGTAAATACGTGGGATCTGTACAATCACATAGTCGGCGCTTACGGCGGGCGCATAGAGCAGCTGTTCAGCATCGGAGGCGACGATAATCTGGCCGGCGGGGCGCGGGCTGTGGTCAATCGTTTCAGACCCGTAGTGCAGTTCGAAGGGCCGTTCCTTCTCGGCAAGGGCCGTACGATGCGCCACAGGCTCGAAATGCCGAATTACAACGGACGCGTGCGGGTCATGGTCGTGGCGGGCGATGGACGGGCTTACGGCAATGCCGAACGGAGCGTCATGGTGCGACAGCCTGTGATGGTGCTGGGCACACTGCCGCGCGTGATAGGTGTGGGCGAGGAGATGTCCGTGCCGGCTACGGTCTTCGCCACCGAAGACAATATCGGCACTGTGCGGGTGTCGATAAGTTGCTCGGACAACATGGAGATAATCGGCCCCGCCGAGCAGACCCTGAACTTTACGCGCAAGGAAGACAGGCAAGTCCCGTTCCGGATACGCGTCAAAGACCGCGCGGGCGTGGGCAGCGTTACGATAACGGCCACCGCCAAAGGCGAACGGAGCACTTACCAGACCGACATCGAGATACGCTCGGTGCGCCTGCCCCAGACGCGCGTGGTGAACGCTACGGTAAATGCGGGTGAGAACTGGAATCGGAACATATCGATGCCCGGCGCCGACGGCACGAACCGGCTTACGCTCGAAGTGTCGAACGTCGAGCCGCTGAATCTGGCCAAACGTCTCGATTTCCTGCTCGGTTATCCTCACGGATGTATCGAGCAGATAACCTCGCGGGCTTTCCCGCAGGTATTCCTCAGCGGGCTCGCGTCGCTGACCCGCGAGCAATCGCAAATGGCGGAAGAGGCGGTGAAAGAGGTCATCCGCCGTCTGCGGAGCTACCAAACTGTCGATGGCGGTATGAGCTATTGGCCCGGTGGCACGTCGGTCGATGCGTGGTCGAGCGTCTATGCCGCCCATTTCCTCTGCGAAGCCGAAGCGCGCGGATATATGATCCCCGACGCAATGAAGCGCAGCCTTATGGAGCACCTGCGCCGCACGGCACGCGGATGGCGGCCGGTGACCGGCGTTTACGGCCGCAGCGAAGAACTCACGCAGGCCTACCGCCTGTACGTACTTGCGCTCGATTGTTCGTCGGAATTGGGTGCGATGAACCGCATGAAGGAGAGCCGCGAGTTGAGTTTTCAATCACGCTGGATGCTCGCTCTGGCCTACGCCAAAGTGGGACGACGGGATGTGGCGGAGGAACTGACGAGAGTGGTCACCGATGTGACCGGCGGCGGACGGTTCGACGAACATGACCTGACGTTCGGCAGCGAACTTCGCAACCGCGCGGTGATGCTGATGACTCTCTGCGCCCTCGACCGCGCCCCCGAAGCGGCCGAGCAGGCGCGCGTCATTGCGCGCACCCTTTCATCCGACGACTGGCTGAGCACACAAAGCACGGCTTACGGCCTGCTGGCCATGTCGGAGTATATGAAGAAATATCCGCCGTCGGGAAGGCTGGAATTTTCGTACAGCAGCACAGGCAAAAAGGACAATGTGAGTACCGACAAGAGCCTCTGGTCGATGCAGTTGCTTGACAGGCATGGTAACAGCGCGCCCGTCGAAGTGAAGAATAACACCAACGGCGTACTGTTCGTGCGCGTCATAACCGAGGGCATTCCCAATCAGGGCACGGAGGAGGCATATGCCAACGGCATCGCTCTATCGGTAGCTTATCTCGACCAGCGTGGGAATCCGATAGACGTTGCCGCGCTCGGACAGGGAGTGAATTTTTCTGCTGTGGTCACATTGAGGAATCCGTCGGCCGCCGCTTACAGGAATATCGCCCTCACGCAGATATTCCCCGCCGGATGGGAGATACTCAACACCCGCTTCACCAACGAGGATGCGACGGACAGGTATCCCGCCGGGGTCAGTTTTCAGGACATTCGCGATGATCGCGTGCTCTCCTATATCGACCATTTCCCCGCAGGGCGACAAATCACCGTGCGGATCGACCTTTGTACTGTATATCCGGGCATTTTCTACCTGCCGCCAGTAGGCGTAGAGGCGATGTATGACAATACTGTCCGCGCCAACACCGAAGGGAAGAACGTGAGGGTGGAAGGGAAATAGAGAAAAAAAATTGTAGTATCTTTGGGCTTGCGGAAAATGAAAAACCATGCCGAAACTCTATATCGTCCCCACGCCCATAGGTAATCTCGACGACATTACGCTGCGGGCCGTAAAGACGCTCGCGGCGGTGGACGTGGTGCTGGCGGAGGATACGCGCACGACGGGTTTTCTGCTGCGCCATCTGGGGCTGGACAAGCGGCTGTGGGCGCATCATAAGTTCAACGAACACGCCGCAGTGCAGACGATCGCCGCGCGTATCGAAGCGGGCGAGAGCGTCGCTCTGGTCTCCGACGCAGGTACGCCCGGCATCTCCGATCCGGGATTTCTGCTCGTGCGCACATGTATCGAGGCGGGAGTCGAGGTCGAGACGCTGCCCGGTGCAACGGCATTCGTACCGGCTCTTATACAGAGCGGTTTTCCGAGCGACCGGTTCTGTTTCGAGGGTTTTCTGCCGCAGAAAAAGGGACGCTCACGCAGGTTGCAACAGCTTGCCCACGAGGAGCGCACGATGATCTTCTATGAATCGCCCTACCGCGTAGTGAAGCTGTTAGGGCAGCTGGCGGAGGTGATGGGCGGTGAGAGGCCGGTGTCGGTGTCAAGGGAGCTGACCAAAAAATTCGAGGAAACGGTGCGCGGCACTCTCACGTCGGTCACCGAACATTTTACGCAGAAAGAACCCAAAGGCGAGTTTGTGATAGTCGTCGCGGGCACGCGCAGTGTGTAATTGTGATTGAGTTTTGTAATTCGTAATATAACTGTCATGACAAAAAAAGTGATTCTGACCATATTTGCCGCTCTTTCTACTCTCGGCTTATCCGCACAAACGCATATCGACTATGAAGTGCGCTATGCGACCAATCCCGAAGATTTCAGGTCGTATGACACGGAGCGGCTCAGAAAAGATTTTTTGATAGAAACGATTTTCACGGCTGACAAAATAAACATGGTCTATTCCATGTACGACCGTCTTATCATAGGCGGTGCGCTGCCCGTGAACAGCGCCCTGACGCTGGATACGATCGATCCGCTGCGAGCGCCGAATTTCCTGCATCGCCGCGAATTAGGGATCATCAACGTGGGCGGGCCGGGCAGAGTAAAAGTGGGCGATACGGAATATCGTCTCGGATTCAAAGAGGCCTTGTACGTGGGGAGCGGAGACCACGAGGTGACGTTCTATTCCGAAGATGCGTCGAATCCGGCAAAATTTTATTTCAACTCGGCTACCGCACATCGGTCTTATCCGGTGAAACATATTACACTCGCCGATGCAAATATGATTAACGCCGGCTCGCCCGAAGAATCGAACGCGCGTACTATCAACCAACTGATCGTAAGGGAGATAGTCCGGACCTGTCAGCTGCAAATGGGGCTTACCGAACTGAAACCGGGCAGCGTGTGGAACACCATGCCACCCCATGTTCACGACCGTCGCATGGAGGCGTATTTCTATTTTAACATTCCGGCGGGCCAGGTCGTATGCCACTATATGGGAGAGCCGCAGCAGACGCGCCACATCTGGGTTCACAACGAGCAGGCCGTACTCTCGCCCGAATGGTCGATCCATGCCGGAGCGGGGACGAGCAACTATATGTTCATCTGGGGGATGGCCGGCGAGAATCTCGATTACGGCGATATGGAGAGAATAAATCCCACGGACCTGAGATAGTCACGCGCGTGTTTCCCAACACATAAAGTTACCATAATTATGACTGTAAACGAACAAATGGAAAAACAGGGAATATGGCTTTTCCGATTCAGGGGCATTTTGCCGTTAATAGTATTAGGATTCGCGTTTTATCAATATATGCTAACCGAATTGTACCCGGAACGTTATCTGCTCGAAGAAACCCATTATGAGATATATTTTGAGATTTTCTGTTTGGCGGTTTCTATATTTGGCCTTGCTGTCAGGATTTGGACGGTGGGGTATACTCCGGCAAATACTTCGGGAAGAAATGTAAAAGGACAGGTTGCCGACGAGTTGAATACCACCGGTTTATATTCCGTCGTACGTAACCCGTTGTATCTGGGTAATTTCATGATGTGGCTCGGAATCGCCATGCTGACAATGAATGTATGGTTTGTAGTGGCGTTCATTTTATTTTACTGGCTTTATTACGAGCGCATTATTCATGCAGAGGAACAATATCTTATCCGTAAATTCGGAGAAAGATATATCGCATGGGTCAATAAAACACCTTGCTTTATCCCTCGATTCAAAGGGTATGTCAGGCCGACGCTGAAATTCAGTTGGAAAAAAGTCATAAAGAAGGAGAAAAACGGCTTGCTCGCGCTGCTATTGATTTTCAGCATCATGGATATAATCGGCGAACTCGTGGTGAACGAGCCTCCCAAATATATGTCCATAGCCATAATAACCGCCGTTGTCTTGGTTGCCTATTTCATTATCAAATATATAAAACGCAATACCTCATTGCTTGAAGAAAGAGGAAGATGACAGACTGAAAATGCCGAAAGAATCTACAAAAGGCGGTTTGGGGTCGCGGGTCGGCTACGGAATGCTGATTGCGCTGTGCAGGGTGGTGGGAGCATTGCCCGCGTGGTTTCTGTATCGATGTCTTTCGCCCGCGCTCTATTTTCTTTTATATAAAGTCGTAGGATACCGCAAAAAAGTGGTACGCGGCAACCTTGCACTTGTTTTTCCAGACAAAACCGCCGAAGAGCGGCGGCGCATAGAGCGCTCGTTTTACCGTCATCTGAGCGAGGTAATGATAGATATGGTCGATCTGATGAGCATCACGCCGCAACAGGTGCGGCGGCGGCTCGTGATCGAGAACCGTGCGGAGCATGATGCCCGTACTGCCGGACGTGGATGGATCGCCGCGTTGGCGCACTACGGTTCGTGGGAACTTTTTGCCGCCTATCCGCTCTACACCGACGCTCCTACGGCGAGCGCCTACCGTCCGCTGCACAACCGTGCAATGGAGCGGCTGATGCTGCGCTCGCGCAGTCGGTTCGGGATGCGGCTGGTGAGGATGCAAGACCTCGCGCGGTTTCTTGCCTCACACCGCACCGACGGCTATGCGCTGGGGATGATTATTGACCAGTCGCCGCAAGTGCGCTCGTCGAACGTGTGGCTTGAATTTCTCGGCCGGCCTACGCGGTTTTTCACGAGCATGGAGCGGTTCGCCGTGAAATACGGATTGCAGGTATATTTTTTTCATCTGCGCAAGACCGCACGCGGACAATACAGCGGATGGTTCGAGATGATATACGATGGGGTGGAGGAGATTGCGGAGGGTGAGGTCACGCTGCGCTATGCCCGACGGTTGGAACAGCAAATCCGTGAACGGCCACAACTCTGGATGTGGTCGCACAGGCGGTGGAAACACGCCGTGCCCGATGAGGTACGCGAAAGGCTGGCAAACGGAGAGCAGACGGTTATGCCGATGTAAAATGATCGAATAATGGCGAGAGTTAAAGTCGTTATACTCAACTGGAACGGGCGGCGGCATTTGGAGCGATTCCTGCCGTCGGTGGTTGCGACTACGCCTGCCGGTGTGGGCATCGTGGTTGCTGACAATGGGTCCGACGACGATTCGTTAAAGTTGCTTGCCGACGATTACCCGTCCGTCGAACGCATCGCTCTCGACCGCAATTACGGCTTTGCGGAAGGGTACAACCGCGCATTGGCGGGCCTTTCGGCCGACTATTTCGTGCTGCTCAACTCCGATGTCGAAACCGCGCCCGGATGGTGCGAACCGTTGATACAGCTGCTTGACAACAATCCCCGGGTAGCCGCCGCGCAGCCTAAAATACTCTCCCTGCTCGACCGTTCGCGGTTCGACTATGCCGGCGCGGCAGGCGGGTTCATAGACCGGTTCGGTTATCCGTTCTGTCGCGGGCGTATCCTTTCGACCATCGAAACCGATCACGGACAGTACGACGACGTGCGCGACGTTTTTTGGGCGTCGGGGGCATGCATGATCGTACGCGCGGATGTTTTTCACGCTCTCGGCGGATTCGACGGGCGATTCTTCGCCCACATGGAGGAAATCGATCTCTGCTGGCGTGCACAACTCGCAGGGTGGCGTATCGCCGTGCAGCCGGCGAGCGTAGTTTACCATCTTGGCGGCGGCACACTTTCCGCGACGAGCGAGAGAAAACTCTACCTCAATTTCCGCAACTCGCTCGCGATGCTTTACAAGAATTTACCGCCGCGCCGCGCGCGAATCGTGTTGAAGGTCAGAATGTTGCTGGATGGTCTTTCAGCATTGGTCTATCTCATGCAAGGCAGGAGACACTTTTACAAGGCGGTGCTGCAAGCCCGTCGTGACTTCCGCGCATGGCGGCCACAACTGCGTTCACAGCGTTCCGAGCGTGTGGATTTCATTCCCCCGACTGTTTACAGAGGCTCTATCCTGCTGCGATACCTCTTCGGCAAACGCACGTTCGGGAAAATGAAGGTGGGGGAGTAATTTCAGCAATTATTTATATCTTTGCTCGTAAACCAAAAAACCATATACGACACAGGCATATTACAATACCGCACATACAGAAACTAAGCATTAGCTTTCTTTCTTGCTGTTGAAATCTCCAAATTTTAATTGCGAACAAGAAGAGGCGAGTGCTCACGTGTACCAAAGCGTGAGCCTTTTCTTATTTGTTCGCAAGGGTTTTGGAGAACCTCAACAGCAGATACAGATTTGGGTTCACGCCTTTTTTATGCCAATTTACGAACGCAAACAACCAAAAACAAATAAAGCTATGGATTTCAAAGACGCGATGAAGCAACTGTCCGAAAGGATAGATCGAATTAAAGAGAATTTGCAAACGGAAGAAGCTACCAAAACGGCCTTCGTCATGCCATTCCTGCAAATATTGGGATATGACGTATTTAACCCAATGGAGGTTATGCCGGAGTTCACATGTGACATTGGAACTAAGAAGGGTGAAAAAGTAGATTACGCAATCCTCAAAGACGGCAAGCCCGTAATACTGATAGAAGCCAAACATTGGGCGGAAGACCTGAACCGGCACGACGATCAGCTGATTCGCTATTTCCACGCATCGAATGCAAAATTCGGGATTCTCACCAACGGGATATTATACCGATTTTACACCGATCTGGATAACCCGAATAAAATGGACGAAAAGCCGTTTCTCGAAATGAACTTGTCCGACCTGAGGAATCACCAGATAGAAGAACTCAAAAAATTCCATAAGACCTATTTTGACTTAGACAATATTCTCAGCTCTGCCAGCGAACTTAAATACACAGGAGAGCTTAAAGGTATTATTTCCAGAGAATTTGCCGGCCCCTCTTCCGATTTCGTGAGGTTGTTTGCGCGGCAGGTGTATGGAGGATCGGTAACAGCCAAAGTGCTTGATCAATTTACCGAACTTGTACGAAAGTCTATTTCGAGTCACATAAGCGACATTATTTCCGAAAGACTTAAAACGGCGCTTAAAACTGAAGCCGCTCAACAGCCGGTCGCCGCACAAAAAGAGAACGAGCAGGAAACGGCATCTAACGATAGCGTAGTGACCACAGTGGAGGAACTCGAAGCGTTCTATATTGTGAAATCAATCCTGCGCTACGTTATCTCGGCAGAACGGATAGGCTATCGTGACGCTCAAACATATTTCACCATCCTTATTGATGACAACAATCGTAAACGTGTCTGCCGACTATATTTAAGTTCGACGAACAAATACATAGGTCTTGACGGCGAAAGCAAGCCTGATAGCAAAGGACGAATGAGGGTTGAGGAAATCAAACATAAAATTGAAGCTATCGACGAGATCTATTCGTTTTCGGAACAACTTTTAGCCGCCGTGAAAGATTATGTATAAAATGCCATTCCTCCGTGCGCGAAACGCACGGAGGAATGGTATTTTATATGTCATTGCACAGATCCGGCAGGCTGGAAACCACGCGCGTGTTACTCGATTTCTGCGGTTATGTAGAAAACATATGGTCGTGCGGCGAGCGATGTCTGCATGATCGCGGTTTTGAAGATCCATCCTCCGAGACCCCGCGTGTCGAGCGACACCTGCATTTTTCCCTCTTCGTCCGGCCGC
>Ga0123353_10000018_pt1 | contig 185150 bp, 190 predicted proteins | sample TergutLab28metaG_3_FD_92763 | JGI IMG/M metagenome (GOLD analysis project Ga0123353, IMG submission 92763) | Labiotermes labralis P3 segment gut microbial communities from Petit-Saut dam, French Guiana - Lab288 P3 | ecosystem: Host-associated > Arthropoda: Insects > Digestive system > Gut ... | reverse complement strand
CGTTGGAAATCAAGGTGCAACCGGCGCCCAGGGTGCGGTCGGTAATCAGGGGCCGGTGGGTAACCAAGGTCCGGTCGGAAATCAAGGCGCACAAGGTGCTGTCGGAGCACAGGGTTCAGTCGGCGCACAAGGCGCGACAGGTAATCAAGGTGCCCAGGGTGCGGTTGGTAATCAGGGACCGGTTGGTAGCCAAGGTGCGACCGGCGCCCAAGGCGCAGTCGGTGCCCAAGGTTCAATCGGAGACCAAGGCCCGATAGGCAATCAAGGGCCCGTTGGAAACCAAGGTGTGGTTGGCGATAAAGGTCCGATTGGTGACCAGGGACCAATTGGCCCAGCCGGAATTCTGGATAATCAAGGCGCGAACATAGTTTATGCCGGCCCGGCATCAGGCGGTAATGCAGCGCCGACGTTCCGTGCGCTGACCGCAACAGATATACCAAACGCCATGCCGATTGCAAAAATCGACCCAGCATCCATTGTTACGCAGACCCAGGTTAATTCTGCGGCGCCCGATGCAGCATTGGTGTCTGGCGCAATTATGCATTCAAATGTTAATTCCGTGCCCACAGCACAACCGAGCGGTTCGTTGCCAGCTGGTCGTGCATGGATTTGGGTACAATAAAGTCCATAGATTATAGTATTAAAAAAATATGTCCATTATATGGACATTATTTTTTCTTGAAATGTTTTTCGAGTGTTTTATATGCAGCATTTAATGCGGTAAATTTTTCAGCTGCGACAGATTTGGATAATTTTTTTGCTGTATCCGGGTGATATTGTTTGGCCAGGCGGCGATATGTGCTTTGCACTTCGCGCCAAGATGCGGTCGCTGGCAATCCAAAAACGGCCAAGGCCGCAGAAATTACAGATAACACGGCCGGTCGTGCAGATTTGGTTGCACGGTCGAAATCGTCCCGTCCGGATAGAAAATTATTCAAAAAATCCAAATATTCTGCGGTTTCAATGGCGGCTTTGTCTTTATCTTTGGATGCGCTGCCAAATGTATCGCGTTCCCATTCTGCTTCGATTTCATCGGCCGACAGGCCGGCATAATAATTCCAGTTTTTATTATATTCTGCGGCATGTTCGCGGCAAAAATGATAATACGATTTCAAATCGCGGTCCCGCGGTGCGCGGCAAATTCCGGCCTTGTCACATCCTTTGAAATCGCATTTTTTTATCATTTTAATTACTTTTTTGCCAACGGATGATGTTCATATACCGCGTCGATTAATTTATCTTGCATTACATGTGTATAAATTTGTGTCGTTGCGATGTCTTCATGGCCCAGCATGGTTTGTATCGCGCGTAAATTCGCACCGCCGGCCAGCAAGTGCGACGCAAATGAATGGCGCAAGACGTGCGGTGATACCCGGTTCGGCGATATTCCGGCCAGCGTGGCGCATTTTTTCAATATCTTGAAAAATCCGTCGCGTGTTATATGACCGGCCGCGCTGCGTGATGGAAATACATATTCATTTTTGGTATCCGTTGTCCATTCGCCCCGCATTTCCAAATGTTTTTCCAATGCGTCGCGCGCGCCATCATGCATCGGAACCATGCGTTCTTTGGCGCCTTTGCCGCGTATCAATAATTTATCGCGCAGAACTTGATTCATTTTTAATTCGCATAATTCAGATACGCGCAGTCCGGATGCATACAGCAATTCCAACATCGCGCGCAATCGTACGGATGTCTTGATATCGCCCGCGCTGGATATTAATAATTCAACTTCGTCCGGCGTCAGATACTTTGGGATTTTCTTTGTAACTTTTGGCAATTCCAATGCGGCCGCCGGATTATTCGACATGATTTTTTCAAGATTCAGAAATTTATAAAATTGCCGCAGTACGCTGGTTTTGCGTGCTATACCGGATGCAGCAGCGCCAGATGCGGACAATCCGGCCAAATATTTTTGCAAATTATCCGCGGTTGCATGTGTCAAATCGCCCAGTATATTTTCAGCGGCGCGCAGGTCCGAACCGTACGATGCAATAGTGTGTTTTGCGCGGCCGCGTTCGGCAGAGATTGCTTCCAAGAATACATCTGTATAATTCATTTTGGATATAATAAAATTTCAGTTACATGTACCGTCGGTGCAAAGTACAAAAACGTCAATGTCAATAAAATCCCGCAGCACAGCGCGATAATAATTATTTTTGTCGATAATTTATTTTTTTGTTTTTTCATCTTTATTCCATTATATCGTATCAAATGATACGATGAAAAATGCCGCCGCAGATAATATTATCATCGGTGGAACCAGCACGGCGATAACGGTGGGAAGCGACCCGGATACGCCCAGCGCCGCAAACACATTCGTGATAAAATACAATATAAAACACGTTAATATTCCAATCGAAAACTTTATGCCGAATGAAAAATTTCGGCGCTCGTTCGTTTGGGAAAATGCAAAGCCCAGCACCACCATTGCAATCAGCACCAGCGGCAAAAACAGCAATTTCCAAAACTGAATCAAATGTCCCCGCGTGTTCAATCCCATTTGCGATAATGATTTTATAAAATTGGGCAATTTCCAAAAAGAAACTTGTTCTGGTTTCAAATGTCGTTCCAGAACATTATCCGGTGACATTAATGTATCAATTTCCCATGTTCGCCGCGTAATTGGTGCGCCGTTTGGACCAAATACTGTAACATTTGTTGCTTTGAATTGGCCGTCCTGGGTGAGCGTTATTTCGCGTGATTCGATGCGTTCCTTGAATTTCGATTCAGCCGATTGCACAAATGCGGCGGCATTTGTAAATATCATTTTATTTGCGTCGGTCATGCGGATTCCGGTTGCGCGCATTGTGAAAATTTGGCCGTCATTCGATTCGCGCAGCCATACGGCATTATCAACCAAGTCAATGCTGCCCGCGTTCAGGTTATTCTGATTCATGCGTATTGCCATCGGATTTACAACCAGTGTGGCAATGATTCCGATAATCGTGATAATAATCAAAAACGGGCGCATGGTTTTGTATGGCGACAGACCGGCGCCGGATATAATGACGCCTTCGCTGGAACGGGTCAGATTATACATGGCCAGCAATGTGCCCATAAAAGCAACAAGCGGCAGCATCAGTGGCACATATTCCAAAATCAGTGCGAACGATATTCGTGCCGCATCAACGGCGGACGGAAAACTGGGCAATTTTTCAACAAATGTTATCGTAAATATTATGCCGGCAACCACGGCCAGAACAATCAGAAAAGCCGACAGGAATCGCCGCATCAGAAACCGGGTTAAAATTTTTGGCTTTATTTGCATGATTTCTTTATTATAATGGGAAAAAAGGTAAAAATCAAATGAGTTTGAAATGACAAAGAAACCCATGTCCAAGGCGGGATACGACAAAAGCATGGCCGAATATACCCAATTGAAAACCGTTGACCATCCGGCAATTTTGGTGGCGGTCAAGGCTGCGCGTGATTTGGGCGATTTATCCGAAAATGCGGAATATTCATCGGCCAAAGAAACCGAAAGAAATATAAATAAACGCATGCGATATCTGGAAGAAATCATCGAAAATGCGGAAATTATTGATGTTGCATCATTATCCGGTGACCGGGTTACATTCGGCGCACATGTTGTGGTGGAAGACGAAGATGGTCGGCAGATGCAGTGTCAATTATTGTCGGATATAGAAGCCGATGGACGTAGTATTGTTGCATGTACTTCGCCATTTGGTCGTGCAATGATTGGAAAATGTGTTGGTGATACTTGCGTTGTTAAAACGCCATCCGGCGACCGAGAATACGAAATTTTGGAAATTTCGTTTAAAAAATAAAATGACCATAAAAATTCTATCAGATTCATTAATAAACCAAATTGCGGCGGGCGAAGTTGTCGAACGCCCGGCATCGGTGGTCAAAGAATTGGTTGAAAATGCGCTGGACGCCGGCGCAGACCAGATTGTTGTTGATGTGGTCGATGGCGGCCGAACACTGATAAGCGTAATTGATAACGGCGGCGGAATGGGACATGAAGATTTGGCGAAATGCATTATGCGTCATGCGACCAGTAAATTGGCCGATGGTGATTTATTAAATATAAACTTTATGGGATTTCGCGGCGAAGCACTGCCCAGTATTGCATCTGTATCGGATATGACAATTGATACAAATCGTGGTGGAAATGGCTTGCAATTAAATTGTTCAACCGGGGAAATTCGCCCCAGCGCATGGGAATCAGGTACGCGTGTTCGCGCAGAAAACCTGTTCGGTAAAACACCTGCGCGATTGAAATTTTTGCGCAGTGACCGCGCGGAAATGATGTCAATTGTCGAAGTTGTAAAGCGCCTGGCATTGGCCCGGCCAGATGTAGGATTCATATTAAATAATAAGTGGCGGTATCTGGGCGGACAATCAATTTACGACCGCACAGTTTCAATTATCGGCGATGATGCGGATGGACGAATGATTGAAATATTGAATACATCTGGCGAATTAAAATTATCCGGATTTGTATCGGAACCGACATTCCGGCGCGCTTCATCCATCGACCAATATCTGTTTGTAAATGGTCGGCCGGTCAAAGACAAAGTATTGGTTGGGGCATTGCGCGCCGCATACATGGACGTAATGTCTGCGCGCGAATTTCCGGCTGTGGCGCTGTATTTGGAATTACCATCCGGTGAAGTTGATGTGAATGTATCGCCGGCCAAGACCGAAGTTCATTTCTTGGAACCATCGCGAATTCGTGCATTTATTATAAAGACAATAAGGGATTCGTTGGCTGTGCCGCTGTGTGCCGCAGGGAAGTTTGAGACAGAAAGTTTGAAGGTTGACCAAGCAGTGATACGTGATGACAATTTATTTTGTGTACCAAATGTGGGGCATGATTTACTTTTCATCAACGAGCCTGGCAAATATCATAACTATGTTCAAAATGTTGCGGCGCGGTATGTTGCGGAAAATTCTGCACCGGCCGCTGATTACCCGCTGGGCCGTGCAATTGGTCAAATTGGGAACAAATATATATTATCGCGAAATGTTGGCGGTTTGGTTATTGTTGACCAGCATGCTGCGCACGAACGCATTGTTTACGAAAAACTGCGCGCGCGTCAGATTAATCGCCAGCCGTTGCTGACACCAATAGTTATAAAATTAAAATCCGAAGAAGTTGCGGCAGTCATGGAAATCGCAGATGAATTGGTGGCATGTGGATTGAAAATCGATGAATTCGGCGACGATGCAATTGCGATTTATGAAAAACCGGCCGATTGGGATTTGGATTGGACAAAGGTTCTGCGCGATGTGGCAAGTGAAGTCCGGTCGTCCGGGCATTCGTCAAAATTGTCCGAAAAATTACATCTGAAATTGGCCAACCATGCATGTCATCATTCGGTGCGGGCGGGGCAAACGCTGGATTTGAACCAGATGAACGCGCTGCTTCGTGATATTGAAAATACAGAAAGGGCGGGGCAGTGCAACCACGGCCGACCGGTTTATAAAATGATTACAATCGCCGAAATTGATAAATGGTTTGAAAGGTTATAAATCTATTGACCCGATGGGGTATTTTTTCTATGATTTCGCATAGAACTGGGGGCGCATACTTGCGCCCAGGGCGCGAATACGCGCCCCTACGATAAACAAAGGAAGAAAAAATGGAAAATGTTGTTGTTAATGTAATAGAACCGGTATCTGATGCGATGCCAAAGTCTGATTTCTGGGGAATGATGCTGTACGTTGTTGTTATATTCGCAGTGCTTTATTTCTTTATGATTCTGCCGAACAAGCGCCGCATGAAAGAATATAAAAATATGCTCAGCAAATTGGCCGTTGGCAATAAAATATTGTGTGCGGGCGGAATTTATGGCGTTATCAAAAAAATCGATGGCGAAAAAATCCAAGTCGAAATTGCCAAAGGCGTCGTGATTGATATCCCGAAAAGCGCAGTTGCAAATATTGAGTAATTTATGATTTAGGATTTCTGATTTCTGATTTAACAGATTTCATAAATCATAAATCATAAATCATAAATAAGGTTTACTTATGTTTAAGAAGTTTATAATTATCACTATCGCAATCATCGGCTGTTTGCTTGCTGTGCCGACGATTTATTCGCCGGCGGCAAAATTTCTGCCAAGCTTTATCCAGCCGATATCTTTGGGTCTTGATTTACGTGGCGGCGCGCAATTGTTGCTGGAAGTTGATACCGAAGTCATGTTTGCGGAAAAAATGAACCAGCTTTACGATGGTGCGCGTACCGCATTGCTGCGCCGCGACAAGGGTGTTATTCGGTTTTCAGACCTGCGCAATATCGGTGGCAAGGTATCCGTTGTAATTCGTGATTCGTCTGACGTGTCGGCTGCACGCGGACGGTTGCGCTCTGAACTGGGTGACAGTGTCGATATCACCGCATCCGGAAATACAATTACTTTGTCTTATTCGGACAAAGAACGTATGCGTATGACCGAAGATGCGTTGAACCGTTCGATTGAAATTGTACGTCGTCGTATTGATGCGCTGGGCACCAAAGAGCCCAGCATTCAAACCCAAGGCGGCCGTTATATAATGGTGCAATTGCCGGGCGTCGATAATCCAGAACGCATCAAAGAACTTATCGGCCAGACCGCAAAGATGACATTCCATCTGGTGAATGAAAATATATCACGCGAACAGATGGCGTCCGGCCGTCCGCCGGCCGGGACAGAATTTTTACCATTAATGGATGACCCGACCCAGATGATTCCGGTGTTTTCGCGCGTCGAAGTATCGGGCGAATCATTGACCGATGCCCAGGCAAGTTTTGACCAAAACAATATGCCGGTTGTAACCCAGGTATTTGATTCCGCCGGCGCGCGTCGGTTTGCGCGATTGACCACCGAACATGTGAATGAAAGATTTGCAATTGTCTTGGACGGCAAAGTGTTATCTGCGCCGGTAATTCGCGAACCGATTCCGGGTGGCCGCGGCCAGATTTCCGGAAACTTTACAGTGCAATCTGCAAAAGATTTGGCTGTGCTGTTGCGCAGTGGTGCATTGCCGGCGCCATTGACCGTTATCGAAGAACGTACCGTTGGTGCGGGCCTGGGTGCGGATACAATCGAGGCTGGTCGCATGGGAACAATCATTGGTGTGTTATTGGTTATACTTTCGATGTTGCTTGTTTATGGATTGTTTGGTGTGTTTGCCAATATTGCACTGGTCGTAAATATGATGATGATAATCGGTGTTGCGGCGCTGATGGGTGCGACGCTGACATTGCCCGGTATTGCTGGTATCGCGCTGACCCTTGCCATGGCGGTTGATGCGAATGTGTTACAGTTTGAACGAATACGCGATGAATTGCGCAGCGGGGCCAGTCCATTGCACGCGGTTGATGCTGGGTTTAATCGCGCGCTGAAAACCGTTCTGGATGCGAATTTAACTACGCTGATTGCTGCGCTGGTCTTGTTCCAATTTGGCGCGGGTCCGATACGCGGATTTGCCGTAACATTGTCTATTGGTATTTTGACCACTCTGTTCACTTGCGTATTATTATCGCGCGTTATGGTGGATATATATATGGGCGGAAAGAATAAGAAGATTGGTTTTGTTAAAAATAAGAAGTAAAAAGGTTAAAAAAATGCAATTAAAATTTATGAAGTATCGCAAATTGTCGTACGCCATATTGGTCGGACTGATGACGTTGTCCATATTATCATTGGTGTTTCGCGGATTGAATTATGGCATTGATTTTTCCGGCGGTATATCTATGGAAGTAAAATCGACAAATCCGGAATACACAATTGACCGTATGCGCAGCGATTTGGCCGAATTGTCCCCGGAATTACAAGAATTCCAGGATACTGGAACAATACTCATCCGTATTGGTATGACCAAAGATTCGACCGAAGAAAAACAAAACCTGATTGTCAGCGAAATCAAAACAGTCCTGGGCGACCATGTGACGTATGAACAAGTTCAAATCGTCGGTCCGAAAATCGGTGGCGAATTGATACGCGGCGGAATATTGGCCGTATTGTTCGCGTTTATCTTGATGGCGGTATATATCTGGATTCGGTATCGGGGCGGATACGCGGTCAGTTCGCTGATTTCATTGGTATCAGACTTTGTTATTATGTTTGGGTTCTTCTCGCTTGTCGGATTGGAATTTAATCAGACATCGATTGCGGTTATACTTATGGGCCTTGGCTATTCCACAAATGACAAAGTTGTGAATTTCGACCGTATCGAAGAAAACGTAAAAAAATATCATAAAATGCCGACGGCTAATTTAATCGATTTGTCCATCAATGAAATGATGCGACGCACTATCATAACAAATATGACGACGATGCTGTGTATGCTGGGGCTGTATTTGTTTGCTGGGTCCGTGCTGCGCGATTTTTCATTGGCGATGATGTTTGCGATTATCCTGGGCACATTGACGTCGATATTTGTTTCGAATTCGCTGTTGTTGAATTTCAATATTCGCGGGGAAAATAGTAAACAGTAGACAGCAGTCAGTAGACCGTAGGAGATGGGCATGAAGAAATTAAAACTTTTCACTATATTAATGTCTACTGTCTACTGTTTACTGACTACTTCTGGCAACGCCAGTCTTTTCGACCCAGATAAACCAATAGTGGATGGCATAAATGTTATCCAGATGTCGGATGTGTTTGCCGATATTTATGAAAAATTGGATGGTGTAAAATGGGGTGGTCGCGGGATAAATATCGCGATTGAATCATTAGAAAATCTGGACAAAGACGCGCATATTGCGGCGACGGATAATCGTGTTGTCTTGGTATGGCGCGATACGATTGTCGGTAATTGGCCGCGTCCGATAAAAAATAACTGGACCGAATTTGGCCAGGTTACGACTGCGCTGGTGCTGCGTCTGCGTGAACATATTCCAGCGTTTCGCGCGCTGCCTGAATCTGGCGTGTATGAAGTTGCGGTTGGCGCATTGATAAACGGCCTGGACGAAAATGGCCGATATATTTATTCAAAAAAAGAACAAGTTGTTCAAGACGGACGTCTGATTACATCGGCGGGAATCGAAGGCACGACGGACAACCGTGGTAATTTCCGGGTCAGCGGCGTGTTCAAAGGCGGACTGGCCGATGAAGCCGGCATACGCGACGGCGACCTGATTACTGAAATTAACGGCGCATCCGTATCCGGTATGAATCCGGGTGCAGTTACGGCCGCATTTGCCGGGTTTAATTCTGGAACTTTGCGCCTGAACGTTTTATCGCCATCGGGTGCGCGAAATGTAACGCTTCGCCGTGCGACCATTGTGATGGCGGACAGCGATATAATTTGGCGCGATGGAATACTTGAAATCGTTGTACATCGCATTTCGGATAATTCAGCAAATATTATTCGCGAAGCATTATTGCGACACACAAATGCATCCGGAATAATAATTGACTTGCGTGCGGCGGCGGGTGATGATGAACGTGCGGCGGCAAAGCTGGCCGGACTGTTTATGGGGCGCGTGCCAGTACTCCGTTCATCGGAATCGGCAAAGGAAGAAATTGAAATCACGCCCGGCGGCGATGCAATCATATCCGAACAAATTCCAATTATTGTATTGGTATCTGGCGGTACACGCGGCACGGGGGAAGCATTGGCGGCCGCATTCTATGAAAATCACAGGGGACTTTTGGTCGGCACGCCAACTGCGGGTCGTGCGCGTTTGGCAACGCGGATTGATTTGCGTCACGGCGGCCAATTGGAAGTATTAAATCGCAGTATAAAAACTGGGTCCGGTCGCGTGATTGAAGAACGCGGAATATTTCCGATTGTATGCCTTTCCACCATACGCAGCACTGAACAACAAAATGCATTTTTCGTAAATGTTGTGAACGGGCAATTCGGCGCGCGCGACTTTAATGCAGAGTCGGATATTGACGGCGATGCCGTTCGCCGCGGATGTCCAGGCATAATTTCCGGCGCGGACGAAGATGCGGTATCCGCTGCCGTTGCGATAAAAATATTAACCGACCGGTCGGCTTATAACGGATTGATGCGGTAAGTTGTGATTGGTGGTTCGTGATGGTGACTCGTATAAACTGTCCCATATATTGGACATAGGATTAGAATGTTTTTAACCAACGACAATAAAATCAAATGGAAATTATTAAGCATTACATCGGCTGTGCTGGGTGTATTTATTGGGGTTGGGGTTTTATGGCTGGATATTCCGGTTTATAATTTTATGCGGAATTTCGATTTCTCGATTTGGAAAATTTTCGATGGTTTGTTCAGTTTCAAAATTTGGATTGCGGTGTCGGGGTTGGTTTTAATCGTTGCGAAATTGTGTATGTATATGGTCCAACGCGACAAGGCCCCGCACAAATTCTGTACTCGCAGAATTTTGTGGGATGACACTGATGGTGCGCCACCACAAAACATTATACGCACCGCGCGGTTGGTATTTTTATCTGTTTTGGCGGCGGGTGCGGTTACAGGCGCGCTGAAAATAATCATTGGACGTATGCGGCCAATATTTTTCGAAGCATTGGGGCAGACTGGTTTTTACCCAATGACGCGTGAATGGGCGTTTAATTCAATGCCATCGGGACATACGGCCGCATCATTTGCCGGATTGGTTATGATTGGATTATTGTTTCCGAAATACAAATGGGCGATATGGACATTGGCCATTGTTATTGCATTGTCACGCGTTGCATCCGGCGTTCATTGGCCGACAGACGTGTTGTTCGGCGCGTTTATTGGCATGGTTGTTGCTGATTTTGTAAAGTCATATTTTGCGCGCAAATAGCTATTTTTTTCAGTTCATTTTTGTGATATAATGCCTTTACAAGTAAAGGGATTTTTATGCAAAAACAATTATCTTTATTCACATGGGCGGCGGCTGTATTTGGAATGGCGGCTGTGGTGACATCAACGGATTCTATGGCGTCCGTTGTTATAAATAATAATATCGGTTCGACTGGGACCGGTTTTCATGGTGCGAATACTGTTGATTTGACATCGCCACCGGCGCGTCCGGAACCGGTTGTTGCACAGCCAGCAGCACCAGTTAATGTAGTTATGCATAAATATGACACCCGGTCATCTGGATTCCGCGTTAATGATTGCAAGAATATGTATTATTCTGCCAAGTATGATGAATTCTGTGGATGTGACGCTGGATGTGGCAAACCCGTTGCTGCGCCTGTGCCAATAATGGCACCGCCACCGCAACGCGTTGTTGCACAACCCGCACCGCCGCCAGCTGCAAAGCCAGCACCTGCACCAAAGCGCACGGAAACCGTACGCAAAGAAGCTGCGCGCAAATATCACCTGGCGCATCCGTTCTTCCAACCGGCCCAGGGTCGTATTGGTGGCCTGACCGATATTGGATGGCATCGGAATACTTATGATTTCAAGCTGGTCGATGTACACCCCAGTATTATTCAAAGCGCAGACGGATTTTACGAAGGCCTGGGTGGCGATTGGAAGGCAACGCAATTATTCATAAAACAAGACTTGTCGTTCGGTATCACTGATGATATTGCGATTATCGGCAGTGTGAAATACGGATGGAACAATTATGAAATGAATTGGTCTTCGCCGTTGATACCAAATGATAAAAATAAAAAGAATGGATTTGACCAGTATGGCATTGGCGCACAATGGAAATTTTATGAAGATTCTGACTGGATTTCATATATCGCCGGATATTATCAATGGAACGATATTGCAAGCACATTGCTGGCCGATTATAAGTTGGGATACAAAATTTCCGATACGACCATCTATGGTATCGCGCGCCTGTGGTACGTTATGTGGGATGATAATTCATACGGAAATGGAATAACAGACGATGCGGGTAATACAACATACTTTGCGTTCAAACGCAATGTCGATAATTCGGTCTATGCCGAAGGTGGCTTGGGTGTATTTTCGGCACTGGACCGCGATTGGTCGGTCAGTGCAGAGCTTGTATTTGGAAATTACGATTGGCATTCACAGCTGAGCATTTCTGCCGGAATAAATTGGCAACCGGGCGACCATTTTGCAATCGGACTGTACGGTCGCGCATCAGTTTGGGACAGTGCTAATGGCAGCGAAAAAGCCGAAGTATGGGCATGGACACCGTCTATTCCGCCAACATACGTCAGCCAGTTGCACATGTCATCGTATCAAGACCTGACGCTGGGTGCGAAAGTATATTTCTATTTCTAAGGAATAAATAAATGCGTAAAATAATCACATCGGTTATCGTGTTCAGTGCATTGGCGTCGCCTGTGTTCGCGAATATTGGCGATGAAAGCTTGGGCAGCGGCGGATTCACGCCGGTCACGGCGTTTATCCTTGATACCGAAGACCCGATGTTTTTCGAAGCAGCGCGCGATTTTGTATCACGTTCCGCAATATATGTCGGAAATGAAAGATTCCAGGCCCAACAAAGATTTTCATACGGCATTAACGGTAATATGGCTATTTCCGCGGATGTGAATTACCAGGCCAGCTATCACACTGATAATACCGGATTTTCGGGTATTGGCTTGACCGGCTGGTATCGTGCGCAAGATACTGCGACCAAAATCGATATATTTGCAGGGCTTAATTTCACTGGTGCGGCGTCTGTGCCGAACTATTCAGATACAGTATATGCAGCCGGCGTACGGGTCGGTCGGCAATGGAATTGGGTAACATTGGCCACTGTGGCGCAGACATCATGGATATTCGATGAAGTCAACGGTATGGCATTTATTGATATTATTCCCGAAGCATATTTCAGAATAGGGTGGGACTGGTCACTGGGCGCGAATGCAATATTGCGTAAATCCACAAATCCGAATTTTGACCAACAATGGCTGGGTGCCAAGGTCGCAAAAAGATACGGCCGGACGATGTACGTTGGTTCGTTTGATTATGAATTTGAAACCGAAGAATGGCGTATCGGCGCACGGTTAAATCTTTTATTCTAATCGAACACAAAAACAACAATTTATTTTAATTTATTGAACTGCTTTATCTAAAATAAATTATTTAATGTGTGATGTTTAAATTTGTTTTTAATAAATTTATCTAATGTTTATGAACTTTTTCCTTGTGCTTGTATTGTGTTTTTTCATATCATCAATGCGGAGTGAACAAAAAAACTGTATTTTTGTTGTCGGTGTTTGTATTCGCGATTGCGGCTGCATCATTGCGCGCAGATTCTGTTACACCGGGACTTATCGCGTCCAAAGAATATGTTGATCAATTTGCCACCAAGATTGCAAATACCTTGGAAAACAACGCTGCAAATATTTATACCAAGGGCGAAGTCGATGCGCTGTTGGCACAGAAAATAAATCTGTTGCCGCCTGGTTCTACATTTGGCGGTAATTTGGCCATATTGGATTGGTACGGACAATATTATGATTCTGGGATGAATGTTGATGAACTGAAAGCACTTGTGGCCAGCGTCGATGATAAAATAAAAAACAAAGCGGATAAACCGGCAGATGCCGTTGGCGGTCAATTAGCCATGTTGGATTGGGGCGGCGATTACATTGATTCTGGTATTGCACGCAGTGATTTGTTGGCAACTTTGGCAACAATTGCACCAAAAGCAGATAAATCCCGCCCGAACCAGGAAATGGGCGGCACCGCCGGGAATTTTGCCGCAATCGATTGGTACGGCCAATATTATGATTCATTAAAAGGGCCGGGCGATTTTGCAACGGCGGCCCAAGGCGCACGTGCGGATACTGCGGTTCAACCCGAACAATTGGCGACCGTTGCGACAACGGGCAGTTGGAACGATTTGATGGATAAGCCGAATACTTCATTGGCCGCGCTGTATGAAATTCGTTCAAATTCGGTTTTGAATGCGATTACCGGTAATGAATTTTATATTGATATGGATGATTTAAGATTTCGTGCGTTCAAGGCATCCACAGCGAATTACTGGGGTGCGCGCATAGACAATAACAGCGATACGCCGATAAGTTACGCATCCCGGGGAATACACTATTATTCTGGCCAGCAAACAAATAACAAGCAAGGGACGTTGGCTGTTGGTGCGGAATTAAACCCAGATAACGAAGCAAGCGACATCGGATACAGCCAAGGCGACGCATTTATTACACATTTCTTTGATAATACCAACATGCGCCTTTACAGATGGACGGTCCAAGTTAATATAAGAAATGCAGTTATGGTCGTGGAAAGATTGCATTAAGACTTTTTACGCAATCCATTCCAATAATCCAGTCTCTTTTTAATCTCGCGCTCGAACCCTATTTCTTTGGGACGATAGAATGTCTGGCGGGGCATTGATTCCGGGAAGCAATTTTGGCCGCTGAAACCGTCCGCCGTATCCGGTTCGTAAATATAATCTTTGCCATATCCCATATTCTTCATCATTTTGGTCGGCGCGTTCAGGATATTTTTCGGCGGCATTAATGAACCGAATTCTTGCGCTGCGCGATATGCTTGGCCTTGGGCGCGATAGTTCGCGATTGATTTCGGTGCGGTTGCTAAATAAATAACCAGCTCGGTCAGTGCCAGGTCGCCTTCGGGACTGCCCATCCGTTCATAAACCTGCCACGCAGCCAATGCCAATTGCATTGCATTCGGGTCGGCCAGACCGATATCTTCCATTGCAAAACGGGTCAATCGGCGGAACAAATACATCGGGTCTTGGCCGGATGTCATCATGCGCGCGGTCCAGTAGAGTGCGGCATCGGTATCAGATGCGCGTAATGATTTATGTACAGCCGAAATTAAATTATAATGTTCATCGCCGGATTTATCGGACAGTGGCGCACGCTTTTGGATTGCCGCATCCAGTTCTTCGGGTGTCAGTGGCGCGGCAAATTTCGTGCGTGCCAAATATTCTGCTGTATTCAACAAAAACCGTGCATCGCCATCGGCCATCTGTGCCAAATGAATTCGGGCATCTGCCGCCAATGGCATTTTCACATCCAAAAACTTTTCTGCGCGTTCCAATAATTCCAACAGGTCTTCGGATGATAATGGCGTCAGAACGCCAATATGACACCGCGACAGCAACGCGTTATTCAATTCAAACGATGGATTTTCGGTGGTTGCGCCGACAAAAACAACTGTTCCGTTTTCCAGATATGGTAACAAGGTATCTTGTTGCGTTTTATTAAACCGGTGGATTTCATCGATAAACAACAAGGTTCCGCGGCCAATTTCGCGATTCATCTTTGCGGCTTCCATAATCTTTTTTATATCGGCGGTGCCCGAAAAAACCGCAGACATCGCGACAAATTCCATATCGGTTGTACCGGCCAACGCGCGTGCAATTGTGGTCTTGCCGCATCCGGGCGGCCCCCAAAGCAATAAATTCGAAAGATGTCCGGAATCAACCATCTGGCGCACCAAGCCGTTCGGCCCCAGCAGCGATTTTTGACCAATAATATCATCAATTGTTTTTGGGCGCATACGGTCGGCCAGCGGCGCGACGGGCAGGGCGGATTTCAAAACAGATTTATTGGTCGGTTTTGGCATTTGATTTATATTTTACTTGCTCTTTATTTATGTTATGGTAATTATAATACAAATATAAAGGATTGCAAGACATGCCAAAAAAACATACAGCTTCGAATTCAAAGCCGCAAACTTCGGTTGATGCGATTGCCGCATTGGCGGCGGCGGCGGTGACAGTGAATCCGAAATTAACCATTGATGAAGCTGTACGCCAAGCGACAGAATCGCTGCGTCGTGCGGCCGCCGTACAATTAACGGCAAAGCAAATCACGGACAGCATTCGTCCGGATTCCATAATGTGTTTTGAAGACGGTACTTGGCACACCATGATGCGTCGGTATATCAAGCGAAAATGGAACATGACGCCGGAATCATATCGTGCGAAATGGAACCTGAGCGATACTTATCCAATGACCGCGCCGAATTATGCAAAAACCCGCGCGAAAATTGCAAAAAAGACGGGCTTGGGAAAGAAGAAGTAATTCAGGTAAATATTAGCATATTCCCAAAACCAAATATTGCGCGTGATTCGCGCCAAACATATCTTTGGCTTTATATCGCGTATCCAGTCCGGATTCCGGCGGTATTGTGAAATCCGAATTTTTTATTTTTAAATTTGTTTTTGCAATCTGTTCAATCGTCCATTTAAATAAATCCACATGGTCCGTACCAAAGATTATTTCACCGTCGGGCGCAAGATGTGTGGTCAATTCGGTTAAAAATTCCGCGGACAGCAGACGACGTTTTTCATGGCGTGCTTTGGGCCACGGGTCCGGATGCAGGATATAAATTTTATCAAAGGGGCGAACATTTGCGCCCAGTAATTTCCGAACATCATCCGGCCAGATTCTGATATTTTGATATTCTGGTTTAACTTGGTTTTGGTCATCGGTCATGTGTGATAACAATGATGCGATGCCGTTTATAAAAGGTTCTGCGCCGATGACTGTTGCATCTGGATTTGTTTGTGTCAAATGCATCAGATGTTCGCCTGCACCAAATCCGATTTCGAGAATCATGGGTTGTAGGGGAATATCGCATACGCCCCTTGCGGGCGACAGCGTCGGCAACAAATTATCCACCAGCCATTGTTGTCGCGGGGACAATTTTTTGCCATGTATCCGGCCGAAAGTCCTGATAATGAAAGATTTTTCTGTATTTTCCATATTTTTAAGTATAAAATGCCAGAATTGAAAAGGCAAATGAAATGAGAGCAGGTTTATCACCAGATTTAATTGCGCGGGTGCTGGGCGGGGTGCCGAAATACACCATTGCGGAACTGGAAGAAAAATTTCCATTGCGCACGTTGCCGGATGGGGCAATGGTTACGCGTTTTGCGCCGTCGCCGACCGGATATATGCATCTGGGCGGATTGTACCAGGTCTTGATTGATAAAAAATTGGCGCAACAATCCGGCGGTGTTTTTTACCTGCGTATCGAAGATACGGACACAAAACGCGAAGTTGATGGCGCAACACATATTATATTGGAATCGTTAAGGTCATTTGGTTTGGAATCTGACGAAGGTCCGATTGCGAACAACAAGTATTCGCGCGGCTATTATGGTCCTTATTTTCAATCGGAACGCAAAGATATTTACGCGTCCGTTGCGGCGGAATTGCTTACGCGCGGCGCGGCATATCCGTGTTTTTTGACATCGGCTGAAATGGATGAAATTCGCGAGAAACAAAAAGCAGCGGGATTACCAACTGGAATTTACGGCGAATGGGCGATATGGCGCGATGCGTCTGCGGCCGATGTAATTGCGCGGTTGGACGCTGGCGAAATTCCAGTGATTCGTTTGTATTCAACCGGCAATCCGGAACAAAAAATATACTGTAAAGATGCGGTTCGCGGGTCGATTGCATTCCCAGAAAATAATGAGGACGCAGTTTTGATTAAATCAGACAACGGTCTGCCGACGTATCATTTCGCGCACTTGGTCGATGACCATTTTATGCGTACCACGCATGTTGTGCGCGGCGAAGAATGGCTGTCTTCGTTCCCACTGCATATCCAGATGTTTAATATGATGGGCTGGATTCCGCCAGTGTATATTCACACATCGACATTGGATACCATTGATGATGAAACAGGGAAACAGCGTAAATTATCCAAACGCAAAGACCCGATGGCAAATGCGGCGAATTTTATTTCAGACGGTTGGCCAGTGGAAGCAGTCTTGGAATATCTGTTTAACATTGTCGCGTCCGGATACGAAGAAGCAAAGGCAAAAGGCCAGGTTAAAAACATTTGGGAATATGATTTGAAAATTAAAAAGATTCCGATGTCTGGTGCGCTGTTCGATATGAAAAAATTGGAATGGTGGGCAAGGGAGTTTATTGCAGGCATGCCAGTTGATGAATTGGTCGACAGAATTTATGCATGGTCGGAATATTATGATGAATTCTGGGGTACAATTTCCGGTCAAAAAGATTACTTGCGTGCGATTTTATCCATTGAACGCGATAATCCAAAACGTATCCGAAAAGATTTTGTTACATGGAAACAGACGCTGGAAGAAGTTGCATATTTTTGGGATGATTTATTTGTAGGAACGCATACTTGCGCCCAAGGGCGCGAATACGCGCCCCTACAAGAATTCCTGGCCACCTTTAATGTCAACGACGACAAAGATACGTGGTGGAAAAAGATTACGGATATTGCGGCACGGCTTGGCATATCGAATGGTGATGCGGCGATGGCTTTGCGTGTCGTAATAACCGGTCGCACAAACACACCGGATTTATATTCAATAATGCAGGTTATGGGTGACGCACGGGTACGCGAACGGATTGGGAAAGTAACGAATGGGTAAAAATAAAAAGGAAGAAAAATGGTAACAAAAAAACAAAATAAAAAACCAGCACGGATTGCGCGCGGTCAGGCGCGTGCGATTAAATCCGAACCACGCGCGAATGCTCTGCTGCGCGCGCTGCGTGCTGCTGGGCTGTTTCGCTGGGAACGATTGCCGTCAAAATCCGAAAATGTTTTGGATATTTTAACGCATGGTATCGGCATCGGTTTGGCGATTGCAGGATTGGCCGTGCTGTGCGCATTTGCAGCGGTTTATCAGAATTGGTGGGCATTGGTGTCTTGCGCGATATTCGGCGCAACTATGTTTACTTTGTATTTCGGCTCGACCATGTGTCATGCGATGGTGGGCCAGAAATCGGAATGCTTTTTCGAAGTATGGGATTCCGTTGCGATTTATGCACTTATCGCCGGAACATACACGCCGTTCTTGCTGGTCAATATGCGCGGATGGGTTGGGTGGACAGTATTTGGAATCTTATGGGCGGTCACAATATTCGGCGCAGTGATGAAAATCCGTCGGCCGAAACAACAGCCGAAATGGATTGTATTGCTGTATCTGATTATGGGTTGGACCGTTTTATTTATATTGCCAAAAATGATTGCCACGGTGTCACCGCGTGCGCTGGTGTTCGCGTTGGCGGGTGGTTTGTCATATTCCATCGGCGTTTTGTTCTATTTGTGGCGTCGTCTGAAATATTCACACATGATATGGCATCTGCTGGTCATCGCCGGGTCGGTCTGTTTCTTCTTTGCAGTGTTGTTTGGAACGATTATAGATTTTGTTGGATAAAGAAAAACGGCCGCAAGGCCGTTAAATTTTGGTAGCGGGAGAGGGACTTGAACCCCCGACCCCATGATTATGATTCACGTGCTCTAACCAGCTGAGCTATCCCGCCATAGGGCCGCATTATAACTAATTGAATACTGAAATCAAGCAAAAATGTTGACTTCTGCGTATGGAAGCTTTACCATTGCAAACCAGAAATAAACAAAGGTTTTGTTATGTCTTATGATATGGATATTATTCGTCATTCGCTGGCACACGTATTGGCGGCGGCGGTGAAAAAATTATGGCCGGATGTGAAATTTGGTGGTGGGCCGGCGATTGAAAATGGGTTTTATTATGACTTTGATTTGGAACATCGTATTACCGAAGAAGATTTTCCAAAGATTGAAAAAGAAATGCGTGAATTGATAAAGGGCGCTGGTCGGTTCGAACACCGCGAAGTGTCGGCGGTTGAAGCACGCGAAATTTTCAAAAATGAACCGTATAAATTGGAATGGATTAACGACTTGGACAAAGATAATTCGGCAATTTCCATTTATCAATTCCGCGACTTTGTTGATATGTGTCGCGGACCGCATGTGGAAAATTCCAAAGAATTACCGCGTGACGCATTTAAAATTCGCAGTGTGGCGGGCGCTTATTGGAAGGGAGATTCCAAAAACAAAATGCTGCAACGCGTTTATGTTGATGCTTTTGCGACGGTCGAAGAACTGGCCGCACATTTAAAAATGATGGAAGAGGCGGCAAAGCGCGATAATCGGAAACTGGGTCGTGAAATGGATTTGTTTCATTTCGAACCGGAATACGCGCCCGGTGCGGTTTTCTGGCATGACAAGGGTTGGCGCATTTATCGTCGCTTGATTGAATTCGTGCGCGCCGCCCAGGAACGCGCCGGGTATTTGGAAATTTCTACGCCGGGTATTATGGACCGTTCGTTGTGGGAAACATCGGGTCACTGGGCAAAATATGGTGAACATAATTATTCCGGCAAAACACAAGACGACCGTCAATTTTGCGTAAAACCGATGAATTGTCCGGGCGGAATGCTGGTCTATGCGCAAGGTATCAAGTCTTATAAAGATTTGCCGCTGTATATCGGTGAATTTGGCAAGGTGCATCGGTTCGAAGCATCGGGCGGCCTTTCCGGTCTGATGCGCGTGCGCGAATTTACCCAAGATGATGCGCATATATTCTGTACCGAAGACCAGCTGGAAGAAGAGTTTGTAAAAGTATTGCGCTTTATCAAGGGCATTTATTCCAAATTCGGGTTTGATGATATCAGTATGAAATTGGCCACGCGTAAGGAATCCGAATTCCGCATTGGCGATGATGCCGTGTGGGATAAATCGGAATCTGCGCTGCAAAATGCGCTGGAAAAAAATAATATTCCGTTTGAAATCGCCGCGGGTGACGCCGCATTTTACGGACCGAAAGTTGATTGCTATCTGAAAGATTCAATCGGTCGGACTTGGCAATGTGGTACGGTTCAGCTGGACATGAATCTGCCGGAACGTTTTGATTTGTCTTATGTTGGTGAAGATGGACAAAAACATCGTCCGATTATGATTCATCGCGCGCTGTTGGGTTCTGTTGAACGATTCATGGGCATATTGCTGGAATCTACGGGTGGGAATTTGCCATTATGGCTGTCGCCGGAACCAGTTGTGGTTGCACCGATTTCGGAAAAGTCGGACGATTATGCGCGCACGGTCGTTGCGGAACTGCGCGCCGTCGGTGTTAATGCGCGTGCGGATTTGCGCAGCGAAAAAGTGAACTATAAAATCCGCGAATTGTCATTGGCCAAAACGCCGATTATCGCAGTTGTGGGCGAGGCGGAAGCCGCCGATAATACCATGAATCTGCGTCGATTGGGCGTGGAATCGCAGGAAACCGTGCCGTTGCTGCAATTTGTGCGCGATATGGCAGAAGCGATTAAATTGCCGGTATAGTTTTACAAATTTTACGAAGTAAAATTTGTCATTGCGGCGCAGGCCGCAATAGGGGCTTGAAAAATGAAAGAATATAATTTCTGGGTTTATATTTTATTCGACGAACGCGCAAAAGCAACATATATAGGAATGACAAACAATTTAAGACGCAGGATGCTGCAGCATAAAAATGGGACGGTTCGCGGATTTACAGAGGACAAAAATATTCACAAGCTGGGCTATTTCGAATATTATAAATATGTTGATAAAGTATTGTGGCGTGAGAAAAATTTAAAGGATTGGAAACGCGCATGGAAGTATAGATTGATAGAAACCATGAATTCAGAATGGAAAGACTTGGCGGAATATTTGGATGAAGTTGATATTTATAGAATGCCTACGGAGTCCGACCTGGTAGACCCAAGGACGGGCGAAAAGGTTTAATAGACCCTATTGCGGCCTGTGCCGCAATGACAAAATCACTTTGTGATTTTGTAAAAAATAAAAAGAAAGGAATAGAGATGAAAAAGATAATCTTATGTTTAACACTCGGTTTGGTTTGTTTCTCACTTGGTGCTTGTTGCCGGTGTGAAAAAGAGCCAATCGTTGAACAGAATCATAAATTAATTGTACCGCCGAATTTCGGACAAAAGCCAGCGGCATAAAAATATTTTTATTTCCCCGGATTTGTGATATAATGATTAGCATAATACACAGGAAAAGGAGACAGTTATGTCACTGAAAAATATATTTAAAAAAATTGCATTTGCGGGAATTGGTCTTGTCGTCGGTATTGGTGCCGCGCATGCAGCCCAGCCAATTGTTACGGCAGATATATGTTTGCTGATTGGCCAATTGCAAGAAGTATTCAAACTGCTGCGCACATTGGCGTTTATCGGTGCGGCGTTTATGATTTTAGGCTGGGCATGGGGAATCATCACAGGCAAGGGCGAAGGCTTGATGGACGATTTGAAGAAGAAGGGCTTGGCGCTGTTGGTTGGGTTCACTTTGCTATTCTCGGTCGGTTTGATTATTCAATTCGTCGTATTGAATCAAAGCGTTACCGGATGCGTGACCCAAGGATGGTAATGTGCATTAACTTGATTTAAATTACGGGGGCGTATGATTACGCCCCTTTTATATTATTGGAACTTGAATGACATACTTACTTATTGGTTTGCTTGTTTTATGGCTGTTGTTTGCAGTCTTTATGATTTTGCTGTGTTTAGAAGTTGGTGCAACATTTATTATTCGCAGCGCGCCCGAAGTGCCCAGTTCACGTCGTTTGCGTGACGCAGTCGCGGCTGAAATCCGAAAGAATTATCCGGACGCGAAAACAGCGATAGATGTTGGCAGCGGGTGGGGCGGCATGGCACGCCGCGTTGCACGTGAATTTCCAAAAATGAAAGTCACAGGAGCAGAATTAATGCCATTGGCATTTATTTGTTCTTGGATTGCGCGCGCGGTATTCGGGCCGCGTAATTGCCGGTTTGTACTGGGTGATGCAGTGAAATTTATTAAAAAATCAAAAGGATTTGATATTGGAATTTGTTATTCCGGAACTGGATTAATGCGTGCGGTCGCACCGGTGAAAAATAAATTCAAAATAATAATTGCATTGGATTTTCCGTTGCCAGACGCAAAGCCGACCCGAACCATTCAATTACATAAAGATACCTTGGGCCAACATGTATTATATGTGTATGAAAAATAAAAAAATGCGGCGATGCCGCATTTTTTATTCTCTTTTTTCAATTTCTTCTTGTTCTTCCAGTGTCATGGTGGCAAGCGGACGGGCCATCATACGTTTGATACCGATTTCGTCACCGGAAATCACGCTGAACCCGAAATTACCGTTTTCCAACTGTGCCAAAGCATGGTCAATTTTACGCAGTAAATTTGCATCGCGTTCATGCATGCGCAGCTGGCGGTCGGCTTCTTGTTGGAAATTGCTGGTGTCGGCTTCATCCATTGCACCCGCAGAATTTAATTTTTGGCCAACATTTATAACATTTGCGACGTCTTCCATTGCGGCGACCAATTCGGCGCGTTGAATCATCAACATATTATAGAAATATGCTTTCTGTTCTGGGCACATATATTCTTCCGATTTTTTCGGAATATATTTCGCATCTAGTTGAATGGTTTTGTAATCTTTTTTTGGCATGACAAAAACCCTTTATTTTACGCCGATTTCGGCAATCCATTGTTCCATGTCGGCCGGCTGCATAAGTCCCGTTTTCGCCGAAATCAATTCACCGTCGCGAAATGCCAGAACAGACGGTATTGAACGGATTCCATATTTGGCGGGGATTTCTTTGTTTGCCGGTCCGACTTCGAATTTGGCAAACTTTATATTGGTATGAATCAGTGCCGCTGCTTCGAATACAGGGCCAAACATACGGCACGGGCCACACCAATCAGCCCAAAAATCGACCAAGGTTACGCCGGATTTGACGGCATCTGCAAAATCAGTATCGTTCAAGTGCAATATAGACATATTTTCTCCTTTTCCTTTCCTTTACTTTGCGTGGGCTTGCAGTATAGTGTTGTAAAACCGGAAAGCAATAGGAAAATATCGATTCGGATGCCATACAACATGTTGCGACGAATCACCCGAAAAAGGCACTAAATATGGAAAAAAAGACCATTTATGTTGACGCCGCGGCAAGCGCATTAAAGCCCGAATCGGTTATTGCGGTCGAAATGGATTTTCTGCGAAATAATTATGCGAATGCCGGCCGCGGAATCTGTGCCCGTGCAGGTGCGGTTGATGCAATGGTTGCGGATGCGCGCAGTACGGTCGCACGGTTTATTGGTGCAGCAAATTCCAATCAAATAGTATTCACATCCGGCGCGACAGATGGATTGAACCGTATTACCAATATGTTGAAAAATGATTCTGTGGTTGCGATATCTGATTTGGACCATCATTCCGCACGTTTGCCATTTGAAGCAAAACATAAAACCATAATCGCGCCATTGGATACAGATTTTAATTATGATGCAGCTGCAATCCCGCAATGCGACGCGTTTGTAATAACCGCAATGTCCAATGTACTGGGCGCACCGCAAGATATTAAAAGGATTATCACGGCGGCACGCACGATAAATCCAGATGTGATAACAATCGTTGATGCCGCGCAATATGCCGCACATTTGCCGATTGATGTTGTTGATTGGGATTGCGATTTCCTGTGCTTTTCCGGACATAAAATCGGCGCGGATACCGGTGTTGGTGTGATGTATGTAAAGGAACCACAGCGTTGGTCCGCAGATAAATTTGGTGGCGGGATGGTGGTGACGGTTACTGGTGAACAGTGGACATTAGCCACGCCACCGGCAAAATTTGAAGCGGGTACATTGCCATTAACACAGATTATTGGTTTGGGCGAAGCAGTAAAAAATCATAAATCAGAAATCATAAATCATAAATTTTTGGATTTCTTGCGCGATGAATTTTCAAAAATACCACGGATAAAGTTTGTGTCCCAGCCGGGCGCATACGTTTTGACATTCACAATAGACGATATGCATGCGCTGGATTTTGGGGCCTTGATGGGCGCGAAAAATATTTGTTTGCGTGTTGGAAATATGTGTGCATCATGGATGCACGCGCGTCTTGGCATTCCGGGTACAATTCGGATTTCAGTCGGACCATGGAATACGATGGATGAAATGGAACAAATTGTAAAAGCCGTGCGGGAAATTATAAAATGAGTTTTACAAAGGATGATATCTTTGCTGCGCTGAAAACTGTATTCGACCCGGAAATTCCGGTGAATGTCGTGGACTTGGGGTTGATATATGATGTTGAAATTAGTGATTCGGTTATTGTAAAAATGACCCTGACATCACCGACGTGTCCGATGGCCGAAGAAATTGTACAAATGGTGAAAATGGCGGCGGAATCTGTGGCAGGCGCGGGCAATGTGAATGTCGAACTGGTCTGGGACCCGCCATGGTCGCTGGATAAAATGTCCACAACTGCGCGACTGGAATTGGATTTAACGGAAGAGGGTTGGTGATGAATTACAATGAAATCAAAACAATTTTGTTGCAAATCCATGACCCGGCAGAACGCCTGGAATTCGTGATGGATTTGGGACGGCAATTGGTCCCAATCCCAGAAAACGTCCGCAGCACAGAAATTAAAGGTTGTGCATCGCATGTTGCAATTTATCGTGATGAAAATAATAATTATTATGGTGAATCTGATTCAGTATTGGTGCGCGGGATTGTTGTATTATTATTATCGATGGCGGCGGGAAAATCGCCCGCGCAATTACGTGATGAAAATTTGGCCGATGAATTTGAATCATTGCATCTGCACCTGGGCACGGGTCGTATGAATGGTGTGAACGGCGTGATTGAGTTTTTAACGAAAGAATGATAGGATATAGTGCATGAGAGATGACGAGGTTATGTTTAACTGGGGCGTGCGGCTGTTTGTGGCGGCATGGGTTTTGGTCGCCGCATTGCAAGTTTCAAACCGTGTCCAAGACCGCGCGCGCGCGCGGACCAAAGCAGAAATTGTCAGAGCCCAGCAAGATTATGCGGATTCCGCGGCACGATTTTCATCGTTGATGCGGCCGGAAACTTTGCGTGGTGTTGTTATGACAATGTATCCGAATTTCCAACCAATTGGATTCAGAAAAACTGTATTAATTGAAGAAATACCACTGAATAACTGATGCTTGAAGTTGGCAAAGATATTATGCGGAATAATGCACCCGGCGCCGGGATGTCGGTCGGTCGGCTGCGAATTGTGCATACTGTATTTATATTATTATTTGCCGCATTCATCGGTCGGACTTTGGTGCTGGGCATAAATGGCACAGATGCGTCGCGTCGTGGTACGGGCGCCGGGACATGGGTATCATCGCGCGCGGATATCGTTGACCGCAATGGCGACATTTTGGCAAAAAATACTGTATCAGGACATATCGTCTTGCGCCCGCACCAAGTCAAAGATGCGGATGCCACAGCCGTATTTATCAACAGTGTTATGCCAGAAAAAACAATTTCATCCGCACTGGCTGATATTAATTCTGGCCGGCGATTTATATATATCAAAAAATTGGCCACCGATGACCAGCGCCGATTTGTAAAAAGTGCAAAAATGCCTGGCATTTCCGTTGAAGAAACTGAACGGCGTTCTTATCCAAAGGGTCGGCTATTCGCGCACGTCGTTGGATTTGTGGAACGGTCCGATGATATGAGGGGGTTAGAGGGCGCAGAAAAACTGAACGATAAATATTTGCGCGAAAATACTCATCCGCTTGTTTTGTCTGTTGATTCGCGGATTCAGGCGGTGTTTTATCATGAATTGGCTGTTGCAAAGCAAAAATATAATGCGATTGGTGCGATGGGAATGCTGATGAATTCGCGCACCGGGGAAATGTTGGCGATGGTTGCATTGCCCGACTTTGACCCGGAAAATGTTGAAAATGACCCGATGCAAAATCGTATGTTTAATCCAACGCGCGGTGTTTTTGAACTGGGCTCTGTCTTTAAAATATTTAATACCGCAATGGCGATGGAATATGGCATTGGACTTTCCCGCGAATATCCAGTTACAAAACCATATAATGTATTAAATCGTCATGGGCGTGTGTCTGCGACAATACGCGATGTTGCGTCGTTCAAGCCGCCGCGTCCGAACTTGAACGTCGGCGAAATATTATTACATTCCAGCAACGTGGGCAGTGTTCAAATTGCACTGGATTTACCGGGCAGTGCGCAATCAGATTTCTTGCAGCGCATTCATATGGACAAAGCGCTAGATTTGGAATTCGGCCGTACGGAACGCCCATTATGGCCGCGTCAATGGGGTCCGGTTGAACGCGCGACAGTGTCGTTTGGTCACGGAATTTCAGTCACGCCGATGCATTTGTTGCTGGGCGTGAATGCAATGGTTAATGGCGGTATTTATGTATGGCCGACGATATATCGTCGCAATGTCGGTGAAATTCGTGGTACCCGCGTTATATCTGCCGACATGTCTGCGGAATTGCGCAATGTTATGTTCCGTATTGCCGAAGAAACAACCGCAAAACGCGCACGCGTTGCGGGCATTAATATCGGCGGGAAAACCGGCACGGCGGAAAAGCGTATTAACGGTGTTATAGACCGTCGCCGTAATATCACCGTATTTGCCGGTGCATTTCCAATCGAAGCACCACAATATACAATCCTGATTGTTTTGGACGAACCCAAAGGCACAACAGAATCATTCGGTCTGCGCACTGCGGCTTGGAATGCGGTGCCGACGGCGGGCGCTATACTTGATACCATCATGCCAATGTTATTCTGATTTTCTATTTGCCCCCTTGCTTTTTATATTGTAAGATTCCATTGATAAGAAAAAAAAAGAGATAGCGTTGAGAAAGATAGTTGATAAGAGTATGCTGGGCAAAGCGTGGATAGAACATGCGAGAGAGGGCGATAATATAGTCCAAAGTATTCTTGGCGCGCGCGGCGTTTCTGGCAACGATGGTATTCAAAAATTCCTGAACCCCCAAATCAAAGATTCTATGCCCGACCCATCGGTATTGGCCGATATGGATGTGGCGGCGCGTATCGCTGCGGATGCGCTGAAAAATGGCACGCGTATTGCTGTATTCGGTGATTATGATGTTGATGGAATCACCAGTACGGCGATTGTTATAAAATATTTGCGCGCGCTGGGCGCTGACCCATTATGGCATCTGCCAACACGTGAAGGCGAAGGATATGGCCTGAACATCCCGGCAATCGAAGAATTAGCGGCGTCTGGTGCCGGTTTATTAATTTCCGTTGATTGCGGTGTCAGCGGTGTGGCGGAAGTTGCGCGCGCCAAAGAAATGGGATTATCCGTTATTATTACCGACCACCACAGTCCGGACAATGAATTGCCCAAGGCCGACGCAATTGTTAATCCAAAGCGTGCCGATGACACGTCCGACCTTTCATACTTGGCGGGTGTTGGGGTTGCGTTTATGTTCTTGGTTGCTTTGAATCGTGAACTGAAAAATCGTGGCGTGCTTAACACACCAAATTTAATGGATTATATGGATTTGGTGGCGCTGGGTACAATATGCGATATGATGCCTTTGAAGGGATTAAACCGTGCATTTGCTGCGACCGGCCTGCGCGTTATGGATGCGCGGAAAAATCTGGGACTGGATACTTTGATGCGCGTGTCTGGTGCAAAGAAAGCAAATACTTATACAGCCAGTTTTGTTTTGGGTCCGCGTATTAATGCCGCCGGACGCATTGGTGATGCGAATCCAGGTCTTGAATTATTATTGACCGATAATGCCGGTACGGCCGGGTTCTTGGCATCACAGCTGAATGATATGAACCGCGAACGTATGGATATCCAAAATGACATCATGTTGCGCGCGACCGAAATGGCCACAGTCGCGCGCGATGCCGGCAAACGGTGCTTGTTTCTGGTTGGTGACAATTGGCACAAGGGCGTTATGGGTATAATCGCTGGCCGCCTGAAAGATAAATTTTCCATGCCAGTATGCGTTGCGACAAAATCAGATGGCACAATAGATGGCAGCGGGCGCAGTATTCCCGGTGTCGATTTGGGCCGTATAATTTTGGATGCGTTGGCACTTGGGATTTTAACCGACGGTGGCGGACATATGGCTGCTGCTGGATTTGGACTGGATGCAGCGCGCGAAAATGAATTTGCCGAATTTTTTGAAAATGCAGTGTGTGAACAATTGGGTAATTGCACCGCGGCGTCTGAAATCATGATTGATGCTGAAATAGATGCGGGTGGTGCAAATATGAAACTGGTGGATGAATTGTCTGCATTAGCCCCATTCGGCCAAGATAATCCAGAGCCTATGTTGGTATTATCCGGCGGTGAATTGGCGTATGCCACGACGATGGGCGGCGGTGACCATTTGCGCGGAAATTTACGTACGTCGGCTGGGACCAATTTATCATTTGTTGGATTTAATATGGCGCGTTCGCCAGTTGGACAATTTTTACTGGACGACGCCAATAATGGTCGTAAAATAAAGGTATGCGGTCGGCTGCAAGGAAATGAATATCAGGGTAGGGTATCCGCGCAATTCGTAATCGAAGATATAGCTATTTAAAAAGGAAGGACAGATGAAAAAAATTATTTTAATTTTAAGTTTTTTGTTTTTTGGATTTTCAGCAAATGCCGCGGTGGATAAAGCATTGGTGGAACGTGCGGAAAAGTATTTAAATTCGCTGACCGGTATTACCGGCGATTTTACGCAAATCGCGAACGGAAAATCATCGACTGGGGTGTTTTCCATGTTGCGTCCTGGGCGTGTTCGATTGGATTATAATAAATCGCCGATACAATTAATTGCAGATGGTAAAGATTTGTACTTTATCGATAAATCGCTGGACCAGATTACGACCGTGCCGCTGACAAGTACGCCTGCTGGAATATTGGTTCGTAAAAATATAAATCTGCGCACAGCGGATATTAATGTTACAGAAACCACATCGGACGATAAAACTTTTTCGCTGAAAATGCATATCAAGGATTCAGCTGGTCTGGGCAATATGGTTGTCGTATTCGATAATTCGCCGGTGAAACTGCGTGCATGGACCGTGACAGATGCAACGGGCGCAAAGACCGAGGTATCGTTTTCGGGGCTAAAAACCAAGACAGATTTCGGACGGAATTTTTTCCAGGTTCAACAGCGCAGAACTGCATCAACATCCGGCGGCGACAGTTATTTTGAATAAAAAAATATTTGCATTTTTTATTTTGATTTTTGGTGCATGCAATACATCACTGTATGCATCCGTGCGCGGCGTTGAACCGGATGCTCCGGTGCTGTCTGGTGCGGCGCGCCAGGGCGGAATGCTGCACGGTCAAACCGGACAATATCGATATGTTTATAAAATTGGTGATGAAAAAATTCGTGTTTCACATGACAAAATATTTGTCGTTGGGCTGGGGCGTGATGAACCAGCGGAATTAAAATTGCTGTTCTGTAAATTCGGGCTGCCGGGGCGATGTGATACATTTACATACGCGATTGAACAGCGCACATATCCGACCCAAAATCTGACCGTGGCGGATGCAATGGTTCGCTATGCGCCAGAAATTCAAAAACGAGTGGATAGCGATGCAGCGGCTGTTTCCGCCGCGCGCAGAAAAGCCGCCGATGATAATGCCACGCACTTTATGGATTTATCGCTGTCGGATATTTTGGCGCGACACCGTATATCAACTGTATTTGGCGCGGCGCGCAATTATAATAATGGTGCGCGGTTTTCGTCTCATAACGGAATTGATATTGCGGCACCGACGGGTACGCAAGTACACTCAATTGGTCGTGGTACAGTGATATATGCAGATGATAATTATTTATCCGGTAACATGGTAATCGTATCGCATGGTCGCGGCGTGACAAGTGTCTATGCACACATGGATAAAATTATGGTTGCGGTTGGTGATACAGTTGATAATAAAACTGTGGTCGGTATGGTGGGCAATACTGGACGTTCAACCGGTCCGCACTTGCATTTGGGCGCATCGATAATGCATGGCGGCCGCGTGATACAATTGGACCCGTTGTTGTTAATGAATTAAGGAATAGGCGAACATGTTTGGCATATCAATGGCTGAATTTTTAATAATACTGGTTGTTGCCATCGCGGTAATACCGGCCAAAGATTGGCCGGCGGTTGCACGGTTCTTGGCGCGCAGTGTTAAATTCATCCGCGATTTAATTTGGAAAATTTCAGATAGCGCGGACAAAATCCGCGAACAAATCGATTTGGAAAAACCAATTGATGAATTATCAAAGCAAACGATGAACGATGTAATGGACGCATTTCGTGTGCCGATGAAAAAAACAAAATCCAAAAAAGCAAAAAAATAATGCAGAAAAATATGACTCTTTTGCAACATTTCGTGGAACTGCGCCGGCGGGTGATGTGGTCTTTGGTTTGGTTTGCCGCGGCATTTGGTATCGGTTGGTTTGTTGCCCCAGCATTACAAGAATTTTTAACCCGGCCACTTTTGTCCGCATGGGGCGATGGGATAATGCTTTATACCGCCGTGACCGATGGATTGTTTATACAATTTTCTTTGGCGGGATTATTTGCGATATTTGCGACTGTGCCGGCCGTGCTGTGGCATATTTGGGGTTTCGTTGCGCCTGGATTGCATGCGCCGGAACGTCGGTTTATCGGCCCGGTTTTAATCATGTCACCGATATTATTTTTGGCGGGCACAGCGTTTGCTTATTATTTCTTGTTCCCGATGGTGTTCGCATTCTTCATCCACATGAATGAAAGCGCGCCGGTACCGGCGGCTTTTCTGCCAGTTGCGTCAAATTATTTGTATTTCGTAATTGATTTATTAAAGATATTTGGATTGGCGTTTCAATTGCCTTTGGTTTTGATTTTGTTAAATCGTGTTGGAATTTTATCGCGTCGCGCGGTTATAAAATCACGCCGATATGCGGTTGTTGGCGCGTTTATAATCGCAGCCATATTGACACCGCCAGATGTAATATCATCGATTATGCTTGCATTGCCACTGTGGGCATTGTTCGAAGCAAGTATTTTATTTATGAAAAAAGAAGAATAGGGCGCGTCTTTATTTTTGCATGTTTTTATGATATAATTCGTCCAATATGAAGAACAAAACCCGTACATCATACCTTGTATTATGTGCGCTGCTGCCGTTGGCGGCATGCGATTTGCAGCCACGTATTGTCGGCGCGTTTGACGGGGGTAATGGCGGCACATCAAGTAACAGCACAGATTTATACGGCCGCGCGGTGTCGCAGCAATATGGCGCGCCGCAGACCGCGGCAAATATGTATGGTACGCCGACCGAAAATGTTCGGTTTGCGAATCGTAATGATTACACAATGCCGGCGCAATCAACGACGGTTGCCGCGCCCATTGTACAATCATCGGGCGGAACACATACGGTGGTTGCGGGTGAAACATTACATTCGATTGCACGCGCGCATGGGACCGATTGGAAATCACTGGCCGCGATTAATAATTTATTTGAACCATATCGTTTGTCCGTTGGTCAAAAATTGCAACTGCTGAATGGTGTGAATACCACGCTTCTGCAAAACACGGAATCTGAACCGGTACCAGAAAATGCCCAAGGTGCTGATGAAGAAACAGCGCCAGGGCAACCATCGGCATCATCGCCATCCGAACCACCGGTTAATACAACCGTTGATGATGTATTATTGGTACCCGCACGCGTGGCGGCGGCACCGAAACAGGTTGAAATTGTCGCGCCCACAAACGGTGAAATTATTGTTGCGCGCGGTGATACAGTTTTTGGATTATCGCAAAAACATAATGTGCCATTGCGCGATTTGTTGGATGCGAATGATATCAAACCGCCATATACTTTGCGTGTCGGTCAAAAATTAAAATTGCCGTCGGCGCGTATTCATACGGTTGTCGCGGGCGATACGCTGTATTCGATTTCGCGCCGGTATTCGGTTGATTTGAATTCTTTGGCGCAAAAAAATAATTTGCGTGAACCGTTTGGATTGGCTGTGGGTCAGCGTCTGCAATTGCCCGCAACTGTGACTGTGCCGTCGGCACCGGCCGTTGCGCCAGTTGTTACGTCTGCGCCAACACAACCGGTTGTTGCGGCGCCCGCGCCGACAACAGCGCCTGCCACTTCGACGACAACCACCACATCTGTGGCGACGCCAAAACCAACAACACCCGTGCCTGTGGTTGCGCCGCCGCCGCGACCGGCTGCACCCGTAACAACGCCACCGGCGCAACCCGCACCACGCGTTACCAGCACGACTGCATCCGGTACAGTTGCGAAATTGCCCGCGACGCCGGCGCGAGCTTCGCAAAAATTTTCATGGCCGGTAACGGGCCGAATAATTTCAGATTTTGGCGCGAAAAGCGGCGGGCTTTATAATGATGGAATAAATATCGCGGCGAAACTGGGTACGACGGTCAAAGCGGCGGAAAACGGAGTGGTCGCGTATGCGGGGAATGAATTACGCGGAATGGGAAATCTGGTGATTATAAATCACAGCGGTGGATGGATGACGGTCTATGCACACATGGATACGATTACGGTGCGCCGCGGGGCCAAAGTTTCGGTTGGTGAAAAAATCGGCACAGTTGGACAGACCGGCCGTGTCAACGAACCGCAATTACACTTTGAAATCCGCAACGGGACACGGGCATTTAATCCGCGAACGCAGTTGAAGTAGAGCATCAAGCCGAAAATTGATATCTGTCTTTGAACGCCTTTAAAATATCGTCTTGTTTGCGTTTTGTTATAATTGGCTTTCCATTTTCATCCAGAATTTTTTCACCGGTCTTTGAATCCGTTTTGTATTCAGTTGCTTCATTAAATGCTTCTTGAACTTTTGATTGTTTATTGAACGGATTCCTGTTTTTGACGTATCCGCCTTGGCCGTTCACAAAATTTCTGAACGCCATGAATTCCAGTAATTCATTTTTATGATTTTTATCGAAATCTTTCAATATTTTCGTGTCAGCACTTATAGACTCATCTAGCATCATCATGGCTTGGACTTTCTCTTCGACAATATTTTCTTTGTCATTTTGTTCTTCCGCTTCCATCAATATCTTCTTGTGTCCCTCTAGAACTCCCTTCCACATGTTTAATCTGTGTTCGTATTTTTCTTCTGATGCTTTCGAGTCCGCCGTATCAAGTTTTTCTTGATATTCTTTTATTTTATGGAAACATTTTTTTATACGCTTGCTCAGGCTTACTCCGTCAAGCATTATATCGGCAAGACTGTCAAAAGCTTTATTGTCCCTATCGATTCGTTTTTTAATCGCGGTTTTTTCATCCTTGTTATTATCGGCACGGTCTTTCATTATCTTGTCCAGGTTATTTTTTCCCTTCTTGAAATACCGGCCACGGCGGCGGATTGCGTTCACGCCAATGTTGGCCAGGTTGAATGTGCCCATAATCAAAGTATGAATTGTTTTATCTGTGGCGTTTGCCATAAATTTCATCGTATCGGATTTTTGAATCGATGGCATATTGCCGAATATCGGGCCGTTTGCTTTGGCCAAATTTTCACGCATGGTGGACGTAGTATATCCCCATCGTAATTTTGATAAAACTTCGACAACTGTTTCTGCTTCTTTGTCGATTTTTCCCTTGGTATCCAATGCCCACAGGCCGATTGCTTGGTCAATTGCCAATCCTTGGGCGCTGTTTTTCAATGCACCGGCAAATGCCTTGCCCATGCCACCATTTTTTACGGCGTTAAGGGCGTCAATCATATATTTAAAATGCTGGGCGGCAACCGGTGATTTTGCATCCAGTTTTTTTTGGATTTCTGGCGCTTTTTCAAGAAGTTTTTCCAGGCCGTCTTTGGGTTTCCATTTTGCCCCGTAAATGGCAAGGGTAATTGGTTTCGAAGTATCGCTATGAACATATTTATCGCTTTTCGCACGATTTTCCAGTTTCAGGACAGTATCGTCAAGCGTATCATTTATCTTTTTGTTCAGTGTTTGCCAAGGCGTCAGCGTATCTTTAAATTTCGGTGGCAGATAGTTTTTGCCATCCTTGTCATTGTAATTTGTATCTTTCAGCGCCTTGGTCAGTGGGCGCAGAATTTTACCGCCATTATTGTTGTTAAAGGCATCTCGCAGTTTTTCTTTGCGAACCAACGGTTCCAGCATTCCCGGAAGAACGACTTTGAAATATTCAAGTTTATGCGGATTTATGACCTGGTCGGCTTCGTTGAATCCGGCTTCTATTGCACGGAACTCTAGACTTTTCCATTCATTTCTTATGCTGCTGAATTCATGCCCGCCGTATATGATGTTATGATTGATATTTTCCGAAATATTTTCAAATTTGCTTCGCAGGTCGGAATCTTCATTATACTTACCATCTTTAATTTTGTTCAAAAATCCGTCATAGTCGGTAATTCCAGCCTGTTTAGCAAAATAGGCACCAATAGAACGTCCACTTTTTTGTAAAAATTCTACTAATTTCTCTATTTGACCCTTGGTTGCAGAATCAACCTTGGCCGGGCCGAATAATTTATCGGTGCCATACAGTGAACCCAAATATTCCTGTGCGTCTTTGTTGTCTTCCAGCGATTCTTTATTCTGCGACATGGTTCGCAGAACCGTCTGGAATTCACGGTACAGTTTTTCCCATTCGTCCTGTTTCAACTCAATTCCGGATTTATCGTCGTTCGGGTCGGGTAATTCTTTGCCGATTTTTCCAACCCATTTCAGCATGTCTTTATTCAGGTTTCCGGATTTTTCCAAGCCCCTGAAAGTGTCATGAACGCCATCTGGCATATCGTTCAGATGGATTTGCCAAAATATTTTATATAAAGCTTCTGGATATTTTATATCTGTATCTGCCATTTTTTTACCGTTGTATGTCTGTCATTATAGTGGATTTTTTGCCGAAATTCAAGTTTTTGCGGACGCGCATTGCGGCCAATCGACTTGACCAATATTATATTAGGTATTTAATGTAATTATTCTTGATTTAATATGATTTATTTCCTATACTTTTTTTGTCGGGCAGGGGGAAATAATGCACAATTTTCTGCGGTTTTTTGTGATTGCTGTGATGTTTTTCGTCTGTACGCCGTCCGTCCGCGCCGAAGATTTCAATGGCAATATTACAGGCACAGAATTCTATTTGGCCGAAGATTCATATATTGCGCCGAATGTTCATTTCGATATTAAAAATCTATATATAATTTCTAGCTTGAGCTTGATTAATCGCGGGTTTATTGCCGGCGATATTTTTATTGATGATAATCGGCGGTTGTATTTGCAAAATTCGGGCGATATTTTGGGTACTGTTAATATTGGAGTGGGCGGCGCGTTGACCCAGATTGTTCGCAGGTCTGAAGACTTGAATTTTCTGAATATTGTACGTGGCGCGTCGGCATCTTTTGTTGTTCGGGCGGATGGTGCGACCGGTGTGAATTTTATGGATTTGGCGGCCATCGCGGTGTCCGCCGACCGATTGGTTTTGCGCAATTCAGTTATTGATTTTACAATTGGTGACCGTGCGGATGTTCCGGTTGAAATTTCCGGCGAAGTAATTTTTCGGATTTCATGCAAAGCCACAGACGGCGGCGAACTGGTACCAGATGCACTGGGCGATGGAATTTTGACGGTCAAAGCAGCAAATTCGAAACTATTTTATATTGATTCAATGCGCGATGGGGATGATTGGATTTTGACTTCGCGTCGGAAAACGGATTACACGGAAATTATCGGCGGTCGCACGGGTCAGTTTATAAATACAGTGCGCAGTGCTGGAACAAACGCCCGTGTATTATCGCGGATGGATGCGGCGCAATCGGAATCAGAGCTGTATGGAATCATGGCAAACAGCGTGATGCTGAATCCGGTCAAATTGATGAACCCAATAAAAACAATGACAACATTTTTGGATGCGAATGGTGCACCGACACCATTGCATGGTGGCGGTGGTGCGCTTGCGATTTTTGGTGGCGATATGACTGTGCTGCGCGCGGATGCTGGGGTTGGCGGTTCCGCAAATAATTTTACATTTAGTGCATATGGGCATTTTGGTGAATTGTCGGTCGGCGGGATGGAAAGTTTTTCAGGCTATTTTTACGGTGGAAATATTACGGCCGCGATGAATTCGAAATGGTTATTTGCGCATGCAACCGCTGGGGCCAGCTTTGCCGATTTTGATGCTGGCCCAATATATAATGGTACGGGCGATGCAGAATATAATCCCAGCGGCATGGCTTATTATGGTGCCGTCACCATTGGCATAAACGCGTACAGCATTGGCGATGCGCGTCGCAGTGAATTTTACGTAATGCCAATTGCGCGTGCGCGCATGTTTTCAGCCAAGGTTTTGCATGATACCGAATCTGAATTTGCAATTGGCGGCGGTGCGCGGGCAGGTTTTCGCGCACAGACGCTGGGCATAAAAACTGATTACAGCGCATACGGATTATTGGAACCAGGCGGCGGACAATTTGGCCTGCGCGGTGAAGTCACAATGCCGCGTGATGGCGTTGGCGTTATGTTGGATGCAGCTGCGTTGGAAATAGATAACGTATGGTTTTATAAAATTGGGGCAGGGGTGAAAGTAAATTTCTGATTTATGATTTAAGATTTATGATTTCCCCACGCAGTGAACATTTGTTTGCGGATGTGATGCGGATTTTTTGCAGGGGTGGTAAATTATTTGCCGCGATAATGACTTGCTGCATATATGGCGTACGGGCCAATAAATGTTTGCCGGTTTTATCGGGCCCTTCGATTAAGCATTCCATTTCGCGCCCGATACATGATTCATTAAAGGCGCGGTTATTTTCAGTCAAGATTTCGTCCAGTATTTTCAGGCGAACTTTTTTTATGTTTTCTGGAATCTGATTCGGGAATTGTGCGGCTGGTGTATGCGGGCGCGGCGAATATTTAAACGAATAAGAATTTATATATTTTATTCGGCGCGCAATGTCACACGTCATTTCAAAATCTTCATCCGTTTCGCCTGGAAAACCGACAATGAAATCGGATGATATTTGAATATCTGGCCGTGCAGCCAGCAATTTATTCACAATATCTATATATAGTTCCAGCGAATAAGGACGGTTCATTCTTGTCAATACATCGGGTGACCCAGACTGTATAGGCATATTCAAAAACGGCAGAAGTTTGGGTTCCGTGCCAAACAGCGCAATCAAATCATCGGTCATTTCGGTGGGATAGCTGGATGTAAAACGAATGCGTTCTATGGAATCTATTTTCGCAGTTTCGCGGATCAGGTTGTCCAGCGAGAATTTGTAACCATTTACATTCTGTCCCAGGAAACAGATTTCAATTGCGCCGGTATCGGCCGCCGCGTGCACATCACGCATTACATCATCGAATGGACGCGACAGTTCGCGACCGCGTGTATGCGGAACGATGCAGTAAGTGCAAAAATGGTCACAGCCTTCTTGGATTGGAATATAAGACAAGTTTGAAGTTTGAGGTTTGAGGTTTGAATAATTTAATTCATCAAACTTCTCCAACCCACTAAGGTCAATATTTAAAAGTTTCGAATCGGGATTATCCAAAATTTCCGGTAATTTATGATACGATTGCGGGCCCAGAACAAAATTCAATTCCGGAATTCGGCGGAAAGCATCTGCGCCAGATTCACGTGCAACGCATCCGACGATACCGAACAAAGCGTCCGGCCTTTTGCGTTTTTGAATCCGGCCCAGTTCCGAAAAAACTTTATTAGTTGCTTTTTCGCGCACCGAACAAGTATTCAAAACAATCAGGTCGGCGGCCGCAACATCGTCCGTTTCAGTCATACCGCGCCCGCGCAACATGGATGCAATCCGCATTCCATCATAGACGTTCATCTGACAGCCAAAAGTTTTTATGTAAAATGTTTTCACTCAAATATCCCTTGTTGCAACTTTTATCTCGGCATAAATCATGCAACCTTGCGATGCGTTCCAGCGTCTCGCGGCTAATAACGCCGCTCGTCGGTAATTTGTACGCTCGGTTTCATCTGAAACTGCAACCCAGAATCTTTTTCCGACGCATTTTCATTTCATGCGGAAACAAGTATGTTCTTACCAAGTGTTTATTATGTTTCGTTGGCTTTTCTGGAATCGGCGAATACGTGCGTTCCATAAGATTGATTCCAAGCTTATCAGTTAATAATTGTTTGAATTGGATAGATAAAGTGGTTTTATTAAATTCTGTCATTTTCATCGTGTTATATTATTCCGCGCGAATTGATTGAAAATCTTGTCGCTGATTTGATAGTCATTGTAATAAGAGCGAACAAAACCTTTGAAATCATTTTTATTCAATGCGTGCGGAAGTTGTACGCGGTCAGAACGGTACAAAGTCCAGGCAGTTTGCAGCATATTATATGTTACCATATATTTTGCACGCATTACCTTTATTGTTAATTTGTCTTTTCTCATGGCCAGTCCTTTTGGGCTGTTCTCTCTCCATATTTAACTTAATTTTTGTTTTAATATTTCATTCACTGCGCTTGGGTTGGCTTTGCCGCCGGTTGATTTCATTACTGCGCCGACAAAGAATCCCATCAGGCCGACTTTGCCGGATTTGTATTCGGCAACTTGCGCGGCATTGGCGGACAGTACGGCGTCGACCGCGGATTTGATCGCGCCGGTGTCGGTGATTTGTTTCATGCCAAATCGGTCCGCGATTTCACGCGGTGTGCCCGATTCGCCGTCCAGCATTTTTGTGAAAATATCTTTGGCTTGTTTGCCATTGATTTCATTCGCAGCAATCATATCGACCAGTTCACGCAAATCGGTTGGTTGTATCAGGCGCGCAGTGTTTGTACCACTCTCCTTGATGGGGGCTGTCGCGTTAGCGACTGGGGGGAGCTCCCCCTCGTCAGCTTCGCTGACACTCCCCCTCAAGGAGGGGGAGACAGACCAATTTTCGGGATGTGCGAATAATTCCGAAATCATCCAATTTGCAATCGGTTTCGCGCGGGCGGGTTTATCGCCCATCGCCGATTCGAACCATTTTGACACAGCGGCATCTTCGGTCAAGCGCGCAGCGTCATATTCAGATAATCCTAGTTCGTCCGTATAACGTGCGCGCCGCGCGGCCGGCAATTCCGGCATAGTTGCCCGAATTTTTTCAATTTCTTCATCCGTGATAACCAATGGCAATAAATCCGGGTCCGGAAAATGCCGGTAATCCAGCGCGTCTTCCTTGGAACGCATCACGGATGTTGTCCCGGCGTCTTGGTCATAACGCATCGTGTCTTGGGAAACTGTGCCGCCGGATTCGATTATTTCAATTTGACGACGTGCTTCGAATTCAATTGCCGTTTTTATAAACTTGAACGACACCATGTTTTTGGTTTCGGTGCGTGTACCGAATCCACTTTCGCCCGCCCGGCGCACGGATACGTTCACGTCGGCGCGCATTGAACCTTCTTCCATATTTGCGTTCGACACGCCGGTTGCGCGGACGATTTCTTGGATTGCGCGCAGGTATTTTTCGGCTTCGTCCGGCGAAGTAATATATGAATTATTTTCAGGATTTTTTACGTCCAAAAATGTCACGATTTCAAGAAGCCCGACGCCCGCACGATTCAAATCTACAAAAGATTTCGTCGGATGCGCATCGTGCTTGTTTTTTCCGGCATCCTGTTCCAAATGTGCGCGTTCGATAAAAATCTTTTTCTGCGTGCCATTATCACCCATGATTTCAAGGTATCCGCGGCCAACGACCGGCGGCGCATCGGCCGGTTGGGTAATCTGGTATCCGGTCGGCAAATCCGGATAGAAATATTGTTTGCGCGTGAAAATTGAACGACGTGATATGTCGGCATTAATCGCCAAACCAAAACGAATTGCTTGGTCCACGCATTCGCGGTTAATGACTGGTAACATCCCGGGCATCGCGGCATCGATAAATGACACTTGGGTATTTGCCGGAACGGACGGATTGTAATCCGCGGACGCACCGGACATCAGCTTTGCGTTGCTGTGGATTTCAATATGAGTTTCCAGTCCGATAACAATTTCCCATTCGCCCGTTTTTCCGGTTATTGTGTACATATTATTCACCTGTCGATTCAATTATTTTCGCCAATTGCAAAACGCGGACATCATCAAACCGGCGTCCGATGATTTGTATGCCCAGCGGCAGGCCGTCTGCGTCGCCGGCCGGGACAACGCAAGCGGGCAGGCCGGACATATTCGCCGGAATCGCGATTGCGGCGGCGATTTTGTCTTCGGCGTCTGTCGCGGTTGTGCCGAATTTGGGCGCGGTGCGTGTTGTGGCCGGCGTAATTATCAAATCGCATTTTTCAAACGCGGCGGTCATTTCATTGTCCGAAATTCGGCGAACACGCGCGGCGGCCAAAAAGCAATCGTCATAAAAATCTTTGGTTAATGTAATTGCACCGGAAAGCAGTCGCATTTTCACATTGTCGCCAAACCCGGCTGCGCGCGTTTTCTTGTAAGTATCGTCCAAATCGGCGCCATCAACGCGCAGTCCGTAACGCATGCCATCATATCGCGACAGATTCGACGATGCTTCGGCACGTGAAATAATATTATAAAGCGTTTGTGAATGCATAATGTGCGGAATTGAAATTTCAATAATTTCCACGCCGCCCGATTTTAATTTTTCGATTGCCGCATTAAAAACATTTCGCATGTCGGTTGAAATTTCCGGCGCATCCAATTCGCGGATGATGCCGATGCGCAGGCCGGCAATGGGCAGGTCGGTCAAAGGCATGGCTAGCGATTTTGCAATTTCATCCGCAGCCGGTGCGGATGTTGAATCACGTGGGTCATGTCCGGCCATGACCGATAACATCAATGCCGCATCATCGACTGTTTTTGTTATCGGGCCGGCATGGTCCAAAGATGATGCGAAAGGGATGCATCCGAATCGGGAACACAGTCCATAAGTTGGCTTCATGCCAACAATTCCGGTAAATGCGGCGGGTACGCGGATTGAATCGCCGGTATCCGTGCCGGTTGCGGCCATGGCCAATCCGCCCGCAACGGCGGCCGCAGAACCAGATGATGACCCGCCGGGCGTGCGCGTTTTATCAATCGGATTTTTTGCGGCGCCGAAATATGACGTTGTGCCATCGCCATACATCGCGAATTCATCCATATTTAATTTGCCCAATAATACGCATCCGGCATCGGCCAATTTTTGCGAAACGGTTGATTCATATTCCGACACAAAATTTTCCAGCATTTTGGATGCGGCGGTCGTGCGAATTCCGCGTGTGGCGAAATTATCTTTCATTCCAATCGGGATTCCTTCCAGTTCGCGCGCCGTACCATCCGCATATCGGCGGTCGGATTCGGCGGCATCCGTCAAAGCACGTTCGCGCGTGACCGTGATATACGCGTTCAATTCCGCATTATGCGTATCAATCTGTGCCAAGTATGCAGTCGTCAATTCCGTTGCGGTAATTTCCCGTGCACGCAGTTTTTGTAATGCTTTGGTCATGGTCAGGTTTATCAGATTCATTGTATTTTCTTTATTTTTCTTTGGAATAATGTTCTGGGAAAAAGCGTTTCCCAAAAGTTTCTATCATATGTGAATCTTTGCATTTTCCATTAATCAGTTTGTTATAACAAATCTGGGCAGGAGATATAAAAATACGAAGAGTTTTGAATTCCTTTGATTGGCAACATGGATGTTTTGCTTTGCGCCAGAATAACGGCGTAAAAGTAATTTCTGTTAAATCGGGGGGATAATCATGTGTTTGTATATGTTCTTTGTTAAAACGGAACTGCGTAATGCAAGACCCCGATGGAACTCTAGATACCGCCACCGAAAAATTTTCAGCATCCGTCACAGAAATAGTGCCCAGTTCAGTGTTCTTTGTTTTTAAAGTGCCGAAATAAATGTCTACTGTTTTATCTTGTGTCATAATTATTGTCTTTTTTGTTACTCTCTCTCACTCGTCCATTACTTTCGGTACGGCGAAGTACCCGCGGGCTACGCCGGTTTTATCCGGCGCGTTGGCCAGCACGGATTCGCGGATGTTCGGGACGGTCACAATATCTTCGCGCAGCGGCGCGTTGCCGGCGGCGGGCGTGAACATGGGCTCAATGTTGGCGGTGTCGAATTGTTTCATCTGTGCCATCCAATCGAAAACCATGCCGATATTCATTGCGGCCAGTTCGTCGTCCGAAATTTCGATGCGTACCATATGCGCGAATTTTTGAAGTTGCTGTTTTGTGAATGACATTATTTTGTCCGTATTTGCTATTTCATAAAATTACCGTATAATAATACTATGATTTTTGTAAGTTTCAAGGACTTTGTAGCCGCATTACCGCCCACCGGGCGGTTGTTGGGCATTGATTGGGGCGTGCGGCGAACAGGTACGGCGGTCAGCGATGAATCACGCGAATTTGTATTCCCGCGGGAAATATTGGCTGGGGCGGAACATTTTACTCCCCTACAAGAAATTGTTCGGTCCGAAAAAATTGTCGGGATTATTATCGGGTTGCCGATGCATGCGGACGGGACTGATTCAGATACAACGCGCAGCGTGCGAGGGTTTGCTGAAAAATTGGCGGCGGCGGTTGACATCCCAATTACACTTGTTGATGAAAGATTGAGCAGTGCAGCAGCATCGGAAATAGTTGGAAATAGAAAATTAGATGCCGCCGCTGCGGCTGTAATCTTGGAAGATGCGATTTCCGCGATACAAAGGACACAATATGTTTGAAAAGCAAGCACGAGAATTTGCACAGAAAATCCGTGCCGCAGAAACGATACTTATATTCGGGCATAAAAATCCGGATGGAGATTCTTTGGGTGCCGCACTGGCCATTCGCGATATTATTCGCGATAATTTTGAAAAAGATGCGGTTATAACTTATGATGGAAATTCGCCAATTTACTATGACTTTATGCCGGGACGTAGCGATTTTATATTTGCCGAAAAAATACGTTCCGATAAGTTTGATTTGGTTATTATTGTTGACTTGGCTTCGGCCGTGCAGATGGGCGATATTCCGAAAAAGTTCTTTGATTCCGCAGGCGATACGATAAAAATAGATCATCACAAGACCGGCGATGTGGATGTAAACCTTGCAATCGTTGATGTGTCGGCGGCTGCGACTTGCGAAATTATTGCGGAATTGGCGACCGCGGCAAATTGGAAAATTGGCGTGGCTGCTGCGAAAAATTTGGCCACAGGGATATATACGGATACCCAAAAGTTTTCTTTAACCGACGACGGTCATGTTTTGCGCATCGCTGCGGATTTGTCGGACATGGGCGCAAGTCTTCGCGATATCGCCGAAGGATGGTCTGTTGCAACGAAAAATGATATTTTGGCCCAGGCGAATATACTGGTGTCGGCAGAATTTTTCTATGGCGGTCGATTGGCTGTGGCAGTCGTGCCGAATAAATATTATAAAAAACTAGATTCTGGCGAGACGGAAATATTGTGGTACCTGCGTCGTATTAGGGGTGTCGAATTTGTTGCGATACTGAAAGAAGCGCACGAAAATGAAATCGGACTGTCATTTCGTTCGCGTCGGATTCCAATACGTCCAATTGCAGAAAAGCTGGGCGGCGGCGGACATGACTTGGCGGCGGGCGGGCGTTTGAATGTTCCGTTGCTGGATGCGAAAAAGATTGTGGTCGAAGCATTCAAGGGAATGTAAAAATGCGGTAAGGCCACATTTCAGTGTAAAGTGTAAAAGTGAATAGTGGAAAGTTAATGTGTCCAATATATTGGATAACTTGAATCATAAATCAGCAATCCACCTTCGCCAAGGCTACGGCGGACAAGTCATAAATTCTAAATTTTGTTGCTTCCCATAACATTAATATTTTTATCTTTGTATAATTCTTTCATTAAATCGCGGGCGGCGGATAAATAAGTGCGCGGGTCGAAAACATCCGATTGTTCGGTCAATATTTTTCGAACGCCAGCAGTAAATGCCAATCGCGCGTCCGAATCCACATTGATTTTACAGATATTCATTTTGCGGGCGCGGACCAGTTGGCTTTCGGGAATTCCGTGGGCCCCGGAAATTTTTCCGCCGTATTTATTGATTTCATCGATCAGATTTTGTGGCACGCTTGACGCGCCATGCAGGACCAGTGGAAAATCGGACAAGGCGGCCGCGATTTGTTCCAGGATATCAAAGCGCAGCGTATCAGCTGGATTTTTTAGTTTATATGCACCATGTGATGTTCCAATTGAAACGGCCAAAGAATCCACACCGGTTTCGCGAACAAATCGAACCACGTCGGTCGGATTTGTGTAATGTGTTTCAGTGGAAATTTTATCATCTTCGATGCCGTACAGTGCGCCCAGTTCTGCTTCGACCGATACGTCATATTTATGCGCATATTCTGCGACGCGGCGTGACAGCGTGACATTTTCATCAAACGGTTTATCGGATGCGTCAATCATAACGCTGGAAAATCCCATATCTATACAATCGCGGCAGACTTCAAATGTTGCACCATGGTCCAAATGCAGGGCAATCGGCGCAGTCATGCCCAGTTCGCGTGCATAATCGGTTGCGCCGCGGGCCAGCGCAGTCAACAGTGTTGCGCCCATATATTTTCGTGCACCGGCGGAAACTTGCAGAATTACTGGTGATTTGGTTTCTGCGCACGCCGATATAATCGCCTGTAATTGTTCCAGATTATTGAAATTATATCCCGGCACGGCATAGCCATGGCGCAGCGCATCGCGCAGCATTTTGTGGGTATTAGACAATCCAAGTTCTGTATAATGCATTATTATTCCTTTTACTCAATTATATCAGAAAAATTGGGAAATAGCATGTGTGGCAGGTGGTATTAATTCAGGCTTGACAATTTTGATGTATGTGCGAAAATACAAAAAAGAGAAGAGCGAATCGGGCGGGTAATAATAAAAAGGAAATAAGATGAAAAAGATTTTAATGATGGTTGTTGCAGCGATTGCTGTTACCGGATGTACAAAAGAGTATTACAACGGCAAAGTTCGCTATACCCAAGATAACGATAACTGCATTTACAGATTTTCCCAAGGTGGTGATTTCGCGCAAAAGAAATTTGCCGAAGATAAAAAAGTTGTTTATAAAGAAGCGCTTTGCCGTGATGTTTTGGCAAATGATATGGCGGCCGCTGCGCCAGTCGCGCGCCCGGTCCCAATGCCACAGCCAGTTCCAGTTGTGCGTAACGTTCGGCCAGCGCCGATGTCTGCGTGCAATTCATGCGGATGTGGTTCTTGCATGAACCCGGTTATCGCAAATACGAATCGTTTTCACAGCGCGCATGGAATTGAAATTATTATTGAATAATAAAATACAAAACAAAACATGCGGGTATTTGTCCGCATTTTTTGTTGCGCACTCCATATATAAATCAATATAATTGTATATTATGATAGACCACGAAGCGACAATAATAACAGATGATTTTAACAAGGCGACAGGCGAATATGCGTTGGCCCATGCAATCATCCGACACGTTTTCAAAAGTCCAAAAAATGGTCGGCCTGCTGCTGTATTATTGGACCAAGTGGGGTTAAAGGGATACAGATTATCCTATTCTGATACTTGTGTATCGTTCAAGCATGCGAATTGGATTAAATGTTATGCACGATCAACACCGACCGAAGTTATACGTTTGATGCTGTTGATGTATCGATTGGTTGATTGGAAATTTGAAATAAAATTATTGCCAAATGTGATATATCAAGGAAACAGTCCCGTCGCACACAAAGCATTGGAAACAATGCATCAGGGACGTTGATTATACAAATATATCTTTCACAAATTTTGCATGTTCGGTAATAAATCTAAATCTGAATTCTGGCTTTTTCCCCATTAATTCATTTACCAATTGTTTTGTTTTTTCGGCATCTTCGGCGCCTTCTTCGGTACGCGGCGGCAATTCAACGCGAACCAATCGACGCGTTTTTGGATTCATCGTTGTTTCTTTCAATTGCGCGGGCATCATTTCGCCCAGGCCCTTGAACCGCGAAATTTCGACCTTTTTATTTTTAAATTTGCCGGTCTTTAATTCAGCCAATTCTTCGTCAGACGATACATAAAGCGATTCGATGCCAACAGTCGCCCGGTACAGCGGCGGGCACGCCAGATATAAATGTCCGCCGTGAATCAGGCCCGGCATCATGTTGTACAGGTTGGCCATCAACAGCGATGCGATATGCGAACCGTCAACGTCTGCGTCGGTCATGATTATTATTTTTTCATAGCGCAGTTTTGATTCATCCCAATTTTTTGCGGTACCCGCGCCAATCACATCGACCAGTTCATTCATTTCTTTATTATCAGCTAATTTTTCGGATGAATTCGAAATCACATTCAAGACTTTACCACGCAGCGGCATTATCGCCTGGGTCGCGCGGTCGCGTGCTTGTTTCGCGGTGCCGCCGGCAGATTCGCCTTCGACAATAAACAATTCAGTTCCGGCAACACCGTGTTTTGCGCAATCGGCCAATTTTGCGGGCATGCGCGCGCGTTTGGTCGGCGTCTTGCGTGCGATGTCTTTGACTTGTTTGGTTTTAATACGCGCCGCGGCCAGGTTGTTTACGAATTCAAGCAGGGCAGTCGCAGTCTTTGGATCGGATGCCAAAAACATTTCCCACGGGTCGGACAGCGCGCGTTCAACATATCTTGCGATTTCTGGGTTTGATAATTTTTCTTTGGTTTGGCCCAAAAATTGCGGCGACTTATAAAATACGGACACAATTGCCGCGGCAGAATCAAACATATCTTCGGCCACGATTTGTGCCGCGGCCTTGTTATTTATTTTTTCGCCGTAATTTTTTAATCCCCTTGTAATCGCAGTGCGGAATCCGGTTTCGTGCGTTCCGCCATCAATTGTTGCAATTGTATTACAATAAGAATTTAAAAATCCATCGTCTGATGCGGCGCCGTTTTCGTCGGTCAGAATGGTCAGCGCCCATTCAACGCGGCCAGAATCATCCGGGAAATCTACGGTACCGCTGAACAATTTTGGTAATATGCGTGGCTTTGAATCCGTGCGTTCGGACAAGAAATCAGCCACACCATTTGGATAAAAGAATGTTGCGGCGGCGGGCAGACCCATATCTTCGGTAATTAAATCGGGCGCACATTTCCATTCGATTTTTACGCCGCGGGACAGGAAAGCCTTGGCACGGGCCAGACGGTAAATTTTTACTGGACGAAATGCCGCGGCCGCGCCGAATATTGCATCGTCCAAAGTAAATCGCACGCGCGTGCCGGTTGATTTTGTCGCTGCGCCGCGCGTCAAAGTACCGACTGTTTGGCCGCGTGAAAATTCGATTGTCCATTCATATCCGTCGCGCATTGATGTTACGGTTGTTTGCGATGAAAGCGCATTTACCACAGCCGCGCCAACACCGTGCAGACCGCCGGATGTTTTATATACGGAATTGTCGAATTTACCGCCAGAATGCAAGGACGAGAATATAATTTCCAATGCGGATTTGTCTGGAAACTTTGGATGTTTATCGACCGGGATACCACGACCGTCGTCCGATATTTCAATGGTTTTCGCATCGATTAATGTCACGGTAATTTTGCGTGCGAATCCAGCGACGGATTCATCAATCGCATTGTCCAGAATTTCAACAGGCAAATGATGCCAAGCTTTTTCATCCGTGCCACCGATATACATTCCGGGGCGCAGACGAACGGGTTCCAGGCCTTCCAGGACCTGGATATCACTTGCCGAATAAGATTTTGTTGCGGATGCCATTACGGGGGACAATATAAAGAAAGATTGTGTAAAATGCAAGCATAGCGTTTCGTTGTGCGCACATTTAGTTAATTTTCCTTAAAACCAGTTGACAAAACATTAAAAATCAATATAATGTGTTCCGAAAACAAAAGGATTCATTATGTCGATTCAAACAAAAGTGGAAAAATCATTCCAACAATTATATTGCCCGGTTATGCACGGCGGACAGCCATTGCAATCTGGGAATGCGACTGGCTTGTACCTGTATTCGACGCGTTGCCAGCATGGCCTTGTCGCTGGCGCCGCCATAGAAAATTGCAGATTTCAACAAGACAAAGGGACTTGTTGGCAAATACGCGAAGGGCAAGTAAGATAAAATGAAAAATACCCCAAATCCAAACACAGCAGAATGTCCGCGGCGCGAAGCATCAACTGGAAAAATCAAGATTTCCAATGATGCGATAATATCACTATCGGTTTTCATTGCATCAGATTTTGCCCGGAATACTTGCCGCGACGGCAATCATACAGATTGCCAGCGTCCCGGATACAAGGATTTCTGCTGGAATACGTTTCAAGCAGAATTTTCCAGACAAAAATAAAAGGTAATGTTATGCGCATAAAACGGAATCCATGTCCACGTGAAGTTGCAATGGAAAACAACAATATTATTGTGGCCGGATATTCTATATCCCCGCGGTTTTTTTATAATTCGGACTTATATAAAAATTTTTGCAAAGGTCATCATCATACTGATGGCTATTGCAAAATAGAAAGCTTCAGACAAGAATGCCGTAAAAGATTTGATACGGAATTTTCAAAGCAGGTAAGCGAAAGAAAAAATAAAAAGTCGGTCGTTTGACCGGCTTTTATTTTTGTGAAATCGTAAATATTTCCGCCAAGTGCATCAATTCCAGAAAGTCAATGTTTTTTGGTGGTGGGGATTTTGGTTTTTTATCTGTCTTTTTGTCTGACACAGCGACTTCCTTTGGTATTTTCGCGTTATTTTGCCATATTAATTAATGCGTCGGCACAGGAATGAATTCTTGTTTTTGTCCGGGCTTGATTCTTGCTGGTATTTTATTATATTAGGTCAAAGGAATTTTAATCATGGCGAATCCATACGAAATTTTGGGCGTGGCACGCGGCGCGACCGATGCGGAAATAAAAAAAGCATATCACAAATTGGTGATGCAGCATCATCCAGATAAAAACGCCGGCAACGCGGCGTCCGAAGAAAAATTCAAAGAAATCAACAATGCGTTTGATATCTTGAAAGACCCGCAAAAAAGGGCGGCTTACGACCGATTTGGCGATGCCGCGTTCGCGGGCGGAAACGGCGCATCGGCCGGTGCGGGCGGAAATCCTTTTGGCGGCATGGGCGGCAATCCATTCGGCGCGGGCGGGTTTGAATTTAATTTCGGCGGCGATGGACTCGATATGTCCGAAATGATGGAAGAAATGCTGCGTGGCGCGGGCATAAATATGGGTGGACGTGGCCGCAGCGGTGCGGGTCGTCGGGCGGCGGAACCGCAAGAATTCCGCGGTCGCGATATGCTGCACCAAGTATCAATTTCTTTGCGTGATGCTTTTTTCGGAAAACTTGAGACAATAAAATTTACAACAAATGTTAAATGCGAACCATGCGCGGGACACGGCACGGCGGATGCGAAATCCGCGCCGATATGTAATACTTGCGGCGGGTCCGGATATGTTCGCACGCGCAATGGATTCTTTGCAACGGAAAGTCCGTGCCATGAATGCAGCGGTATCGGCCGCAATATAAAAAAGCGTTGCGCTAAATGCGACGGCATGGGGGTCAGCGAACAGCAACGAGAAATCGAAGTTAAAATTCCCGCGGGTGCAATGGACGGAATGCGTTTGCGTATGGCCGGCATGGGTGAAGCCGGAATGCTGGGCGGGCCCGCAGGCGATTTCTATGTCGATATTCACGTGCGACCGGATAAAGTATTTACGCGTGACGGCGCGGATCTGTTGATGCGTGCGACGGTGCCGTTCGCGACACTTGCGCTGGGCGGAAATATTGACGTTGAAATAATTGATGATAAAAAAGTGGATGTAAAAATTCCCGCGGGAACCCAGGTTGGCGAACGCATGCGAATGCGCGGATTGGGGATGCCGTCGGGCAATGGCCGCGGCGATTTGTATCTGGACATCGCGACCGAAGTTCCAAAGAAATTATCTGAAAAACAAAAAGCTGCGCTGGCTGAATTTGCTGGCACTGCGCCAAAAAAGAAACGCGGATTGTTTTAAAAAATGCGACCAAATAGTCGCATTTTTATTATCCCTTTTTTTCTGGAATCTGGCCGTTGGATGAAAGCAATACGGCAATCCATCGCGTCCGGTCGAACTGTGATGTAATCACGAATGTCGCCACCAACAGCGGCACTGAAAAGAACATTCCAACCGGTCCCCATAACATTCCCCAGAACACCAGGTTGATAAGTATCGCAAGTGTCGATAGGTTAAGGGTTTGCCCAGTCAATCGTGGTTCCAGCAAATTGGACAATACAAGTTGGACTGTGATTAATCCCGCAGCAATTGGTATCACCAGCATCGGTGCGACCAGCATCGCATAAATGATTGGCAAAGACGTCGCGATAATCGTTCCGAACGTTGGAATATAATTTAATATGAATATGATAAACGCCCAAACGCCTGCGAATTCCAATCCAAAGTACTTCATCCAAGCATATGAAAGCAGGGCGGTTGCGACCGATACAGCCGTCTTCATAAACATATATTTTTTCATATTCGCGGCGATGGATTTCACGATGAAGTTTATTTTTTTCGACCGCTTTTTATCCGGAAATACCGCGGCTATTTTTTTCTGGAACGTGCTTTGTTCAATAAACATAAAGAATATATAGACTAAAACCAGTCCAAGCGTCGCCAACCATCCGGCTGCAGACATGCCGATGTTTGCAGCCAAACTGCCGATATTTGGAATTGCAGAAATACTTAATTCAATGCCGAATTGACCGGCCAGATGCGCGATTGAATCATAAAGCCGGTGCTGGATTTCGGGCAGGCGCGTCGCCAGAACGACAAACATCGGACGAATCTGCATAATAAATACATAGACAAACCACCCAATTGACGCAATGGCCAATGCGAATGACGCCGCGCCGGCGCCCCATGATTCCCGCCATGGCATAACCTTGCGATAATATGCTGCCACAGAGTTTATCAAATACCATATAAACAAAGATAATATCAGCGGCGTGAAAAGCGCCCGTCCGATAAACAGGATAAATATAAGCCCGATAAATATTATTATGCCGTTCATTTTATTGTTCTGTTATTTCAATTTGTTCGATATCAAATACTGGCATGGTCGGCGCAGATACTTTTGGCGCGCTGAACCACATAAAGCAAGCAACTGTGGCGATAGCCAATACATTCAAAATAACCGTCATGTTCGCGAACCATCCGGACATAGACTTGTTCATTTTTTTGGTTCCATATATTGCCCACAGACCAAAGAATATCGCAATCGGAATCAATGATATAGACGTTGATTCAATCGCGGCGGCCGGTAACAATATCGCAATCATCGCAATTGGCAAAATGATAAGCAGTATTACGGCGTTTGATGTTTTTGCAACCGTCCATTCGGTGATGCGTGATAACCAATTTGTCTTGATGGATAATACTTGCGAAGTTTTAATTTCTTCGGGCAAGAACATAAACGGATATAGCAGTAATGCCCAGCCAAACGGAAATGCCAATATAAATTTCCATTTAGACATGCCCATTTTACGTGCGCGCCAATATGCGGCGACATAACGCGCGGCAACATACAGGCCCAGCAAATACATCATGGCCAATGCGAATATCAACAATCCGGCAAAGAACAACCATGGCGACATATACATTAAATACACCATCCAGAATTGCGGAACGATGCCCAACCAACCCATGCCGGCAATACAAAGCGTGAATAACAATGATGCCGCGGTGACAATGATTGACAATGCGACAAAGCTGCGCCGGTCCATCGGGTTTGCTGGTGACCACCGTACTAATTTATAAAACGCATACGCCGGTATGACCAGCATTACCCCAGAAATAATTAATTCCAAAAATGTCGGAACGGCGTCGGGTGCGCCGGCGAACATGCTGGCAATAATGGTCACAGCGACAATGAATGTCACCATTAATCCAACGAACAACAGCGAAAATTTTATCGGCGCGCGCAACAGCCATGTTGATAAAGTTTGCACGGGCGCAGTTATTTTTGTGGTCGCGACCGGTTTCGCAGTTTTTGTTTTTTTGGCTGTTGGCATATCGAATCCTTTCGTTTGATTGCGCACATTATATCATAATACGACCATCTGACAAAGTCGTAATCGCGGTCGGTGCAAACATTTCGGTGAATTTTTCCTGGTGGGAAATTATTAAAAACGTTGTTCCGTATTCGTTCATTTCTTTTATTATATCTGCAAACATTTTTTGTGCGTCTGCGTCTGCGCCAGAATCAGGTTCATCCAGAATGGCAAACGCAGGACGCAATAATAACAAATGCAAAAACATCAGCCGTTTTTTTTCGCCGCCAGAAAATCCGACGTTAATACTGCGCGCCATCCATGATTCCGGGATATCCAATTGTTCGCGTGCAGCGGTCAATTTTTTGAAAAAATCGCCCGCCGTCAAATCCGGGTTATGCGCCATTAATGAATGTTTCATAAAACTGGTCACGGTCAGGCCCCGAATTTCCGGAACATGTTGCGCGCCAATAAATATACCCAGACGCGCGCGCGCAGCGGTATCCAATTTTGTAATGTCTTTTTTATTAAATGTGACTTTGCCACTTTCAATCTTATAATCCGCCGCGCCCGCGATTGTATTAACCAGCGTGGTTTTACCGGAACCGTTCGCGCCGCGCACCAGCAATCGGCTACCCGTCGGCACATCCAGATTAATATCATGCAATAACTGTTTGTCATTGTGTGATACGGAAAGATTTTTAATTGATAACATTTTAATCACCATTACTTAATGCCAATTGTATCAGCTGTTTTGATTCGACTAGAAATTCCATCGGCAATCGGCGCAGAACCGGCGCAGCCATGCCGCCGATAATCAACGCGGTTGCTTCGTCCACTGGGATTCCCGCAGTGGCCAGGTATGCCAGGGCGGTCGCGTCAACCGCGCCCGTCGCAGCTTCGTGGCTTTGGTCGTTTTCGCCGTTGCCATGAATAATTGTCGGGAAAGTATTTACGACTGCACGGTCACCTATTATACGGCTGTCGCATTTTTGTGCACTTTTCGCACCGCGCGTATCGCGCGCGAATGATGTCAGCGAACGGAAAGTCTGGCGTGATTCTTCCATTGCGACACCGTATGATACTATGTTGGATGTAGTATCGTTTCCTATATGAATCATTTTTGTGCCGGTGTCTGCCATTTGTCCGCCGCGCGTGATGGCCAGCGAATAAAAATCAGAATGCGCGTTTGTGCCGGTCAGCACGGACGACGGATATTTCCATGTCATCGCGGAACCGATTTCAATCTGGGTCCATAGTAATTTTGCATTTGCATCGCATCGTCCGCGTTTTGTGACAAAGTTTATTATGCCACCACCGTCTTTGTCACCCGCATACCAATTTTGAACTGTTGCATATTTTACGGTCGCGCCGTCCATCGCAATGACTTCGATAACGCCGCTGTGCAATTGATGATTTGGACGGCGTGGCGCGCTGCACCCTTCCAGGTATGAAAGTTCGCTGCCTGTGTCTGCTATAATTAATGTTCTTTCAAATTGGCCGATATGTGCAGTTTCGATTCTGAAATAGCTTGCCAAATCGATCGGGCATTTAGTATTCGGCGGAATATAAACAAATGTTCCATCTGAAAATACTGCGGCGTTCAAGCATGCGAAAAAATTATCCGTCGCTGGTACAATCGTGCCCAAATATTTTTTTATTATATCAGGATGTTTTTCGACTGCTTCGGAAAACGGCATAAATATAATGCCCAATTTTGAAAGTTCCGCGGAATACGAAGTATGCACGCTGCGACTGTCTATGACAGTATCCGTTGCCATGCCCAGCAATGCGCGTTGTTCCGCGTCGGGCAGATTCATTTTTTCATATATTTTTTTCAGATCGGAATTGTCGCGGACGTTTTCGGTAGGCTCTTTGTAATAATTCAGCGCGTTGTAATCAATCGGCTCGTAATCTATTTCTGCCCAATGCGGTTCATCCATTTTTTTCCACGCATCGAACGCGGCCAGACGCCAGTCCAGCAACCACGCTGGTTCACCACGTTTTTTTGATATATCGATGATGGTTTGTTCAGTTAGCATTGGCAAGTTGCTTTGCCTGGGCCAGCAGGGTCATCGCTTGGCCCAGCAAGCCATCCGTGAATGTTGCGGCCAATAATCCATCCGGGTCGGCGTTGGACAGATGGTGCAGCAATTGTTCGCCGCGCATCAAAAATGCATCTGCTTTGCGCGTCGATGCGGAATCCAGTTTTATTAATCGGCGCAATTGTTCCAGAACAAATGGATTTTTCGTGTATTCATCCAGCAGTCCGCCGATACTGCGCCACAGGTCATGTTCATTTGTATCGCGTGGTTTTATTTCCAACGCGGCCACAATCGGCGCAATATTTTGTAACATATCTTGGTAAATAATTTCGGCGTTTTGTGCGATTGCATCGCTGGCCACTTTGGCACGAAATGCGCCCGACATTTTGGACAGCACAGAATTCTGGCGTGCGACCGCAGATTCCAAATTTTTTATTTTTTTGCTCGCGCCCGCGGCGAAAATCAATAATACGACCATGGCTATAAAAATTGCACCAGACATCATTAACATTATAATTTCAAAATTTGTAAAGTTCATACATGTGCCTTTGTTTGATGGGATTGTAACAAAAAAATTATCAATTAGCAATCCGGTCTTTGGCTGTTATTTTCCCCTTGCCTCGATTCGGCCAAGTCGTTATAATCTATTTATAATTATAGGAAAGGAAGCCAATAATGTTCCGAAATCTCTTTATTTTCGCGCTTTTTGCGACTTGCGTTGGGTATGCTTTTGCACAACCTTTGCCGCATGTTTGGGAACCAGATGCAGTCCAGTGCGGTTATGACCCATCGGGTCACTTTACCGGTTGCGGCGGTGAACCGATTGCGGCGGCACCGGCAATTTATCAATTTCAACCGGGCGAATTGCCACAAATTCAATTTCAGTCGCACGGTGACCAATTTCCGACATGGCCGTTGCCTGGTTCCGATGTAGACATGCAATTTGGTGACGCGTCGTCGTCGCCATCCGACAATATTCGCATAGTTTCAAATATCGGCGCGGACTTGGTTGTCGAAAACAATATCAATATGGGCGCGCGCGGGATTGACCCGAATGTATTTTCCGGTGGCGCGAATTTAGTCCACGTATCGCCGGCGCCTGCTGGATTTAATATATTCGAAGGCCAGGCACGCATGCCATTGATGCATGCCGAAATGCTCGAAGACGATGGTGGTGCGGTTTTGGCGATGTCCCGGTCCGGTCGTATCGCGCGTCAACAACAAATTGCACGCAATGGCGTGTTCATTGAAAATAATATCGACCGTGGTGCGGTAATGGGCGGCGGCGCAATGTTTGGTGGCCATGAATTCGCGGTCGAAGAACCATGTGAAGACGAACTGGAACCAGTCAACGGCGATGACCAAATTCGTTCATGGGTTGTGGCGTCCGGTCAAACATTGCGTGAAGTATTGCAAGATTGGGCAAACAAAGAAGGATGGGATTTGGTTTGGGCAACATCGCGTGAATATCCAGTCCAGGCATCTGCGGTATTCAAAGGACGCTTTATGGATGTGTCATCGGCATTGGTTCGTAATTTTTCACGTGCCAACCCAACGCCTTATGCAAAATTTTACAAAGGAAACCGTGTCATCGTAGTATCGACGGCCAGCGGGGAATAAATAGAAACAGAGAGAGCTTGTGATGAAAAAAATCATAGCGATATTTACAGTGGTCTTGGTAACTGTGGGCTGTGCGCGTCAAGAATCGCGCCAAGTTGCCGCAACGGTTGACCAGGATTTTATGAATGCGTATGACGCGTTCCAGATGGCGAAACAGCCGACGGCAAAACGGTCGAATGATACTGTGTCCGTTTCCGAAAGCGTATGGCTGGGCAATCAATCAACGACGCTGGCGCATCGCAATAATCTGCCGCGCGAATTCGAATCGGATACAGGGATAACCATATTATTGTCGGAACCTGTATCATTACAGGTTTTGGCGAATAATATTCATTCGGTTACAAATATTCCGGTAAAGATAGACAGTCAGATAAACCCAGAAAAATTAAAACGCACCATGAATATTGCTTATACGGGCAAATTGTCTGGTCTGTTGTCCCAGGTTGCGACGGACTTGGATTTGTTATGGTATTATGATAAACAATCGGTTGTGTTTTTTGAAACGGAAACCAAGACATTTACTTTGCATGCATTGGGCACCGATGTGAATTTCCATTCCCAAATGCGCACTGATGATGGAAACGTGGTTGCGCTGGAATCACAACTGCGCGAATGGGAAGAAGTTGAAAAAGCCATCGCCAGTATAGTTGGAACATCTGACAACGCAAAGTTCAGCGTATCGCGTTCGTTGGGCACAATTACCGTTACTGCGCCGCCATCACTGCAATCGCGCGTGTCTGAATATATAGATAAACAAAATCACCGTCTGTCGCAATTGGTTACGATTGACGTCAAAGTCTTGCAAGTTTCCATATCAAATAATTCTGCATTTGGTTTGAATTTAGCGGCGGCGATTAATTCGGCGTCTGGATTGAACTTGGTCGCGAATCCAGGCAATAATTTGCTGACCACTGAATCGTCCAGCTTGAACATCGCAGTCTTGTCGAATGCTGTGGCGGGTGCGGCAACAGGGATTCCCGATACTTATTCGCCTGACCAGATACGTAATGGCTCATTGTCACCGGTTGCCGGTTCCAGTGCTTTGATTAACGCGTTGGCCAAACAGGGCAAGGTTTCATTGGTCACGAACGTCGGCGTCACGACGCGCAACAACCGAATTGCGCCGGTGTCGAATACACGTTCAACCGGATACATACGCCGATTTGAATCACGTAACTTTACAACTGTGGAATCATCAACAGTTGACCAGGACACGCTTGAAACCGGATTTTCGATGCAGCTGTTACCAAATGTTTTGGATGGCGGGAAAATATTATTGTTATTCCGGATGTCGGTGCGCGAATTATTGACCATGAACACAACAACGATTGGTTCGGTCACACTGCAATTGCCAGATGTTGAAGAACGTTCATTCATGCAAGAGGTAATTATGGAATCGGGCCAGATGTTGGTATTGTCTGGATTTGAACGCCAGACGAACAATGACACGCGTTATGGATTGGGCAAACCAGACTTTATGGCGTTGTCGGGTTCACGCGAATCTGCATCGACGCGTGATGTGTTGGTTGTTATGCTGACCCCGCAGGTTCTCGTTTCTCCTATGGATGCGGAACGTAGTATCCAACAAAACTGGGGCGCTCCATTAAATTAGTTATAATTTTGTTTCTGATTCTTTTAATCGCGCCTTTGGCGCGATTATGTTTTTATTCATTTTGTATTGTTCCGCATAATATGATATAATTTTACCATTAACCAAAAGGATAAAACATGTTCTGGAAAGTTGGATTTTTTGTATTGTTGGCGCTGCTGATTGTGGCGGGTTGGGTGTTTATGAAGGCAAACCCGATGAAGAATGAAGGCGCGGCCAGCTGGACTGAATTCTATTCCTCGGCGCCGGCCGAAACCATGCAATTTTTGAAGGATAACTTTGGAATCAGCAATGAAAAGTTTTCCGAAACCGCAGCGGGCGGAATGGATTATCACAGCTTGAAAGCACGCGGGCAATTCTGGCCATTCGCCGGTGTTATGGAAGTTCCGACTTTGCCAGATGGTTCAAAACCAGCACCGCATACTATAGTATATCTGACCGTTAAAGATTACGATGCAACGCATGCAAAGATAGTCGCGGCCGGCGCGAAGCCCTTGTTTGCCAATGAATATGCGGCGGGTATGAAATTCGGGGTATATTTAATACCCGGTGGATTGACAATCGGTATCGCGCAATATGGTGTCAAAAAACCGGAATAGATTGTTATTGTGAATTAAAATAGGGGCGGAAGATTTTCCGCCCCTGTGTCTATTAAAAGGGTAAGTGAATGAAAAATATTGAAATCTTTATTGATAATTCGACGGTTTCACCGACGGTAATTGATGGCTATAAAGCCAGGGCAGAAAATGCAAACCGTGCGCTGCATGATGGTACAGATGCGGGCGTCGAATGGTTGGGTTGGCTGAATTTGCCATCCGTGGCTGACGAAAAATTGATATCCGATATTGAAAGCACGGCCAAAAATTTGCGCGAAAAATGCGAAGTTATTGTTGTCATTGGCATCGGGGGCAGTTATCTGGGCGCGCGCGCTGTTATCGATGCTGTATCAAACAGTTTTTTGGCGCCCAAAATTATTTACGCCGGCCATAATATCAGCGAAGATTATTTGGCCGAATTGTTGGAATTTTTGGCCGGTAAAAAATTCGGCGTCATTTGTATTTCCAAATCTGGCACGACGATTGAACCAGCAATTGCATTCCGTTTGTTGTCTGGCGCGGCCGTGGAAATAGTATGTATAACCGATAAATCGCGCGGGGCGCTGCGCGAACTGTGCGACCGTCGGGGTTATAAATTCTTTGTAATTCCGGATGATGTTGGTGGGCGATTTTCAGTTTTGACGCCTGTCGGATTGCTGCCTATTGCGGCCGCCGGGTTTGATATTCGAAAATTAATCGATGGCGCGCGGGCGATGGAAAAGATTTGCGCCGATGCAATTTTCGATAAAAATCCAGCAATGCAATATGCCGCTGTGCGAAATGCATTGTATGATTCAGGGAAAAAGATAGAGATACTGGTCAATTATCATCCAAAGCTGCACTCTATATCCGAATGGTGGAAACAATTGTTCGGCGAAAGCGAAGGTAAAGAACACAAAGGAATTTTCCCAGCCAACCTGAACTTTACAACTGATTTGCATTCTATGGGTCAATGGATTCAAGACGGCGAACGTTCCATTTTTGAAACCGTAATTTCAATTACGGAACCGAACAGCAAGTTGGAAATACCGATAGATGCCAATAACTTGGACGGGCTGAATTATATCGCGGGCAGGCGAATCGATGCGGTCAATAAAATGGCGGAACTGGGCACTTTGCAGGCGCATATTGATGGTGGTGTTCCAAATATAAAAATCGAAATGCCGAAATTGGATGAATATTATTTGGGTCAACTGATTTACTTTTTTGAAAAAGCATGCGGCATCAGTGGATATATGCTGGGCGTGAATCCGTTCGACCAGCCGGGCGTCGAAGATTATAAAAAGAATATGTTCAGATTATTGGGTAATTAAAAAATAGTCTGTTATAAAAAATATAACCCGCAGTCACAAAGGATTTGCGGGTTTTTATTTCAGATTTTTAATTTCTATGTCCCGCATGCTGTGCTGCACCGCAGATTACAAAAACACCTGTGTTTTACCATTTCGGCTGCTTTTTTGGGATTACTGTCCAATGTTAAAGTTCTCTTGTTTTCCGTAGAATATGAAAAAAGGGGTAATTATGAAAAACCATATCAAATATTTATTAGTAATACTATCAGGGGTGCCGCCAAGCTTAGTAATAAATTCAGCTATTGCTGCGACATATACCGTTGGACCAGGGGATTATGCAACCGTGCATGATGTCATCGCATCTGGGTTGTTGGTTGATGGCGATACGATTGTTATCGCGGCCGGATATACATCCGCCGAAGCATCAACAACAGTTGTTACAGTTCCGTCGGGTGTCACAATTACAAGCGCGGACACGTCAAATCCATCGACCATAAATTTAGGAGTTGGAAAATATATTTTGAATAATACGGTGAACACAAATATAAATAATGTTATTTTAACAGGCGCGGTATTGGGGTCATATTCAAACCCACTTTTTGAAAATAGATACAGCATGGTTTTGGACACGGTAACTGTAACTGGTAATACATTGAATACAGTTGTTCAAACGGATGCGGGCGCTGGTTTAACAATCAATAATTCGACTTTTTCGAATAATACTAATAATGGCTTGAATTATAACGGCCTTATCTATAACAATGGCGGAAATGTCAGCATCACAGGCGGAACTTTTGATTCAAATACCTTTGTTGTATCAAAAGCGGCCATTCAAAATATGTCTGGCGCAATGACGATTGATGGAACGACATTTAATGCTAATTCCAGTACAACCGGGTATGGCGCGGGGATTTACAATGCGGCTGCGCTTGTAATAACAGATGCGAATTTTACAAACAATATTGCGGGAAATGCCGGCGCGATTTACAACGGGGCCGGATCATCTTTAAGTATAGTCGGCGGCACTTTTGAATCCAATACGGCCAGTGTATTCGGTGGCGCGGTAATGGCATCAGCCGCCAGCGTATTCACGGTTGACGGCGCAACATTTACAACAAATCATGCCAATGCAACAATGGGATATGGCGGTGCGGTAATAGTCGCGAATTTTGTCGGCGGCCAAATCAGCAATTCTGATTTTAATGGAAATACGGCTTTCAACGGCGGCGCGATTGCAAGTTATTCTACCGGTGGTTATGAAAACTCGCTTTTCATAACCGACAGCACGTTTGAAAATAATATCGCATACGGCAATGGCGGTGCGGTTTACACAACTGCAAATGCCACAACAACCATCAACGGGTCGTCTTTTACATCTAATACGGCCAACGCCACATCGGGATTTGGCGGCGCGATTTATACAGAATTGGGCGGTACGGTTTCATTAACAAATACCGATTTTACCACCAACAGCGCATTTGATGGCGGCGCGATTTATAATCTGGGCAGCATGACAATATCGGGGGGAACATTTTTACAAAATCAATCGTTCCAGTCGCTTGCATCAACCGGTGGCGGCGCGATTTTTAACGCAGGTACATTAAATATATCCGGCGCAGAATTCACACAAAATTCCACGGCCGGTGGTGGATACGGCGGCGCGATATTAAATACTGGAAACCTGACCGTCACAGGCGGATCGTTTGCACAAAATACTGCAAATTCGGGCGGCGCTATAAACAGTCTGGGCAGCGCGGGTGCATTAAATGTTACGGGGGTATTATTTGATAATAACACAGCATCATCCAGCGGCGGCGCAATTGCAGCCGAACAAGGAACGGTAACCATAGACCAATCAACATTTACAAATAACACAGCCGCAACCGGCGGGGCAATTTCAGATATAGGCACATTGTCCGCCCCGGCAACTATTAATATCACAAATTCAATATTTGATAACAATACCGCAACGACATCCCGCGGCGGCGCAATATATGTTTCAAATAACGGCAGCGTATTAAATGTCAGCGGTTCATCATTTACAAATAACAAATCATTAAATGCATCGAATGGATATGGCGGCGCGATATTTAATATCTTAGGGGCGACAACAATAAACAATTCATATTTCGAAGGCAACAGTGCAAACAACGGTGGCGCATTGGGTAACATGAGCACGGCAAGCACGATGTCAATCGGCGCCGGCACCAGCTTTGTAAGTAATACCGCAACCATAAACGGTGGCGCGATTTATAACAGCGGCCAGATGAATTTGACGGGCGTTTCATTTGAAACTAACAGCTCTGGTTCGCGTGGTGGTGCGATTTATAACAACAGCACAATGACAATAGACACATTTACATTTAACGGAAATTATTCCGTATCATACGGCGGGGCAATTTTCGGCGACAGCTCAAGCAGTCTGACGTTAAGTAATGGATCATTTATCGGAAATTACACAACAAGCACAAGTGGGAATGGCGGCGCATTATATCTCTCTGCTTCATCAAACAGTTTAGGCATCAACAATGTATTATTCCAAAATAATTCGACCGCCATTTATGGGGGTGCGATTTTTGATGAAAGCTTGGGGACGACGAACATAACATCGTCAACATTTGATCAAAATAGCAGCGGAACAATGGGTGGCGCTCTATTTTCATACAACGTGAATAAGACTGTAAATATATCTGATTCATTATTTACAAATAATTATACCACCGGAGCATCCGGAATGGGCGGCGCCATCATCAACTATAATACAGTAAAGTTAAATATCGATACCACTGGGTTTGATAACAACAGTGCATTCCAAGGCGGTGCGATTTACAACATGGGGACAGCGACGTTGAACATAGCGGGCGGAACCAGTTTTACAAATAACACCGCAGATTCAGGTGGCGCGATTTACAACCATTTGAACGGAGTAATTAATTTAGATTCTACAAATGACAATATTGTATTTTCCGGGAACACAGCCATTACCAACGGTGCCGACATATATATGGACGGTGCGACCAGTGTTATGAACATCATCGGTACCGCCAATACCGTATCATTGGACGGGGGCATCGCAGGATTGGGCACAATCAATAAGTCAAATAACGGAACACTTTATCTGGCCGCGGGAAGTATAAATTCAGGATACACCGGATTATTCCGTCAAACAGCAGGAAATACAATCGTTGCGACAAATGATTTCTTTATGGGCACAAATAATATTTCCGGCGGAACGGTATTCTTTCTGGAAAGTGCGACAGCAAACAGTATGGTTGTAACCGATGGGGCGAATATAGACATACGCAGTCAAGCAATAGTACCCGCATACGCCATGATAATGCCGGCAGCGGCGACCATACCGCAATTTAATACATTAACAGTAAATTGGTGGGGTGCGGATAATGCAAACCTTTATATAAACACGTCGTTTGATATAACCGGGACAAATACGGATAAGTTGGTTGTTGATGGCATGGGCGCAACCGGGGATACGACAATATTCGTGACATCTGTCGGCGCAACAGATCCGTCTGCCCAAGATATCATGGTTGTTGATTTAACAAATGCAACGGACAAATCTGCAACATTCGCATTGAATGGTGGGATGGTCGATACCGGCGCGCACGAATATTATTTAATCCAAGAAGCGGACGAAAACTGGTATCTTCATACTGATTATGTAATAACATCCGCCGCGCAAACCGCGGGTGCTATTCCGGTCATTCATTTGGCAGTGGTAAAGGCCGGTATGAATGAATTACGCAAACGTTTGGGAGAATTACGCGGTGACGATAAAAGCCGCCATAATGGCGTTTGGGCGCGTGCATACGGCAAAAATCTTGATATACACAAATATATCGATGCGGATATGAATCTGCTTGGATTCGAAGGTGGCATAGACCGACAGATAAATGTTGATTCCGGCCGCATGTATGTCGGTGTTATGGCCGGTATGCTGGAATCCAGCGACATAAGAATCCATCAATCGAATGGTCAGCGCGGAACCGGCACAACACGCGCACCATCCGTCGGTGTATATGGAACATGGATACATAAATCCGGCTCATCCAATAAATGGTTTATTGACGCAACCGCACGATATTTTTGGGTTGATACTGATTTGAAAAATATCGCCGCAAATGGCCAATCTGTCGAATACGATATAGACCGCAATTTTATTGCAACATCATTGGAAACCGGAAAACTGTTTTACTTCCACGCACCGGAATTTGCGAATATCGGAACAAAGCAACGTTCACACATGTCTATGGAACCAAAAATGGAACTGCGCTTCAAACATGCGCCATCAACAAATGCGACTACGAATTTCGCAGATGATATTCATATCGATTCAACCACAGCATTCAACACAAAGCTAGCGTTACAGACAAATTATTTGCCAAATGGCACACAATCTGTTTGGAAACCATGGGTCGAAATCGGTGTATTCCGCGAATGGCTTGGGAATGAAAATGTCGGATTCGGCGGCGCACAAATACATACATCCGCACGTGGCACTGGCATGGAATTGGCCGCCGGAACGAATGTGTCGTTGGGCGAACGGTCATACGGATACGCTGGATTTACATATGAAACGGGCGCTGTTTACACGTCGTATATGATAAATATTGGTGCACGTCATAAATTTTAAAAGTACATACCGGACATAAAATAGCGTTTTGTATGTCCGGTATGTGTCCACAGGTTTATGTTCCATATATGTCTTTTTTCATACTTGTCTAATATACAAGTATGAAAAAACATAATTTTAATCAGTATGGTCGGTATATGGTGGTTTTCCCGTGCTCAATGAGCAAAAGCAAAGGTTTAATAAAAAATCCCGCATTCGCGGGATTTTAATTTCATTAAGCCATTTTGTTGACTTTTTTCACAAGGCGAGAGACTTTGCGTGCGGCGCGTTTTTTCGGCATGACTTTGCCGGCGGATTTCATGATTTTTGATTCCGCGGTGCGCGTTGCGGCAACGGCGGCGGCTTTGTCACCCGAATCGATTGCCTTGACCGCTTTCTTGGTGAATGTTTTAACCTGGGACCGGCGGGCGATGTTAACCGCGTTCTTTTTTGCCGTTACCAATATACGTTTCTTTGCAGATTTATGGTTTGCCATTTTTAATAGTCCTTTATATTTATTGCAAGATTGGCGCTATTATGACTATATTTTTGGCGAAAGTCAAGAGCAGGGCGCATTTAACAATTGAATTTTTATGCGATTTGTGATATACTGTCCGCCAGACACAGGAGAGGCTTCATGAACACATTTATTATGATTATTATTGGTTATTTGTTGGGTTCCATTCCATTTGGCGTGATTTATGCCAAGATGTTCGGCTTGGGCGATATTCGTAAAAAAGGTTCGCGCAGCACGGGTGCAACAAATGTTATGCGGCATGGCGGACTGTCCGTTGCGTTGCTGACTGTTATATCTGATATGCTGAAAGCAATCTTTGCCGTATTGCTGGGCTTTTATGTCGGTGGTCCGGTTGTTGGAATGTTGGCGGGTGCGGCCGCCGTTGTTGGTCATAATTTTCCGGTATGGTTGGGGTTCCGTGGCGGCAAGGGATTTGCATCAACGCTCGGCGTTCTTATGGCCATTAATCCGATATTGTTTGTAATCAGCGGATTGATTTGGATAATCATGGTTGTCGCGTTTGGATATTCATCGCTGGCCGGGATTGTTATTTTGTGCTTGCTGCCTGTATTTGGATTATTTATGGGATTTTATGGATTTGTTGTTATGCTATTGTTGGCATTGTTGGGCCTGTGGCAGCACCGGGAAAACATTCAAAGATTGGCCGACGGTAAAGAATCAAAGATTGAATGGAAGTGGAAGAAATAAGTTTGAAGTAGGAAGTTTTAGGTTTGAAGATAAATAAAATGTCGCGATATGCGGCATTTTTTATTATAATTGGGCATCATGAACAATCAGGAATTATTTCATAAATTATTAATACTGCGGATGCCGCGCGTTGGACCGGTTCGTTACGCAGAATTGATAAATAAATTTGGGTCGGCCGCGGCTGCGTCGGAATCTTTGGCCGCGGCTGCGTCACATATTGATTCGGTGCGGCGCGAAATGGACAATGCTGCGCGGATGGGCATTATATATATATCGGATGATTCGGATGATTATCCAGCCAATTTGCGCAGCGTTAAAAATCATCCGCCGGTGATATCAGTGCGTGGGAATATTGCAGCGTTGCGTATGTCAATGGTTGGAATGGTTGGTACGCGTCATGCAACGGGCGCCGGTATGAAATTCATGTACGATTTGGCGCATGAATTTTCATCGCGTGGGCATGCAATTGTGTCCGGTATGGCGATGGGGTGTGATACGGCGGCGCATCGCGGCGCATTGGCCGCTGCAGGCGATGCAAATACAATTGCTGTTTTGGCCGGCGGTGTGGATTATATATGGCCGTTGGAAAATGAACGGCTGTATCATGAAATTATCGAACGCGGATGTGTCGTGTCGGAATTACCAGTTGGCATAAAACCGGTTACTAATAATTTTATTCAGCGTAACAGGTGGATTGCCGGGTTATCCGAAAAATTGATAATTGGTGAAGCAGATGAAAAATCAGGCAGTATGGCAACCGCACAATTCGCAATTGAATATAATCGGCCGGTTTTTGCCATCCCAGGCCACCCATCCGATTCGCGAAGCGTGGGCCCGAATCGACTGATAAAAGAGGGGCGGGCGACATTATGTGATGGCATGGGCGATTTTTTCGAAGTCACGCGGCAAAATAAAACCACAAATCATAAGTCAGAAATCATAAATAATGACGTGCTGGATAAATTGGGAAATATTCCTATGGCGGAATCTGTATTGTCAGAACTTGTCAAAAAATCTGTGGCCGAAGTAAAGCGTGAATTGGTCATGCTGGAAATCGGCGGATACATAAAAAATACAGGCAGCGGATACGTAAAAACATAACAGTTTTATGTATATACCGTGTATATACAATGCCTATACAGTCCGCGGAAACCGGGCAAAAAAACGAATCGGCGGCAAGCCGATAAGTTAAAAATATTTTTTATAAAATGCTTGTGAATTTGTTTTTTTGATTTAATGTCCAATCACAAACGAACGATATATTAATTTATATCGCACAAAAGGGAAAAGGGGGATCGCGATGATGACGGCATGCGCGAATGCAAAGACTGCGACAACAAATGTTGCGGATTGCATCAAAAACGCGATAAAATCGCGTGTCGACAGCGCCGCGTTTGATTCCTGGATTGCCCCTTTGTCTTTTTCTGTTGATGGCAATATTCTATCGTTGATTGCCCATAACCAATTTGCATGCGATTTTGTTCGTGCAACCTATACAAACATACTCCATACATTTGCGTCCGAATTTGGATTGTCCGTTCGTGTTTGCGCCGGTCGTCCCGCTCATTCTATTTCACCGCGTCCGATGAATGACAATGCGCCGCGGAAAGAAATCATAACATGTGAATTATTACCTGTGACCGCGCCCGATGCAACAGGATTCGATTCCTTTGTCGCGTGCGATGAAAATGCGTTTGCGGTAAATGCGTGTAAAAAATTTGCGGCTGGGAAAATAACTTTCTCGCCGCTGTTTATTTACGGTGCGGATGGATGCGGAAAAACGCTATTGGCGGAATGTTTGCATGGTTGCGCGCATGGCAAAACATTGATGATGACGGGCTCGCAATTTGTTGCGGAATTCCAGCGTGCAATCACTGAACGCAATATATTCGCATTCAAAGATTTTGTGCGCAATTGTGATAACTTTATTATGGACGACGTCCAAGCAATTTGCGGCAAGCGCGCCACATCCGAAGAATTTACTGGCCTGTTGGTTGATTTGGTTAAAATGGGTAAAAATATTGCGTTGTTTTCGAATGCATCGCCTGCGAATTTGACCGGATTCGACCGTCGTTTGCAATCATTGTTGGCATCTGGTCTGGTCGCGGATATTGTAGCGCCGAATAAAACTGTACGCCGTTCAATTATGACACGTGCAAATGTGCCGGCGGCGGTTGCCGATAATTTGTCTGGTCGTATTTCGGCGAATGGACATATCGTGTCGGGCGTTGCGAAAAAAATCGCGGCGTGGCGTGATATGATGGATATAGATGTCACATTGGACGTTGCAGAAAAATTATTAGCGGATGTACTGACCAAACAAAAAACACCATTGGGTCGTGCGCGTGAAATGGCGGCCAAATTGGGTGTATCATTTGATGATGTTGCATCGCCATCACGGGTCCGGGGTGTTGTCCGTGCGCGCCAGATTATAATGGCCGTACTTAAACAAACAACTGACTTGTCGTTGGCTGAAATTGGACGTATTGTTGGTGACCGTGACCATGCGACCGTGCTATACGGATTGGCCCAAATCGAAAAGCAAAAACAAACTGACCTGTTGATGACCGCCGAAATAGAACAATTAATTCATGGATAAAAAAATCCGGCGTATGCCGGATTTTTAATTTTAATTTATTTCAGCTTTTTAATTTTCGTCCAAAATTCGCGGGTGTATCCCCATGCGGACCATAAAGATGCGCCCAGCGCCAGCCAGATACCGACGATACCAGACATCAGAACGTAATACAAAATCTTGCTGGTCGGTGCGTATGGCAACAAACAGATTACAAAGAACAATAATCCGATGGACGCCATTTGCAATACTGTTGCAATTTTCGGCCATGAAAAACGGAATGCTGGCACCGGCATTTCCATTTTCTGGGTGCCCAAGAATTCGCGCATGCCCGATACGTACAGATTGCGGCAAATCATCAATATTACTGGGATAAATATAATCCACAATTGCAAGAACATGGCCAAGACCAACGATGCAATCGTAATCAATAATTTATCGCCAATATGGTCCAACACGCCGCCCAGCTTTGTCACAGCGTTGTATTTTTTCGCGAGGAACCCATCGAAAAAGTCAGATGCGGCGGCCAATGTGAACAGGATAAATATCAGCCAGAATTTTTGGTAGGCCAGCAGCGGTATCAACAGGAATGCCGCGACAATCCGAAATCCGGTTAACGAATTAACAATCAGTTTCATATTTTTTTTGCACCAAGTGCTCAATTTATTAATCATAATTTTTCCTTCCTTTTGTTTAATGTTTACAATTATGCACTTTCAGGGTGAAAGTGTCCATAGGTTTTTTCTGCCATCAATTTCGACATTCCGGGTACCTTTGCAATTGCATCAATGGATGCATCCGCGATTCTGGCGACCGACCCAAAATGTCGCAGCAAAGCGCGTCGTCGTGCGGCGCCAATTCCTGGAATATCGTCCAGCGTGCTGGCAACATTCGTTTTGGCGCGCACCGCCCTGTGATGCGTTATCGCGAACCGATGTGCTTCATCCCGCACGGCGCGCAGCATCAGGAAAAGTGGCGAATCTTTTGATAAAGATGTGTCCGTACTGCCGTCCGGCTTTATAAAATGTTCATCACCATCGCGAACTTCGCCTTTTGTAATACCCAAAACCGGAATATCCAGATTCAGTTTTTTCAAAACTTTTTTCGCAGCATTCCACTGCGCCCGTCCGCCATCGACGATTAATAATTGATTATTGTCATCGGCATTTTTATATCGGCGCGAAATAAATTCCGTCATCATTCCGATATCATTACCGGCGACTGCCGAATCTTTTAATTTGTAATGCCGGTATTCTTTTTTCTGGAATCCGTCTTTGTTTAATACAATCATTGCGCCGACCGGGTTCGTGCCGAACAAGTGCGAATTATCAAACACATCCGCGCGGTCAATTTTTATGCCCATCCATTCTTCCAGCGCACCCACCGATTCGGTCCAGTTGATTTTAGCACCACCAAAAGTTTTCCGGTTTAATGAAATCTGGTTTAATAATTTTTGGATTTCGGGGTCATCTGCGAAATTCGAAATTCGAGATTCGAAATTCGATTTTAATAATGGTGTTTCAATATTGGTAATAATTGGAATACGATTCCCGATTCCCGATTCCCGATTCCCATAGAACCACAATATCGTCTGTTCCATAATATCGGCCGGTGACATGCCATCAGTTTGCTTTGGATATATGGTTTGATTCGATATATATTGCCCGGCGCGCATTTGTGCGATTGCGATTACGGGTACGGTCGTGAAATCGCCGGCAAAATAATCGGCGGACGCGGTGGTCATTTTACCGCGTGATGCGGTTTCAGCCAATGCGCGTATTTGGTCCCGGATTTTGGCCGCTCCTTCGAAATCTAATTTTTCAGATGCAGCGTCCATTAATAGGGATAGTTCTTTGGTAACGGTTGCAATATCGCCGGATAATATTCGCCGCGCCAATGCCACAGAATTTTTATAATCGTTGTTCGGCACGGTGCATGGCGCGCTGCATCGGCCGATTTGATACAGCAAACACGGACGGTTTCGATTATTCATATATGAATTGGTACAAGTCCGAATTTTGCATACCTTTTGAATTAATTTAATCGTATCGTTTAATGAATATATGGATGAATACGGACCAAAGACGTCTTTTTTCTGGGTCGCGCGCCCGCGGAATTTATAAAGCCGCGGAAATTCGTCGGCCGTCAATGCCAGCATCGGATACATTTTATCATCGGTCAGCAGTATGTTATAACGCGGCTTTTTATTCTTTATTAAATCTGATTCCAGGATGAGTGCTTCCGATTCGGTTTTTGTCTGGATTATTTCGATATTCGAAACCAATCGCCGCATTTGTTTCATATTATATGGCAATCGGTCGATATTGGTATATTGGGTCAGGCGTTTCCGTAAATCTTTGGCTTTGCCAACATAAAGCAGGTTGCCGTCCAAATCAAACATCTGGTACACGCCGGGTACATTGGGAATATTTTCAATCAGTTGTTCGAATTGCAATTTCAGGCCTTTTATGCTATTATAGTGACCAAGATAAAACTATCAAGTAAAAGGATTACAAATGAACCGCAAACAATTTTTCAAAAACCAACAAAGCGGACGCAGTATGATTGAAATGCTGGGCGTTTTGGCAATTATGGGAATTATCACCGTCGGCGCGATTGCGATGATTTCTGTGGCAATGCGCAATCAAAAACGTACCAGTGTTAATGATGAAGTTTCCATGATTGTTACCGGTGTGCGTGCCCAATTCGGCGGATTCGATGATTTTTCCGGAATTAATCCAAATATAGTATTCGCACAAATCGGTGTTTCGCAAAAAAATCCATTCGGCGGCAATTACAGAATCGAAACCAATCCAGAAAATATTCAACAATTTGTTTTGACCATCGATGGATTGAACCAATCTGATTGCTTGTTCTTTGCCGGTCGTGCATGGATTGATTCGGTCGGATACCAAATGTCGGACGGACGCTTTGGCGGCGCGACTGCAACCCCATCCGATTGCAGCGCTTCGTCGGGTCAGAACGTTGTCAGAATTATCTATAATTAAATAGGCCCGGCATGGCCGAACCAATAAAAGTTTCAATGACCGAAGACGGAATCCGGCTGGCCCGCTGGTTTGGGCGGCATTATCCGTCCGTCAATATTGGCGAATTGCGCAAGCTGTGTCGCAGCGGTCAAATCCGAATCAATTCCCGGCGTTGCCGCGGTGATGAAATATTAAAATCCGGCGATATGGTTCGCGTGCCACCGGGCGCAACATCGCGCATTGCATCCGAAAAACCAAAACGAACGGAATCCGGCGAACGATTTTCAATGCGTGATTTGGAAAACCTGCGCACGCGGATAATCCATGATGACGCAGATATTGTCGTGTTTGATAAACCGGCCGGCTTGGCAACCCAGGGCGGAACAGGTATTCAAAAATCACTGGATAAAATGGCGGCCGCCATGTTTCCGCATGATAAAATCATGCTGGTGCACCGTCTGGACAGAGACACCAGCGGTGTTATTGTATTGGCGAAAAATCAGCGTGCGGCACAATTGTTGGCCGAAGAATTTTCGGGCCGCGATGCGAAGAAAGAATACCTTGCATTACTGTCCGGAAATGTATCGCCGAAGTCCGGAATCATTGATAATTTTATGGTCAAGGGTCGGGTTATTTCAGATGATGAAGCCGATGAATTAAAAAAAGAATCCGGTGTTCGCGCACATCGCGCGATTACGAAATACGAAGTTGTATCGCATTTGCCGGGTTTGGTTTCTTGGGTGCGGTTTTCGCCCGTGACCGGTCGTACGCACCAATTACGACTGCATTCTGCATTTTCATTGAACGCGCCGATTGTCGGCGATGACATATATGGTCGGTGCCGGTCCAGTGATTGTGAATCCGCCGCCGCAACACTTCGTTCGTTCATTGATAATAATAACTTGTTTTTATTTGCACATCGGTTATCGTTCAAGCATCCATCAACCGGCAAGGTCGTGACAGTCCGGGCGCCATTGCCAGATTTTATGCGCGGCGTGGCAAAGTTATTAGAGTTGAGAACAGAATAGTAGGTAGTAGTTAGTATGTAGTGGGTAGAATTTAGATTTTGCCTTTTACATCCTACATAATACTAGATATGAGACGTAAAAAAAGAATCTTGGTCTTTATACTTCGTGCGGTCATGCTGTTTTTCGGCTTGCTTGCTGTGTCTGCGGTAATTGCGATTTCACAAATTGATTTGGAATCTTTGCGTGATGATGTAACACGTACTTTGTCGGCAGCGACCGGATTGCCAGTTGAAATCGATGGCGCGGTTTCATGGAAGCTGTCTTTGCGTCCGCGCGTCAGCCTGCAAGAAGTTCGCATTGCCAACGCTGAATGGGCGAAAAATCCAGACTTTGCACGCATTGAACAAATTACTGCAACGATTAATTTAATTTCATTATTTACCGATGCGCCGGCGGTCGAAGAAATGCGCATGACACGTCCGCATATTTTCTTTGAACAAAATGCAAAGGGCGAAAGTTCGGTACAGATTACGGAACGCACAGATGTCGGACAAATACATCATGATGACAATACTTTTCCATTTGATTTAGATATTGGGTTGGCATCGCTGGAATTGATCGAGCCAAAAGTTGCGATGATAAATCCGGATGGCCGAACCGATTGGGAATTTGATTTTATAAAGGTTAAATATAAACAAACGCGTAATTCATTGGAATACAGTGGTGTTATTGAAAAGCAGGGCAATGAATTTTCATATCTGATTGTATTTTTGCCACTGGAAGAATCGCGTAAAATATATCCGTTGCGTATTGCGATTGCCAGTCGCATATCGCCATTGGTCATTAATGCCGCGCTGGAACAGAAAAGCAAGATACCAATTGATTTTATAATAAGTGGTGAAATTTCAGACCTGGTAACAATCGGCCAATTATTCAATATGGATTTGCCGAAAACGCCCGCATTAAAATTAAATATATCCGGCGGATTTGACCACGGAAAATTAAAAATTCATAAATCATCAATAACATCACGGCGCAGTGATTTTGCAATTTCCGGCGAGTACAATTGGTCATCCCGTCGTCCGCACGCGACAATAAAATTGAAATCCAAGACCATAAATATGCGGGAAATGTTTCCGTGGATTTACGCGCCAGATGTTCCGTGGGTGCATCCAGGCCGTCCGTTGAATGTGTTCAAAGATACGCCGCTGCCTGTGGAATTGCTGACCATTGCGGATGCAGACATACATCTTGATATTGATAATTTGATTATGTACCGCGAATTTAATACGATGAATGTCAAATCGCACATGAATATCAAAGATGGGTCGTTCACGCTGGAACATTCATCAAAAATCGCAGATGGTGATTTCCGTGTGGCGGCCCGCGGCGCAGAATATAATGGCGAAGTTCGCATTCGCGCCGCCGCCCGCGGCGAAAATGTCAATATTGGAAAGCTGTTGGTCCAATTACGTCAAAATAATGTTATATATGGGTTGCCGTCAAATGTAAAACTGTACGTGGAAAGTCGAGCTACGAATTTGTCTGAATTAATGGCAAATATGACCGGTCCGGTCCAAGCATTTTCAGTTGGTTCCGGTCAAGCATTACCAGATATCACAGAATATTTATATGGTCGGGATTTTTTAACCGCGCTGCGCCATAATGTTACGGATATGGTTACGGGCAAGGGCAAATATGAAAAGATGAAAATAAATTGTGTTGCTGCGAATTTAAAATTGCGCGACGGTATGGTCGAGACCGAACGCGGTGTTGCTGCAGAAACCGCAGAAATAAATCTGCGCATGCATGGGTATGTTGATTTGGGTCGCGAACGACTGCGCGCGGCAATGGTTGCGACACCGGTGCGTGGGCTTAAAATTTCCGCCACGAATAATATAGTGAATTCAATGGAATTTAATGGCGATTTGGCAGAACCGGAATTAAAGGTCAGCGGTCGCACAATTGTGAATCGCGCAGTGACGGCAACCGGAATCGGATTATTATTGGCGCCGTTCACGGGTGGATTGTCGATTGCAGCCGGTGCGGGATTGGGCTTTTTAACCAGCGATTTATTGTCAAACTGGCTGGCCGATGACCATCCGTGTCGCACAGCGATGAATTCTGGTGCACCATCAAAACCGGGCGACCCGGAATGGATGAATCGCCCGATTGACGAATTGCTGCAAAATATGGGGATATAATGCCAGATTTATTCACATCCATATCATCTGTTGTCCAGATAATGATAATCGCCGTTTTGGCGTGGTTGTTTTATCGCCAATTTATTCGCGGGTCTGCGTCTGAGAAATTTGTTCGCGGATTATTCGGCTTGCTGGGCCTTTGGATTGTCAGCTGGATTTTTATGGAACTGGGTCTGGGTATATTGGGTAATGTCACGCGATGGGTTGCATTGTTTATGTCGATTGGATTGGTCGTTATATTCCAGCCGGAACTTCGAAAATTTTTGGGCATGATGGGCCAGATAACTTTTCTGCGCGCGATGTTTTTTAAAAATGCTTTTATTGATGCAGAAAAAAAGAAAAGATTGAACCATACTGCGGATGAAATTGTTCGGGCGGCAGAATACATGTCTAAAAAGCACACCGGTGCGCTGATGGTATTTCAAAAGGGATTGTCCAGCACGGTTGATAAAATCGGTACCCGGATAAATGGGGATGTTTCGTCGGAATTGCTGATAACTATATTTTTTAACAAGACGCCGCTGCATGACGGTGCGGTGATTATATCCGGTGCGAAAATTTTATTTGCGGGCGCGATTTTGCCGCTGACCGAAAAGAATAATCTGGATTGGAAATATGGCACGCGGCATCGTGCGGCAATCGGCATGTCCGAAGTATCGGATGCAGTTGTATTGGTTGTATCCGAAGAAACCGGCGACATATCGATTGCAAAAGGTGGCGTCATAAAGAAATATGATGATATAAAGAAATTACGCGCGCGTATTCGCGATGCGCTGGATAATTAAAACCGCACGCCCAGGTTAATCCCGAATTCTGTCATAGTATTTGCCGGTTCTTGGATTCGGCCGCGCAAGGCGCCGGCATTAAAATCAGTCCATTTTGTTGATTCTATTTTTGTAAATGAAATATACGGATTAAACCAAAGCATTTCATATACGTATTCCAGCGATATTTCCGCACCGAATCCGCCGGGCTGCTTTTGTTTTATTGTTCCGGAATTTGCAAATATGCCACCCAGGTCAGACAGGCGGCTGTGGTGATTCGAACTGATTAACGGTTTGGCTTTTATCATAAATTCCAGATAGCGATAGCTTGCAAAATCACCGCGGATGCCCGCGCCGATAACACCGAAATATGAATCGCGCGTGCGCTGGTAAAATGCGCGGTTGACCGTGTATCCATTGTCCGTCATATTTTCATATCGCAAACCCCCGATTAATTTATAATGGATATCCGCATCGCCAGATTTGATGTATCCACCAATCAGAATTTCTGCATCTTGTTTTGATTTCGGCATACCGGAATCATGGTATGTCCAGCGTCGTCCGAAATTATCTTGCAGGTATCCGCTGTAATCGTACGTTCCAGTTAAATATCTGTACTGGATGGATGCGAACAATGATGATTTGGTTGGCGCGGCATGTTCCAATCGCACGATGAATCCTGGGAAAAATTTATCGTTATGCGTAACGTCGATTTCTGGTTCGTTATATCGCGCAAATGCCATTGTCGTGCCCAGGTATAGATTAATAGGGGATGATGCAGTTGCCGCACGCGCAATTATAAAGCACGCAAAGATGATAATCGTGATTCTGTTAAATCCAGTCATTTGACAAATATTATATAGCGCAAAACCAATTTGTCAATAAAATTTAAGGCAAATTTACTCTTGCGCCGAATCGGGCTTTTCAGTAAAATCACGCGAGAGAATATATATCAAAGGAACAGTAAAATGGAATTTTCAGTATTCAGACAAGTTTTAATACGCGCGCTGGGACACATGCAATCAATTGTCGAACGTCGCGCGACTTTGCCAATTTTGATGAACGTTAAAATCGAAGTCAAAGATAATCTGGTATTATCTGCGACCAATGTTGATTTGGAATTGGTTGAACATGTTGTGGCGGATATCACACTGGGTGGCAAGGTTACTGTGCCGGTGCATATGCTGTACGACATTGTGCGCAAATTGCCGGATGATGCGGAAATAAAGTTCAAACAGACTGGCGACCAATTGGTTGTGTCGTCGGGTCGCGCGATATTCAAATTACCGACATTGCCGGCGGAAAATTTCCCGATGATGGCGGGTGCGCATTTGACGACGAAATTCACCATGACAACGGGCGATTTGGCGCACTTGGTCAACCAGACGAAATTTGCAATACCGACCGACGATGTTCGTTATCATTTGGGCGGTATTTATTTCCACATTACGGACGAAGGCAAAAATAAAATGCTGACCGCTGTGGCCACGGATTCACAACGTCTGGCGCTGTGCAGCGCGTCCGCGCCGGATGGTTCGGTCGATATGCCATCGGTTATTTTGCCACGTCGTGTTATCGGCGAATTATCCAAATTGCTGGAAGATGCGAACGTTGATGATGTTACAATTGAATTGTCGGATACCAAGGCACGCTTTACCGTTGGCCCGGCAACGCTGACATCCAAATTGGTCGATGCGCAGTATCCGAATTATCGCGTCGTGATTCCAAAAGGCAACGATAAAATTGCCGTATTGAACCGCAAACAATTTATATCCGCGGTTGACTTGGTTTCGGTTGCATCTGTGGATAAAGCGAAAACTGTTCAATTGACATTTTCGATGAATAAATTGGTTGTTAATGCGTCATCTGCGGATAATGGTACGGCGACCCAAGAACTGGACATCGAATACAATGGCGATGATACATTCACGATTGCATTCAATGTGAAATTCTTGCTGGATATTGCGGGCCAGGTCGAAGGCGATAAAATGCAATTGGCGATGCAAGACCCGTTATCGCCAACGGTATGGCAATCGACAAATAAGAAGACGGATTGCTTATTCATCTTGATGCCCATGAGAATATGATTTTATTCTTAAAGTATAATCCCGGGCATTTTGTCCGGGGTTTATTTTGCCTTTGGCAATTTTGCATGATATAATCACACGAACAAACAAGGAAAATAATAATGACATTGGAAAAATTGACACCAGGGGCAAACCCACCGCATAATATGACTGTTGTAATCGAAGTCCCCGAAGACGGACACGTAAAATATGAAATTGATAAAGAAACCGGATTGTTAAAGGCTGACCGGGTTTTGCATACGCCGCTGTTGTATCCGGCAAACTATGGGTATTTTCCGGGAACATTGGGCGATGATGGTGATCCGCTGGACGCCGTGGTTGTGTGCAGTGCTGCGCTTGTCCCGGGCGTCCTTATCGATGTGCGACCGATTGGCGTATTGATTATGGAAGACAATGCAGGCGGAGATGAAAAAATAATCTGTGTGCCAACGGACAAAGTTGACCCGTTTCAAACCAACATATTGTCTGTTGGAGATTTGCCACCGATATTAAAGGCAAAGATTGAATACTTCTTTGCGCATTATAAAGATTTGGAAACAGCTGTATGGTCGCGCGTTATCGGATGGGGCGATGTTACCCAAGCACACAAAATAATTATGGACAGCATTGCGCGTCATAATGCAGGCAACAAATAAATTTTGAAGCCAGGCCGAATCGTGGTATAATGCAGCGGGATATATAGAAAGGAGGGCGCAATGGCCGACAGAGAAGAATTGGAATTAATCGATTTGGACGATGATATCGATTTGCCGGAATTACCGCATGGCGGCCCGCTGGAATCTTGTGCGCGTCCGCGTCGTCCGTGGCTTTTGTTCGGTTTGGCTGCGATTGTTATAATCCTTGCTACTTACATTATAATAAGTGTTATCCGCGGCGGCGAAGAATCTGTGGATATAGATATCAGCTTGCCGACGCCAACCGTCATTGCCCCGGCTGGTGATGAAACCGCGCCTGAAATCAGCGATGATGTCGGTGCACCGGTTCGTGTCGTTGGTGACCGCGCGAACGCAACATTTAATCCGGCGGCGGCACCTGTGGAAGCACCGCGTCCACGCCCGGCAACAACAGCGGCGGCGCCCGCACCAAAACCAGTTGCAAAAACCCCAGTGGCAAGACCCGCGGCATCCGCGGTAAGCGGTGGCTGGTCTGTCCAGGTTGGTTCATACGGCACGCGTGATTCTGCATTGGCCGCACAACGCAGATTGCAAGCAAATCACAAAGCATTGTTCGAAGACCGTTCATTCGTCGTATTGGCCGCAGTTCTGCCGAATGGCAAAACCACACATCGCCTGCGCGTTGTCGGGTTCAAAGATGGCTCGGATGCGAATGGATTTTGCAGAAATGCGAAATCAGACGGACTTGATTGCTTTGTAACGAAATAAATTTGTCATAACGGCGCATCTGCATCGTTCTGACAAATTTCTATAAAAAGGAAGGAAAAAATGAGAATTGGGTTTTGGGAAATAATATTGGTAATCGTTTTGGCAATGGTTTTGTTCGGACATTCGAAATTTCCGAATATTATGAAAAACTTGGCCGAAGGGATTAATATCTTTAAAAAAGAAATAAAAGAAGACGACAAGAAAAAACCGGCCGAAAAACCAGCAACAGATAAAAAACCGGAAACAAAACCGGTCGTCGCAAAGAAAAAGCCAGCTGCAAAAAAGACCGTAAAAAAACCGGCGGCGAAAAAAGCACCGGCTGTGAAAAAGAAATAAAACTATTTTACAATCGCATAATCACGGGGGCGAAATATTTTTCGCCCCTGTATATTTTCAATCTTTTGTGATATAATTCGCATATGCCAAAGCAAACCCGATTTTTGCCCGAATCAATTTCAAATGCGTTAAAGAATTTGACTTTGCGTATTATTGGCGCGGGAATAATTTTAATCGGTGTTGTTTTTATTATCGCGTTGCTTCGATTTGACCCCTGGCTGAATGGCGCCAGCGTGGCCAGCAGTTTCGGCCGACAATCATTAATCGGTGTGATTTTATCTTTTGCAATTAATGGTATTGGATGGATTCCATTGTTGTTCGTTCTGCTTTATATAACCCGACTGGGTGCCGTGATTTTATTAAATTGGGAAAATGAAACACCGGAATATGACGCAATGCGTGCGTTTATTGCGACTGTATTTGGTGCGGCGGGCCTTGGCCTGGTAATTCCCGCATGGTCATCCGGCGGCCTGGTCGGTACAATTATTCATAGTGATTTGTCAGGCTTGGTCGGCGGTTCCATTGCGATGATGCTTGGCATTTTATTTATCGGTATGTTTTTATTGATGTCTGGAATATTGCTGCATATAAAATGGGCGAATGTTATGACCGTTTATCGCGGAATAATTTCAGCCGCACGCTGGATTGGTTCCGTACTGCATTTAATCAAAGTTGAAAAAATTTCGGATGAAGATGACACAGAAGAAATCGAAGAAGATGAAGAAGAAAAAGAAAAGAAAACGTGCGCGGTTAAAAAAGTGCCCGCAAAAAAAATCACCAGCCACCAGCCACCGGCACAAACCACCAACCACGATGATTATGAATTGCCATCACCCGAATTGGTAGAGCAAGCAAAGTTTTCAAAGCATGCCGTGACCGCAGACCTTAAACGTACGGCCGCCATGCTGGAAACACATTTCCAAGATTATGGCGTATATGGCAAAGTCATGGGCATTGAACCCGGACCGATTGTTACATTATATAAATTCGAACCGGATGCCGGAATGCGAATTGCAAAAATCGCGGACACAGTCAAAGATATGACGCGCGCGATGGCGACTGAAAATATTCGCATTGCCCATATTCCGCGCAGTAATTATATTGGCGTTGAAATGGTGAATTTGGGCGGCCGACAAATTGTTCGGTTCCGCGGTCTTGTCGATACTGATGATTTTATCCATTCGCGCTTGAACATACCGTTGGCACTGGGCGTAAATATTGCCGGCGACCCGATGTATTATGATTTGGCGAAAATGCCGCACGTACTGATTGCCGGCCGCACGGGTTCTGGTAAATCTGTATTTGTGCAATCTATTATAATGTCGGTGCTGTATCATTTCCGTCCGGATGAGTGCAAATTAATTATGGTTGATCCAAAGGGTGTCGATTTTACAATCTGGAAAGACATTCCGCATTTGATTACGCCGGTTGTTACGGACGCGAATGCCGCGGTCAATACTTTGAAATGGTGTGTGCGTGAAATGGAAGAACGGTATAAAAAATTAAAAGATGCCGGTGCACAAAATATCGAAGGCTTTAACGAAGTTGCGGCATCGGGCAAAAAAATTACAAAACAAGTCGCGGTTGGAACCGACCCAGAGACAGGCGCGCTGGAATTCGAAACACAAGAAATAGAATTCGAACACATGCCGTATCTGGTGGTAATTATTGACGAAGTTGCCGATTTGATGTCCGTTGCACGCAAAGAAGTTGAAGCGTGCGTGCAGCGATTGGCACAGAAAGCACGCGCCGCCGGCATACATCTGGCGATGGCGACCCAGCGTCCGGACACGTCCGTTATCACCGGTGTTATCAAAGCCAACTTTCCAACGCGAATTTCATTCCAAGCGCGTTCGAATATCGATTCCATGACGACGCTGGGCGAAAAGGGCGCGGAACAATTATTGGCCAATGGCGACATGCTGTTCAGTGAAGCTGGCCGCGTACCGGTGCGCATTCACAGCGCATGGATAGAAGGCAAGGAAATGAAACGCGTTGCGGATTTCATCCGTGCCCAGGCGGAACCAGAATACGTGGATGGCATCGGCGACGCCGAAGAATCGTCATCCGGATACGGCGGCGATGCATCTGCTTACGAAGCAATCCCAGGAATGCCGCGTTCTAAATCCGAAAAAGACGGCGATGCATATCGTCAAGCAGTTGAATATGTAACCCGCGACCGCAAACCGACGATTTCATACATCCAGCGTCGCCTGGGCATCGGATATAACAAAGCCGCAACCTTTATCGAACGAATGGAGGCAGAGGGGATTGTCAGCGGCCCAGATGCGAATAACAAGCGTCACATTTTATAATTGCTGATTTATGATTTATGATTTATGATTTCAGCATGTCCATAAAAGTTTTCATCACAATTAACGACCCGCGATGGGAAAAACATAAAATCGATTTTGATAAAATCGTGGATACCGCGATTCGTGCCACAGGCGCGAATGGCGACGGGGAAGTTTCCATTATATTGACCAATGATTCTGAAATACAAGAATTAAATAAAAAATATCGCGGGAAAGATGCGCCGACAAATGTCTTGTCGTTTGAAACCGGCGATTCGGAATTGCTGGGCGATATATTTATTTCGTTTGATACAGTTATGCGTGAATTGCCAAATGATTTTATTGCGCATGCGTCGCATATGGTTGTTCACGGTGTTTTGCATTTGCTGGGGCACGACCATATAAATGATTCGGATGCAGATAAAATGGAATCGTTGGAATCAAAGATTTTAAAGAAATTGGGAATAGGGGACCCGTATAAAACCGAAATTCGTGGTAAATATTATTTGCCAGTATTGACATTTTTATGCGGTGTCATCGCATCACTTGGGTTCGCACCGTTTTATTTGTGGCCGGCGACGCTGATTGGAATCGGTGGTGCATATGCGATTATTTCCACGCGGAAAAAATCATATTTATTGCCTTTTGCATTTGGCGCCGGGTACGCTGTGGCAAATTTCTGGTGGGTTTTGAATTCTATATATGTTGTGCCGGAATTGGCGGCGCAGTTTGCAATTTGGACCGCGCCGGGCGTTATTGGAATCGCGTTGTTTGGTGGAATAGTTTTTGCATTGCCGTTTTTATTGACCAAGTGGACGGGTGTGAATAATTGGTACCGGCCGATTATATTCGCAGCGGCATGGACTTTCGTTTTATGGTTGCGCGAATGGCTTTTGACTGGGTTTCCATGGAATCCGATTGCGAATATCACAATGCCATGGCCGGCACTATCAAACAGCATGGCTCTGTGGGGCGCATTGGGATTAACGTTTATAATTATTGGATTAATTGCAGCATGCACGAATCCAAAAAAATACAAATGGTCGTTTGCGCTTTTTGTTCCATTGCTAATTATCGGTATCGGATATGGTCATTATAATATTCATGCAATTAATAAATTACCAGCACCTGAATCGCCAATCATCAGAATTATTCAACCGGCGGCGGGCCAATCATTTAAAATCAATCGCGAGGCAGTCGACGAAGCTGTTAGGCAGTTGGTGGAATTGAGTCGAACGGGCGATGGAAATCCAGATATAATAATCTGGCCGGAAACAGCGTATCCGATTTTGATACCGTTTGATATGGATGGAAATGTTTTGGTTGATTTTGCACCAGCGCGCGAATTGAATGCGACTGTTATTGCGGGCGTTAATACTGTGCGTGTTCCAGAATCGCGAAACATTCGCGATGCACAGTTTTACAATTCCATGATTGTCGCAGACGCGACCGGTACAATTAATCATATATATCATAAATCGCATTTGGTTCCGTTTGGCGAATATGGCCCGCTGGGCGGACTGGTTCCAACACCCGGCGAAATGTCACGGGGCGATGGACCGGAAGTTATCAATATAAATGATTTTACATTTTCACCGGCAATTTGTTATGAAATTATTTTTTCAGATTCGTTGGTGCCGCGTGGCGCCCGGCCGAATATGATTATAAATATTACAAACGATACCTGGTTTGGTCGGACGCCCGGTCCGTATCAGCACTTGGATATGACGCGTCGGCATGCAATTGAATCTGGGGTGCCCGTTATTCGCGCGAATTATTCGGGTATCAGCGCATTTGTCGCCGCAGATGGTACAATCATATCCAGTTTGCCAATTGGTGTTGCGGGCACGTTGGACGGCACCGTCGGTGCATCGCGCATCACGCCATATCGCATCATTGGCCGCAATTGGATGATGGCGATTATTTTATTGTTAAGTATCGCAGTATATAGATTCGGACGGCCGAAGAAAGATTAGTCGTACGGGCGCGATTTGCATCAATTTCTTGGACCAATCCGGCAATGGATTTTTTCTGTGATGCGGCAATTTGACGTAGCGCATCAATGAATTCGGATTCAAGTGTCAGAGATGTTCTGTGTCCGGAAATTGTGATTGATATTTTTTTCATTTAAATTTTACCAACCGCCAAACAATCAATTATCGCGCGATACGGGTCATTTTCATATTTACGAAGAATACGAAAATTCAAAATATCCAGCATATAAAAATTTCCAAATGCATCAAATGCAAACCAAAACATTTGGTTGCGGCCGATGATGGTTTTGCCGCGCAGCGCCCCGATATTCGCCACATCGCGATTAATCTGCACAATATCAGGCAATTCATAATTCGCGGATACGCGGTCAATTTTTTCCGGCCCGAAAATATTCGCATCGCCCAATATCATCCCACCACCGATGGTTTTATAAATGTCAATCAGTCCCAGCGACATCATCGCCGCACGCATTGTCTGTAATCCATTTTGAACCAGTTCAATCGCACGGTCTGATACAGTCGGCATCAAAATCGCGCCGCGATTTTTTAATTCGGAAATGAATTCTTCGCGTGTCATATCATTCCCCTGTCTGCGGCAAACTGCGCGGCCAGTGCGGCCAATCGGTCACTGGTCGCATTGCCGCCCGGACCACCGCCCAGTAATCGCGCCGGAACATATATTTTTTTTGCCGGATTTGGAATCCATAAAACATTATTGCCGGATTGTTCAGCAATAAACCGGTCCATATTTTGACCGTATGGAAACCGTGGACACATAAACATATTTTTTATATCCAATTCGCCGCCGTATTCCAGTGGTCGCCGCCAACGAAGCGACAAATTTTCCGGAATCGCGCGTCCCATCAGCAATTGCATAAATGTTTCTTGGGATAAATTCAAGAATGATAATTCTTGGATTGAATCAGACAATGATTCCATAAATTCGCGCCGGACTTTTTTAAACCGTTCGAACCAATCGGATGGAACCGTGGCCATTCGCGCCGGAATTTCCATTACCGGCACATCGTCCATCATCAAATCTGCGAGGCGGCGTTCCGCATCTGTTTTTGTCATTTTTATTACTGGCTGTTAAAGTATTCACCAACTGTGTCTATGTATTCAGAATATGCTTCGAAATCTTCGGCTTCGGATTCTGGTAATACACGGTTACGATTCGATTTCATAAATTCAGCCAACGCGTTTGGCGAATTGAATACGCTTATATCAAACGCATCCCAGATTGGTCGGACTGTTTCGGTATTTTCGATTTCGCCGCCATCCATTACAACGAACGCGTGAATTGTTACCTTTATATCATCTTCCAATGTTTCATCAAAAGTTGCACGCAGTTTGTTAACCATGCCCGACAATTTCCACACTGGCGATTCGAATTCACCATCAGTATCCGATTTCCACATTGATGCGCCGCCCTCGCTGACAACAATTTTGCCGCGCGCGTCGCAAACCAATCCGACAATCAGGGTTTCATCCGAACCAGCCGCCCAGATGTCAGGACGCGTGCCACCAATGCTGGGCGACTTCTTTATAATGTATCCAGCGTCGGATATTATTTTTTTTATGTGGGAAACGTCACGATGAATTTCAGTTGTTTGTGGTTCATCATGTGTCGCAATCGCCACGTTGTGATTCTGCGGAATGATATTGTGTTGCAAATGCGGTGGGACTTTTAATTCTGGTGGGCGAACTGGCGCTGGTGCGGCAGGCGGTGTAATTGGTGTTGGTGGCTGGGCATTCAATACTGCCAACGGTGTATGTGAATCACGATAATTCAAATCTGCATCTGGTGTTATTGAATGCACGGTGCGTCGTGCGCGAATCCGGCGATACGGCTGTGATATCAAATAAAGCCCAATTGGCAACAATAATGTGAATATTACCAGAGATACATAGAATGTGGTGCTGACCGGTGCATCAGTGGTCTGGATATTCGCCAGATACCGCCAATGTGCGCGCGCAAAAATATTAAACCCGAAACGGATATCGAACCAAAAGCTGGCCGCCAGTAACAGCGCAATCGCCCATAAAAGACCCAGCAAAAATTTATCGATATTTCGTTTCATCAAAAATAATTATAGCACACTGACATATTATGATACAATCGGTATTATGATTGATTACAGCGCTACTTTGTCTGAAATATGGCGGCATGCAGATGTGTCTGCAATCGGTGCGCGTGATGCATCAGATTTAGTCGCGGCCGCGACGCGCGCAATTAAAATTGATACTAAATACGTCTTGGTGGATGATGTAAATGTGCCGACTATTTGGCCCTGGCTGGAACGGTCGCCACTGGAATTAATCGCCGAAGTCAAATCGGCCAAGAAAAAATCGGATGCGGTTGCGCTGGATTTGGCTGAAAAGATAAGCTCTGTTTTGCGTCGGGGCGCCGCCGGTGTTGCCGTGGTGGGTCGTCCGGTGGAACTGGTACCGGTATTAATGCCGGTGCGCGACGACTTGTTTTTCGGAAAAAAATTATTTTTTATAATTGATTTGCAAAAGACCGAACCGCTCGATTGGTTGGATATATGGACAAATTTGGCCCAAATACGCAGTGACGGAATTATTATTCGTGATGTGGGTGGCCGCGCGGATGCAGACGATGTCGCGGGTCGGATTTTTGGAATGCTGGATACCATGCCGGATGATTTTTCGGGTATGCTGATGTTTGATATTCAAAGCATGTTTATTATGGAAATTGCATACAGGTTGGTACAAAAGGCACGACCGACGATTGCGCAGAATCTACGATTTTTTATTAAAGCTTGAAATCTGTGGCCATATGTTTATAATGCCCCCGAAAAACAAGGGGTTTTATTATGGCAACATTTTCCGCAAATGATATTCGCGCCGGATGGGTGATTTCCCACAACGGCCGCCGCTATTCAGTCACAGGCATCACCAAAGTCAAACCGGGCAAGGGCGGCGCGTTCGTCCAATGCGAAATGCGCGATGTCGATACGGGGTCCAAAGGCAACGAACGATTCCGTTCCGAAGATAAAGTTGAAAAGCTGATGGTCGAAGATATCGAATGCCAGTTTTTGTACAATGACGGCACGGACAGCCACTTTATGAATTTGTCGGACTATGAACAATTCACATTGCCGAATTCCGATTTGGGCGAACAGGTGAAGTTCTTGCAACCGGAAATGAAAGTCATGGCGAATTTTATATCGGGTATGCCGGTTTCCATTAATTTGCCAAAAACGGTCATCGCAACAATCGAAGAAACTGAACCAGCACTGAAAGGTCAGACCGCAGCAGGCAGCGGCAAGCCGGCGATACTGGACAACGGTGTCCGCATCACAGTTCCGGTATTTGTAGAACAAGGCGAACGGGTTGTGGTTAATACAGAATCGCTGGAGTATGTAGAGCGAGCAAAATAAAAAATGCGGCATCGCCGCATTTTTTATTTACTCCAATTTATACGCTTGCCGCCGGCGTACGGTACGGCATGGCCTTCGGCCATCATTATTTCACCAACATCGCGACCGTTGGCATCAATGACGTGTGCGTTGATTCGGCCCAGGTATTTATCGTCTTTGACGGATAATAATTTAACGGGGGCGCCGATGGGAATTAATTCCGCTAACCGGTCTTTGGCGGCGAACGCCGCCACGATTTCAGATTCGCATTCGCCGGATAATTCTGGTGCGTCGATATTTATAAACCGGACGCGGACGGATATTTCAATGTTTTCGCGTAAAATTACCATCGCCGAAAAAGTATCGCCATCGATTATATAAGTTACCGTTGCGTGAACTGGGTCTGCGATTGTATTTTTGGAAATACGTTTTTGTGCGGCGTGCGCGCTGGCGCAAAAAATAAGCAGCGTGAAAAATATAAAAAGTTTTTTCATTTTTTAATTCAAACTCTGCAAAGTTCCCCTCCACAGGAGGGGAACTTTACGGCAATTTTGGTGACCAGGTCGGTTCTGTGCCGTGTATGCCATCGGGCAGCTTGATTTCATAATCATTCATGCCGATGATATCAACGGTTCTTATCCGGCTGGCCCGTTGTTCGTCATCGCCCGGGACCCTGGATGTTTCATAATATACTATGCGGCGTGAACCGGGTGCCCATGACGGACCTTCCATATACCAGCCAGATGCCAGTATTTTTTCATTTTTTCCGCGCGGCGACATTATTCCAATATAAAACGTATCATCGGCGATTTTTGTGAATGCGATATAATTTCCATCGGGTGAAAAAGCCGGCGTCGCATATCGGCCACCGCCGTATGACAATCGGTCAACCGACAAATTCCGCATATCCAAGACGTGTAATTGCTGGGACCCCGAACGATTTGAATTAAACGCCATTTTTGTTCCATCCGGCGAATACGACGGCGAAGTATTAATTCCATTACCGAACGTTAATTGTCGCATTGTTTTATCCATCAGGTCGTATTCGAATATATTGGTATCACCATTATTGACCAGGGACAGGGCGACCTTGGTCCCGTCGGGCGAAAACCGGGGCGAAAAAGTCATTCCGCCGAAAATGCCCAATCGACGCTGTTCGCCAGTGTTCATGTCCAGTGACCAAATGGTTGGCTCATTATTGCGATACGACAAGAATACGATTGTTTGCATGTTTGGCGAAAAGTGGGGCGACATAACCATTGATTTGCCATCGGACATGTATCGGAATCCGTGGCCGTCGCTGTCCATAATGGCCAATCGTTTTATTCGGTCGGACATTGGACCGGATTCGGCGATGAAAACAATTTGCGTATCAAAGTATCCGACTTCGCCAGTCAGGCGTTCGTAAATCGCATCGGACATAATATGGGCCAATCGGCGCATAGATTTTTTGGTTGATACCAATGTTTGTGCTTCGATTTGTTCTTTGCCATTAACATCCCATAAATAGAATGACAGGCGATAATTGCCATCGGGCGTGTTTTCCAGTTTCGCCTGGACCAATGCCTGGGCCTTTATCATTGACCAGTTTTGGAATTTGGGCACGGAATCAAATGGCGCGTGTTCCGGATGTGCATCACGGCTGATTATTCGGAACAGTCCGGACGTGCGCAAATTATTTTCAACAATGCCGCGCATGGTTTCAGCATCTTTGGCATTTGCAGCAGATGATTCGAATTTTTGGATTGCAATCGGAATCGGTTCGACATTGCCGGCGATGATGTCGACTTTTAATGCAGCTGACAAGGCATAGGGCATAATGCATAAGGCAAATATTGCGAATAGTTTTTTTATCATAAAAATTCCTTTCCTTTTATATATAAACGTTCGGCGCGATTTTAGCGCGGGGGCAGGGGAAATGCAAATAATAATTGTAATTGTAGGGGCGCGTACTTGCGCCCCATTATTAAAGGGCGCAAGTACGCGCCCCTACAAAAGCCCACACAATCGCCATTACAGCCGGCAATACAGACCGCTATACAAATGTATTGACATCTGTAAATACATTGATATAGTCATTCGTAAATACGCCAGTATTGGCGGTTGTGATGGCAAGTGTGGCAGAAGGAGTCAAGGATGCCGAATGTAATGCAGCAGTTGTTCGTTATGAACATTGATTCATTGCTGAAAGAATATGCGGCTTATCGCGCATTTAATCGTTCTGATTCAGTTATCAATATGCGTATTCCGAAACCGGTTTTGGAAAAAATCAAAGAATTGGCCGACGCCCAACACGTTCCGTATCAATCATTAATATCATCGGTGCTTTATTCACTTGCTAATATTGAAGACCCGAAAAAAAATTAAACCCGCAATGCGGGTTTAATTTTTTAGTGTAAAAACGTAAGAGTGTAAAAAGTGTAAAATTTATAGTCGTCGCGTTTTACGCGACACAATCACTGTTACACTAGAAAAATTACACAGTAATTTTTCGATTACACTTTTACACTGTATGTTAAAAAAATCCGGCTTTTGCCGGTTTTTTATGCACTGTATCGGCCAATTGCATCGCTGATTTGTTCCAGCGTCGCATTGTACGGCAACATTGGTTCGAACCAGACATTCGCAGTACCAGGACGCATAATTCCCCGCTTTGGCCAATATAATCCAGAATCTGTGCCAACGGGTTGGATTGGTAATTTCAAGCTTTCCGCAATAAACAATAATCCGCGGCGCAGTTTTACGGGTGCGCCCGGTGCGGCGCGCGTGCCTTCTGGATATATAATCAATCGGTCGCCCGCGATGATTTTTTTTGCGACAGTATTCAGCAATTTTTTCATATTTGTCGTGCCGGAATTCCTGTTCACGGGTACGTATCCGATTCTGGCCGCGGCCCAACCGAAAATTGGAATCCACATTAATTCGCGCTTTATTATAAAGAAAGCATTCGGTACTGTCATAATCAGGACTGCAGATTCCAAAATAGACATGTGTTTTGCCGCAATTATTGCTTTGCCATCACTTCGCGCATGATTATTGTCGGATTTTATTCGTAAATGTTTATCTGGTTCTGGCCGTGCCATGTGGATTTCATATTTTATACCGGTAATAACGCGCGCCAACCAAAGCAAACCCATAGCATTCAATACGAATAGTTTTCGCGTCAAATGGCGCGATGGCAATGCGAATAAGTGCAGTACGCCAAGCCCAATCCAAAATAAAGCAAATGCGACATAAAATATGAATGTTCGTAACATGGCGGCAATGATATCGCAATGTATGAATGTTTTCAAGGGTAATCAATGAAAATCTGGATCGGGGGATAATCTGCCATGTTTTATGGGGCAGGCGGACCCAGTTCCGGGGCCGATTTTATATATTTAATGTAGTATTTGACAATGGGAATAATTTACTAGACTTTTGTATATTTAGTATTATCATGGAAAACATTCCTAGGACAAAAAGGACGGGGCGATGCGATCGTGTGTTGATTCGCGGCCGCATCGTTCATATGTATTATGGAAGAATTATACAAAACCTCTAACATAACGGAGAAAGTAATGAACAAACTTAAAATCTCAATATTGGCGGCAACCGCTGTATTCGCATTTAATGCTGCGCATGCGGACATTGCCACCGATTTGGCCAATTTGAACCAAGCAGTTGTCGATGGCTTTTCAACCATCAATACTGGAATGGCCGGATTGAATTCGGAATTGGTTAACACCAACAACGAATTGCAAATCACAAATGCCAATTTGACAAACCTGTCAAATGACGTTGCTGGCTTGAACAGCGAATTGGTTGCAACAAATGCTTCCTTGGAAACTGCAAACCAAGCTTTGTGGGGTCCGAATGGAAATGACGGTATTGTTGCGCAAACCGCAACCAATGCTTCGGACATTGCTGGTTTGCAAACCCAAGTTAATCAGCAAGGTACCGATTTGGCCAACCTGAACCAGGCGGTTGTCGATGGATTCGATACTTTGAACAACGGTCTGGCTGGCTTGAACAGCGAGCTGATTAACACAAACAATGAATTGCAAACCACTAACACCAATCTGACAAACTTGTCAAATGATGTTGCCGGTTTGAACAGCGAACTGGTTGCGACCAATGCATCGTTGGAAACAGCAAACCAAGCGTTGTGGGGACCGAACGGAAATGACGGTATTGTTGCGCAAGTTGGCGATATCCAAACCGATGTTGACAGCTTGAACAGCCTTATCAAACGTCATCCAGACACCAACAAAATCCACATCGGTGAACATTCGTTCGTTCTGGATGATACAACCGGTGATATGAGCTTCTTTGCAACAGGAACATCAGGTCCAGAATCTGCGATTAACTTTACGCTGACCCCGACGGTCAACGGTGTTAACGTCGCGACTATGGACGATATCGGTGATATGTCTGCATTGGTCGGCCCAATGAACGGCCAAACAAACTTGGTCGGCGCATTGAACGCCAGCTATGAATGGGCGGAATCGCAATTCGGCCAAGTTAATGCGCGTATCGACGGCATGGACAAACGTGTTGACGACATTTCCAAAGAAATGCGCGCTGGATTCGCAGGATTGTCCGCGATGTCTGCATTGGTTCCGAATGCACGTTCCAGCGGCGATACTCAATTGTCGTTCGGCACGGGTGGTTATCGTGACCAAGTCGGATTCGCAGTTGGTGCATTCCACTATGTCAACAACGGCACATTGCTGAACGTCGGTGGTTCGTATGCAGACCGCAACGTTGCATGGCGCGCCGGTGTAACCTTTGGGTTCTAATCATATAGGTATAAAGACCCAAAGGTCGGCATTGTAAATGTACGGCTTTTGGGTTAATATGAACTGATTGAAACTAAAAAGGGCAAGACATGAAAAAAATATTGATAGCATTGCCGATGATAATGATTGCCGCGACTGCGATTGCGTCGCCGCATAATGTGGTCCCACCAAAGCCAACCGGCGACGGCAACGGCCCATATCATTGTCACGAACAGGGTGATAATAAAGTCAGCTGTGTTGGCTGGATAAACGGAAAGTACAGTCGTATTATCACAGAATGCAATGAACTGAAATGCGGTTCGAAATAAAAAAACGCCCTTTGGGGCGTTTTTTTATTTAAGGTTTGAGGGGTGAAGTTTGAGGTAGTAGGAAGATAAAAATATCCTCAAACCTCTTACCTTCTACTTCAAAACTATTTCTTGCTCTCCACGCCCAGCATCGTTCCGATATATTTCATATATTCCAATGTCCAGCGTTCCAGGCGCAGCGCGGCATCGGTGCCGTGCAGGGGAACCGGGCATTCTATGATTTTTACATCTGGCAATTGGCGTCGGATTAATAATTCGCTGCGCTTCATATGGTCTTGTGTTGTGACCAGTACTATGCGCCGTATGTTTTGTTCGCGCACGATATCGCGAATTGCGATTGCATTTTCAGCCGTTGTTTTTGATTCGTTTTCTATTTTTATTTGATGGCGCAATTCGCCGGGCGTCAGGTACGGATAATCATATCCGCCAACGCCAATTATATATAGCCGGCGTGATGGATGCCCATCTAACAGGTCGGCCGCGAACGGAATTCGGCGTGCATCACCGGTCAGTACGAAAATTTTTGCATCCGATGCAATCGCTGGGCAAGTATCTGGGGTGGACATCTTGAACCATGCGCCGCCAATGACAAACGCAGTAACAATTAACAAAGATGGTTTTAACAGTTTTAACATTTTATTGTAGGGGCGCGTATTCGCGCCCGGGCGCAAGTATGCGCCCCTACGCTGATTTCAATATTCCCATCACAGTTCGTCGTGCGGTAAATACGGCCAGAATGACGATTGCAATCGCAAGGCCCAGCAAAATTGCCCAACCCATCGCCGGAATTGACATTTGTGTGAACATTCCGGTGCGGAATGAACGCGCCATTGCGATGATAATAAACAGAATCGGCGCGGCGGCCAAAAATCCAGTCGCAGTTGCGATGGCCGTAATTTGCGCGATGATAGTCATTAATTGCCGGGCGACGAATCGGTCACGTGCACCGACTTGGTTTAATATTTCCAATTCGCGCCGATGGATAAGCGTGATATTTTGTGTGATATATGAAATACACAAAACAACCGCGCCAAGGACAAGTGTCAGCACAAGCGCGGCAAGTGCAATTATCTTCCATCCGGCGCGGGTTGATGTTTTCATGCCTTCTGCAAAACTGATAAATCGAACGCCGGAAATTTCGGTGGCCGCTGTGCGCATATCGGTCAATGCGCGGCGTGATTTAAATTTTAATTCGATTACCGTTGGAATATATTGCGTCAAAGCCGACCCGGATGATAACCATGCGGACAACATTCGCGCAGACTCTTCTGCGAGGATTTCGCGGGATTGGGCGATATTTGCACGCTCAGCGGCCAATAATCTTTGTATTGGTGCGGTGTCCGTGTTCGGCATAATTTGAATCGTTGCCATCAGTTCCCATTGCTGGTTCCACCGCTGGACCGCGGTGCCCAATGATATAACCAATCCCAAACACAATACAGCCAAAAAGGATAACAATCCCATCAGCGCCATTAAAAATGTACGCTGCTGCTTTACAAAAGAAAATACCAATGGTTGTTTTTTCATCCTGCGATGTCTTCAAATTGTTTTTCCAAATCAGTGGACAGATTGGAAAAATATGTTTTGTCTTTTTTCAGTGGTGTAATTCTTGCCGCGCCGAAGCCGTCAGGCAAAGGCGGGTCGGTGATTATTTTTCGGCCGCTGGATTCTTTGAATGTAACCTTGCGGTCGCCGACGATGATGCGCGGGAACCCATAGCTGTCCAACATTTTCTGGCTGTGCGTTGCCATAATTATCGCCGTGCCGAAAGATTTGTTCATTTGGATAAACAGTTCCATCAGCTTGGTCGCCGATTCGTCGTCCAGGTTTCCAGTCGGTTCGTCGGCCAGTAATATTTCCGGTTGGGTAATAATCGCACGTGCGACCGCGACACGTTGTTGTTGCCCACCCGATAAATTCAGTGGCAAGGCATTCGCATATTGCGACAATCCAACCCATTGCAGTGTCCGCGCGACCAATTTTTTCGTATAAGATTCGGATGTACCGCGCACGCGCAAGGGCAGGGCGATATTGTCGAAAACAGACAGATGGGATATCAACGAATATTCTTGGAATACAATCGCCATTTTGCGGCGGATATCGGCGATTTCATCGCGGGATAATCCGGCCGTTGATTTTCCAAACAGCTTTATTTGCCCGCGCGATTGCGGCAACAGGTGATAGATAAGGCGCAACAGGGTCGTTTTGCCTGCGCCAGATGCACCATTCAGAAAATAGAAAGAATGCGAATTAATATTGAATGAAACGTCCGATAAAACTTCGGCACCGCCGTCATATCGCGCGGCAACATTCGCAAAGCTGATTACATTTCGCGGCGCGGATTTTGGTGCAACATTATCAAGAAGATTTTCCATAGAGGTATCATAAAGGAAAAAGGGAGAAGTGGAAAGGGATTTTTTATATCAAAAAATAAAGGGTATAGATAGTATGCCCTTAGTATTTATAATTCGCCCTTGGTTACATTAAATCCAGCATAAAATTTATATGATTTTGGAATAAATTCCAATACTGAAAAATCACCACCGTCACGTCCATCTGGATAGTAAATTTTCCATGAATCATCCCAAAGTGAATTGCGCGTTTCGTTGTCGGTCACTTCCGTTACCGTTCCGGACAACATTAATCCATTGAAGTTTTCATCATATGCATAAAGCGCTGCTGCGGGCGTTCTGTGCAGTTGAGCGATTTTGTCAGATGAAGTATTAGTAATAAAAATCAATCGACCATTATTTTTGAAATACTTCACCAGATGCGGTGCGATTTCCGGATTACGTGGATTTATCAGCGCTCGAATTGCTGGCGCGTCGTTTAAATCAATAGTGCCAAGCATTATAATTTTCTGTGCATCTATGAATGTTAAGATTTCATTTTTGGTCATTATAAATCCCCCGATATACTGTTTAGCAATTCATCAATTCTGGCGGATTTTTCCAAAGTATCATCGTATGCGAATCGCAAATCCGGAACATATTTTTGGTCCATTCGATGTGCCAATTCACGGCGAATGGATGGCGCGATTCCATCCAGACGGGATTGTACGTCAGCACTTTCACCGCCGATGTAATAATACAACCGTACAAAAGTTAATCCGCTGGCGGATTCGGAACCGACAATCGACACGCGGCCCAGCACCGGGTCATCACCGTAATTATCGCGCAATATTTCCGCCACGATTTTTTGGACCGTTGATGAGATACGTTCACCGCGATTTGAAGATGGATTGAATGGTCTTTTGGGCATTTTATTTTTGCTTGGTTTTTATGATTGCATCCCGCAGGTTGAGAGATATATTCTCTGCCTTTAACGTTTGTGTTTCAAAGTCTTTGCCCAATTCTTCTAGATTGGCGATATGAGCATTTGTCATTTCTAACGCGCGCAGCATATATTTTTTCGCCAATGGCCTGTGAACTTTTTTCGGCGTACGGAAATCTCTAGCTTTAATCATAATATTTTACCTTTGTGTTTTCTTCTCTCGGATTTGTATTGTAATATGTGAAAGATTCATTTACAATCAATAAAATTTGTAGGGGCGCGTAATCGCGTCCGGGCGCAAGTATGCGCCCCTACATAAATGGATTAACTATGAAATTACAACATTATATTCTTAAACAATGTGATAAGCCGGCGGCTTTGTGGGTTATATTCTGGCTGACCGTTTGTGAATCAATATTCTTGTTCCTGCCACCCGAAGTATTTATGACGCCGACAATCGTCGCGAACAAGAAAAAGGCATTGCCGGTTGTCATAGTGACATCTTTGGGGTCGTTGGTTGGCGGGATAATCGCGTATATGATTGGGTTCTGGTTGTTTGAATCAATTGGGACATGGCTGATTACTACATTTTCCAGTATGGAAAATTTCGAAATCGCACGTTCATTGTTCGCAAAACACGGTCTGTTTATCATATTCTTGGCCGCATTCACGCCTGTGCCATATAAATTATTGGCGATATGCGCTGGGTTCCTGACATTCAATCCAATTTTGTTTATTGGCGTGACGGCGATATTCCGGACGCTGCGATTCGCCATATTGGGCGCATTGTTGTGGCGGTTCCAGGAACAGGCAAACACAATTGTGAAAAAGTATTTTTGGCCATTGACTCTGTTGGCGGTTGTTGCCGCGGGGTTTGGCATCATTATGATGACCTGGCTTTGATTGATTTGTTGTTGAAATCCAAAAAAATCTGTGATATTTTCCGGGTTCAATGAGCAACGGCAAACCAGTCTTTTTACATAAATTTATCGGACGTATGGCGTTGGTGCTGTTTGCTACATCGTTGGCCGCTAATTTTCATAATACAAAATCAGCACTGGACACTGTTCACAAAACAGACCCTTGTTTTAAAAAGCCAAAGCGGAATTGTTTATGCCGAAAACGTGTGCGGTTGGGCGTGATACCGCCATGTTGTTAAGAGAATAAAATGAATCAAAAAAATATCAGAAATTTCGCAGTAATCGCACATATCGACCATGGAAAATCGACTTTGTCCGACCGGATTATTGAATATACCGGTGGCCTGGAATCGCGTGAAATGAAATCGCAAGTTCTGGACAGCATGGATATCGAACGCGAACGCGGAATTACCATCAAGGCACAGACTGTACGCTTGAATTACAAAGCGCGCGATGGGCAGGAATATCAATTAAATTTAATGGATACGCCGGGACATGTGGACTTTACTTACGAAGTATCGCGGTCAATGGCTGCGTGCGAAGGCGCGCTGTTGCTGGTCGATGCGACCCAGGGTGTCCAGGCACAGACATTGGCAAATGCTTATTTGGCCATCGATAATGATTTGGAAATTTTACTGGTCTTGAATAAAATCGATTTGCCATCATCGGACGTTGTCGGTGCGCGCGCGGGAATCGCGGACGTTATTGGAATTGATGCCGCAGATGCGCTGTGCGTTTCGGGTAAAACAGGCGAAGGCGTTCCAGAATTACTGGAATCAATCGTGCAATGTTTGCCATCGCCGCATGGCGATGCAAATGCTCCGACCCGTGCATTGCTGGTCGATTCTTGGTATGATTCTTATTTGGGTGTTGTTGTGCTGGTGCGCGTTGTTGATGGTTCGTTAAAGCGCGGCCAGAAAATCCGATTTATCGCAACCGGCGCGGAATATGCAATTGATAAAATCGGATACTTTACGCCCAAAATGGTGAACGTTGATGCTTTGCACGCGGGCGAAATAGGGTTCATTATTACGGGCATGAAGACAATTCATGATTGCAAAGTCGGCGATACTATTGTTAACAGTGGCCAATCTGCTGAACCACTGCCCGGATTCAAACCATCCGTGCCGGTTGTGTTTTCATCGTTCTTTCCGGTCGAAGCCCAAGATTATCCCGTACTTCGCGAAAGTGCTGAAAAATTGGCGCTGAATGACGCATCGTTTGTATTCACGGTTGAAAAATCGTCTGCCCTGGGATTCGGATTGCGCTGCGGTTTTTTGGGTCTGCTGCATATGGAAATTATTTCCGAACGATTGTCGCGCGAATTCAATCTGAATCTTATTAATACGATTCCATCCGTGCTGTATCGTCTTCATCTGCGCGACGGGGAAATTGTTGATTTGGAAAATCCGGCTGATATGCCAGAACCGACACGCATCGAATATATTCAAGAACCGTGGGTGCGCGCGACCATTATGTTGCCCGACCAATATTTGGGCGGGATTATGGCGCTGTGTTCCGAACGCCGCGGGATTCAAGAAAATATGTCTTATATCGGGCGTCGTGCGGTTTTGACATACCGTCTGCCGCTGGCGGAAATAGTTTTTGATTTTTACGACCGGGTCAAATCGCTGACATCCGGGTATGCTTCGTTCGATTATACTCTGGATGGATATGAAACATCCGATTTGGTAAAAGTATCCGTGCTGGTTAACGAAGAAGTCGTGGAACCATTGTCTTTCCTGTGCCATCGTTCGTTTGCCGAAAAACGCGGCCGACAAATTGTGGAAAAGTTAAAGGACTTAATTCCCAGACACCAATTCAAAATTCCATTGCAAGCGGCCATCGGCGGAAAAATCATCGCGCGCGAAACCATTGCGGCATATCGCAAAGACGTGACCGCGAAATGTTACGGCGGCGATATATCACGCAAACGCAAACTGCTTGAAAAACAGAAAGAGGGTAAAAAACGACTGCGCAGTTTCGGCAGCGTCGAAATCCCGCAAACCGCATTTATTAATGCACTGAAAGTTGGGGATTAATGGTGGCACATCAATTTTTCTTTTCGCCGCATATACTCGATAACCTGGCGCCGCCGCGCGCCGGGTTTATTGTTGTCCAAGATATCGCGGAACCGCACTTGCGAATGTATATCACTGCACGCGGGGTGAAAACTTTCTTTGTTCGTCGGCGTATGAATGGCCGCGATGTGCGCATCATTATCGGCCGATATCCAGAAATAGATGTATTTGATGCGCGCGCGCGTGTTGCGGCTGCATTGTATGATTCAGGCAACGTGCAAAAGTCGCGCAGCAAAAAAATTACATTTGGTGCGGCAGCAAAACAATTCGTTTCAAAAAAAATTCGCCGCGCACCAGAATCAAAGGCCAAATTGATTCGTGCAATGGAACATGCATTTGTGTCGTTATATCCGATTTATTTGAACGATATCACCGCGGTGCACGCGACAAAAATCATTGATAATATCGCGCGCGAATCTGGTGCGCCGACCGCAAACCGCATGCGTGAAATAATGTCCGGAATTTTTAAATTTGCATGCGCGGATAATAATCCGGCGGCAGAAATTGCACCATTCAAAGAATTGCGCCGCGCGCGAACATTGAATATAACGGGCCTGCGCCGATTAGTTTCGGCAATTAATGCAGAACCGGATGTTATAATTCGCGCTGCATTTTTAATGTTAATATATGGATTTGCCAATCGTTCGAAAATATTTTCAATGCGCTGGTCTGATATGGATTTTAATAATGATAATTGGGGCACAGTGCCATTATCTGATGCCGCAGTCGTTGTATTGCGCGATTTGCCGCAGAATAAACAATATGTGTTTCCGGGGGCGTACGGCCGTGGACATTTAACCGACCCGCGCAGCGCGTGGCGCCGTGTTGTGATGCGTGCGAAATTAAAAGATGTGCAAATGTCCGATGTGCACAGGTTTATGATGAAGAGACTGGAATGGTCGGCCGACCGGGAAACATTGCGTCAAAATATGAATGAAAGTATAGAACAAATAATATAATAATAAATAGCAAGTAATATTAAATTAATTTATCGGGGTGCTATCAATTGCTTGACAAAACTATCTTGTTATAATTTGTTAGAATTTATTTGACATGGGGGCGTCTGGAATGGTATCTTGCGTCAAGTTGCCCAGTGAAACAAATGTAAAAAGACGGGCCATCAGTTAACACAACAAAGGAAAACAAAATGTCAATTGAACAGAAAGTCATAGATATTATCGCAGAAAAACTTGATATAAAAGACAAAGCGAAAATTGTGCTGGGTGCATCGTTCAAAAACGATTTGGGCGCGGACTCTTTGGACCAAGTGGAATTGGTTATGGAATTGGAAAAAGAATATGGTTTGACAATTCCAGATGATGCTGCGACAAAAATGCTGACCGTTGGTGATGCGATTTCGTTCATCAAAGCAAACATCAAAGAAGCCCCGAAAGCTTAATCGGTCGTCGTTTTACAAAAATAAAAATCTGCGCGAAATGTTTTGCATTCCGCGCAGATTTTTTGTATGTTGTTGGTATGTAGGGGCAAATATCATTTGCCCAATCAAACAAAATGGAGATTTATTATGACACGCAGAGTAGTCATCACTGGAATAGGAATTGTTTCCCCGGTCGGCGTTGGAATCGAACATGCTTGGGCAAATATATTGGCCGGTAAATCCGGTATCATTAAATTAACCGAAGAACAATATGCAGATTTGCCGGTACAAATCGGCGGACGTATATTACGCGGCGATAATCCGGGCGAATATAATCCGGATACAATCGTCAGCCCGAAAGAGCAGGGCCGCATTGATAAATTTATCGTATATGCACTGGTCGCAACGGATGAAGCATTGCGCGATGCGAACATGATTGAATATACAGGCGACAAAGAACGCGTCGGCGTGAACATCGGTTCAGGTATCGGCGGATTGTCCGGTATTTATAATGCCAGTATCGAACTGCATACCAATGGTCCGCGGCATATCAGTCCGTTCTTTATACCTGGTTCAATCGCAAACATGGCGGCGGGTCAAGTATCGATTAAATATGGGTTCAAAGGGCCAAATACTTGCGTTGTGACTGCATGTGCAACTGGTACGCATGCGATTGGCGATTCGGCGCGGATTATATCACGCGGCGAAGCAGACATTATGATTTGCGGCGGTGCCGAAGCAGCGATGGAAAAACTGGGCATGGCAGGATTCTGTGCAATGCGCGCATTATCCACGCGCAACGATGACCCGGCCGGTGCGTCGCGCCCATGGGACAAAGGTCGCGATGGATTCGTTATGGGTGAAGGTGCAGGTATATTGGTACTGGAAGAATACGAACATGCGGTCGCGCGCGGTGCAAAAATTTATGCCGAAGTCGCGGGATACGGTATGTCTGCAGACGCCAGTCATATGACTGCGCCAGCACCGGGCGGTGAAGGCGGGTTGCGTTCAATGCGCGCCGCTTTGAAAGATGCCGGCCTGGAACCATCTGCGATTGACTATATTAATGCGCATGGAACATCGACACCGGTCGGCGACCCGGGTGAATTGGAAGCAGTAAAAACATTGGTTGGTGAAAATTCCGGCACGTCCATGTCCAGTACGAAATCCATGACCGGGCACTTGCTGGGCGCGGCCGGCGCGGTCGAAGCGATATTTACAACATTGGCAATTCGCGACCAAATCGTTCCGCCGACAATTAATTTAACAGACCCGGTTGACGAAGTCGGCAATTTCGATTTGGTTCCGAACGTCGCCAAAAAACGCACCGTTAATGTCGCGCTGTCTAATTCATTTGGATTCGGCGGCACTAATGCCACGGTGTTGTTAAAGAAAGTTGATTAAAAAAACCGGACAAAAGTCCGGTTTTTATTTTTATTTGCGGGTGCGGTTTTTATATGTATAATCGCCGCATGAAAAAAAAGCATAAAAAATTTTTAAAATTTGGTGCGGGTATTATTATTTTTGTCGCGCTGTTTTCCATTTGGTTTTTGGGTATTCATTCGCATGTTCGTGTTGATACTACGTTTGATATTGGTCGTGGTGCATCTGTCGCGGGCGTTGCCGCAGATTTAAAATCGCAAAAATTAATCGGATTTGAAAGGCCGTTTAAATTACTGGTTCGTGCATTCGGCGGTAATGTAAAACGCGGAATGTACGATATTCCGCGCGGCGCATCTGTTTGGCGAATTGCACGCATAATGTCAGATGGTCGCGTTGCAACGACAACAATTATGATTCCCGAAGGGTTAACAGTGCGCCAGATTATTGCGTTGTTGAATGCTAATCAATTTTTAACCGGCGATTCGTGTCCACCAAGAAATCCAATTTGTTATGCCGAAGGCGAATTGTTCCCGAATACTTATATAGTGGCCAAGGGTACATCGCGCGCAGCTGTACTGGATTTGATGCGCCGCGAAATGCAGCGAATCGAAAAAAACTGGATTGAATCGGGAATGCGCGCGCCACCGCCGCTGAAAAATTGGAATGAAATAATTACGCTGGCATCAATCGTGCAAAAAGAAACGCCGAAAAAAGCCGAAATGCCAAAAGTAGCATCTGTGTTTATTAATCGTCTGCGCAAGGGCATGCGCCTGCAAGCCGACCCGACCGTTGTTTATGCAATTACGGATGGACTGGGCGATATGCAAGGCAAACCGATTTTAACGCGTCATCTGCAAACGTCACATCCGCATAATACATATATGAATCACGGTTTGCCGCCGCATCCGATTGCATCGGTCGGGCGCGATGCGATTCGCAGCGTTTTAAATCCGGCGGATACAAATTATTATTTCTTTGTTGCAGATGGCACCGGTGGGCATGTGTTTGCCAAAGATTACGAACAGCATAAAATTAATCATGCGAATTGGCGGATTATAAGAAGTCAAAAATAATTTATGAAAAGCTTCCTAGTGAAATTTCCTATCTCTCGTGCAAGAATTTGAACAACCCAAATAAGGAGGGATTTATATGTTCAAAAAAATTGCATTAACTTCATTGGTTGCAGTCACGATGGCGGGCGCAGCAAACGCATCCAGCTTTCAATATTCAGATGGTCCGGATTGGAACCGCATAGCGCAAAGCGTCTTTAACCCAGCATATCGTCCAGTACAAAACAAATGGGCCGTTATGGGTGGAATCAATTTCCAAACCGGTTCGAACGCAGCACAAACAAATGAAACACGTTGGCAAGCCGGTGATTTCCAAGTCGGTGATGTCAGCATCAGATACGGTATATTGGACCAATTGTTTGTGTCGGTCGAAGTTGCAAATAATGATGGATTTGGCTTGAATTCATACACCGGTGCAGTCGGACAATTTGCAAATCCAGAAATTGGTGTGAACTGGCAAATGTGGCGTCCGGCAAAATCTTTTGCAATTGACTTGATTGGTAAATACGGAATTGCATGGACCAAAGATGCGCTGACCGAACAACGAATCGGCGAAAATAATCTGCAAGCCGGATTGCGTGTGTATGGCGACGAAGGCAGATTCCAATGGGCGGCCCAAGGTATATCGCAATGGGCATTCCTGCAAAGCGGCAGCATGTTCGAACATGATTCATTGTGGAACGCGTTGTTCAAATTGGAATTGGAATATGAAGTCGTTCAGAAAGTCGGCTTGAAATTCGAAGGTAATTACAACATCTATAACGCCGATAAATCCAGCGGTATTCCGATTATATATGACCGTGGTGTACAGTTCGGTGTTATATTCGACGTGGCGCCGGGTGTTGCTGCATTACAGCCATATGTCGCGTATCACTTCCAAACCGCGAACAGCGAAAACAGCCAGACTGCGAATAACGACTTTTGGCAAGTTGGTTTGAAGTTTGGTGTACAATTCTAAAATTACAAAGCAATTTCAGAATGAAAAACATCCCACCACAGTGGGATGTTTTTATTGCATTGCACAATGTGGTGTGACCAATGAATAGAATAAATTCAATTGTTATATTTTTCTTGATTTATTTTTGCATTAGGATAAAATTCATACCGTTAACCCAGAACAGGAGTTCTATATGAAAAAAATCGTTTTACTTTCTGCTGGTTCCATGCTGATTGCTGGTTCCGCTGTGGCCGCAACCTATACCGTTCAAAAAGGTGATTGGTTGTCCAAAATTGCTGTTAAACACGGAATGACTTTGCAACAGATTGCAGATTTGAATCCACAAATTTCAAATTTGAATCAAATCGAAATCGGCCAAGTAATAAACGTTTCTGACCGCCGCGCAACCACAACTGCCAAAGTTGCCGAAGTCAAAGAAGCACCTGCGAAAATCGAATCGCAACCAGTTGTCAAAGCAGCCAAAGAAAAAACATGCGCTGCATGCGAAAATGTTCTGGATGGAAATCCGTTGTATCGTCCGGCTGCCGGTCGCTTTTACAGCATCACCACACTGGGCACAGACACAGCGTTTGACATCTGGGGTCTGGGCACTGAACTTGGCTATGGCATCACAGACAGATTGTCTTTGTTCGTGAACTTGGCCGGTTCGACATATAAATTTGATGACTATTCATGGGATTCATACGGCGCAGGTCTGTCTTTCCGTTATCTGAATGATAAAAATTGGAAAGGTGATGTGTATGGAAAATTCAACCAGCTGGGCGTTATCGATTCGATTGATGGCCGCTTCTTTACCGGTGCATACAACTGGACCGCTGGAACCAAATTCGGTTACACGACATGCGGCTGGACATTGGCGGGCTTGTTCGAATATGACTGGCTGACCATCCCGGGTGTCGGCGATACGTTCGACGGATTTAAAACATACCGCGTTGGTGCCGAAGGACAATATGTATTCACCAAACGTTGGAACGTTGTTGCAGGTATCACATACGAAATGCCGGAATTCATTGAAAATTATTTCACCGGTAAATTGGGTGTGAACTATAACTTTACCAACACTGCATATCTGGGTCTGTATGCCACCCAAGCCATGGGCGAAAAGTCCGGCAAGCTGGCTGATGACACAGGTTTGGCTTTGCAATTTGGAATTGAATTTTAATTAAATGTAATGTAATTAAAACCAAAAACACGGGGGGCTTGCCCCCGTGTTTTTATTACATTGCACAGCGCAGCGCGGCAATGTAATTTGTCATTGCGAGCGCATGCGAAGCAATCCAGTAATAGGTTATTTTCATTATTAACTGGATTGCTTCGTTTGCAAACGCCACGTTGTGCGTACGCGTTTGCTCCTCGCAATGACAACTATTTTTCATTGTTATCATCCGTTATACTTTTTTACTTTTTTATGAAAAAAGTCCTTTGCTTTTTATTTTCAATGTACTAAGCTTGGTTCAATAGGTGGAATACCTATCTACTCTTTAAACCTAACCAAAGGAAAGGAAAATGAAGAAAATCCTGTTAACATCATTGGTTGCCATGGGTGTCGCGACTGCGGCGTCCGCCGGTGCAATCAACGACAATCCGTTGTATTTGCCAACCGCTGGCACGTTCTATAGCGTGACTGATTTGGTAACCGATACAGCGTTCGAAGGCGCAGGCCTGGGAACACAGTTCGGATACGGTATCACCAACAAATTGGCCGTCTATGTCGGCACATCTGTTGCATTGTATGACGAATTCAACGAATTTGCATGGTCTTCTGTTGATCTGGGTGCCGCGTTCCGCGCGTTGGACATGGGCAACTGGAAAGCCGACATCGTCGGTAACTTGACCGTTCTGGGTAACAACTTCTATGACAAAGATGCCAACCTGTACACATGGTCTGCTGGCGTTCGTGGTGGTTACGTTACACGTGACTGGACATTGGCCGGTTCCGTTGTTTACGGATACACCAATACCGAAGCATTCAACTGGGGCGATGAAGGTCTGCGCTCGCTGGCCTTGGGCTTGTCTGGTCAATACCTGATTGACAACAACTGGAACGTTGTTGCTGGCTTGACATATGACATCTTGTCCATCACAGACGGTGTCCCAACCGATGCAGATACACTGACCGGTAAATTGGGCGTGAACTATAACTTCACGGACGATATGTACTTGGGCGGTTATGTCACATACGAATTCTTGCAAGACGGCGACAAAGACGTCGGCTTGGGCGTTCGCTTTGGGGTCCAGTTCTAATACAGAACAACAAACAAAAAATCCCGGCAATTGCCGGGATTTTTTAGTGTAAAAGTATAAAAGTGTAATCGCAAAATTGCTTTGCAATTTTGCTTAGTGCAAATAGTGAATGTGTCGCGCTTTGCGCGACGAGTTTTAAAAAAACTTTTACACTTTTTACACTCTTACACTTTTACACTGACAAAAACACCGAAGATGCGCATTTTTTCTTGACAATAGGATTGCTTGCCCTTATACTGTCTGGACTTTGCGCGATGCTGGCGCAAGGGAAATCACGGAAATCCGCGAAAATCAACGGTTTATAATTCCCACAAGTGTGGAGAAAATAAACCGCAGGCGTGGCTTTGCGTAGATAAAAAGCAACCAGGGTGCCCCAAAAGCCCCAGAAAACAAAGAGTTTTTTAATGCCAACCGTCAACCAACTGATTCGGAAACCGCGCAAGAAAATTGCGAATCGTTCGAAATCACCGGACATGAAAGGCAACCCGCAAAAACGCGGCGTGTGCACACGTGTTTATACGACTACACCGAAAAAACCAAACTCGGCCCAACGTAAAGTCGCCCGCGTTAAATTGGCGAATGGTCACGAAGTTACGGCATATATCCCAGGCGAAGGCCACAATCTGCAAGAACACAGCGTCGTTATGATTCGCGGTGGCAAAGTAAAAGACTTGCCAGGTGTTAAATATCATATCATTCGCGGCGTTCTGGACACCCAGGGCGTTAACGCAAGAAAACAAAGCCGTTCATTGTACGGTGCAAAAACAAAGAAAGCATAAGTTGATAACTTATGAGTAATCCGGAAACGGGTGAAGAAAGGAAATAAAAATGTCAAGACGTAACAGAGCAATCAAACGCGAAATTCTGCCAGATTCAAAATACAACAATCTGGTCGTTGCAAAAATCATCAATATTGTCATGTGGGATGGTAAAAAGGAAGTCGCCGAAGGTATTGTATATGGCGCAATGGAAAGATTGAAAAAGGTCGCCAAAGACGGTAATGAACTGGTCGCGTTCTTGGATGCAATTGATGCAATCAAACCAAGCGTCGAAGTCAAAGGTCGCCGCGTCGGCGGTGCCACATACCAAGTTCCGGTCGAAGTTCGCAAAGAACGTCAACAGACTTTGGCCCTGCGTTGGATTATCATGTTTGCGCGCAAACGCGGCGAACGTAGTATGGAAGAAAGATTATTTGCTGAATTGCGTGATGCACTGAATAACACCGGCAACGCATTCAAGAAAAAAATTGACACACACAAAATGGCAGAAGCGAACAAAGCATTCGCACACTTCCGCTGGTAAAATTAAAGTACAGGATTTAAAACAATGGCTCTTGGAAAAACCGCACCTTTACACATGTACCGCAACGTTGGAATTATGGCGCATATTGACGCCGGAAAAACAACGACGTCTGAACGCATTTTGTTCTTTACCGGAAAAACATACAAAATCGGCGAAGTTCATGATGGCGGTGCGACCATGGACTGGATGGAACAAGAGCAAGAACGCGGCATCACCATTACATCCGCGGCCACGACGACTTTCTGGCGCGACCATCGCATTAACCTGATTGACACACCGGGACACGTTGACTTTACAATTGAAGTCGAACGTTCGTTGCGCGTGCTTGACGGTGCGGTCGCAGTATTCGAATCCGTGTCGGGTGTTCAACCACAAACAGAAACAGTTTGGCGCCAAGCCGACCGTTACGCGGTTCCACGTATTTGCTTTGTTAATAAAATGGACCGCATCGGTGGTGACTTTTTCCGCTGTGTCGATATGATACGTGAACGTTTGGGTGCGAATCCGCTGGTTATCAATTTCCCGATTGGCGCAGAAAATGATTATCGTGGCGTTGTCGATGTTGTCGAAATGCGTGCGATTGTTTGGGAAGACTGGTCTGGTAAAGAACCGAAAATCACAGAAATCCCAGAAGACTTGCGTGCCAAAGCGGATGAACTGCATGAAAAATTAATCGAAGAAGTCGTTATGCTGGATGATGCAGTTATGGAAGCATACATGGGCGGCACAAAACCAGACGTTGCGACACTGAAAAGATTAATCCGTCAAGGTACAATTAATCAGAATTTCAACCCCGTATTAAATGGTACCGCATTCCGTAACGTTGGTGTGCAACCGTTGTTGGACGCGATTGTTGATTATTTGCCATCCCCGATGGATATCGAAGCCATCAAGGGTGTCAAGATGGACGGCGAAACCGAAGAAGTTCGTCATGCGGACGCGACCGAACCGTTCAGCGCGCTGGCGTTCAAAATCGCAAACGACCCGTATGTTGGAAACATTATGTTTATTCGTATTTTCTCGGGTAAATTGATGTCGGGTTCGTATGTTTATAATTCATCCAAAGACAAACGTGAACGTGTTGGCCGCATGCTGTTGATGCATTCAAATAACCGTGAAGAAATCAAAGAAGCATCGGCGGGTGACATCGTTGTTCTGGTCGGTCTGAAAGATACCATTACTGGTGATACTTTGTGTGATGAACAGAAACCAGTTATCTTGCAACGCATTCATATTCCAGAGCCGGTTATGCAATTGGCGATTGAACCAAAAGCAAAAGCGGACATTGAAAAAATGGCGCTGGGACTGCAAGCATTGGCCAAAGAAGACCCATCGTTCCGCGTGTCTGTTGACCAAGAATCCGGCCAAACAATTTTGGCGGGTGTCGGTGAATTGCACTTGGAAATTCTGGTTGACCGTTTGTTCCGCGAATTCAAGGTCGAAGCAAACATTGGCGAACCACGCATTGCATATCGCGAAGCATTCGGCCGTCCGATATCCAAAGATTACACGCATAAAAAGCAATCTGGTGGTTCCGGTCAATATGCCCAGGTTAAAATTGAATTTGAACCATTGGAACCAGGTTCCGGTTATGAATTCGAAAACAAAATTGTCGGTGGCGCAGTTCCGCGCGAATATATCCCGGGTGTTGAAAAAGGGCTGCGTTTGGCTCAGAATACCGGAACTTTGTTGGGATATCCGACCGTAGATTTCAAGGCAACGTTGATTGACGGAAAATATCACGAAGTCGATTCGAACGTTCTGTGCTTTGAAATAGCCGCACGCGCCGCATTCCGCGAAGCGATGCAGGAATCCAAACCAAAGTTGCTGGAACCGATTATGAAATTGTCGGTCAATACGCCCGAAGAATACACAGGCGACATCATTGGTGATTTGAATTCCCGCCGCGGTCAAATCAACGGGATGAAAATGGAATTTGGCGCACAGGTTATCGACGCCTATGTCCCGCTGGCCAATCTGTTCGGGTATATCAAAACATTGCGTTCATTGTCACAAGGTCGCGCCAATCCATATATGGAATTGTCGCATTATTCCGAAGTGCCGACGAACGTAGTCGAAGATGTTATTAAAAAACATAACAAGTAAACAAATTAAATAAAAAACAACAGCCAAAGGAGAAAACTATGGCCAAAGAAAAGTTCGTAAGAAGCAAGCCGCACGTTAACGTTGGAACCGTTGGACACGTTGACCATGGTAAAACCACATTGACCGCTGCCATCGTTCATTACTATGGCGTTGGTGCTGATAAAAACAAAGGCGTTACAGAAATTGACAATGCCCCAGAAGAAAAATCACGTGGCATAACAATTAACACATCGCACGTTGAATATGAATCCGCAGAACGTCACTATGCGCACGTTGACTGCCCGGGACACGCGGACTATGTTAAAAACATGATTACCGGTGCCGCGCAGATGGATGCTGCAATCTTGGTTTGTGCTGCGACCGACGGTCCGATGCCACAGACACGCGAACACGTCTTGTTGGCGCGCCAGGTTGGTATCGGTAAAATCGTCGTGTTCTTGAACAAATGCGATTTGGCCAAAGACGAAGAATTGTTGGAATTGGTCGAAATGGAATTGCGCGAATTGTTGTCTGCAAACGGATTTGACGGCGAAAACACACCGATTATCCGTGGTTCCGCTGTGTCCGCTGTCGAAGGTAAAAACGACGGCCTGGGCAAAGAAGCCATTGACAACTTGATGAACGCGCTGGACACTTATGTTCCGTTGCCAGAACGTCCGATTGACAAACCGTTCTTGATGCCTGTTGAAGACGTATTTTCGATTACCGGCCGTGGTACTGTTGTTACCGGCCGTATCGAAACCGGTGTTGTCAAAGTCGGCGAAGAAGTTGAAATCGTCGGTCTGCGTCCAACAGCCAAAACAACCATCACCGGCGTTGAAATGTTCCGCAAATTGCTGGACACCGGCGAAGCAGGCGACAATGTTGGATTGCTGTTGCGCGGTACGAAAAAAGAAGATGTCGAACGTGGCCAAATTCTGTGCAAACCGGGTTCTATCCAACCGCACACCGAATTTGAATCCGAAGTTTATATCTTGACGAAAGACGAAGGCGGCCGTCATACAGCGTTCTTCAGCAACTATCGTCCACAGTTCTACTTCAGCACGACCGACGTCACCGGCACAATTGAATTGCCAAAAGACAAAGAAATGGTCTTGCCAGGCGACAACGTGCGTATCACTGTTAAATTGATTGCACCGATTGCTATGGAAGAAGGCCGCCGCTTTGCTATCCGTGAAGGCGGACGCACAGTCGGTTCCGGTGTTGTTGCGAAGGTTATCAAATAAAGTTTGAAGGTTGAAGTTTGAAGTAGGAGGATGTAAAAATTCTTCAAACTTCAAACTTCCTACTTCAACCTTAAACAAAGTAAGGTAAAGAAAATGGTTCCGTCACAGAAAATTCGTATTAAATTGACCGCGTTTGACCATCGTGTGCTGAATGATTCAGTTCGTTCTATCGTGGCTGCGGCTGACCGGACTGGCGCGGAAGTGCTGGGGCCGATTCCTTTGCCGACCAATATTCAAAAGTTTACAGTCAACCGTTCCCCGCACGTGGATAAAAAATCCCGTGAACAATTCGAAATCCGTAATCATAAACGGGTTATTGATATTGTTAATCCAACCCCTCAGACAGTCGATGCCTTGATGAAGTTGGATTTGGCGTCCGGTGTGGATGTGAAGATTAAATTATAAGAAAGGCATATAAAATGAAACGTTCGGGATTGATAACAAAGAAAATCGGAATGACGCGTCTGTACGATGATGCGGGCAATTCGACACCGGTGACTGTATTGTCTGTTGGTGATTGTGCCGTAATTGGCAATCGCAACATGGATAAACATGGCTATGTCGCGGTTCAATTGGGTTTCCAAGAAGCCAAAGAAAAACACACCGCGAAACCGCAATTGGTTGCGGCGCAAAAAGCGGGCGTGAAACCATATCGCAAAGTCGTTGAATTCCGCGTTTCGGATGATTGCGTGATTCCAGTTGGAACTTCTTTGGTCGCGGGACATTTTATTGCTGGTCAATTCGTTGACGTCCAAGGAACCAGCAAAGGTAAAGGTTTCCAAGGCGCGATGAAACGTCATAATTTCGCCGGACTCGAAGCATCGCACGGCGTTCTGAAAGCACACCGTTCTTTGGGCGGTACCGGTATGCGCGAATGGCCGGGTCGTGTTTTCAAAGGTAAAAAGATGGCGGGTCAAATGGGTAATGAAACCATGACCGTTCAAAACTTGAAAATTTTTGGCATTAACGAAGAAGATAATTTGATTTATGTTGCCGGTGCTGTGCCGGGCGCAAATGGAACTTTCGTTCTGATTACTGATGCGATTAAAAAAGAACATAAAGATTTGCCGATTCCAACGAAATCGAAATCCGCAAAAGTTGAAGAAGTAAAAGAAGAACCAGCAGCGGAAGTTGAAGAGGAAGCAGCGCCATCGGTTGAAGAAGCCGCAACAGAAGAAGTCGCAGCAGAAGGGCAGGGTGAATAATCATGCAAATCGATATTATAAATTTTGATGGCAAAGCGGTCGGCAAAGCAGACTTGAACGATGCCATATTCGGACTGGAACCGCGCGCGGATATACTGCATCGCGTCGTGACATGGCAACGTGCAAATGCACGCGCCGGCACGCACGCTGTGAAATCAGTGGCTGATGTTGCAGGTTCGTCCAAAAAAATGGTCAAACAGAAAAAAACAGGACGTGCACGTCAGGGTGAAAGACAAAATGTTCACATGCGTGGTGGTGGCGTTATTCATGGACCAGTCGTTCGTTCACATGCGACCGATTTGCCAAAGAAAATTCGCAGCCTGGGTCTGAAAATGGCTTTGTCATCCAAAATCAAATCCGGTGAATTGATTGTTATTGATTCTGAAAAAGTTGCGGCGGCGAAAACCGGTGCGATGGCAAAAACGTTGCAAAAATTGAAATTAACATCGGCATTGTTTGTTGGTGCGGATGCATTGGATACGAATTTCAAAAAATCTGTTGCGAATATTCCGTATATTGATGTTTTGCCGACAATTGGCTTGAATGTCATGGATATTTTGAAACACAAAAACTTGGTCTTGACCAAAGAAGGCGTGGCAGCGATTGAAAAAAGATTGGGTGAATAAAATGGCAACAAAAAAAACAGTTGAAAATAAAACAGAAAAAAAAGTTGTCGCGACCGCGGGTATGTATGATATCTTGCGCCGGCCGGTGATTTCTGAAAAGTCTGCAAAATTGGCGGAATCAAACGGATTGGTTTTTGAAATCGACCCACGCGCCGGCAAGAAAGAAGTTGCAAAGGCAATCAAAGCGATATATAATGTCGCGCCTGAAAAAGTGAACATTGCCAATATCAAAGGAAAAGTCAAAACTTTCCGTGGCAAATCCAAAGGCACACAAAAAACCGTCAAAAAGGCATACATCACTTTGCCGAAAGACGCGAAAATCGAAATCGCGAATGCGGCGGCATAATAACGCTTTGGCAGATAATCCGTCGTGATGCTATTGCCAAAGTATAGTAAAGGTAAAAAGTTATGGCACTGAAACAATATAAACCAAATACGCCCGGAATGCGCGGTCTTGTACTGGTGGACCGCAGTGAATTGCATCGCGGCAAACCGGAAAAATCTTTGACCGTTGGATTGAAATCCAAGGGCGGACGCAATAATTTCGGACATGTTACTGTTCCGCACCAAGGTGGCGGACATAAACGCAGCTATCGCTTGATTGATTTCAAGCGCACGAAAAAAGACGTGCCAGCAACAGTTTCCCGTTTGGAATATGATCCGAACCGCACAGCATTCATTGCATTGGTTGAATACAAAGACGGCGAAAAAGCATATATCATCGCGCCGCGTAAGTTGGCGATTGGCGATGTTGTGATTTCTGCGGAACATGCGGATATCAAGCCAGGTAACGCCATGCCGCTGAAAAATATGCCGATTGGTACAATCGTGCATAACGTGGAATTGAAACCAGGCGCGGGCGGTCAATTGGCTCGTTCTGCTGGATGCTATGCACAGTTGATGGGTAAAGACGGTGTTTATGCACAGATTAAAATGAATTCGGGCGAATTGCGTCGCGTTCATTCGAATTGCATTGCAACGGTTGGTTCCGTATCGAACCCAGACCAACGCAACGTGAATTTGGGTAAAGCTGGCCGCAAACGCTGGTTGGGTATTAAACCGACAACACGCGGTATCGCGATGAACCCGGTTGACCATCCGATGGGTGGTGGTAACGGTAAATCCAAAGGTCACACACCGGTGTCACGTACTGGCGTTCCGTCAAAGGGATACCGCACACGCAAAAATAAATTGACGCAAAAGTTCATCATTCGTTCGCGTCACTTGAACAAGAAGAAAAAAGGTTAAGCAATGGCACGCAGCGTTTGGAAAGGTCCATATATTCATCCATCGGTTTTGAAAAAGACCGCTGTGGCAAACGACGCCAACGACCGCAAACCAATTAAAACTTGGTCGCGCGCATCGACAATCGTTCCGCCAATGGTCGGATTGACATTCGATGTTCACAATGGCAAAAAGTTTATTCCAGTGTTGGTGTCCGAAGATATGATTGGACATAAATTGGGCGAATTCGCGCCGACGCGTACCTTTAAGGGCCACGCCGCGAACAAGAAAGCCGCCGCCGCGAAGAAAGGCGCAAAGAAATAAGGTGAATGGTCATGACGGAAAGACGATACAATTTAAAAGACAACCAAGTGCGTGCGTTCAATAAAATGATTCGCATCAGCCACCAGAAATTGGGACTGGTCTGCGATACCGTTCGCGGATTGCCAGTTGGCCGTGCAGTTGATGTTTTGAAATTTTCAAAAAAACGCGTTGCGGGTGAAGTATTAAAAACACTGATGTCTGCGGTTGCAAATGCGGAACACAACCAGAAGTTGTCCGCAGATTCTTTGTATGTCAAAGAAATCTGGTGCGGCAAGGCTTTGACTATGAAACGCATTATGCCCGGACCAAAAGGCAGCGCGAAGCCAATTCTGAAACCGTTTTCCAATCTGACAATTGTATTGGAATCTGGCGAAGCAAAATCTGCAAAACCGAAAGCGGAAAAGCCAAAAGCAGCAGCGAAAAAAGAAACAAAAGTAAAAAAATAAACAAACAATGTGCGAATGGTACGGGCAACCTGAATAAAGCCAAGCGGCTTCGAGAACATTCGGCATAAACAAAGGAATACGTAAAAATGGGACAAAAAGTATCACCGATTTCACAGCGTCTTGGAATCAATAAAACGGCTGATTCCCGCTGGATGGCGTCGAAAAAAGATTATCCGGCGCTGTTGTTGGAAGACGTAAAAATCCGCGCGTTCTTGGAAAAGAAATTGGCCAAAGCAGGACTTGCCAAGGTTGTTATCGAACGCTTTGCGAAAAAAATCGTTGTGACAATTCACACATCACGCCCGGGTATGATTATCGGTAAAAATGGTGCGGATATTGAAACATTGCGCAATGCGATTAAAAAATTGGTGAAAAACGACCAGGTCGTTGTGAATATATACGAAGTACGTCGTCCGGATTTGAATGCGCAATTGACCGCCAAAGGCATTGCCCAACAAATCGAAGGTCGTGTGTCTTTTAAACGTGCGATGAAGAAAGCCGTTCAAAATACAATCAAAGCCGGTGCCAAGGGTATTAAAATCATGGTCGGTGGACGCTTGAACGGTGCAGAAATTGCACGCAGCGAACAAATCCGCGAAGGTCAAATTCCGTTGCATACGTTGCGCGCGGATATTGATTACGCATCGGTCCAAGCAAAAACAACATACGGTGTTATCGGTGTCAAAGTTTGGATTTACACCGGTGACGTTGTGAACAAAGATAAATTGGCCAGCGAGCTGGCCCGCCCGACAGAATACGCCGGGTCAACGGAACGCAAAGCACAATAAGTAAGGGACACAGAGATGTTACTGCCAAAAAAGACGAAGTTTAAAAAACAGCACAAAGGCCGCATTCATGGTAATGCTAAAGGTGGTTCCGAATTGTCATTTGGTTCATTCGGGTTGAAAGCCATGTCGCCGGAACGTGTTACTGCGCGCCAGATTGAAGCAGCGCGTCGTGCAATTACACGCTATATGAAACGCCAGGGTAAATTGTGGATTCGTATATTTCCGGATGTTCCGGTCACGAAAAAGCCGGCCGAAGTCCGTATGGGTAAAGGTAAGGGCGCGGTGGAATATTGGATTTGCCGCGTAAAACCAGGTCGCATCATGTTCGAACTGGATGGCGTGAAACCAGAAGTTGCGAACGAATGTTTGCGCCTTGCATCGGCTAAGTTGCCAGTGCGCACAAAAGTTGTCGAAAGAAAGGCGAATTAATTTTTGATTTAGGATTTAAAAAATTCCAAAATCAAAAATCATAAATAAGGTTTATGAAATGGTTGAAAAGAAAACAAAAGTTGTAAAAGAAACCAAGACGGCGAAAAAAGTCGATAATTCCGCGCTGACATCTGATGCGTTGTCGTCGAAATTGACCGACTTGAAGAAAGAAGCGATGAACATGCGATTCCAGCATGCCGCGGGCCAATTGCCAAAGACACATGTCATTCGCAAAAATCGCCGCGAAATTGCACGCGTGAAAACCGCCATCGGCGCAGCAAAAAAATAAAAAGGTAAAGTTATGCCAAAAAGAATATTGCAAGGTAACATCGTCAGTGCGAAAAGCGACAAGACCGTCGTTGTGAATGTGGAACGCAAATTCCGCCATCCAATGTATGGAAAATTCGTAAAGCAGAATAAAAAATTCAAAGCGCATGACGAAGCCAACGAATACAAAGTCGGCGAAATCGTCAATATCGAAGAGGCACGCCCGATTTCAAAAACGAAATCCTGGGTTGTAAAGGGTCGCGTCGGCGCCGCCAAAGACACAAAAGTCGAAGTGGAATAAAAGGTAAAAGATATGATTCAAGTCGAAACAGTTATGACAGTTGCGGATAATTCCGGCGCAAAGAAAGCCCAGTGTATCAAAGTGCTTGGCGGTTCACATCGTCGTTATGCATCCGTTGGCGATAAAATCGTTGTCGCAATCAAAGATGCAATTCCGCGTGGTAAAATCCAAAAAGGGACGGTCCAGCGCGCGATTATCGTTCGCACCAAGTTCCCGGTCAAACGCGCTGATGGTTCCATCATTCGCTTTGACGACAATGCTGTTGTTATCATAAACAAAAACAACATGGAACCGATTGGAACCCGTATATTCGGACCGGTCGCCCGCGAAGTTCGCCGCAAATACGATGTACAAAAAATCGTATCGTTGGCACCAGAAGTATTATAAGGATAAGACATGAAGATTAAGAAAGGTGACGAAGTCATCGTCATTTCTGGAAAATACAAAGGCGTAAAAGGCAAAGTCTTGGAATCGCGTCCGACAGAATCGCGCGTTGTTGTCGCCGGTGTCAACCGCACAAAGCGCCATATCAAACCGACCCAGGAAAAACCAGGTCATATCCAAGATATCGAAGCACCGATTCACGTATCGAATGTCGCGATGATTGACCCGAAATCCAAAAAGCCGACCCGCGTTGGTTACAAAATTGTCGGTGATAAAAAAGTTCGCATCGCGAAAAAATCCGGAACGGAAATTTAATAACAAAGGTATAAGACATGCAAATCAGATTGCGCGAAATTTACGAAAAGAAAGTCGTGCCGGAAATGAAAAAAGAATTCGGTTACGCGAATGATATGGCTGTGCCAAAACTGTCCAAGATTGTCTTGAACATGGGCGTTGGTTCGGCTGTGTCTGACAAGAAAAAATTGGATTCGGCCGTTGCGGACATGACACTGATTTCGGCGCAAAAGCCAGTCGTGACCAAAGCGCGCAAATCCATCGCGACGTATCGATTGCGCGAAGGTCAAAATATCGGATGCAAAGTTACATTGCGCGGAAAACGTATGTACGATTTCTTGGATAAACTGATTACGATTTCATTGCCGCGCATCAAAGACTTTCATGGATTGTCGAAATCCAAATTTGATGGCCGTGGAAATTATGCTTTCGGAATCAAAGAACACTTGATATTCCCGGAAATTTCGGTTGAAAAAATCGACGCCATCATCGGTATGGATATCGTGATTGGGACAACTGCGAAAACAGATGACGAAGCGCGTGCGCTTTTAACGAAATTGGGATTACCGTTGGTACTCAAATAAAGGAACTGAATAATGGCTAAATTGGCACTTATTAATAAACAGAAAGAGCGTGAAGTTTTGGCAAAAAAATACGCCAAAAAATTTGAAGCGGTCAAAATTAAAAAGACCGACACGCCCGAAGCGCGCATGGAAAAAATGAAGAAAGCAGCGGATTTGCCGCGCAATGCGAATAAAACACGTCTGCACAACCGTTGCGCAATCACCGGTCGTTCGCGCGGGTATGTTGGGCAATTCGGCCTGTGCCGCCAGCAAGTTCGCACATTGGCATCCGAAGGCAAATTGCCGGGCGTGCGGAAATCGTCCTGGTAAAAACAAGAGATTCAAAAGAGGTATCATTATGGCATTTACACATCCAATTGGTGACATGCTGACCAGAATTCGTAATGGACAGAACGCAGGAAAAGATTTCGTGCGCGTCCCGGCCAGCCGCCTTAAATCCGCGGTTCTGGGCGTTCTGAAAGACGAAGGTTATATCATCGGTTTCAAACGCGATGAATTGTCTGGCGGTCGTGCTGACCTGATTGTCGAACTGAAATATGTTGGCGGCAATGGCGCAATCCAAGAAATTGCAGCTGTGTCCAAACCTGGACGCCGCATGTATTCGGGCGTTGAAAAAATGCCGCGCGTTATGAACGGCTTGGGCATTTCCATCGTATCCACACCGATGGGCGTTATGACCGACCACAAAGCCCGCCAAGCCAATGTCGGCGGCGAAGTATTGTGCAGAGTAGTATAAAATTTTACGGAGCGAATTATGTCACGTGCAGGTAAATATCCAGTTGAAATAGCATCGGGCGTCACGGTCGAAATGACACCGGCCGCGCTGAATGTAAAGGGACCAAAAGGTTCGCTGTCCATTCGTTTGGACACGAAAAATGCGCCTTTGGTTGATGTCAAAATTGACGGTAACCAGATTACAGTCACGCCAAAAGATGCGGATGACAAAGCATCGCGCGCCATGTGGGGTACGATGACTCGCAATATAAAGCAGGCAATTATTGGTGTCACAACCGGATTCCAAAAAGATATGGGAATGAAGGGCGTTGGATTCAAAGCTGCGATTCGTGGTAAAGATTTGGTTTTGGTTGCCGGATACTCGCACGAAGTCGTTATGCCGATTCCAGAAGGTTTGACCATCGAAATGGGTGCGGCACCGACTGAGTTTTCGGTCAAAGGTATGGATAAAAACCTGGTCGGACAGTTCGCAGACAAAATCCGCAAAGTTCGCAAACCAGAACCATACAAAGGCAAGGGCATATTCTATAAAGGCGAAAAAATCCGCCGCAAAGAAGGCAAGAAAAAGTAAGTTTAAAGTTTGAAGGTTGAAGTAGGAAGATTATTAATAATTTCTTCAAACTTCACACTTCACACTTTGAACTTTATAAAGGGAAACAAAAATGTTAAAACATCTGACCACAACCGAACGTCGCAAATTGTCTAATCGCGGCGCAGCGAAAAGAAAAAACCGGGATTCCGGAAAAATCCGCATGTGCGTTTTCCGCAGCGGATACCACATTGAAGTCCAAGCGATTGACGATGCCGGCGGCCGCACATTGGCGTCTGCATCTTCGCGTGACAAAGGATTCGCGGGCAAAGGTTACAATGTTGCGGGTGCGGAACTGGTTGGCAAGGCATTTGCCGAACGCGCAAAGAAAGCAGGCGTAAAATCGGTCTATTTCGACCGCGGTGAATACAAATATCACGGCCGTGTAAAGGCATTGGCAGATGCTGCACGCGCCGGCGGAATCGAATTCTAATTTCTGAAAAAGGGCAAATATAATGGCACGATTTGAAGATAAAAAATTGCAAGATAAAGACATGGGCATAGTTGATAAACTGGTATCTATCAACCGCGTGTCGAAAACTGTCAAGGGCGGACGCAATATGTCGTTCAGCGCGCTGGTTGTCGTTGGCGACAAAGCTGGCCGCGTTGGATTCGGCAAAGGTAAAGCATTGGAAGTTCAGTCGGCCGTGCAAAAAGCAACCAAAGCCGCCAAAGCGAAAATGATTCGCGTGCCGCTGAAAGAAGGTCGCACTTTGCACCACGATATTGAATCCAAATTCGGTGCCAGCAAATTAATTATCCGCAGCGCGGTTCCGGGAACCGGAATCATCGCGGGTGGTGCGTTGCGCGCAGTATTTGATTGTTTGGGTGTTCAAGACGTTGTTGCCAAGGCCCAAGGTTCTAATTCACCGCATAACATGGTGCGCGCGGCATTTGGTGCATTTGAACGCATGAATTCGCCTAAATCGGTTGCGGCACGTCGTGGCAAACCAGTTGCGGAAATTATTGCTGCACGTGATGGAAAATCCGCGGCAACCGCCGAAGCCACAGCAGAATAAAGTAGGGGATAAAAATGGCAAAAATTACGGTAAGACAAGTTAAAAGCACAATCGCACGTCCGGAAAAGCAAATCAAAATTCTGAATGCTTTGGGCCTGGGCAAATTGGGCAAGAAAAAAGAATTGGAAGATTGCCCGGTCGTTCGTGGCATGATTGCCAAAGTAAAACACTTGGTTGTTGTGGAATAAAGGATATTGATTATGAAGCTTAATGCACTTATGGATAACAAAGGCGCGCGCAAAGGCATAAAACGCGTTGGACGCGGAATGGCATCCGGATACGGCAAAACCGCCGGTCGCGGACACAAAGGTCAAAAAGCACGCAGCGGCGCCAAACAGCAAGCAACGTTCGAAGGCGGACAGACACCGTTTTTCCGCCGCTTGCCAAAAATTGGATTTAAAAATCCATTTGCGAAAAAATATGCGACAATCAATCTGGCCGATATTCAAAAAGCCATTGATGCAAAACGTATTGACGCATCCGCGCCGATTACAATTGAATCATTGATGGTGGCGAAAATTTTGAACCGCAAACATGACGGCTTGAAAATACTCGGCCGCGGTGAAATCAAATCAGCGGTGAAAATTACAGCGGTTGCATGGTCTAAAACGGTCGAAGCGGCAATTGTTAAAGCGGGTGGTTCGATTCAAAAATAATGAAAGCATTTACAGAATTCTTTTCCAAAATGTCTGATTTGCAAAAGCGGATATTGTTCACGCTGACTGCGTTGGTCATTTATCGTATCGGTTCGTTTATCCCATTGCCGGGCGTTAACGCATCCGCCGTTTTGCACTTGTTCGAAGGCGAGGGCAGTGGAATGATGGGCATGTTCGATATGTTTTCGGGCGGCTCGCTTTCGCGTATGTCTGTTTTGGCATTGAACATTTTCCCGTACATTTCGGCCAGCATCGTTATGCAGTTGATGGCCGCGACCAGCAAATCTTTGGGCGAATTGCGCAAAGAAGGCGAATCTGGCCGTATCAAAATCAATCAATATACGCGTTATCTGACCGTTGTACTTTGCGTTGTCCAGGCATACGCAGTCGCCCGCGGATTGTCCGCAATGGCGCCGGTGAATGGCGTGGCGGCGGTTGCGAATCCAGGCTTGCTGTTCGATATTTCAACTGTTATCACGTTGTTGGGCGGAACTATGTTTGTTATGTGGCTGGCTGAACAAATCACAGCGCGCGGTGTGGGCCAGGGCGCTTCATTGTTGATTTTTGCCGGTATTATTGCCGAAGTTCCGGGCGGTATTGCACGGTTGTTCTCGCTGGGTTCTGTCGGACAAATTTCCCCGGCGATGATTGCGCTGATTATCGGATTTGTTGTCGGTATAATTGCGCTGATTGCATTTATGGAACAAGCACAACGTCGTATCCAAATTCTGTATCCGCGCCAAGTTGCTGCGAACGGAATGCCATCGTCAAATTCTTCGTATTTGCCGATAAAGGTTAATATGTCGGGTGTTATGGGACCAGTTTTTGCATCGTCCATCATGATGTTGCCAGCGTTCATCATGCGCTTTATGAATGCGGAATCGTTAATGGCGCAACGCGTTATGGCGTTCTTTACATACGGAACAATTTCCTATATGGTCTTGTTCACGTTATTGATTGCGTTCTTTGCATTTTTCCAGACATCGGTTGTGTTCAATTCCGAAGATACTTCGAATAATTTGAAAAATGCAGGCGGATATATTCCGGGCGTGCGACCGGGCGAACAGACCCAGAAATTCTTGGACGATATTGTGTCGCGCACGACGGCAATTGGCGTTGCATATTTGATTATTGTCTGTGTATTGCCGATTCTTCTGAATACTCATTTCGGTATGCCGATGGTTATTGGTGGTACATCCGTTCTCATCGTCGCCGGTGTCGTGATGGATACCAGTAATCAAATTCAGTCGTACTTGGTCGCAAAACAGTACGCAAGCGTATTGAAAAAAGCAAATAAGAAAAGCAGATTTAGAGTTTAACAAAACAAAGGATTGACTTTTATCGTGGAAAATATAAAATACCGCGGCAAAAGTTTTAATAAAGTAAAGGAAAAACGAACATGCCACGTATAGCAGGTGTAAACATTCCAACAGAAAAACGCGTTGAAATCGCGTTGCAGTATATTTATGGTATCGGTCCGGCCAAAGCAAAACAAATTTGCAAGGCGCTGAAATTCAAAGATTCGTTGCGTGCCAAAGATTTGACCGATGCGGACGTTATCAATATTTCGAACTATATCGAAGAAAATTTCAAAGTCGAAGGTGACGTGCGCCGCGAAGTCCAGATGAATATCAAACGTCTGCAAGATGCCAAAGCATATCGCGGAATCCGTCATCGCAATCGTTTGCCAGTGCGCGGACAACGTACACAAACAAATGCCCGCACACGCAAAGGCAAACGCGTTGTCGTGGCTGGTTCGGCATCGAAAGGTAAATAATAAATAAGGTTTATAAAATGGCTGTAAAGAACACAAAAAAGAAAATTACCAAAAAAGTATCGCATGGCGTGGCGCATATTCTGGCGACCATGAACAATACGCGTATCACGATTACGGATGCGTCGGGCGCGGTGCTTTGCTGGGCAACATCCGGCGCGAATAATTTCAAAGGTGCGAAAAAATCGACGCCGTACGCCGCGACAATCGTTGCGGACAGCGTTGCGAAAAAAGCAGCCGAACATGGAATGAAAACCGTCGACGTTTTGATGCGCGGTATCGGCCAGGGGCGTGAGCCGGCGGTCCGCGGACTGACATCCGGCGGATTGATTGTCCAATCGATTACCGACACGACCCGCATTCCGCACAATGGCTGCAGACCGAAGAAAGTTCGCCGAGTGTAAAATTAAATCCGCCATTTGGCGGATTTTTTATTTTAAAAGAATGAGAGAGCGAGAAAGATAGTTATCTTACGTTGTTTTTTACGAAATCCGAATAGGAGAGGGCTAATCCTTTTTCTCTTTGTTCAATGACAGATATCATTAATTCATTAAATCTCCGCGCTTCATAGTTTGTGAAAGTTTTTCCGAAGGTTTGCGAATAAAATTTTTTATTCGAATTTTCTAGGTATGGGTCAATTTCAGTTGTAAATTGTTGTTGTGTTAATTTTAATATATTCAAATCCATTGCCATCAATTTGTCCAATGTATTATAATCGGCATAATTGACATACCCAACAGGGGCAGATTCTTTTTTACAACCGGTAAGCGTTGTACTTGCACACAACATAATTCCAGCGATAGCAGTGCTAATAATAACTTTTTTTGCTCCGTATATGGTTTTGTTTTTGAGATTTGTCATATGATAAGTCCTTTTTTATCTATTCGTTATCATTAATTGCATGTTTTTATATGTTTGTCAAGAATTGTTTTGTGATGTGTTCATGGTTATTATTTTTGTTCCGTGCTCTTTTCCCCATTGAAATCGATAAAATTTATCCTGTAATATGTACGTACAGAGGTGTGCTTGGGTTCTTAAAAAAGCTTGGCTTGATTATCGCAAAAAACAAATAGACCGCGCAAATGCAGCCGTCAGTTTCAGCAGTATAGAAAATTACTCAATTTCATTCCGTAACCATTTCAATTCTTTTTATAAAAAATTCCCAAAATATGTCGGTCGGGTGTTTGATTGGAAAAATCTGGACCGTTTGGCGCGTATTAAATATATCGAAAAATTGGTTCCGTATGTATTGAAATTCGGCAAAATTACGAGGGATGTCACTGTAAAATTTCCGGGCAGTTATCACGGCGCGTTGGCATCAACCAATGGGCGCGAGATGTCTTTTTATGATAAATTATTGGATTCCGATGACCATGATGAAATCATTGAATCCATCGCGCATGAATCACAACATGTTTATCAAATCAGAAATACAGAAACCGCATTGACGCCGGATATTGTGGCGGCCAGTACCCAAAATTATATCCAACCGCATGAAAATATGGAATATTATCTGAAAAATCCGATTGAAATCGAAGCATTTAAAACCGGCCGCAAAGTTGGGCGTAGGTTCACAGATGCGCTGCGCCAGAAATATGGATTTGACCGCGGGCGCGCAGGATAAAAACATTTGACTTCTGCTGAATTCCAGTATAAAATCGCATGCCTTCACGGTGAAAATGATAAACTAAGCCAAAGGGATATATCATGATTGAAAAAAACTGGATGACGTTAATTAAACCAAAAAAATTACACGTCAAAGTATCTGAAAAAAATCCAAACATTGCAACATTGGTCGCAGAACCGCTGGAACGCGGATTCGGTTTGACTATGGGTACTGCATTACGTCGCGTATTGTTGTCTTCGTTACAAGGTTGCGCGCCGACACATATTAAAATCGACGGTGTCGGACATGAATTTTCATCCATTCCGGGTGTTCGCGAAGACGTTACCGATATCGCATTGAACATCAAAGGTATTTATTTCAAAGCCGATGTCGAAGGCCAACAAAAAGCACACCTGCGTGTCAAAGGTCCGGCTGTTGTTACCGCCGGGATGATTGAAACAGGTGCAAATTTGCACGTTATGAACAAAGATGCGGAAATTTGCAACTTGGACAAAGGTGCATCACTTGATATGGAAATCACACTGAACACGGGCCGTGGATATGTGCCGGCGCATGTTAATCGCGGTGAACATACGGCACTGGGCGTGATTCCAATCGATTCGATTTATTCCCCAATTTTGAACGTCGCGACAAATGTTTCTGAGACCCGCGTTGGTCAAAGCATGGATTATGACAAATTGGAAATGACCGTGAAAACCAATGGTGCGGTATCGCCAGAAGATGCAATCGCATTGGCAGCGCGCATTCTGACCGACCAATTGGTTGTCTTTATTAATTTCGAAGACCCGGCACAAATCAATCTGCCGACCGAAGAAGAAAAGAAAAAAGAAGCATTGCCGTTTGATCCGAAATTGCTGAAACACGTTGATGAATTGGAATTGTCGGTTCGTGCGAATAATTGCTTGAAGAATGATAAAATTAACTGGCTGGGCGAATTGGTTCAAAAGACCGAAAACGACATGCTGAAAACGCCAAACTTTGGCCGCAAATCGCTGAACGAAATCAAAGCGCAGTTGGAAGCAATGGGATTATCGTTGGGTATGGAAGTCCCAGGTTGGCCGCCGGAAAATATTGCCGAGCTGGCAAAAAAGTATGAAGATCCTTACAAATAATTTTGCATCGCAAAATTATTTGTAGAATGTAGGGGCGTATGCGATACGCCCCTATGAAAAATGTATTACTGGGAATTTTTTTCAGGATATATTGCAAATCAATCCCCAAAGGGGCAACAACAAACACAGGAGCGTCTTATGAGACATATGAAAGCAACAAAAAAATTCAACCGCGATCACAGTGCACGCAAAGCATTGTTCTTGAATCAATCGAAATCTTTGATTGAACGCGAACAAATCAAAACAACTTTGCCCAAAGCCAAGACGCTGCGCAGCATTGTTGAAAAACTGGTTACACGTGCAAAAACCGACAGCGTCGCGAATCGTCGCTTGGTTGCCGCTGAACTGGGCAATGACACCGCGGCTGTGAAAAAATTATTCACGGTTTTGGGACCGCGTTATGCAGGGCGTCCGGGCGGATACACCCGCGTATTGAAAGCCGGATTCCGTTATGGCGACGCTGCGCCGATGGCGATTATTGAATTCGTTGACCGCGACCCGGCCGCCAAAGGCAAACCGAAAACGGAAACCACGAAAACAGAAGCTGTGAAAGCGGAAGCAAGAACTGCGACGCCAAAAGCAGCTGCGCCGAAAGCCAAAGTCGCCACCCCGGCCAAAGCCCCAGCGGCCAAAGCAGGCGGTGCAAAGGCAACCGCGACGGTACGTCGTCGGACCAATGCTGGTTAATAAATAAGATAAAAAAATCCAGCAAATGCGGGATTTTTTTATATTTATTCCAATATATTATTTCGTTTCATATAGGACAATATTTGTCGCATTGAAAAATCTTGGGCTTCGACAATTGCTTTTTCGACCTGGTCATGTTGGCGAATTGGTATATTGCGTTCGGCCATCAATCGTGGTTTGCTGGTCCCGAAATCAATATGTATGTGCGCAGGTGTTCCATCTATCCAATTTATGCGCGGAATAAATCCGGATAAATCCATTTGCATGTTTCCGTTATAAACTGTAAAACCGGGCATAACGGTTGATATTGATAAATCATTGGCTGGTGTAACAGTATATGCAACAATTTGTCGATTTGCTTTGATTGTATCCCAGATAAGTTGCTTTGTTTCATAACGTCTGTTCGGTTCAGATGATATGATTTCGCGCAATGTATTTTTATCAGAATCAAGTGCGTAAAACTGGGTCGTATATTTGTGTTCTGCATCTGCTGTGGGCTTTACGCCTTGTCTTATTATTTCCCCAGCTTTGCGTTGTTGGAAAAATCGACATGCTTTTTTGTAAATACACTTATCAATAGATATCAGAACGTTATCCAGCTGTTCTTGGTCTTGGATTCCCCATACGGTTTCAGTTTTTTTCACCATTTTGCCATTTCTGTCCACCAGAATTTTGTTGTCATTATCGATAATTTTTGGTGCAATATAAAGGTCATATACTATGCGTGTTTTCAAATTTACAAAGTTGGTTTGAAACAAACCACTGGTATTTGCCCGGTTGTCGCGGTCGGTCAGTCTGATGTACAATGTTTCAGGTGTTCTAATTCTGAAATATGTTGCGCCAGAACGGTTTAATATATCGAACAAATTATATTTTTGAAGTCTGCCATCTTTATCTTTTTTACGCGGGTCCAGGCGACGAGTTTTTATGGAATCCATATTATATGATTCGCCATCATCATCCAAAAAATAAGTATCGATATATGTTTTATAATGAAGCATTAACGCCAAGTCCAGTTTTTCATTTGTGTCGTTTGTTTCTTCATCAAATATTTTTTCATATTTATTATTCATTTTATAATTCCGATATATCGTTGATTATTTTAATTCCGTGCGCGGACCATTCGGTGCGACGCCCATCAATATCCATGATGTTGGTGGTGACCAGACACAGGACAGGTTCGGCATCATTTGCGGTGGCCGCGTCGATTACTGCATTCACAGGTGATGGTTTTTGTTTGCCGGTTGCAAACCATTCATCGCCGTCGGCGGTCCAGAAATCCGAATCATCGTGTGTTGCGATGGCGAATTTTTTGCCATTTTTTTCCATGACTATGATTTCGTCATCGGTTTTAGTTGGCGAACCAAAATTAATTTCTTTGAACATTGGCGCTGGTTTATCCATTGGCGCATCGAAATCAAAATCGGTTGGTAACGGTAATGCAGAATTATTATCCGGTGCCGTATCAAATGATTCCGGTATTGCCATTGTGGTCGGTGTCGCGATTGGTAATTCCGCCGCTGCGTCTTTTATCGGCAAAGCAAATGCAGATTTTGGGTCCAGTGCCGCATTTCGCGCTGCGCGTATATATGGTTCGCGAATTTCACGGGGCAGGTTATCTGGAATTTTTATGTCTGATTCGACTGGTTCGACGTTATCAGTGGTCGGTGTCGTATCGTCTTTCTTTTTTTCATCTTTTTTATTCGCGGCAAATGGATTTGGAATTTTTTTGTTTTTAATCGCGAATATTGCCATTGAAATATAAATAGGCAACGCAGATAAAATCAAAGCGCCAAATGCAAATCCGCCCAGGCCGCGCAGGCGAACATTCGGCAAAGCGCTCAAATGTCGGCCAGATAGCATATCAAACCCAAATATCATTATAAATATCAAGTACAGCATGACGAAATAACCAATCGTCCAAAGAATCAGAACACGGTTTGTTTTTGCAAAATTCTTGATTTTGTTTAACATAATGGAATTGTAATGCATAAACAAGATTTGTCAAGTTTATTAATAGTTTGACGAAATTGGTTTTTATGTGTTACATCATACTGATGTATCGGAAATTATATTTATTTGCTTTATTGAATCTTTTGGGCGCGGGCGCTGCGGCCAAAGATTTTCGCGACCATGAACATAATCAATCAACGCGGACGAAATATCAAAGTCCTGCGTCGTCGAAATTGCATGCTTTTTATAATTTGGGTCATGAACATCATTTTTATAAAAATGTCCAGGTTCCGGGTGATACTCTGTCACGGTTTTTTCGGCCGGATTCTTTGATGCGGATTCGTGGTTCACAGTTTTTGATTGCGGATAAAATCATGTATATTCATGCGAATGTAATCCAAGCACTGAATGAAATGGGGATGGCAATGTATACCGAAATCGGTCGCCCATTGATTGTGATATCTGGATATCGTTCATATTATGAACAGACAATAATATATGGTGATGGTGGTCGTGCACACAGTCGCGCTGCGCCAGGTACATCCCAACACCAATTGGGGTATGGGCTAGATTTTATAGAAATCAGTGCGCGTGCGCGCATGCGTCCAGAAATTCAATGGTTGGAACACAATGTGTGGCGGTTTGGTTTTGTCGTTTCATATACACGTGAATCAGAATCACAAACTGGCATCATGCCCGAACCATGGCATTATCTGTACGTTGGCCGACAGACAGCCGCATTTATCCAAGAATATTTTGGTGGTCATCAATATTTATTTTTAAATTACTTAAAATTAATTCGGCAAAATTCGTATTAAAAAGCTTTGGAAAAAATCCTAATTTCCGATAAAATGATTGCAGAGAATGTTTTATAGAAAAGCACATTTTTTGCTGGCTGTTTTTATTGCCGCCTTGGTTGGCGCATCGGGTTCGCACGCATCTGTGGATATGATTGCGGCCAAAGCATACGTTGATGATGGGCTGGCCAGCAAAGCAAATACCGCAGATTTGGCGCCGGTTGCAACATCTGGTTCTTATAATGATTTATCTGGTCGGCCGACATTGGGTACGGCCGCTGCCGCGAATGCCTCTGATTTCGCAACCGCAGCCCAAGGTGTCAAGGCAGATAATGCAGTCCAGCGAATGGGCGTTGAAACAATCGGCAGTGTCAAGACATTCACCAGCATTCCGATAATTCCAACCGCGCCATTGCCAACGCCGATACAATGATGAATTTTTTTCGCGCAACTTTATTTTCTTTTTGCATGGCACTGCCCGCATCGGTTAATGCGATGGCGCCGGCGGCGAATATTGAATTTGTGCGGCGGTATTTTGCGCTGGCCGGATGCTTGATTTCAAACAATGCGCATGGCGGAACGGCTGCGAACATGGAATATGTTTTGAAAACGGTTGATATATGCAACGAACGTGTTGGTATCGCGCCGACGTCTTATGGCGATGGCGCATTTGCAACAAATGATTGGGCGAATAATATCGCGGTGCGCGATGCGGCCAGATTAATAGTATTGCCATCGCGTGGTCTGGCCCCGATATTAACGTTCAAATATACAGGCAATCTAAATCCGTTCGATGCACGCGGTCGGATTTTTGACTATTCACCCGACGGACAGACGGTTACGTGTAATTCGACGGCGCTGGGCGGCGACCCGATGAGCGGCGTGTTGAAAGCATGCCAAGTATACTTCTATGACCATACGGGCACAGAAACATATGGATTATTGTCCAGCGAAAATACAGTTTTCACAATGCCGAAATGTACCGAATATCCGTGTTCTTTTAATGTTCGTGGGATTAACGGCGATAATAGCGTGCTGGATACGACCGTGACTTTGGTTGGGCATCGGCAAGGGATAATTTCAAAGAATACCTATCTGCCGCTGCATTTTAAATTTACACATCAGACGGACCCATTCGATGCGCGCGGAAACTTTGCAGATGTAATGGGGCGCGGTGCGGGCGTGCCGTGCAATATGGCGAATTTTGGTGCTGACCCGATGTCTGGTGTTCAAAAAGCATGCTGGGCCCGCGCACAAGACCCAATCACCGGCGAATGGCATTACGGCCGCGCCGCGCTGGAAAATGTTCAGATACCGATGCCGGACTGTATTGAATATCCATGCGATATTCCGGTTACGCATTATAACGGCGTTGCCCGCGCCGGCGTTATAAGATTTACAGATGTACGCACTGGTTTCTTCGTCCCATTGCAACCATAAAAAAAAGTTGTCCATTATAATGGACAACTTTTTTTATTTGTTGTTTGTTTTTTTATTCCCCGAATAACCGGCGGAAAAGTTTATTATTTATTTTCACCGGATATTTGCGCGACAGGAATGCAGAATAATCATCCAACATAACGCGTCCCAACGATGTCGCGGCGTCTTTGGTTAATTCTGCGCGTTTCTTATCATCCAATTTCGGCGGTGCAATTGATGTTTTTACATATAAAACATAAAATGCATCGCGGCCCTGGATTATCGTTTTTGCGCCAACTGGATTTGCGAATGCGGCATATAATACTTCCAGCGGTGCGCCAGATGCACGCGTCACGCGCACGGGTTTTCCAATCGATTTTCCGGCTGTATTCGCGGCGACCAGAATTTCATTCGCGCGCAGATATGCTTGTTTGCGCTGTTCATCGCGTTGCCATTCCGTAACCAATTCTTTGCGCATTGATTCCATATCGGCGATATGCGCTGGCGCGATTTTTTCAACGCGTAAAATTGCAAATCCAGATTTGGTTTCGATGATTTCGGATTCCATACCTTCGTCCAATGCAAATATCACGGCAATAACAGAATTATCAATGAAGGCATCGGTTGTTGTTTTGCCATCTTTGTGCGCGCGCGCGGCATTAATCGGTGCCAATGCAACATGTTTCGCATTATGTCTTTTTGCAGCTGCGGCCATCGTTTCGCCGCCAATCAAAGAATCTTCCAGTCTTTGCGCCGCAACATACGCGCGGTCGTGTTCATCCGGTTGTTCCATTTTTGCCGTGACCAATACATACGAAACTGTGCGAAATTCTGGAATTGTTTTTGGATTTTTTGCGTACGTTTCGCGCAAATTATCATCGGTCGGATTTGTTGGTGCTTTGAAGTCCGCGAATTTTATGGTTTGAAATTCAATATCACGTGCACGGCCGCGTGCGATATGCATTGCTGTCACCATAAAATCCGGAACTGTGGGTGCGGATGCAACGGATGACACAACCATATCACGCAATATTTGTCCGCGCAGATGTGCGGCAAAGCCGGTTTCAGTCAAGCCATTTGCAAACAAAACCGAATCGAATTTCGCGGGCGAAAAGCGGCCGTTTTCCATAAATGCAGGTTCGCTGCGAATTGCCGCGGCAACGGCTGCATTCGTCACCGTGAATCCCAAATCATACGCACGCGCGTCCAGCATCATTTGCGATGACAATTGTTGCAGAATCTGTTGGCTGAACGCAATTTGCAATTGGCGGTCAGCGTACAGTTGCCGTTGCTGGGCCCGGTCCATCATGGATAATTGGCGGCCACGCTCTTGTTCGAAATGTTGCATTGTTACTGGTCGGCCGCCAACGCGAATAATCGCATCGTCCGTGGAACCGCCGCCCAAGACCCATTCGGCAACGCCCCATCCGACGAACGAAAATATCAAAACGCCCATCAGTATTTTTGTAACAGGTTTATCCGAAGCATTACGAAAATATTCCAACATGATTTTATCCTTTATTCCTATGTTTCTGGACTTTACAAAGTTATGCTTGCCCCTGCAAGCGGAAAATGGTAAATTTTACTGGTTACAAAATAAAGGCAAAATTATGCAAAAAATAATCGCAGGAAATTGGAAAATGAACGGGTCGGCCGCGGCGCTGGATATCATGATTGGTGCGCTGGGCGATGTCAAGACAGATGCGACCATTATAATATGTCCCCCGTTTCCGTATCTGGTGGTCGCGTCCAGCGCAAGTGTGGCAATCGGCGCACAAGATGTCAGCACGCACGCATCGGGTGCATATACCGGCGAAGTGTCGGCAAAAATGATTGCGGAAACCGGTGCGAAATACGTTATCGTCGGGCATTCCGAACGTCGGCAATACCACGGCGAAACAAATGCAATTGTGGCGGCCAAGGCAGCCCGGGCACTTGAAAATAACTTGATTCCAATTATATGTGTTGGTGAAACAAAGGGTGAAAAAGAAGCGGGCAGGGCGTTCGACATTGTTGGCGCGCAAATTCGGGAATCAATTCCCGGTGACGCATCGGGCGAAATAGTGATAGCATACGAGCCAGTATGGGCGATTGGAACTGGATTGGTCCCAACCATGGATGACATCCGCGAAATGCATGCGCATATTGCGAACATCGTAGGTGAAAGCGTGCCGATTTTATACGGCGGTTCGGTCAAAGGTTCAAATGCGGCGGAAATTATGGGCATCGCGCACGTCGGCGGCGTTTTGGTCGGCGGTGCTTCGTTAACACCCGCGGATTTTTTACCGATAGTAAAGGCAATATAATGACAGATGAAAATAAAGAATTAAACGAATGCAATGTTGCGGCCACAGAATGCGCAGACGATAATGCTGATTTGCAGGTTATGATTGCAGAATTGTCTGATAAATATTTGCGGGCGCGGGCAGAAATGGAAAATGTAAAACGACGTGCAGCGATTGATATTGAATCACGTGCGCGCATCCGTGCAATGTCGGTTGCGGAAAACTTTATACCGCTGATTGATGCAATTGATGCGGCAATCGCGCATAATTCGGGGGATGACGGATTGCGCACATTGGCGGCTGCGGCGGAAAATGCTTTGGCACGCGTTGGCATCACGCGCATTGAGACAATCGGTCAGAAATTAAATCCAGCATTTCATAATGCGATTAATACCGAAGAATCTGATGCGCCCGCGGATACAATTATCAAAGAATTCCAAGGCGGATTTATGTTTGGTGATTCTGTTCTACGCACTGCAATGGTAATAACAGCAAAATGATTTGATTTTTAATTTTGTTTGTGTGCTTTTTTCCCTTGCGAAAAAAATTCAATTTATACTATAATAAGTTTCAGAGAGAATTATGTTTCTGAAACGTATTAAAATTTTTGCTGTGTTACTTGGTTTCTGCGCTTTTGGTGCGGGTGCGTCTGCTGCGACTGAATTCCAAATGGCGGCGCAATTATTGTCGTCCGCACGCGCTGGCGATGTGGCCCAGGTTCAAAGATTGATTGCTGCGGGCGCAAACGTTAACTTTATTGATTCAACTGGATTATCGATTGTTTGCACGGCATTGATGAATAACGATGTGCGTGCGGCTCAAATATTGCAATTGCATGGTGCGGATTCATCCGGATGCGACCGACAGATCCGACAATATCGACAACGATTGCCGCGTGAAGAATCCGGCGGGCTGTTCAGCGGATTGTCCACAGCCCAAAGTATAGCTTTGGCCGCCGCAGGGGCGGCCATTGTCGCAGGTGGGGTGTATTTTGTTGCGAACGCACTGAACGGCAGTGGTAATAATAATTCTACTGGTGGTGGCGGTGACCGTCCGACAACCAATCCGCCGGGTGGTGGTGGAAATAATAATGGCACCGGAACTGAATGGTCGGTGGGCGCTTTGCCCGTTGGACCGGCGACATTGCAACCGGGATACGATTTTACTGATGAATTAAATTTATACAGTCCGAATAACCCAGTGGGCAGCCAGAATGTAAGAGATTGGACATTCGCATTTATGTCCGGGCGCGACCCATTGACGGGCAGCTTGGTCGCCAATCGCCAGAATTATTTATTGATGATGCATGGATATGCGCCGTTCGCGCGTGGATATCTTGGTCAATCAACCTTGCGTTTGAATAATGCAACGCGCACACCGCAAAATTTGGCCAATTTTACATTTGAATTCCGCGGATATACAGGCAGCGAACCGCTGACCAGCGTCACTGTTGGCGGTGGTCGGCCGATTCCGGTTGCTTTGATTACCGCGCATGGTATCAATCCAACGGGCAGTGCGGCGGACGGATTTATCGGATTTACTAATTTGAATAATTGTTTGCAGATGGCGGGCGGCGTATGCATTCGGTACGAAGCAAATGTCACGCGCAAATATGCAAATATTGATGTAAATATATTGAATGAATTTCCATGGTTTGATTATTCCGGCCATGGCAGTGTATTTAACCCGTACGCGTCCGATTACGAATCGTCATTGGCGAAAATTGTTGCAGGATGGGAAGGCGACATAACACCGGACGTCGGCGATTTTTACGGATTCTTGCCCAATGGCCAATTATTGCTGTATCGCACCGGCGGTGGGAAATTATGGACTGCGGACACATCTGGAACTGTCGAAGGCGATAACGTTGTTGGCGGCACAACATTCGCAACCGTTACATCCATTGATATCGGTGGTGTTACTTATACTGCATCTTTTGATGCGACGACCGGGTTATTGACTTTGACGGCACCGGGCGAATCCAACATAGTATGGTTCATTGGACGTAATGGTTTGGCGTATGATAATGTCGGTGGTGCGTCGCAAAATGTGTTTGAAATTAATGGCACGGATATTATTCTGGCCGGAACATTGGCCGACCAAGATTATCAAAATTTCGGCGCTATATTGGACGCAATCAGCGGGTATGGCCGCGGGTCTGGAACATCCATCATTGCGAATGCGGCAGTGGTGCCAGAAATGCGGAATACAAATACACTGACTGTATCATCGATGCAGAATTTGGGACTGACTTCATCTAACCTGGGTGCATATTTTCAATTAATACATCAATATTATGACCGCAGCGCGTGGGCCGATGCAACCGATACAGAAAAGCAGGGGCTGATTGCGAACCAAGCGTTTTCGACACTGTCAAATCAAATGTTAATTTTTGGAACTGGCGAATATAAATTTGGTATCGGGCCGGATTCAACAATTTCGATTTTGGATGCGACGTTGGAAAACTATGCGCCCGCTTTGTATGCAAACTTGCGTCATTTGTTTATGTCGGTTGTTGCGGTGCAATTTGGTGGCGGAACTGGTACCGCGAACGTTGGTACTGTGGCCGGATACGATGGCACGGGCGGCCGCGGAACAATTGGATTGTCTGCGTGGTCTGATGGCACAAATACGTACGCGGCGCGTGCATGCGGCATGGCGGGCCGCGGGACATCAACCGTTGATCCATGGTGCTTTGCAGCCGCGGGCGCAACAACAGAGCAAGCCGTTGCCGCAATGGCCGGTGCGGTTGGTTCAGTCCAAGGCGCATTTTCATACATGACGAATCAACAGATATTTACGTTGTTGGCTGTGACGTCTGATGGACGTGCTTTGACCGCGGCACAATTACAAAATCTTTATACATTACCGGGCCAATATCAAAGTCAGGTTCTGGCAGACGGCAGCAATTACGCCGACATATTCGCCGAAGTATTTGGATACGGATTGGTCAATCTGGAACGCGCAACGCGTCCGGGAACACGGGTATTTTTCTTTACGGGTGACCGGATAAATTCATCCGCCGGTAATGCAGTATGGCGTACGGCAAGTGTATCCGGTGCATCGGCGGCGGCAACCGGTTTTGCATCGTCCGGCGTATTCGGGTTGGACCTGGGCACTGTATCTGCACCAGTATTTGATTATGTTGAATCCGCGGATGGCACTATGTCAATGGCGCGTATATTTGAAAATTCTTTTGATTTATCGGCTGGTCGACGCGCTGTTTCCATGGGTGATGTATTGGGTGATTTCAAAACGACATTGGATGAACATGAATCATCGGCGGGCGGACTTGATTTCAAAATGTCTTTTCGTGAAAGTTTGAATTCCGGTCGCGATGAATATGGAAATCTGGATAAACTATCATTACGCCAATCATTTGGTGATTGGTCATTCGGTGCGAAATACGAACGCCATGCGGGTGATGCAAAAATATTGCGCGGTGATGGCGAAAATCCGATTCTTGGATTGGCATCGCACGCGGTGTCAAGTGACGCGCAATATAAATTTGGACGCTGGTCATTCGGTGCACGTGGCTTTGCGGGCAGTGTGACAGACGAAGGCCTGCTTGAAAACGACCCGTCGATTTCCGGACGCATACAACATGCACGACTGGGCGGTGTGCATGGTATTGAATCTGGTGCGATGTACGATATGGGTGTATTTGCATTTGGTGCGAACATTGGATTTGTAAATGAATCGGATACAGTTTTGGGCGCTTATTCAGATGGGCTTTTGAATTTGGGCGGCGGCGGTACGATTTATATTGATAATGTTGCAGTTGTGCGTGCGGGTGAAAGATTGCGATTCAATATGCGCGCAACCCATGCACAAACACGCGGTAATCCGAATGGCGAATTTATTTTGGGATTGTCGGACCTGCGGTCGGATGCTTATTCTGTCGGAATGGAATATGGCGGTTGGTCGTTTAATATCGCGCGGCCGTTGGGCGTGACGCGCGGCATGATGCAATACGTAACCGGTGACTATGAACTGGTTGAAACGGATGCTGGATATGATGTTGTGGGCGAATCATACATTGCGAATTTGAACATGGCGGCGCGTAATCGCGAAACAAGATTTTCAATGGCATATCGCACGCCGCTTGGCCCCGCAACGAACGGTGCATTTGGATTTATATACCGTGACAATCCAAATCATACAGACCGCTTTGGAAACGAATCGATATTTATGCTGAAATTAAATCATAAAATCGGTATTTAATCTTATCCCAAAATCAATTATTTTTTTATAAAATGCCATCGTTATGTTTATGGAATGGCTTCACTTGTTTATTGGTGGTGGACTGATGCTGGTCGGTGGCGATTGGCTGGTGCGTGGTACCGTTGGCATATCGCGCAAACGTGGATTGTCTGAATTTATTATATCAGTCATTGTCATCGGAATCGGCACATCAATGCCGGAAATATTTGTATCGCTGATATCTGGTCATCGCGATTTGGGTACACTGGTCATCAGCAATAATATTTCATCGAACATTGTTGACATCTGGGGTGTTATTGGCGTTGGTGCTTTCCTGACGCCTATTATATTAGATGGGCGCAAGCATATTGTTGATTTTGCATTCCTGTGGATTGCGACCGCAATATTTACCGTGATGTGTTTGTTCCGTGTAATCGGCTGGATGGAAGCAATTGTGCTGTTTGGAATATTCGCCGCATATCTATTTTATGCAATCCGCGCGGCCAAGGAGAGAGAGCCGGATGCAACATCCACCACAGATACCAAATCCGCGCCACCGCCCGGAACCATTGCCGGAGTATTATATTTTTTCCAAAACACGATGATGGGATTAGTCATGCTGGTCTTGTTTGGTATCGGCCTTATCTATATTGGTTCGGAACGGTTTATGGATGCACTGCAAATTGTTGCGCGGGTAAATCATCTGGACCAGACTTTGGCCGGATTATTAATAGTTGGGCCGGGTACATCCATGCCAGAATTGATTGTTACGATTTTGGCCGCGATACGCCGCCGGCCGCAAATCGCGGTTGGAAATATTATCGGCAGCAATCTGATGAACATCGCATTGGTCGTGCCGATTGGCGCATTGGTCATCGATTTGCCAACCAGTAAGCATATTTCGTATTTCGATGTCTGGGTGATGTGTGCGGCATTGGTCATGCTTTCGTTAAATCTATTCGTATGGAAAAAGATATCGCGCTGGACGGCGGTGTTGTACATGAGTTTGCTGGTTCTGTACATGTGGGCCGCGATTGTAATCAGGATATAAAAAATGCCCACCTGCGGCGGACATTTTTAATTCACTTAATCTTAATTAATTTCAATTGCCAGCGTACATGCCACCATGGTACTGTTGGCCCTTGTAACATTGAAGAGATTGTTGCTTGGTATGGCTGTTGCCACACATGGATGCGCAGGACCATGCGAAAAAGTGCAATTATAGTTGCCATTGCGATTTTGTGTAAATCTGCCATTTGGTAAAGCAGTGCAAGCAGATTCAGCAACGACAGCACCCGGTCTTTGAGCGCTAAGTTCTCTTTCTGCGGCAGCAGCGTCTAGGTCTTGTTGTCTTTGTTCTCGTTGAATTATAGTATTTACATGCACGCCTTGTGCCGCTGCTGCTCTTTCCAGGCGCTGTTGTTCTGCGGACCTGTCATCAGCATTCCTTTGGTTTATTGTGTCGGTTTCAGATTGGTCTGCAATCCTCCAAGAGTCTGTGGGTGATGAGAACAAACAAGTTTTACCAGCTTGACCAATAATTGCATTTCTGCATTCTTGTTCGGTCCGGAAGTGACCAGGCTGCAAAGGTAGTAATAGAGTTTCTGTTCGCACGGTTTCAGGCGCCGGCGCTGCTATTTCGGATGTTGTGACCACCGATGCAACAGGTGGTGCAGTTAGCGTTGTTGGCGTCGTTGTTCCGGTACCCGAACCGCCGCCGCCCGCAACCAATGCGCCCAATCCGCTGTTTGCGCCTATGGTTGTTATACAGTAAATGGTCACTCCCGCTCCATGCGGCGTATCTTCACATTGTTCGCCAGCTGCATTGGCTGACCGTTGTCTTGCTGCTTCGCATTCCGGTTTTTGCCAATAGCACTCTGCCGCTGTGAAGTCCGTCACTCTGCCGGTTCGTGCCGCCGGCGTAGTCGCCGTGCATCCGCTGGTGTCCCATTGTCCGCCGCGGCATACTCTGATGCCTGTCCGACCTGTCGGGCATGATGTATCCGTTGCTCCTTCGGTGCAGACGGCCACCACTCCACGTCCGGCGCCTGGCCCAATCATCAGTCGGGATTCGTCGTGATTTGGTGCTGCAAAAGCCGCCGCAACGGACGCAATCGCAATAAACAGTGAACAAATGATGGTTTTTTTCATGATAACATTCCTCTCTCTGCTATCATAGATTATATCATTGTTGGACAAACAAAACAAACAATAAACGAATGTAGTTATATTTTTATGCACATATTATTTTTTTAACTGGTGCGAAAGTTTTACGGTAATGTTCATTAATTCCAAATTTTTGAATGGCGGCCATATGTGCAACAGTGGGATACCCAGCATTTCTGTCCCATCCATATTCGGGGAATTCTGCGGCCAGTTTTTGCATAATTCTGTCGCGGGTAACCTTTGCAATAATTGATGCCGCGGCGATGGATAATGATTTTGAATCGCCCTGTATAATCGCGCGACCGTGTAAATCGGGCGGCATGCGATTGCCATCAACCAATACGAATTTCGGTGTGGTGGATAAATTATCGACCGCGCGTTTCATGGCCAACATGCTGGCGTGCAGTATATTTAATTCATCAATTTCAGTCGGACTGCATTGTCCAATTGCCCATATTATATTTGGATTGGTCGTCAGGAATTCGTACGCAGCATTGCGCGCAGCGGCGGTCATTTTTTTGGAATCATTGATAAAAATATTTACATCATTGTGATTTAAAAATATTACAGCCGCCGCGACAACCGGTCCGCACAGCGGGCCGCGGCCGGCTTCGTCAACACCAGCGATTAATTCACGAGCACAAGAATTTTCGATTTCAAAGTTCGGCATAACGTGTCAGATAATATTTCGTTCGGCAATTTGGTCGATTACGAATTTGTCGGATGTTTCATAACGTGGCCATTGGCCGTTTGCCAATTCACGCATACTGGGGTTCGGTTGGCCCAATCGTGCGCGGTATAACCATAAATTCGCCATCACGCGGCGGACGTAATCGCGCGATTCTTTGGCTGGAAAACTTTCTATAAACAACAACGGGTCGTCCGTTTGAAACTGTCGTTCCCATCGTGCCATTGCGCCTTGGCCGGCATTATATGCGACCAGCATTTTTATTATGCTGCCATCAACTGCGGGCAGGTTTAAAATATCGACGATATACTGTTGGCCCAAAAACATATTATGTTCTGGGTTCTTCATATCGATGTCTGACATTTTTACATTTTGTGATGCGGCCACGCTGCGCGCTGTGCGCGGCATTAATTGCATGACGCCGGTGGCGCCTTTGTTTGATTGGGCATTCGGCCGGAATCCAGATTCTTGGCGTGTTATGGCGAACAACAAAGCGCGGTCAATCGACCATCCGCCCATGGGTTCCCAATCTGGCATTGGATATTGCGCGGCCGTAATAATCGACGAATCGATTTCCAAAATTCCGCGGTCACGAACAACGCCAGAAACCTGCATCGCAGTGCGCGGCAATTCGGCGGAATTTGCCAACGCATGCACCGCGTGCAGCAATCGGTCCGATGCAGACGATGTAATCAGCAAACGCAAATGTTGTTCCGCCAAAACGGGTTCATTTATTTGAAGCAGTGCCAATGCCGAACGACCATAATCAGTCGCCGATAATTCGCGTATATCTGAATCAGTCATTTCAGTTGCAAAGAATTCATATCGCGGCGCGGTACCCAGCGCGGCATTCGCCAAGGCGCCATAAAAATTCGATGGATGCGCCGATGCCACCATCCAATGTCGCCGTGCGGATAACAAATCGTCTGCGAACAGCGCGCTGCGCCCCGCCCAAAATGTTACTTCGGTTTTTCGTTGCTGATTAATTTGTGGCAAATCAACGATTGCCATAAAATGTTTTTCAGCGGTGCGAAAATTTCCATCCTTGAAAGACATCAGACCAAGCGTCCAATGTCCGTATTCTGATTTTGCATCTGCGCCGATTTGCGCAAATCGGCGCGCCAATTCAAATTCGGCATTTGTGTAATATATGAATCCAAGACGTCCGGCCAGACGACCGTAATCTTCGGTGCTGATTTGTCGTTTGAATGCCGCGGACTCCAGCAATTCGCGTGCGTTTTTCGTATTGCCGCGGCGCAATGCATTTCGGAATTTCGTAATATTCGCAGCGGCGTCCCCAGTATATTTTTTCGTGGTCCATGCTTCATTCTGGGCGTTTTCAGGCGCGCTGCCATGAATCGTTCTTGGTAATTTTGCGCCGGTTGATTTTACATTTCGTTTAAGTGCCATTTTATGCATATTATCTGCACCCGGTTTTGTATTATGCGCGGTCAGCCATGCGGCCAGCTCGGCACCGGATGTCCGATAAGTTTTCGACATATATCGGGTGTGCAAAACATCAGACATCAACAGATTGTCTTTGATTTCGGATTCCAGATTTTTTGCATCATTATGCTTTTCCGTGCGGGTCAGCGCAAAAATCTTGGTGTAAATTTCAGCGTCGGAATCAGACAAGATATCGGCGGCGAAAACCGGTGATATAAATGTAATTGCCAAAAGGCAAAAAGTAAGAATTTTTTTCATGATTAATTAAAACAGCGAACTGCGGTATTTTTTTGGTAATTCGCACACATCGGCCGTATCGTCTGGTTCCGGAATCTGGGCGATAATTTTTTTGAAATCCGTGATTTTTGTAAATTTACGATATACAGACACAAATCGGATAAATGCAATCGGGTCCAGCGAAATCAGGGAATCTGCGATTGTCTGGCCAATCGTATCGGATGGCACAATATCGTCCGGCGTTTCGGTTTCCAGTCGGCGGTGGATACTGGTCACCAGTTTTTCAATCTGGTCTTCGGAAATATCACGCTTGCGACATGCGACCTTGATAGAGCGTTTCATCTTTTCACGGTCAAAAGATTCCAGCGAGCCGTTGTTTTTCCGAACAGACAAATCGCGAATCTGGACGCGTTCAATGGTCGTGAATTTTGCACCGCATTCAGAACACACGCGGCGACGGCGGATTGTCGCGTCTTCTTCGTTCGGACGCGAATCTTTGACCTGGGAATCTATACTGGCGCAGTATGGGCATCTCATGCATAGGAATTTAGTAAAAAAATGGGCATCTGTAAAGGAAAATTTATGATTTATGATATATGATTTATGATTTGGAAAAAGTGCTTTTTGGGGAAAAATCAAGCGATTTATTTTCATATGGCACGGGGCAGGGTGCTTTTTTGGTCGCGCGATTTATGGTAAAATGCATGGATGAGAGAGTGGATTAACACCATTTTACAGGGCGACTGTATCGCGCGTATGCGCGAATTGCCGGATGCGTCCATTGATGCGGTCTTTGCCGACCCACCGTTCAATTTGCAGTTGGGTGTGAAAACACTGTACCGGCCCGAAGACCAAACGGCCGCGCGTGCCGTGCGCGACGATTGGGACCAATTTGCGTCGGCCGCCGAATATGATGCTTTTACACGCGAATGGCTGGCCGAATGTCGTCGCGTTTTAAAACCGAACGGGTCCATGTGGGTCATCGGCAGCTATCACAATATTTTCCGTGTTGGCGCTGCGATGCAAGATTTGGGATTCTGGATTCTGAACGATATCATTTGGATCAAAACCAATCCGATGCCGAATTTTCGCGGCACGCGGTTCACGAACGCGCATGAAACATTAATATGGGCGACGCCGTCCAAAACGGGCGCTTATACTTTCAATTACGACACCATGAAGAAATTTGCCGGTGGCAAACAGATGCGGTCGGACTGGGATATAAATATATGTCTGGGCGGCGAACGGTTAAAGGGCACGGACGGAAAATCTTTGCACAATACGCAAAAACCTATGGATTTATTGCGCCGCGTAATATTGGCATCGACCAAGCAGGGCGATATAATCCTGGACCCGTTTTTTGGTTCGGGAACGACGGGCGCGGTGGCAAAAGAGCTGGGACGCAACTGGATTGGAATTGAACGCGAAGAATCTTATATTGCCGGCGCGCGTACGCGCATTGCCGACGTACGGCCGATTGATTTATCATCAATCGAAGTTGCCGCAAAACGCGAAGAAGCACGCGTTGCATTTGTGGAATTGATATCGGCCGGATTGCTGTATGTCGGCCAGACTTTGGTTGGTCGGCGCGGCGACCGAGTGATGGTCACAAAGGACGCGCAATTGCAGCATACATTATTGGGCAAGCATTCAATTCATATTATGGCGGCAAAAATCCAAGGCGCAGTGTCTTTTAACGGATGGGATTATTGGTCGGCAGAAAAAGACGATGGAACATTGGTTCCAATTGATAATTTGCGCGCGCACGTTCGCGAATCAAAACGTGGTATGCAGGCGGCGGCGTAAAATTATCCGTGTACGCGTTCTGTTATTTTCCAGGTGATATTTCTTTTCTGTTGTTCTGCGTTCAGATAATTTATGGTGCCAAAAAAGCTGTGATTCAAGCGCAGCGAATTGTCACCGTCTTTGGCGATGCGTATCACCGGATTATCAATTGCGCGTTTATACGGCATTGCAATATTATCGGTCGAAAAATCTTTGGTTTGAAATATATGATGCGTTATTTGTTCATCGTTGTTCATCACTTTGATACCCAGAACCGTATTGCCCAGATATAAATCATATCCAATCACAGTTGCATAGCCCAGTAAAGTATTTCCGGATGCTTTGATGGTTGTTGATTTACCGTCACGGATTATTTCAACTGGGATTTCGATGGGTGCTGTTGGTTCGTCTGCGATACGTGGTTTGCGCGCTGTTATTTCGGCCTGACGTACGTCGCGCGCAGTCCTGGTTACCAGTATTGCTGATGTGATAATGCGTTGCTTTGGTGGCTCTGGCTTTTTCGGCCGACCCCGTTTCTCGGTTTTCTTAATTTTTACTGGCTTTGGTGGCTTTATAATCATGGCACGTTTAACTTTTCGCATTGTACTATTTTTATTTCTTGTCTTGTTGTAATCATCGCCGAATTCTTTGCGCAGCGCGCCGTCAAGTACCGGGTCAATTGGCAAGGGCGATTTGTTTTGTGATTCCAGAATTTTATTATATGCTTTCCAATTATTCAGCGCAAGGCGAAGCTTTTCTTTGTCGATTACTGAATAATCTTTGGTGTTTAACCGTTTGCGCGGCCAGCATAGGTTTTCTTGGTCGAAATTTTCGGTTCTTTCGATTAAATTTTTCATCAAGCTGGTCTGGGCGCGTACGGCGTCGGCGCCACCTTTATCCCTAAAATAATAAAAAGATGTCATTAATTGTTTTTCAGTTTTGCGGGAATAATCAATAAGTTGGAATTTTAATTCGCTGGGCTTTCGTGGCCGGAATGTATTTGTTTTGGTATCGAAATTTGGACATATCGCGACGATGGCCGCATACAGTTCAGTCTTTTTGTACGGCCATTCTTTGCCGTAAGTATTTTTCGCGGCGCAGTATTTTGAATACAGTTCGTCGTATTCCATCGACATATAGTCAATGTTTTTGGAATTTGCCAATGGCTGGCGGATGAAAATATTTTTTTCACGGTTGAAATTTGGGCGCATGGCGCATGCAATCCACAGTTCAGGAATTTTTTTCGGCCACGTCGGCCCGTTTGATACTTTGGTACTGCGATATTTATTGTGCAACTCTTTTTTGTTCATAGATACAAAAAATTCCACCCGGTCCCAAAAGCCAGGTTGGCTCGTGTCCGCATGACTGGCGGCCAGAATATCTTGGAATTCATGGGAATTTTTAATTTCATCGAACATTATCTGCGGGACCCGTTTGCTGTTTCTCTCGGTCATATTGTATAGCAACAATGGTATTTGTCAACAATAAAAAAGAAAGTGGTTATTTATGCGGTTTGTAATGAAAGTATAAAAAATCCGCCGGATGGCGGATTTTTATTTGGATGATTTTTTCGGGCTCTTTTTCTTGTCTTCTTTGAATTGTATATCTTTTAATTTTTTATATTCACCATTCATTTTGACCAATTCTTTGTCTGTGCCGCGTTCGACAATCAGTCCGCCTTTGATAACGCAAATTATATCCGCGTCCAATATAGTGGACAGGCGGTGTGCAATTACGAATGTTGTGCGGCCACGCATCAATCCGCGAAGTGCGGATTGGATTAATTTTTCGCTTTGTGTGTCCAGTGCGCTGGTCGCTTCGTCCAACAATAATATCGGCGCGTCTTTCAGTATTGCGCGTGCAATCGCAATGCGTTGTTTCTGGCCGCCGGACAATAATGTGCCGCGTTCACCAACATTTGTATCGTACCCGTGCGGTAATTCTTTGATAAATTCATCCGCGTTTGCGGCCGTTGCGGCGGCCACGATTTGTTCCATTGTTGCGCATGGCATGCCGTATTTAATATTGTCGGCAATTGACCCGTGGAACAAGAATACGTCTTGGGAAACAATCGCGATATTTTTGCGCAATGATTCCAGGGTATAATTTCGCAGGTCTTTGTTATCAATCAAGACGCGGCCGCTTTGCGGGTCATAAAACCGCTCAATCAAATTGAATACAGTCGATTTTCCGCCGCCAGATGGACCGACCAATGCGCATACTTGGCCAGGTCGCACATCCAACGATATGCCGCGCAATACTTCGCCATCTGCGACATTATATGCGAAATGAACATCTTCCAGCGCCACGCGCAATTTTTTGGATTTAATCGGCACTGCGCCACGCGAATTTGTGATTTGTGATTTTGCATCCAAAAACCGGAACAGATTTTCCGACGCAATCAGGCCGGTTTGTATACCGCCGTTAATACCGGTAATTTTTTTAACCGGCTGGTACGCGGCCGTCAGCGCCAGAATAAACGCCGCAAAATCACCAGTTGAAATCGCGCCTGATGTTACAAAATGCCCGCCGACAATCAACGACAAACACAATCCGACGGATATCATAATTTCCAGCAGCGGCGATTGTATGCCGGCCAGCTGGGTTTGTTTATACGCATTGCTGATACTTGCGCGTTCTATATCGCGGAATTTGCCGATTTCATCCGTTTCGGTGCCAAATGACTGGATGGTCTTGATGCCTTGGATTGTTTGGTTTACATGGTTGCTGGAATCTGCGGCAATGCCGAATGATTTGCGTGATAATTTCCGTTTTTTACGCATGATAATAATCAGCGGCACGATAATTGCCGGCACCAAGAACAACAATACCGCGGCCATTTGCGGCGCGAACCAGAACATCAATATTACCATCATTAATATAGTCGCGCTGTTGTGAACCATGCTGATGATTGTTTCGGTGACCAGTGTCAAGACGGCGCCCGCCTGGACAGTATAATAATTCATCAATTCGCCGGTGCGTGATGCAGAAAAGTTTGCGATGTTCAATCGCACCATGTGCCGGTAAATACGTTGGCGCAATCCGGTTGCAGCCATAAGGCCAGCTTTGGCCATTAACAGAGTTTTTGCATATCCGAAAATACTTTTCGCGCCGAATGCAGCAATAACCTGCAATCCGACGATATACATCACGGACATGCTTTTTTCGATAAATCCTTGGTCAATAACTTGGCGGATTAGTACAATCGTATAAGCTTCGGCAGCGGCGGCAACGATTGTGGCCAGGATACCACCCAACAGCCATTTCCATTGCGGTTTGCCGATTTCGCGCCAAACGCGACCGTACAAAGACCATTTTATCTGGGCTTCTTTATCATCGTTTTTGATAAATGATTTACATTTTGATATTAATTTTTTCATAGCGGGTCGGTTAAAGTAATTATTGTGCGATTTGCGGCAGAGAATTTTAAACAAGAACAAGAATTTTGTGCAGGATTTATAATATACATTCAAACAAAATTCGCAGTTATTGATTCAAATTATCGCCGTCGCTTTGCGATGCGGCTAAAATCCCACATCGCTTTGTTAAACCGTCTTGATGTATATTATACATCTTCGCCGGTTTGCCGCGCCCTGTGCGATTTTATCTTCGCACAAATCGCGTAATAATTACTTTAACCGACCCGGCCATGCTACAACTAAAAAACTCCGGCGTCAACAGCTATCGTATAAGTGTGCTTGGGGCTATAAAATCCAACAGTTGATTCCGCAGAGCTTCCTTGTATAACTTTGGTGTTTTTTTAAAATAATGATCAGCCCCTGGGATAATCGTCCGGGTTACCAACGGATAGTCAATGGTTTCGTATATCAAGTTATGCATTTTCATGCTGACTTGTCTGCTGGCGCCGGCGGCCAATAGAAAAACCTCTTGATGGCCGCCCAGGATTTGCGCGAAATTATAGACTTCGAACAACGCATCTATATATTCTTGGGTATATTCGCCATTGTATACTTTTTTGCCGTCGAATTTGCACGGGTCATCCAAGAACAGGTCGCCAATTGTTGCTTTGAACTGTATGTCTTCGCCATTAATATTGGATTTTCTATTTCTTGATACCGCTTTGAATTCATTTAGCTCATCATCATTCATATGGCTCGTCTTTTCCAGTAATCTAGGATCAGTCAGCATATACATATCGGCAAGAATGATTTTTTCAAACATAGCGCGGACTTTTTTGTTGGAAACAATCAAATCGGTCAATCCGCGGCATCCCATAGAATGCGCAAGTACGACCTGACGTCCGCGACCAAGTTTTTTGTCTTTACGCGCCATTGCCAAAGCACGGTCAATGGCCAGCCGCAGTTCCGGCAGATGTCGATATTGGTCATATTTATAATTGTCGCCATTGGGCTTTGCAGTCAGTGAATGCGTGACGCTTTCGATGAACGCGCAATTATATCCCAGTTCGGCCGCTATGCCCAGCGGACTTAACGGTTCTTCAATCGGGCTTCCGTGGTATCCGTGAATGTAATAAATCGTGCCGACCGCATTATCAGCATAATTTACGTGCAGGTTCGCCAGGTGACGATAATCGCCGTATTTGCAAAGGTCTTCGCCATTGCAATAAAAGTGCGTATGAATTGGTGTTGTCGGTGTATTAAAAAGGCCTTTGGCCTTGTTTATAAAACTCTCTCGGTCGGGACTGTCAATATCGGTCTGCATTTCTTTCTTTCCTGTCAATTTGTGTCTATACATTCAAAGCTAGATGAATATAACGATTTTTGAATTCTTGTCAATACATTTATATGTTTTTTATTTTTGCTTGATTTTTGGGTTGTGCGCTGGCATAATCGGCCGGATTAATACAAAGAGTCCCAAGAAGGGGGTGATTACATATGGTTAAAGTTTTAGTTCGCGATAATAACGTGGAACAGGCATTGCGCGTTGCGAAACGTAAATCCCAAAAAGAAGGATTGTACCGCGAAATGAAGGAACGTCAACGGTTTGAAAAGCCGACGGCCGCACGCAAGCGCTTGAAAGAAGAAGCTGTGCGCAAAGAAAAGAAACGTCAGAGCAAACAGCGTATGGTGTTTGGATTCTAAAAAAAATCCCGCGAAAGCGGGATTTTTTTATGCATATTTTCTTGTGCTGTCAATTGTCCATGCCGTGCTGAATTCTTTGTCAGCGAACAGTGCTTGCAACCCGCTGATTTGTTTCAGACGTAATAATTCATCCGTATCCATTCCTATATTTTTTAGTATCCAGGCATCCGACATTCCGGCCGCAACTAAATCGCGAACTATGTTAACCATTAATTCGATGCTATGGCTGCCGCGGGCTCTGTTATGCCTTATCGTTGATGCCATGCGGTTTGAAATATCTTTGTTTATAACAACGACCGGCATACAGCCATCTTCGCGTTCATAAATATCTGGATGTGTTTTCATCACCATATATCGGTGAAATCCATCGACGATTTCATATCGTCCGTCATTCATTTTATAGCATACAATTGGCATCGTGTATCCGTCTTCCAGAATGGATTTATATAGCAATTCCATTTCCGGCGGCGCGACCATATTCGGGTTATACGCATTTGCATTTATTTGGTCAATTGGCACACCAATTACATTATAAACCGGACTTGTCGATTTTGATTTTGTCATTTTATGTCCCCCCATAAACATTTATATATATCCAGCGCGATACGCTTGCGCAGCGTTTCTTCCTTGGTCGCGGCGAATCCCATATATTTGCAAAAATAGTCGTTCTTTAATATACATATACACATGCGTTTATATGTTGGAACGCTTTTGAAATCCGTGATGTCCAAGTCATCCGGATATTCCGGAAATGTTATCACGTCTTTGTTGGATGTCCGGCTGACCTTGCCTTTGTTACCATGTGCATGCTTTGATTTTTTTAATTCCGCGATGGTTTTATCGGACAGCGCACCACCCTTGTATTGCCAAAACCGAATGCTGGTTTGTAATTTTTTTTCATAATTTTGGCGTAACGGTTTATCCAAAGTATCCAATAAAAAAGAACAATATTGTTTCCAAGTATATCCACGCGGCAGCTTTATATTACGCCATCCCATTGCGGTTGTTCCGCCGTAAATCCCGGCGAAATTTACACCATTAACACGCCCGACCAATCGTGCCCAAGTATCGGGTTCGATTGTTTTGTAAAGTTTCAAGGCAGTTATTGCACAATCGTTGAATGGACTGGCCACGCGCATATTTTCCAATTTTACGCCGGCTTGGTACATCAAGTCATAAAGCCGATTATATTTATATCCGAATTTTGCGTTTGCGACCCATATGTCTTCGCTTGACCAATCGTAAATTGGGTATGCTTTGAATGTTAATCCATCGCCGACGCCCAAAATCCATGGTTTGTCTTTATATACATTAACTCGGCGGCTGCTGGCGATTACGCGAAATCTATTTAAACTTTCATCTGTGCGGATGCCGATTAAGACTGCGGTTTTGCCATACGTCTTTGAAAACCATTTGCAAAATGCTTCTTGCATTTCGTAATCTGAAACGCCGGGATTGAATTTAAACGGTACATTTTTTTCATGCACGACAAAATCGCGTTGGGGCAGGGGACGCACCCAAATACTTTGTTCATCCGGATTCCAAGGATACCAGATGCCCGGATTTCGCATATTCACTGCACATTGCGCAGATATGGGCAAACACAGCCAGAACCGCCGAATATCATCCATACGGTCGAAAGTTTCTGTGACGTATTCAGTGGTTTTTTCATATTGAGCTTCGTAATCCACGTGATACATAGCCATTTTGTGGACCAGGCCGTGTTGGCGGGCGTAATCGTGGCACAATTCGATTAAAACGCCGCTGTCTTTACCACCGGAAAAAGCAACCAGAACATTATCGAAATTATCGAAACAGTATTTTATGCGCGATAGCGCGGCATCCAAGACATTTTGATTCAGATAGATTTTCATGGCAATGTGCCATCCAAGATTTATTTTTTATGCGTTTTTGCTTCGGCGGCTTCTTTTTCGGCTCTGGCTGCTGCTTTGCGGCGTTTTAATTCATCGGCCGGTGTTGCAAACCATATTTTCCATAACCGTATTGCTTCGGCACGCAATGCTGCGGGTGTTTTCAGTGTTTCCAGCGCATGTTTTCCGGCCGGTGTCAATGTCCAGACTTTGCGTTTTTTTGTAATCCATTCTGCTTTGGTCAAATCGACCGAAAATGAATACAACATACGTTCCCAGCGAATAAATCCGGTTTTCGGATAAACCACGCTTTCCCATTCATTGAATGTCATATCTCGTTTTATTGCGCTGAACAGTTCCGCTGTTGACGTCGGCCCATGTTTGTCTAAATATGTCAAAGCATAATAAACCAAGCGGTCGGCCAGGTCGAAAGTTCGGCTCATGCGGGTTCTCCTGTATTCTGTATAATGTTACCACACGGCCTTGATATTTCAATTAAAAATCTTTTTATTGCAATTTTCCCTTAAATGAAATAAATTACGCCCGTTATGGTAAAAGAGATAATTCAGCATATTGATACACAAGCATTATCCGACGCATTGTCGCAGCGGTACTTGTCGTATTCCGTATCCGTCATTGTCGCACGCGCTTTGCCGGATGTTCGTGATGGGTTAAAGCCGGTCCAGCGGCGCATCTTGTATTCCATGCTGCGTAAAAAATTGACGCCATCTGCGGCGCATCGCAAATGCGCGACGGTGGTTGGTGACGTGCTTGGGTCTTATCATCCGCATGGTGATTCTTCTGTTTATGATGCGATGGTGCGATTGGCACAAGATTTCAGCGTGCGATATCCGTTGATTGACGGCCAGGGAAATTTTGGCAATATCGACGGTGATGGCCAGGCTGCATATCGTTACACTGAATCCAAAATGACCGATGCCGCCATGATGATTATGGACGGCATTGACGAAGATTCCGTCGATATGAATCCGAATTTCGATGGCACGACGGTCGAACCGGCGGTTATGCCGGGTGCATTTCCAAACCTGTTGGCGAATGGTTCCATGGGTATCGCGGTCGGTATGGCCACAAATATTCCAACGCATAATGTATCCGAAGTCTGCGATGCATTGACCATGATGATTGACCGGCCGGATGCGACGACCGCGCAAATTATGAAGAAAATGGTCGGTCCGGATTTTCCGACTGGTGGCATTCTGATTGACGATTTTGATACGATTGTAAAAAATTATGATACGGGGCGCGGCGCATTCCGCGTGCGCGCAAAATGGGATATTGAAAAATTACCAGGCGGCCAGTACCAGATTGTAATCACTGAAATTCCGTATGGGCCGACGAAATCTGCGCTGGTTGAACAAATTGCCGGATTGATTGATGCGAAAAAATTGCCATTGTGCGACGATATTGTGGATGAATCCACGACCGATATCCGCGTGGTAATTACGCCGAAAACCCGCAATATAGAGCCTGAAAAATTAATGGCGCATTTATTCGCGATGACGGGGCTGGAAACACGTTTCAATATGAATTTCAACGTGATTGATTCCGTCGGTGCACCGCGTGTGATGAAAATCGGCGAAGTATTAAATGAATTTATCGCGCATCAAAAAATCGTCCTGGGCCGCCGTACGAATTGGCGTTTGGCGAATATCGCGCGACGCTTGGAAATCTTGGGCGGGTTATTGGTCGTATATTTAAATCTGGACCGCGTGATTGAAATTATTCGGAATGAAGACGATGCGAAATCCGTCATGATGGCTGAATTCAGATTGACTGAACTGCAAGTCGAAGCAATATTGAACACTCGGTTGCGTTCTTTGCGCAAATTGGAAGAAATGGAAATTCGGCGCGAAGATGCCGAATTACGTGCGGAACAAAAACAACTGATGGCGTTGATGGCGTCCGACGAAATGCAGAACGACCAATTGAAAGCATGGTTTGCGGATGTTAAGAAATCTTATGCAAAAAATACCGCAATCGGCCGGCGTAAAACGGTTTGGGCGGCAGCGGATGCATCCGATGAAATTGTAATCAATCCGGATGATTTTATTGAAAAAGAACCGCTGACAATTATTTTATCAACGATGGGATGGATTCGCGCGGCCAAGGGTCATTTGGATATCGGCGCGCTGGATATGAAATTCAAAGAAGGCGATGAATTGCAGACCGCATTTCATGCGCAATCGACTGATAAAATCAATCTATTCACAAGTGGCGGTAAAATGTACACCCTTGCGGCGAACACATTGCCGTCGGCGCGCGGATTCGGCGAATCGGTTCGGATGATGGCGGATATCGCAGCGGACGAAACAATTATTCGTGCGTTTGTCTTGAATCAGTCGGGTAAATATTTATTGGTTGCGCGCCGCGGAACTGGCTTTATTGTTGCCGGTGAAAATTGTTTGGCGCAAACCAAAAACGGCAAACAAGTCATGACGGTTGATGCGAAAAATCCGGCAGAGCTGTGTATCGATATGGGCGTATGCAATACGCCCCTGCAAGAATGTTTCTGTGCAATCGTGGGCAGCAACGACAAATTGTTGATATTCCCTGCATCCGATATTCCGGAAATGGCACGTGGCAAAGGCGTGATATTACAAAAATACAATGCCGAACGCACATACGTAATGGATGCAATGTTCTTTGCGCGTAATGACGGATTCAGCTGGACAACCGGACGCGGAACGACGAAATTGGAAGATTGGACGCCGTACCTGGGCAAACGCGCAACCCAGGGGCACACGATTCCGGTCGGGTTCCCACGCAGTGGAAAATTCGGTAAATAAAAAATCAAAAAATAAAAATCGATTATAATGCGGCGATTGCGCCGCGTTTGATAAAGGGAGTGTATTGTGGACATACATGACCGGAATCAAACGCAAGCAGGCGTCCATCAGAATCGATTTTTCACATCTGAACAAACATATCGGGATGATTTCGCAATGTTTCAATCGCGCGGTCGATATTGTCGCGCAGCGGGAAAAAGCGTTCTTTGGATTTTGCGTCCAGGTTGTCAATCGATGGGAATTTCACGGTCAGCGGATTTACATGCACACCGTTTTTAATAATTTCATAATGCAAATGTGGGCCGGTGGACAATCCGGTTGAACCGACGTATCCGATAATTTGGCCTTGTTTGACATTCGTTCCGACATTTACTCCGTTCGCAAAACGCGACATGTGCGCGTACAAAGTATCAAAGGTATTATTATGTCGGATGCGAATATACAGGCCGTATCCATTCGGCGCATTTTTACGTTCCACAACGCGGCCGGCACCGGCAGACGGAATCGGCGTGCCATGCGCCGCGCGGAAATCAACACCCTTGTGCTGACGTGTGAAGCCCAATACCGGGTGTCGGCGATTACCAAATCCGCTGGACACACGGGCATTATTAATCGGCGTGCGTTTGAGTGCCTTGACCGCGCCATTTCCGTTTTCGTCATAATATCCGAATGTTCCGTCATTCTTTCGGAACCGATACATTTTCACATTACCGCGCAGTGAATCGAAAGACAATGCGACAACGGCGCCGTTGCCAGCCTTGACACCATCGGCAAAATGTTCTTCGTACAATACCGAAAATTCTTGGCCGGCGCGGACATCACGTTCAAAGTCGATTTCGAATGACAGCAAATCATAAACATCGATAATTATTCCGGACGGCATTCCGGCGCGGCGGGCGGCGTTATAGAATGAATCGCCATCGCGAATTCGCCCAGTGCGGTGCACCATACGGATGTCGCGCTCAACTTCGATTGTATGCGCGGACCATCCGCCATCGTCGCGTGTGATTTCGACGCGTTTCCACGGGCCGCATATTAATGTGATTGAATTCGGTGCGGTTTCTTCGTCGGGTCGCGAAATTACCAATTGGTCAGACCCGGCGCGCAAAGACCGCACATCGCATTTGCGCAATTCCCGGTCGATTTCGTTGATATCACGGCCGGTTAAATTATGTTGGATAAGTATCGTTGATAATGTATCGCCAGATTTAACCTCGACAACAACATCGGACGGGGCGAGTGTAATCCCGACCATGCGGCGGCCGCCAGACGTGGCCAACAGAATCGCGGCCACGGCCAACAGGACCAAACCGAACCCAAGCGCGATTTTGGCGAACGCATGCGCATTTATATTTAGAATTGATTTTATCATGGCAGTGATTATAATCGTTTTATGACATTAAATCAAGCATTCCAGATATTGGCCCGGGCCAGCAACCCACGCGACGCAAAGGTTGTGTTGAATAGTATTCAAGGCAAATCGTTTTTGCGATTTCGCATTCATTTTGCTGCGCGGAAATTACGACGCGGTGTGCCGGTGGCGAAAATTGTCGGCAAAAAATGGTTTTACGGTATGGAGTTTGAAACAAGCCGACATACATTGGACCCAAGGCCGGATAGCGAAACGTTGGTCGAAGCAGTGCTGGAAAATAAAAATAATAAAAACATGAAAATCCTCGACCTGGGAACCGGTACTGGATGTTTAATTTGTTCAATTGTAAAAAACATTCCGGGTGCGACAGGTGTCGGTATCGATATTTCGCGCGCCGTAATTCGTATTGCGCGTCGGAATGTAAAACGACACGGATTGGAAGATAGGGTTAAAATTTTGCGCGGAAATTTTAATAACTTAAATCATAAATCAGAAATCATAAATCAGAAATTCGATATTATTATTTCAAATCCACCATACATCGCAATTGGTGACCTGCGCGTGGATGCAGGTGCGATGCACGACCCGAAAATTGCGCTTTATGCGGGTGCAGATGGATTGGATGCGTATCGCGCGATTGCAAAATCCGCGCGTGAACATTTGGCACCTGGTGGCAAAATATTTTTGGAAATCGGTGCGGGCCAGGGCGATGCCGTACGGGAAGTATTTACGCGCAACGAATGGCAGTTTGTTGGTTCGTATGACGATTTATCAGAAATAGAAAGGGTCTTGGTGTTCAAATAAACACTGTCTAATATATTAGACAGTGTTTATTTGTTCGATACTAGTTACCAACCACCAGCACGAGCCACCTTTTACCTATTAAAATGTTCGTTTCTTTGTGTCGTTGATGTTTGCTGCATTGCGTCAAATATTGAATTTGTATTTGCCAATCCCGTGCCGCCCGCCGCCGCACCAGACGTCCAGCCAGTTGCACCGCGTAATTGAACGATACGTGTTGGCAACAGCGCAGTTCCGCATTCAATAAAGTAATCGTTCGTTGCATACTTTGTACCATAACAATTTCCGTTCAGCGTCGCGACAAAACCATTCGCAGCCAATTGCGCACATGTTGGTTGCGTGCCATACGTAATTTCGCCGTTTGCCAATTCTTCATCCGGATTATCCAAAACGCCGCGGCACCATACGCGAACGCTTTGCCCGTTCACAGTTGCCATTGCACCATTTGCTGTTGTCTTGCGCAGACCAAAACATCGTTCACGCGAATTCAATGCATTCGTATCAAAGTCTGTATTGATTCCGGTATTTTTACCCAGCGCCACTTTGGAAATCGGTTCTGGTTCATGTGCATTGGCGGTCAGCGCGCCCGGACAAATTAATTTCATGCCCCAGCATGCAGATTCCGCATCCCACAGTCCACCGTCAAATCCCACGCCCATCGATGGCCAGCATCGGTTCGCAGATGGTTTGCAAATCGTTGGCATTTTCCACCAGTCAGCAACCGCCGGCGTGACCAACAAACAAAGTGCAAAAATTAAATATTTTTTCATTTTCCATCTCCGTGGCTATTTTATTTTTCTGTGCAGAATCCCCAGACATTATTTGCGCCGATTTCTTTATACTTTTCATTTGGTTTTATAATACATATATTCCATGCTGTGTACCATTCACATCCAGTGCCAGAAGCGTTGCATATACCTGCGGATGTGTGTGCTGTACAATCATTTGAATCTTTCCACAGACCGTCGAAACTTTCGCATCGTTCGCGTAGCATTTTCCGCATGCTGAATTTCAAATCATCCAGCGTTGAATTTATAAAGCCCATTATTTTTTGGTCTTTGAATATTTCTTCTCTTTCGCCCGGACGTACGCAATAATCTTTGGCATAATTTACAAAGCGGTAAAATAATGTGTCTGTGCAGTCTTGCAGTTTATCATTGCTGCCGCATTCGACAATGCCGCCGGGTTCAAAAGAACGACAATCATACGGGAACACGTTCACAGTATCATGCGATAATGGTGTGCAAATCGTTCTTGCAAAATCATTCATCAAAGTCGGACAATTATCATACAGCATCGCATTTCCAATATTGTGCATCAGCGCGCGCAGTTCGGCCAATCCCGGTTCGCCCCCGCCATACAGGTTCGCACAAGTATCCAGTCGCGATCGACAAAGTTCTTCGGACAATTCAATGCGATATCCGGCCAGCATTTCAGCGGCTTGGTGGGAAAAATCTTTCAACTGGGTCAAACTTTGGTCAAAGCATTGGTTTAAAACATTGACGCAATCGTCTTTGGCGGTGCGTACCCGCTTTTGCTGGCCCTGGTAAATTTCGACAATCGCGGTGCGCAAAAATTCATCCCATACATGGCCGGATATATCGCGACAAGTGTCCAATCCGCGTGCGGCAAATGGTTTCTTGTTGTTTAGCAAAGATACAAACAATCGGTTTTGTGGATTGACCAATACATCGCCATCCAATGACAACAGATTTTCCAAATGAAACAACTGCGGTGTGTACAGAGGTTCACCCGTGACAAAATCCAAATACATTCCGGTTGTATCCATACATCGCACGTATTCCGGGCCGCACGCGTCGGGGGACGTGATATCACGGCGTACTTGGGCGATGCATTCGTTGATTTCGGCGGAATTATGGACGTTGTAATTGTCCAGACGCGCGGCGCCCATTTCGCGTTCCGTCGCGCGGATTGCGGCCGCGGCTTGGATTCTGCGACCTTCCAATTGGGCTTTGACAACATTGCAATCTTGTTCGATATACATACCGTATGCAGCAACGACCATGTTCACGGTTGCTTGGCGGCCGCAATAAGGTTCCGCCATAACGACGCATTGCGCGTGGACTTGGTCATATAATTTTCGGCCCGTTAAATTTTGTATATCCGCGCCGCCGATAAGTGCGGATGCCGCCCAGATTTCATTTATATCACCGCCGATATCCAATTTTCCCGCAGTGGCCAATGCTGCGCCCCGTGTGCCAGCCAATACCGCCGATATGCCGGCCAGTGTTTGTGCGGCGGCGCTGTCATCCGTGCGACGCGCAGACGCGCCTGCATATTCGCCGGCGGTTCCTTTTAACATTGCCGCAACTTCGGCCGAAGACATGGATATCACATCTATATTCAAATCATGAAAGTCTTGTAATTGTTGGCCGGTTTGGCGAACTTGGCGTTCCAGTGCTTGGATATCGTCCAGTCGTGCGGAACAAGTGCATCTGCGATAATTATCATTTGCATTGCCGCAAAATTGATCCATGCATGTGAAATATGCATCGCGGCAAGAATTATAATCGCCGCCCATCGATGCGCCCGCCGGCGCCAATCCGATGGATGAACGCGCGACAGATGGCGTGGTCGCACTGCGTGCAGTGGTCGGCGTTTGGGCAATTATTGCGCGTGGCTGCGTTGTCGCACTGCGCGTCGTGATTTCCGGGGATGCAGTTCGCGACGCAATTGTTGGCACGGTTGTGCCCGCACGGGCAGGCAGTGTTGCCGCAGCGCGCCCGACAATTTCTGGTGTCGCGGCGGCACGTGGTGTGGTCGTGGTAGTCACAGGCGTCGCAGCGGTGCGAACATTCGTTGTACCGCCCACGGCGCGCGTGTTCTGTGGTGGCGTCGCAAACGCAGGTACGCAAAACAAAGCCGCAACAAAAACGGTGAATATTTTCGTCATTTTCTTATCTGTTCATTTTATCTTAATTGTGAATTTCAGGCAAGAGAATAATAGGCTTGATATGAAAACAATTGTCATCTTTATTCTAATAATCTCTTGATTTTCTTGTCTTTCGCATATAGAATCCCGAAAAACACAAAAGGAATTTATTTATGGCAAAAGACGAAGTTATAACTTTCAGCGGCGTGGTAACGGACAAAATGCCGAATACCATGTTTCGCGTACGATTGGAAAATGGGCATGAAATTACCGCGACGGTTTGCGGCAAAATGCGTAAAAACCGCATTTGGGTTAATGTTGGCGAAAAAGTCCAAGTAGAAATGACACCGTACGATTTGAACAAAGGCCGCATATCCCGCGCCGAACGCAACCGTACGCCGAATCCAGGAACAGAGCAGGCCGCACCGACGGAAGCTGTGACAGAATAATTACTATTCATTCAAACCAGTTCTGTCATTCCCGCAAGCGAAGGGGAATTTATAACGAGTTTTTGTTCTAATTATTAATTCCTTGAAAATACGTTTCCAACAACATTTCCAACTGCGCTGCCGGCAGAGCCCACTGCACTGCCAACCGCAGAAATAACATTACCAACACCGGTTTTTTCGCCGTCGGCACGTTCCTGTTTCGGTTCTTGGTTTTGGATTTTTTCCAATTCTTTATCTATGTTGCCTGCACCCAATTCCGGCTGTATATGATTGACCAGGACATTGCCAACCAACCCGGCGCCAATACCGACCGCAGCAACTGTGGTACCGGTATTAATTCGAGCTTGCGCATCACCGTCATCCAATCTTTGCTGGGCGGTATTTCCAAATGCGCCCGTGCGGTCGATTTCGGCCATGGCTTCGTTGCTGTACAGAACGTCTGTATTTATTCGCGCTTCGGATTCAATGCCAGGTGGCAATGAAAGTGCTTCTTTGATAACGCGCAGTCGCGTGGCGGTATCATTATAATCTGACATCAGTGTGAAAAATTGTTGTGAATATCCCGGCGTTTCGCCGGTTGCATCAATTGGCGTATTATGCGGGCCGCCAGTCAATCCGCACCGAATTGTTGCGCGATATGATTCCATTTCATCCGCGGCCGCTTGGTCTGCGCGGCGTTCGGCCAACCCTTGGGCCAATTGGCCGCCGCCAATTCCGCCGCCGGTAATTGCAACGCCGCCGATGGCGCGATTTGCCAAAGAATTTTGTCGTGCCCTTGCTTCGGCCAATCGTTGTTCTGCGTCCGTGACTTCCTGGGTGGGTTCTGTGGCCGTTTCAGATTCTGCAAACAATGGCGATGCGAATGCGCTGAACAAAAACAATGGCAAAAATAATTTGCGAATTTGCATAATTCTCTCTTTGATGACTATTTTATCAAAAACGCAACAATAAGGAAAGTGGAATTTAGATTATCGCCTGATCATCAATCGGGTTTCATCATAATTGGCGGAATGTGTGTTTGCGACCAGATTATTTTGTGCACTTGCGACCACACTGTTCGCTGTATTTGAACCAAAATTCTGACCAGTTACAGCCATGCCCGTGGCTGTATTATTATTATCGCCTGCCTGTTCAGCGCACCCGACGGCTATGAATTTTGTTCTGACCACTTCCCGGCCCGTTGGGGAATTCGCGATACCAAAAGATTCTTTTTGTTCCCGCGTTACGGTCGCGGTAACGGATTCTTCCCGGACAATACATCCGTTGTTATTCGCAGCGCATGCATTGCAATCGGCAAGTCTGGTGTTTTTTGCTGTATAAACATCCCATATCCATGTGAATTCTGTCCGGGATTCATCGTTGAAAGCCAGCCCCGGGAAATAGTTGGTTTCCAAGACCCGTTCGGCAAACGCAGGCATCATGAATGCGATAAACAAAGCCATTGACAAAAATAGTTTGTGTTTTTTCACATTATAATTTTATCAAAAATAAGACAGCAAAGAAAGAGAAAATAAAAATCCGCATAATGCGGATTTTTTAATTCATTGGAATTTCTGGCACGGTTGGCACATATTCGGCCGGGGCATTTAATTCCATACGCAATTCGGATTCACCCGCGTTATGATTGGAACGCGATACAACAATCGCCAACAATGCGCACAATATAAAGAATATGGTTGCCAGTGTTGCTGTGGCGCGCGTCATAAAGTTTCCTGCGCCTGCGCCGGTCATCATTCCGCCGAACATAGATGCCGCGGACGACCCAGACATGCCCGAACCTTCGGATTTTTGTAACAAAATCAAGCCAATCATCATGATTGCGACGATTATAAGGAGCGTGAGAAGGATTGAAAACATTATTAAAACCTTTGGAAATCTGGCGCGCGCACAAGGATTCGAACCCTGAGTCTTCTGATCCGTAGTCAGATGCTTTATCCAGTTAAGCTATGCGCGCGTGCGGTGCATATTAACTCATTTGGGTTAAAAATCAAGTAAAAAGTTGTCATTGATTGCATGCACGAAGCAATCCAGTAAAATAATAATTACGGGAACAAATAATGATTTGCCCCTGCGGGCCTTTTCTGATAAAATTTACAAGAGATATAAAAAGGGAAGAGATGAAGAAAATAATTTCCGGTTTGATTCCGGTATTTTCCGTAATTTTATTATGCGGCGTGGCACATGGCGCAGAACGATCCGAAGACGCGCATGCACCAACGCGCGCGACGGCGGTTCGTGCGAATGCTTCCCAGACCGCGGCGCGTCAACGTGCGCCCAGCATGGTTGCGGGATTGGGCGGCGGTGGCGGTGGCGGGCCATCTGTTCAACCATTTGTTCCCGTTGCACCGGCGCCGGCAACCCCAATGGAAAAAGCAATAATTGCAATATCAGCCGGCACACCAGAACCCACCCCCGCAGCGGGCAGTTCAAACAATTGCCGCACTGAATTTCGTGATTGCATGGACCAATTCTGTTTGATGGATTCAACCGAAGGCGAACGGTGCGCTTGTTCCGATAACATAAATCAATCCAAACCTTTGATTAAAGAAATCAACGATATTATGACGCGTGCATCACGCGCCGCGAACGAAGGCGTCGAACGCGAACGGTACGGCGCACACGCGGATTGGGCATTTGGAACCGGACAAAAAGCAAAAAGTCGCGGTATTGATTTTATGGCGTGGATTGGTGGTGGGTCGTCAGCCGCGCTGGATGCGGACGAAGAAATAGGGCGCAATTTATATCAGATGGCGCGTGCATCATGCGCGAGCAGGTTGGAAGCATGCGGCCCGGATGCGCGAATGGAAGAAATTTTATATGAACGTTTAATCACAAATGATTGTCGTGCGTTTAATGCATTCTTGGGTGAACAGAAAAAAATCGCGGAATCAAATCTTGCACTGGCCGAGAGGCAAGTTCGTGCCGCGCGATGGGAAATGCGCGACGTGACGAATCGTTTCAATGCGGGTGAATGCTTGGTCGCGTTTGAATCTTGTGTTTCGAACAAGGGCGGATGCGGCGATAATTTCGAAAACTGTTTGGATGCTGGATTGCTGTCTATGCGTGCGCGTGCGTGCGATAATATTCTGGACCAATGTTTGGCGTCACGTTCGTATGTTACAGAAAGATGGGAAGAACGCACAGTCACGATTCTGCGCGAAGCCGCAGCATTCGCAGAACGTGATAAACGCGGGTCCTGCTTGCTGCGCATTGATGCATGCTTGGAAGATTCATGTCGCATTGGCACGCGTGCAGATTGCCTTTCCAACATCAATGTTGCCGCCGGAATTTGTCCGATAATCAATGAATGTGAAACGCTTGTGCCTGGGATGAAAAATATTGTTTCTGGGAATTTGGGCTTTATTCGTTCGCGTTTCTGCCAGAATGATGTCACGAAATGTTTGCAAGACAAATGCGGAATTGATTATTCGAACCCAGCATGTATCGGTGAACAAGCCGTCGGCATCGCCGCAATGTGCCCCCAGGAAATGTTCCCATCATGCGCGAACAATGACGATTTCGATACTATATTGGCGTCCGCATTGTGGCAGGTTGATTCCCAGCTGACCGATGGATGTATCAACTATTTCGCGGACGTGCTGAACCGTACGTGCGGCGCGGACATGGTTTCGTGCATATCGATAAATCCGGCGATTGAAACCGCTTTGACGATGGATGATTTGAACAGATTAATCACCGCCGGACGCGACGGCGTATCGCCGATACGAATGTTTGCCCGTACGGAATCAGACCAATTATTCAAGCAATTGGAATCTGACCCAACGGTTAAACGATGTGTTGGCAATGCGGGTAAAAATGTAAATGTCATCGCAAAAAGCATTGCGGTTATCCAGGCCGAAGACCGGTTGAAACGCGCATGGGCCGCGCGCAAGGCTGAATTGTCGCGTGCAATGTCGGTGGCGGATGCACGTAAAAATTGCGACGAAGTATTTAATGCACGCCGCGCTGGAAATTCATCGCACGCGCAAAGCGAAAACAAACCGGGCACATGGGTTACAACGCACGTGTTCGAAGAAGCATTACGCAATTGCAAAATCTGCACGGTTCAAAAAGTATGTGCGCGCGGCGGAACAAACAATTCCGGATTGGGCAGCGCGGGTGCGATGGCGGCCGGCGGTGCGGGTGCGGGTATGGTTGCCGGGCCATGGGGCGCGCTGATTGGTGGCGCGGTCGGCGGCGTTGTCGGATTGATTGGCGGCAAATCCAAAGCACAAATGGTATGCCAAGAAATCGAAAGTTGCGATAACACCAACATGTAATTTCATTCAACGGAGAGAGAATGAAAAAAATATTCTTAATATCATTTGCAATAATTGGCATCGCGATTGGCGATGCTGCGGCCGCCGTTGCGGCGCGCACTGCGGTTGTGCCAGGCGGTACGGCTGTGCGCCAGCGTGTCGAAGCAACGGGTCTTTATTCGCCGGAATGTCACAACGCATATTTTGGATGTATGGATCAATTTTGTATTTCAGATAACGAAGCCGCGGGTTCTTGTTTATGCAGTGATGATAACGATAAATTCCAAGCAGTCTTGACGGATGTTGAAAAACAACTGGCCGAAGCAAACAATCTGCGTACAATCGAGGTCGAAAAAATCGAAGCAGGCGCACGTGCCGATATTATATTCACCGGCGAACGTCGGTATGACGCGGCGGGCAATGTTGTTGGATTGAATGCAGCGACTGCGCCTGAAAGCACGCGCGCGGCGCGTGACCGACGGCGCGCGGAAATGATGTCGCTGTGGGATAATAATAATGCTTTCGATTTAGGCAATCCGTTCGCGGAAACTTTTGATTCAATTGCAAACCAGACGGGTGAATCTTTACGCACTGCCGCGCATAAAATGTGCGCTCCTCAAATGCCGGCGTCATGCCGCGCACGTGATGAACAAATGATTACGCAATTGTATTCGACGCAAATTCGAAATGATTGTCGCGCATTTGATAATTTTACACAAAATGAAAAACGCCGCGCTGAATCCGAATTGGCCGAAGCACGTGGCGAAGTCCGCGGCGCATTGCGCGCATCTTTCGAAGAAGCAAACCGTTTCGATGCCGGAACATGTCTGATAAATTTCAAACAATGCATGCGCGGCGATGATGCATGTGGTGCCGATTGGTCACGATGTGCATCTTTTGTGGCGGCGGAAAATATGCAGAATAATCGCGCCATCAGTACAGCGCGCACAACTGTTGCAACAACACAAAAATTCCAGATTTCGCCATCGACATTGGAAATGCTGGATTCCAAAAAGATTATGTGCGAACGAATTCTGGACCAATGTATGGCCGTGCGCGATACCGTGTGGCCAAATTTCTTGCGCGATATTGCACCGGAAATGCGATTGGCTGAATTGAATTTGGAATCTGGAATGCGTCAATCCTGCATGGGCGATATTTCGGCGTGTATTCAGAAAGCGTGCGCCGATCCGATGATTGGCCAAGGTGGAAATATCGCGGCATGTCTGGACCGTAACGGCGCCGTCGCCCGCGCGACATGTAAAAATGTAATCGACCCGTGTGAACGGATGGAACCGGAAATCTGGACATACGTCGTCGCGCGTCTGCGTTCCATCGCGGTTGATGCTTGTACTGACGAAGTGCGTACCTGTTTTACGCGGCCCGCGCCAATTGGATGCGGTTCGGATTTTTCAAACTGTATCGGTATGGATTACAATTTCATGCACCAAATGTGTCCACTGGATTCTTTGCCGATTTGCCGCCGAAATTACGCCGAACGCGGCCAGGAATTCAAGATGGAAGATTTGGACCGCCTGCTGTTGGGCTTTTGGCTGAACGTTGATAATGCCGCACTGGAAAATTGCCAGAACTTGGTCGAAACCAAGATGATGGAAATATGTGGTTCGACGTCCGATTGTAATCGGTTCGCCGCGGACGATACGATGGGTACAGGTTCGTTGGCATCGCAAAAAGACGGCGGAGTATATCGCATCAGCGGCATGATATCGTTCGGAAAAATTAATGTCGGAAATGGTCAGACGCGCGTGCGCAATTTGGACGGAAATGAAATCACACTGGGCGCCGGAATGATTGATTTGCGTGATTATTTCGAAAGCTTGGGCCGATTGGGTGTGCCGGAACAATACGGCCGCGTTGTCGATAATATCTATTTCGAATTGCAAAATATCCAGGGCACAATTAACCGCGTCATTGAAATGATTGAATTAGACCCGCAGATTCAATACTGCATAAATGGCCGCGACACGTCGCAGATTACGGGCACGGCCGGCCGGACGGCGGCGCGTTTTCCGAATTTGCTGAACCAGGTTAAAATGCAAATATCGGTTTCCGCATTGCGCGCGGCCCAGGATAATTACAACCGGAAATTCAATGAAATTGTCGCGGACGCAATGCGTAATGCATCCGTTGATATGGCAAACTTGATGTGTAATAAATTGCCATTTTCAAACGGCATGGCCCAGGGCACGACCGCTGCGGAAATGAATAATAATATTATTACTCCGTATGCCATAGTCATGGAATTTGCGGGCGTTGCGGACAGCGCGATTGCCGCGGGCGGAACGCGCACATCCGGAACATTGGGCCAGACGACGATGGAAACCACAACTGGTGCGGCGGCGGGTGCACGTACAGGGGGCACAGGCGGAACCATTGTTATGGGCGTTGGCACGACTGCGGCGGCAACGGTTGCGATGACCGCATCGAAAGCCGCGGAAACAGCGACCGGCCTTGCGTCAACAATGGCAAAAACAGTTCCGGTTGTCGCGATTGCGGATGCGGCGGTCAAGGCCATTGGCGTCTTGGCATCATCCAAGCATTCAGTCGAATTTGATGGTGGTACGCGCGAAATGTGGTCGCTGTTCGATCGGAATACGCGCAACTGTCATTACTGTACTTCGACAATTATAAAGAATTGCCGGACAAAGGGCAGTCGCGGGTTCCTGGGGCTGTGGGACAGCCGCGGCGTCCAATGCGAATCTGAACCACCGGTTGAGGAGTGTCGTGACATTGCCATGTAAATAAAAATCGCCGCAATCGCGGCGATTTTTAACACCTTTTTTATTTCATGATTATGTGATAGAATTCCTATTGTATAATAACGGGAGAGGATTCATGAAAAAATTATTTTTAACTTCAGCGGTTGTTTTTTCTATTGCTGCAATGCCATCGCATTCGGTATCGATAAACCACGGCGAATGGTGGGATTCTTTTAATCAGTGGGGCGGCTATATGTATGGTGGCACCATAAATAATCTGAACAGTGGTGCTTATCTGTACAACATGAATTCCAGTAATGCGACCGCAACCATCATAAATAATATGAACGGTGGATATATAGATAATGTCAATGGATATGCCAGTGTTTGGAATCCAGGCGGATGGACCAATTATTATTACGAAAATGCTATAATTTACAATATGTACGGCGGGACGATTAATAATATCAGTTATGCCAGAATCGATAACATGAACGGATGGGGCGCCGTTATAAATAACCTGAATGATTCTGCAACTGTCTATAGCATGAACAACGGACGAATCACCAATATTAACTATGGCCGCATCAGCAACATGTACGGCGGCGAAGTCCAGAATTTTATCAACGGTAATATCGACACCTTGCACGGCGGACAAATCAACAATATGCAGGGCGGATATATCGGCACGCTGCGGAATTACGGAAATATTCGGTCTATGACGGGCGGGCACATATATAATATGTATGATAATTCTTTGATTATGTCGATGTCCGGAAATGCGCGTATCGATAATATGTATGACGGCACAATATACGCGATGAACGGCGATGCGCGCATTAACAATATGAACTTTGGCACGATTATAAACAAGTCCAACGGATACATCGAAAATATGCGCGGCGGCACAATCGTATATCATAATGGTGGCACGATTAACAGATTTACCAATGGCACCATAAATAACAATGCCGGCGAAATTCGAAATATGTATAACGAAGGATACACTCGTATTGATTCCATGACCGGTGGCGTTATTACCAATTTGTTCGACGGATATGTCGGCACTGTTTCCGGTGGCACGATTGAAAATATGTTTGGTGGCCGTATAGAGAATTTGGACGGACGAAATATCGTGGCGATGTTTAATGGCCAGATTGGAAACATTAAAAACGGCGGACACATCGGTCTGCTGATGGGCGGCGAAATCCAGGATATCAGCGGGGGCAGCCATATCGACATGATGACCAGCGGCAATATTCGTAATCTGCGCAGCAGCAGTATCGGAACAATAACCAGCGGTCGCATCGATGATATTCATGACGATGCGTATATTGGATTAATGACCGGTGGCGATATTGGAACCATTCACCAAGGTTCAGTGGGCAGCATGACGGCGGGTTATATTCATGATTTTTCTGGGTCGTCCTGGATGGGCTTGATGACTGGCGGCTCAATCGGCATGATGACCGACCGCGCGTATATTGATAATTTCAACGGCGGGTTTATTAATGCATTTCATGGTGGATATTTGAACAATATCGGTCGCGATGCCGATTTGGGCAATATCGATAATCTGATTATTATCGGTAATGTAGAATCGGGCGGGTCAACTTTGGATTTAAATCCAGGCGGGTATTTATTGCTGGGCGCATCGGATGCAAATAATATATTCGCGCGCGACGTGAATATAGGCGCGGGCGGTGGAATATTGGAATTAAAGCAATATACTTACGATTCGAATATCACATTCGCCATGTCCGGCGAAAATTCCAGCATTATTATTTCGGATAATAATCTGATATTGCCGCGGATATTGGTCGGTGATGAAGCAGCGGGTGCAAGAATCGAGTTTTCGCATTATACCGCGGATTTCAAGACTGCGACCATTTCCCAGCTGGACGCGCACAGCGATATCACATTCGTGATGAATACCGATTATGATGCGGGCATCGCCGACCATCTGACGATATTATCTGTGTTGGATTGGGGCGTGGTGGACCATAAATTGGCCGTGGGTGCGGCGAATGTCGGCGTCATCCAAGGATTGGAATTAATCGACGACCAATCCGGTATTATGAATTTCACGCTGGCGAACGGTGCAGACTATGTTGGTATCGGCGCGCGCAATTATGTGCTGGCGAATAATGCCGGTATATGGTCGCTGAATTGTGTCGGTGATAATTGTATCGAAATTCCGGATGACGGAAATGGCAACGGCGGTGGCGGCGATGTGTTTGTTCCGACGCTGTCTGATGCGGCGACCAATATCGGAATGCACGGTGCGCATCGGTTCCATTATGCCGTGCGCGATATTCAAAATGCGTTGCACAAACGTCTGGGTGATTTGCGATTGGCTGGACCTGTGTCCAAGACCCGTGTTTGGGCGCGTACTTATGGAAACCAGACCGAATTCAACGATTTGACCAAAGTCAAAGGCAATAATTTCGGCGCCGAAGCAGGCATCGACCGCGATATGCTGGGCGGTTCCACAACGCGCATGATTCTGGGCGGCGGCGCGGGTATAAATTCGGCCAGTCATAAAACATCGGCATTGGCGTCGCGCGACGGCGGCGGCAGTGCAACTGTTCCATACGCGAATATTTATTTAACGACATTGTTCCCCAGCAATGTTTATATCGACCTGATCGGTCGTATGGCATTTTTGGACAGCTATGCATACTATTACGACGGCGCCGACAATAAAATCGATTATACGACCAAATCGCTGGTGGCTATGGTCAGCGCGGAACTGGGATACCAATACAAGGCGACCGACAGATTGATTCTGGAGCCGCGCGCAGAATTGGTATATGCATATATCGACGGCGATAAATTTACAGACAGCGCGGGATTCACAGGCCAATATGACGCCAGTTCGTCATTATCCGGACAAGTCGGATTCCTGATGCGATATAACTTTGAATCCGTCCAGCCGTATGCAAAATTTACATACCTGCGCGAATTCGATGGCCGGACGAATATTACTTATGACGGCGTGCTGCTGAATTCCGAATTGCCGCAAAGCCGTTATGAATACGGTATCGGTTTGGTCGGCGAAATCACGGCCAGAATGGGCATGTTCGGGGAATTCACATACCAGCACGGCGACAAAGAGTTCAAGAACTATGGCGCCAATATGGGTATTCGGGCAAACTTTTAACTTGCAATTCGCCACATCTCATTGCATAATCGGCCGCATCACCCGTCGCCAAGGCTTTGGGTGACAAATCGGGGTGTAGCTCAGCCTGGTAGAGTGCTACGTTCGGGACGTAGAGGTCGAAGGTTCGAACCCTTTCACCCCGACCAGTGATTTATGTATGGCGGTTTTTACCGCCATTTTTATCCTGTAAGCCCCGCGTTCTGCGGGGCTTTGGCGTTATGTGTGACTGTGGTATAGCTGTAAATATGGCTCATTTGGCAGCACTTATACCGCTTTCTATACAATGCCCATTTTCACTCAGTCACAGGTCGCAAAAATCGGGCTTTGTGGGGGCATTTTCAGCAGGTGCAAGAAGTCCAGCGGTTAGCAAAACTTCTGGTCGGACGCCAGATTTGTATTGATTTTTTTGGTATTTTCTGATATAATAAAAACATAAGCAAAAACGGATTTTTCCGCTGTTTTTTATTTCGCCCTGGCCTTCGCTGGGGCTTTTTTTTTATTTAATATAAAAGGATAACCAATGATGAAGACACCAAAATTTTTAAGAAAGATGATGCAATCAAATGCCTACACAAATAGAAGCAATCCAGATTTTGCACAAACTAATGAGAAAGTGACGGAATACTTACAGATGTTCTATCCCGGCAGCATGGAATTCGACGCAACTGGCAAGATGAAAGGGCCAGATTATGATATGACTTTGGAACAATTTGAGGAGTTACAGCGAAAAATTCAAGAAGAATTAGAAGAACGGATTGCTGAAATTAGACGTTCGTTGGAAGATGATGATGACAATGATGAAGAGGAATCAGAAGATGGTGGAGACGGCGAAGGTGGCGATGCGGATAGTGAATCATACGCAAAGGATAAAGATAAACCAGAAGTAGAAATCCGAGTTTTTATATCCGAAATCATACCGGTCAGAGTTCTGTTAGATGAAGAAAACGAGATAATAGATTTAAGGAATTTAGAAATTTTCGATATTGAAATTATAGAACCAGATGAAGATGGAGACGACCCAATCCCAGACCCAGATCCGGAAAAATTCTACTACGTGTGGTCTTGCAATGGTGATAATCCGTGTGAAGTTTGTGAAGAAATGGATGGAACGATTCTTGACGATGATCATGTTCCAAAGCCGCATCCCAATTGCAATTGCGAAGCGATTAGAATGCCTGGCTCTGAATACAAGAAAAAATACGGCAAGCCCAGCGCGAAAAAACAGCAAAAGTATAAAGAACTGAAGGAAAAAGAAAAGGTACGCGAAATGCAGCTTAGCGAAAAAGGAATGGAATTTTTAAAGGGATATGAAAATAAAGTAATGGTTGATGGTAGACATGTGATATACGATGACGCTACAGGGAAACCTGTGCCAGAAGGTCAACCATTGCCCCCTGGCGCAACAATCGGCTATGGACACCTTATAAAACCAGGGGAAGATTTCAGCAAAGGCTTGACCGAGAAAGAAGCTATGGATTTATTTCACCAAGATGTTCGTGCCGCTGAAAATGCTGTTAGAAATTATATAGATGTTCCTATCAGTCAGAATAAGTTCGATGCCTTGGTGTCACTAACATACAATATTGGCGCGGGCGGCTTAAAAGAGTCTACAATACGACAATATGTGAATAATCCGAACTTTAAAAGCAATGCATATCCAACCCCAGAGTCTGCATGGAAAGCATGGAATAAGACACAAGGAAAAGTATCGAACGGACTGATAAATCGCAGAAATGACGAATGGAATCTTTTTATTGCTAACGACTAGGAGTTATGCGCTTTCAATCCAGCCAGCGAATTATTTCTGCTGGCTGGTTTAAAATTTCTTTTTCATTTTTATAAACAGTAAGCCTATGGGTGACATTTTCATCCCCTCCAAGGTATACATAGTTTATAACATACGAATATTCCCCATTTTCAAAGTTGAAACGCCTATTTCCGCCAGAACCGTCATGAATGACTTTTCCGTTTTTTAATTCTAAATCGGGCGTTACGCAACAATTATCAATATTCCAAGATCTATATATATAGCTGTCTCGGTTTAAAGACTCTACCTGAATTATGAATTTTTCCGTTTTTAACACCAAGCCCGATAATTTTTGTTCAGGAACAGGTTCTTGCCCAACAGCGTATCCGCAAAATGCTAATATCGCAATAAAAACAACAAACACATTTTTCATACTTCCAATTCTATTTAATCTTGCACAATAAGTCAAATACTAGATAGTGCCTGAAAATATCGCTACAAAGCCCAAAAAACTTGCCCGCACGTGCGAAAAGGCTGCGTTTTGAGCAAAAGAGTCGTAAGTTCGAATCCCGCCACTCCGACCAGAAATTCAAGCCGCCCATTCGGGCGGTTTTTTCTTGTCCTTGCGGGTGACAGACTTTTTTGCTAACCTTTCCCCATGAAAAAATTCCGCCATGCTTGTTTTTGCTATATGATTTTATGGGCGTATGCGCATGATACTTCGCGTACTTTGTGGTCATGGATGTTGATGATGCGCGGGTCGCGTGCGCATGCCGGCTGGATTACAATTGGTGCGGATGGGCGCGAACAGATTGCGGATTGGGCGCTGATGGAAATATTTGCGCCGATGGATTTTGATACTGTGCTGCATGTGTTGGGCGGGGATGAATATTACGCGCGGAATAAACGCGACGTGGCGAAATTGGAACGCAGCGCGGGCAAATCTGTGACAATGTTGTGGGACACTGACCCAATATTTACAAAATATCCGCATTTGCGCGGACTTGCCCGAAATAAAGAATTTGAAAAAATTTGGTCGAAAATCAAGGAAAAACAAAAGTAAAAAACATTGCTTTTAATATTTCAAAGATTATAATACCGCGGTATGCCAAAGGGAATATCATGCAAAAAAAACACTCCGACACAATCCGCGAATGGATTAAAACTTTATTTTGGGCCGGTTTGATTGCGATTATATTTCGCAGTCTTTTGTTGGAACCTTTTAATATCCCCAGCGGTTCGATGATTCCGACGCTGCATGTCGGCGACCATTTGTTTGTTACGAAATGGTCTTATGGTTATTCGCGAAATTCATTTCCGTTCGGTTCTTGGAATTTATGGTCAGGCCGGGTTATGGCACGTGAACCCGTTGTTGGTGATGTGATTGTATTCAGAAAACCAAACGATTCCATCGATTATGTAAAACGCCTGATTGGCGTGCCGGGTGATGCGATTCAGATGCTGGGCGGACGTTTATATATTAATGGGCATATTGTTGAACGCAGCAATCCGCGGCCGTATGTGATTGCGAATCTTCCGCGGTCTTTGCGGAATGCTGGATTTCAAAATATTGATGACAGTGGTCGCATAATGCTTATCCGCGGCGGCCGAATTTGGATTGATAATGCCCCGGCGACATTTAATTATACCGTTGAATATCGTCCGGATTGGATATGTCGCCAAGCACCGTGGGAATGCACGCCGATGTTCGCAACCGAATGGACGGAAACTTTGCCGAATGGTCGCAGCCACAATATTGTCGAAATCACCGATACCGCAGAATACGATAATACGACCGTATTCCATGTGCCGGATGGACACTATTTTATGATGGGTGATAATCGCGATAATTCGCGTGATTCGCGCAGTCCGGATGTCGGATTTGTTCCGCGTGATAATTTATTGGGTCGTGTCTGGTTCGTATGGTATTCGCATAATTATTACGCACCGATGATAATGGTTTGGAATTGGTTGGATAAGATGCGTTGGTCGCGTTTCGGACTTGGGATAAATTAATTATAATGGGCATCTAATCGCGATAAATTGATTTTTTGCTCCGGTCATGTACTTCATGTACACTCCCATCGCAAAAAATCAATTTTTGCTTCTATCTGCTCCATTATAATTAATTTCTCGAAAGAGAAAACAGTATGAAAAAAATAAATTATAAATTTAATGATGAAAAATTATTATCGTTGGCGCTGACACAGTCTGGCGCGGATGCAGTAAATAATAACGAACGTTTGGAATTCTTGGGTGACCGTGTCCTTGGCCTGGTTGTTGCGGATTTATTGTATAAAATGTTTCCCGGTGAAACAGAGGGTGAATTGGCGCGTCGTCATGCCATGCTGGTATCGTCGAATACTTTGTCGAATGTCGCGGCAGAATTTGGATTTGATAAAAAAATCAAACGCGGACACATGACCGGCGGCCGATTGAAACATATCATGGCCGATGCAATGGAATCGACATTGGGTGCGATATTCATTGATGGTGGATGGGATGCGGCATACAAAGTCATTGCTGAAATTTGGAATCCGCTGGCCGCCGCAGATTTGGTCGCACCAAAAGACCCAAAGACCGCGCTGCAAGAATTGGCGCAACATTTCGGCGATGGCGATTTACCCGAATATGAATTTTTGGACGGTGCGGGCCCAACGCACAGTCCGGTTTTCAATGTTCGCGTTACCGCAGTTGGAAAATCCGCCACTGGCACGGGCGTATCAAAAAAATCCGCCACCGCGGATGCGGCAAAGAATTTGTTAGAGATTTTACAATAAAAAAATCCCGCAGTGGCGGGATTCTGTTTGCTTTTATATCAGACTTTTCCAGCAGCGCGGCATCAATCTTTGTGTTCGGATGGCAGCAGTTGGACGAATTCCGTAAAATTGGAACCCGTCGCGGCAAGCACCCGTGCCAACGATTGTGTCGATGGCCATCTGGGTTGTCCGGCTTTGGACCAACGCTTACTCTTGTTGAAAGTAGTCGGGTCCAAACCGCCGGATTTAGCAAGACCCGAACAGGACAATTTGTTGTTCATCGCAAATTGTTCTATGGCAAACCATATGTCGTCATGGGTCATTTCTCTCTCCTGTGTTTATAATCCTGTGTGTAGGATTATGATTCCATAATATAAAACTATTCCTAGGAATAGCTGTAAGAACCTTTGCCTAGGACAGAAATCTGGTGGAATTTGCAAAAAAATAATGTATCGTCTAAGGGGCGCATCGTGCAATTTTTTGATTTTTAATTATTAACTTTTAATTTATAATCACATTGTGAAAAAAATATTTGCATTATTTTTTGTTTTGCTTTTTATGCCACATGCCATGTTTGGTATGACTGAAATTCGCGATACTGAAATAGAGTCTGTATTGTATGAACTGGTGAACCCGCTGGCGCAGGCGGCCGGAATGGACGAGGGGCGATTACATATTCGCATCATCGGCGATGATGATTTTAATGCGTTTGTTGCCGGTGGCGAAGACGTATTTGTGAACACCGGACTCATCGCACGCGTGGAATCGCCGCATGCGTTCCAAGCCGTTATCGCGCACGAAATGGGGCACATGGTTGGCGGGCATATCGCGCAAATGTCGGTGCGGATGGCGGCGGAAATGAAACGGTCGCTGATTGTCCAAGCATTGGGCATTGCATTGGTTGCGGCGAATCCGATGGCGGGCATGGGTGTTGTTGCCGGTGCAGGCGGCATGTCGCGGCAATCACTATTGGCGTTCAGTCGGGATGAAGAACGCATGGCAGACGCGCTGGGTATTGATCTGATGCTAAAGGCAGGGCTAGACCCAGAAGGCTTTTTGTTAGTCATAAAACAAATGAACGATATGATGTCGGCGATGGAATCGCGCGCAAATCCAAACAACGCGCGGCATCCATTCACGGACGAACGTATTAAAAACGCGCGCGAAAAAATTGCGGGCGCCAGTTACGATAAAAAAGCGGCCACCACATCGCGTAAAAAATTGGTCAATGAATACGCAATGATACGCGCAAAAATAATTGGATATTTATCGCCATCCGCGACAGTCATTGCAATTTATCCGCAAAAAGATACATCGAATCCAGCGCTGTATGCACGCGCAATTGCAGCAATGCGCATCGGTAATTTGGAATCTGCAAAAACGGGAACGCTGACACTGATAAAGCGTTTGCCCGAAAATCCATTCTTTTATGAATTGCTGGGCGATATAGAATATCAATCTGGGCGTTATGATGATTCAATTGCTGCGTATGAAAAATCTTTGGAATTATTGCGACCGATTTGTAACCGCTTTTGCAACATGGCACAGATTCAAACGGCAATCGGGTTGGCATTAATTGAACGCAATAAGCCGGGTGATGCGGACCGCTCGGTCGAGGCGGCAAAGCGTGCATTATTGGAATCGCGTCTGCCGCTGGCGTTCTGGGTTTTGTCGCGCGCAGAAAATGTTCGTGGAAATGCCGGCGTGGCCGATTGGGCAATGGCAGAATATTATGCAGTTACACGCCAAGATAAAAAGTCACGTGAATTCGCCCGACGTGCGCAACGCAAATTGCCCAAAGATTCGCCGGAATATATTAAAGCAGGGGATTTGCTTAAATAAAATTCTGTGGATTTACATCGATTTTAATTTTGATGTTTGCAGGAATTTTTATTTTTGAAACCCATGATTCAACAACGGGTTGCAGTCTTGCGCGTGCGGGACCGGCGACCAAAAACCGCATTCGATACCAATTTCTTATCTGATAAATTTGTGCTGGAATTGGGCCCATTATTTTTCCGCCACCACCCATAATTTTCGGTGCGGATGCGGCCAAGTCGGTGCAGAATTTTTGCAACTCTGATTCTTTTTTCCCTTCGACAATAATTGCAATCAGCTGGCCGTACGGCGGCATCATTGCTTTTTCACGCGCGGACAAATCCATATTCATCGCTGCATCCCGGTCGCCCGCGACAATCGCACGAAATACCGGATGTTCGGATTGGTAGGTTTGCAGTAACACGCGGCCGGGATGCTGGCCGCGGCCGGCGCGGCCCGCGACTTGGAATAATTGCTGGAAAGTTTTTTCAGCCGCACGGAAATCCGTGCCGAACAATCCCATGTCCGCATCAATTACACCGACCAGCGTCAGGTTCGGAAAATGATGCCCCTTTGCCAAAATTTGCGTGCCGATTATGATGTCGATTTCGCCGGATTCCATCTGTGCGACCAATCTTTCCAACGATTGTCGCGACTGCATTGTATCAGATGACACGATTGCTGTGCGTGCGTTTGGCCATCGCGCACGAACTTCGGATTCTATTTTTTCAACACCTGCGCCGGATGATGATAATTCGCCAGAATTACATTCCGGGCAATCGTGAGTTGCCGGTGCAGTGCGGCCGCATATATGGCACAACAATTTTCCGATTTTTTTATGATGTGTCATGCCGGTGGAACAATCCGGACATTCGGCGACCCATCCGCAAGATTTACACTGTGTAATCGGTGCAAATCCGCGGCGGTTTATGAACAGCATGGCTTGCTGGCCCATGGTCAGCGTTTCCGTAATCGCATTTGCCGTCGGTACAGAAAGCGAATCGTCACATCTATTTTCGCGGACGCGCATATCGATGGTTTCGATGCGGGGCAGGGTGGCGCCGCCAAAACGAGAGGTAAGGCGGCTGGCCCGATATGCGCCGTCGGCAACTTTTTTAACCGTTTCAGCCGACGGTGTCGCGGATGCCAAGATGACCGGAAAATCTTGCACATGAGCGCGCAAAATCGCCATATCGCGCGCGTGATAATTTCCCATATCTTCCTGTTTGTACGAAGTGTCATGTTCTTCATCGACGACAATCAATCCCAAATCGCGCCATGGTAAAAACAATGCGCTGCGCGTTCCAACGATAATTCGTATGTCGCCAGATGCGACGCCGCGCCATATTTTGCGCCGACGCGCGGCGGTCAGATTCGAATGCCATACGATTGGCGGCGCGCCAAATCGGTCGGTAAATCGGCCGCGGAATTGTGCGGTCAATGCGATTTCCGGCATCATCAGCAGGACGGATTTCCCGGATTCATAGACTCGCATTGCGGCATCGAAATAGACTTGGGTTTTTCCGCTGCCCGTTATACCATCCAACAGGTGAACTGAGAACTGAGAACTGAGAGCTGAAATCTGGTCAGCGGCGGATTGCTGTTCGGTATTTAATTTGATATTGCCGGTGTCGAAATAATTTATGATTTCGGATTTATGATTTATGATTTTTTTATCATGTAATTTCAAAATCCCATTTTTTATCATCGTTCGAACGATGGTATCGGATACGCGGGCGATTTGGGAAATATCATTCGCGGACAGTGCTTCGCCCGGATTTTCAGCGAATGCATCCGCGACTGATTGACGCCCGGCGGTCATTCGTGATTTTGGGTCGGGCGTATAAATATATAATGGTTCGGTTTTGGGCGGATTGAATGCGTCTGGAATATTTATAATTAATTTTAACACTGCGCCCATCGGCATCATTGTCCATTCGGACATTTTTTTTATCCATATCAAATCACTGGATGATAATTTATAATCCAAAATTTCCAAAACTGGTTTGATTTTTTCTGGGGCCAGGTTGGATGTACCCGGGCCGATGATTACGCCAACGTACGGGCGGTTCATAACGGTTACACGAACGAATTGGCCGCATTCCGCCGCCGTGGTCAGACGATAATCATAACCATTGCCGCCACCAGCATTCGGAATCAACACGCAAACAGTATCACCAGGTTGGAACATACAAAAAGTTTAAAGGATTATTTTGTTTAATGCAATATTGGAAGTTCCCCTCCTTTGGAGGGGTGCCGCGAAGCGGCGGGGTGGTTTACGGTGGACCCGAAAGCTGGGTAAACCACCCCGTCTTGCGGCTTGCGCCACAATCCACCCCTCCAAAGGAGGGGAACTTATTTGCAATAGCCGCTTGAACGAATTTCTGATTTCTGATAAAATCTTTAATTAAGAGAGATTTATGTTCAAACGGGCACTGTTGTTTTCGTTGTTTGCTGTTATTTTTGCGCCGATGGTTGCGAGTGCGGCGGCCGTTTGCCACGTTCCGAATTTAATACAATGCCTGGATTCTGCGTGCGCAGCGAATATCGAAACCAATCCGGGTGCGCGGTGTATTGCGTGCGCCAGCCGTGAATTGGCGGATTTGGCGCGCGGCGCTGTGACGAACGAATATAATTTTGGGCGGCCGGCGGCACAAATGCAATCTTTGGCACTTGGGCGTGCGGCGTCGAATGTTTTGACCGATGCGCAATTGCGCGAATTGCCTACTGATCCAGGTGCGCGTTATGCGGCGGCGCGAAAATTATGCTTTGAAAAAATTGCTGGATGCGGTGACACGGATGCGGAAAGAAATTACGATACACTTATCAATAAATCATGCGAAGCCGTTATAACCGCGGATGAATTGGCGCGTGTGATGGTGGCCAAGCCGCAAAAAACCGAACGTGCATGCGAATCTGATATTAATTTGTGTTTGGTCGCGGATGCCGGGTGCGGTGCGGATTGGGCGGGATGCGCGGAAAACAATGATTTCAACCGAGTGTTCGCGGCATGCGTCGTGGAAAAAGATTGTGGTCATCTGGCGGTTGATACACTGCGCACCGCATCGATTGCAACGCGCGATAATTATTTTGCCGCGCGTACAACCAATATTGAAAATGTTGCGGCGGCGCGGCGTGATGCACGCGACCGACGGTTGGCCGGCGCACGCGCCGATTGTGCCAGCGGCGCCACAAAAAATGCATGCATTGCCGAAGTATGTTCTTATATGCCTAATCGCTGTGGCAACGATTTTGCGCATGAACGCGGGCATGCGACGAATTTCTGTAAATATATAGATCTGGCGTGTGAACGAATTAAACAATGATGAATGTAAAAAAATATTTTATTTGTTTTGCGATGGCTGCATTCAGCATTGGGTTTGCAGATGCCGCTGTCGTTGCGCGGCCGACTGCATCGGCACCATCGCGCGCCCAAGCCGCCCCGGTTGCACGCGTGCCCAGTTTGGCCGTACAACAAAGCCCGACGCCGGTCGCCGTGGTAATTGAAGAAGAAATTATTGTCGAAGAAGTGGTGGCCGGGCCGGATTTGGAAAATCGCGCGGCGGCTTTTTCTGCCATGATGTCCGATACAAATGCGGCAACCCGTTCCGGTAATGATGACGCGATGGCGCGCCGGATACAAGAACAACGCGCGGCAATTGCCGCGGGTGAAGCGTCAAGTGCGGCGACTGCGAACATTGCGGCAATGACAGGCACAGGACGCGGAAATGCGTGTGATAATGCTTTGCGCGAATGTATGTCGGCGGAATGCGGAAATGATTTTACAAAATGCGCGCTGGACGGCGACCAGGTTTGGGGCCGGAAAATAGATATTTGTGCACGAAATGCAAATTGCAGCGGGCGTGAATTAACGATATTCGCCGCAGAAATAAAATCCGACCGCGATATGAATGCATTGCTGGGTCGTTTCACGGAAATCAAAGAATGTGGCGATAATTATCGCGCATGCATATTTCGGGCTTGCGGTGGGCGCGGATTGTCGCGATGCCTTTCTAAATCGGGCGGTGACCGTGCGATTGCTGATTGCGAACAGGTATATCGCGGATGTCAATCGGCGGACAACGGATTGCGCGCCCGCGCGATGGAATTGTTTGCAAGCGTTCGCGTCGATGCGGAACGCGATGTTGCACGATTGGAACAACGCCTTTATGCTATCCGTGAACAGATGCAGAATGAATGCCGGGCGATGCGCGGAACGCTGGATACGCGTTCACTGGAATGCGTGTTCAGTGTTGAATTTATGGTCGGCGGTTCCACGACACCATTTGCATCGCGCAATATTGGCGCGGGTATGACTTATCAATGCAGTGAAGATTGGTTCGGCGTTGATGTGACAACTTTCCGTGAACATGCGGCCGCAATCACACGCGAACAAGCCGGTCGGCGCGCGGAACTGGTCGGCGCAGGATTGGGTATGGCTGCCGGTGCATTGGCATCCGGTGTTGTCGGCCGCGGACTTGAAACCAATAAAGCAAGACGTGAAGTTGATAGGGCGAAAAATCAGACTATGGCCGAATTGGACAAAGCCACGCCGCAAACACGTGCATTAACAAATGCAGACTGCGAAAGAGATGGACTTGTGCTGCGCAATGGCGAATGTATAGAGGATGTCGCTGATGTCGCGCTGGAACACCACGATTTCAGCATGAGTGATGAAGAATTCGGCGAAACTATGGCTGCAATCCCGGTCGGCAATATCCCACCATCCACAACCACACCCGTAACAACGCCCCAAGTGTCTGCGTCAGATTTATTTGCCACATTTTCGCTGAATGCCAATACTTTGTTTAACAGTGGTCGGTACAACCTTGCCGACCGCGATTTGGCCCGAAATGAATTGTCACGCGCACTGGCTATAATGAATGATGCAAAGCTGGCCAATGCTTGTTTTGATATTATTGGCCATACAGACAGTCAAAACATTCGCGCATCAGCAGATAATTGTTTGGCAAACAACCAAGCTTTGTCCGAATGCCGCGCACAGAAAGTAATGGAATATTTTGAATCACAAAACCCAAATTTGCGTGGACGGCTGGTGTCATCTGGCGAAGGGGCATCGCGTTGTCCGGACCAGTCGGGACAGTCAAGTCCGGGTTGCAGAACGATAAATATTGTTGCGGTTGAATGTCAATTATAAGCAAGGAAATTTGATAAAAAATCACGCCATTTGGCGTGATTTTTTATGCAGCTTTTTTCTTTTCGAACACCAGTGTTGGTTCTTTGATGCCGTTCACGGTGTCAGCATCGATGACGATTTCTTTCAGTCCTTCCTGGTCCGGGGCATCGAACATCGGTTGCAGCAGGATTTTTTCCAGTATCGAACGCAATCCGCGTGCACCGGTTTTACGTTCCAAAGCCTTGGTCGCAATGGCGTCCAGTGCGTCTGGTTTTAATGTTAATTTGACGCCTTCCATTTCGAACATCGCGCCGTATTGTTTTGCAATGGCGTTTTTTGGTTCGGTCAGGATTTTAACCAGCGCGTCTTTATCCAATTCGGTCAGCGTTGTGATAATCGGCAAACGTCCAACCAATTCCGGGATGATTCCGAATTTTACAATGTCAGATGGTAATAGTTCGCCCAGGCGGAACGTATCGCTGCGGTCTTTTTTCGATTGCACGTTCGCGCCGAATCCAATGCCAGCACGTTCGTTCGTGCGCGCGCCGATTATTTTGTTCAGGCCGTCAAACGCGCCGCCACAGATAAATAAAATTCCAGACGTGTTGATTTGCACAGTCGTTTCATTCGGATGCTTGCGCCCGCCGGTTGGGTGGGACGGAACATTAGCAGTCGTGCCTTCGATTAATTTCAGTAATGCTTGTTGTACGCCTTCGCCCGATACATCGCGCGTCAACGATGGATTTTCGGATTTACGTGAAATTTTATCGATTTCGTCGATATAGATAATTCCCTTTTGTGCGCGTTCCAAATCAAAATTCGCATTTTGCAGCAAGCGTGTCAGAACGCTTTCCACGTCTTCGCCGACATAGCCCGCTTCGGTCAACGTTGTCGCGTCTGCAATCGCAAACGGAACATCCAGCACGCGCGCCAAAGTTTGCGCGAACAAAGTTTTTCCGGTACCGGTTGGCCCGACCATCAGGATATTTGATTTTTGAATTTCCACATCGCATTTCGCGGACGCGTTGTGTCGTTTGTAATGATTATAAACCGCGACGGCAAGGGTGCGTTTTGCGTCTTCTTGGCCGATTATATATTCGTTCAGCGTTTTGAAAATCTTTGATGGTGTGGGTAATTTAGTCGCATCGTGCGAAACTTTGACCGATGTGTCTTCGGCCATGATATCATTGCACAGCCCGATGCATTCATCGCAGATGCAGACGTTTTTCCCCGATACCAATTTTTTTACTTCGAATACGGCCTTGCCACAGAAAGAGCAGACCTGGTGGTCAGTTTGTTCGGTAGTCGAAGACTTTATTTCTTTATCTTTGTCGGACATATTGTTCTCTCTAGGGATACTCTAAGTTCTCCTCCTTTGGAGGAGTGGCGCGCAGCGCCGAGGTGGTTTACAGTGTATCCGAAGTCTGGGTAAACCACCCCGTCCCTTCGGGACACCCCTCCAAAAGAGGGGAACTTTTATTATTTCTTTATCAAAATTTCATCAATCAAGCCAAATTCTTTCGCTTCGGTCGCGGACATGAAATTGTCGCGTTCGATGGCGTCCGCGATTATCTTTTCAGATTTTCCGGTCCACGCAGCATAATCGGCGATTAATTTTTTCTTTAATTTGATTGCCTCGGCCAGGCGGATTTCTACGTCTGTAACTTGCCCCTCGGCACCTGTTAATGGTTGATGAATCATAATATGCGCATTCGGCAAAGCAAATCGTTTGCCCGGTGCACCACCGGCCAATATCACGGATGCGGCCGATGCGACCAGCCCCATGCCGATTGTCGATACCGGCGATTTGATGTAATTCATGGTATCCAGAATTGCATAGCATGCGTCCGCGCTGCCGCCCGGGGATTGGATGTATAGCTGGATATCTGCGTTCGGATTTTCAGATTCCAGGAACAGCAATTGCGCGATGATAATGTTCGCCATCTGCATTCCGAATTCGCCCTGGACCATCACAATTCGGTCGCGCAGCAGGCGGGAATATATGTCGAACGAGCGTTCGCCACGTCCGCTTTCTTCGATAACCATTGGAATTAAAGCCATATCTTATCCTTTTCGTGTACTGGTAATTATATCATTCAAAAAACCGATTCGCGAATTTTACATGCCCAACAATTTATGCAGATATTCATCTGCACTGAATGGGCGCAAATCGTGCAATTTTTCGCCATAGCCGATGCCATAGACGGGCAGGGGAATCTTGTTGTTTGCTGCATACGATACCAAAAATCCACCTTTGGCCGTTGAATCCATTTTTGTGACCATCAATCCGGTCAGCGGCGCGGCTTTGTTAAAAAATTCAATTTGGTTCAGCGCATTTTGGCCGGTATTCGCGTCCAGCACCAACGTGGATACATGCGGCGCGCCAGGGTCCAGTTTTTGTATTACGCGTGTGATTTTGGCCAGTTCGTCCATCAAATCGGCACGATTATGCAACCGGCCGGCGGTGTCAATTATAACAATATCAGCTTTGACTGCGATGCCGTGTTCGACGGCTTTGTATGCCACAGACGCTGGGTCGCCGGTGCCGGTGATTAAATCTGCACCTGCGCGGTCGGCCCATTCGGCCAGCTGTTCGCATGCTGCTGCCCGGAAAGTATCGGCTGCGCCGATTACAACTTTGTGCCCCATGTCTTTCCAAAATGAAGCCAATTTGCCAATTGATGTTGTTTTTCCCGCGCCATTTACACCCGATATCAAAATTACCATCGGGGATTCAGATTTTCCGGGTACGGGCAGATGGTTGGCAATCGGCCATCCGGCCAATTTGCCAACAATCGGCAACATGGCGTCGAATAGTATCTGTTTGGCCTCTGATTCAGTAACCGTACCACGTGCGCGCAGTTTGCCGACCAATTGTTCCGCCAAATCAGGTGCAATGTCTGCGCCAATCAATGCGTCGCGCAACAATTCGACGTTTGCCGCGTCCAGTTCTTTTTTGCCTGTAAATATCGATGAAATTTTTGAAAATATGCCCATAGGCGTCATTATAGCGTTGTTTTGTATAAAATCAAGTCGTGTAAAACAACTTGACAATAATTGTAACAAGGTTAAAATGGCAATAAATAATATTCGTCAAATGGATAAAAGATGCCAAAGAAAAATTCACAATTTCCCGAAGTAGATGCAGTTATATCAAAATTTAAAAAAGAAGTTCTGGGGCGTGCTTCGTTCAATACTTTGGTTGCGCGTGCGGTAAAAAGTATGCTGACAGACGAAGTTAATTTACGCATATTGCAAGAATGTGAAAATCCAAAACTGTTTTCCGAAAAAACCAAAAAAGTTGTTGCGGATGAAAAAAAGCAAATACTGCCGCAAATGAACGTTCGACAAAAAATGTTATATTTGCTGACTTATCTTATGAAACAATTTGATGCGATGTCGCTTTGTGCGGGCGATGAAAACTGGGACGAAGATATGACATTATATTCCGATGATTTTATGTGGAATACGATGAATAAAATTGCGGCGAAAAATAAAATAAAAATGCCTAAGAAAACACTTGCGACTTTGTGGAATAGTGTTTGTGAATGGCAATCTGAGTTTGCGGACAAATGGGACGCTGCAGACGAAGCGTACATGAAATCAATTCCCGGTGTATTTATAAATATGCCCGGATACACAATGGATGGCATGGCGTGCTGGGAATGTCGGAATTATTTACAGCTTGATAGAGATTTTGTATTGAATAAATGTCCAGACCGCCCAGAAAATTGTGATGCAACACATGCGGCAATAATGGCGGTTCGACCATACAATATCAAAGAGAAAATAAATTTGGCGCATCGCGTAGAAATAGTTTCATGGGGCGAAAACCCAGATGCCTTGCACCGATTTTGGGACGCCATTATTCAATGGTGTGAACCAGTACATTAAGGAATTTAAAAATGAACACGAATTTAATCAAAAAATTGTTTATAGAATTTATTAAAAAAGATTTGCCAGTGCCAACTTGGTATAATGCGGTCAAGGCTGCGGTTAAATCGGAACGCATTTTGTCTATGCGCGAATTTCAGCAAATGTCGCATCGTATGAAATTGTCCATGGTCGTGGAATATTTTGCTTCAAAAATGATGCAATTTATCGAAGAACTGATGGACAAAGACGTAATCAACAGCGAAGAAGATTATGCGCTGGCCAGAGGTATAGCAGCAGAAGTTATTATGGTAATAATTCTTGCGCACGCTCCAGAAAAAGATGCAACGAAATTAATGGGTATGCTGTCAGATGCCTATAAGAAAGAAGTAATACAACAACTTGTGCCGACGCTGTTCTTTGACCGCATTGAAATAAGCTGCGACAAATGCATAGAGCAGCCAAAATGCGCCCCGAAAAAAGTAAATCCGAATTCCCCGTCATGCAAAGTTATAACAGAGATTGGAAATGTGATGGGTGGCAGTCACGACACAAACTGTATTATAACCGAAGACCAGGCGACAGAATTACAAAAAATCTGGCGGCAGTATCAAAAAACAAATACAGAAAATATGGCCATGATGTTTGGCCGCGGACAAGAAATTGTGAATTAAAAAACGCGCATTATGCGCGTTTTTTAATTTTCCAATGCAACAATGCCGGGTAAGGCGCGGCCTTCGATAAATTCCAAAAATGCGCCGCCGCCGGTTGAAACGTATGTTATGTCGTTCATTGTGTCCGTTGCTTCCAATGCTGCGACTGTATCACCGCCGCCGATAATGGATTCCAGTTTGCCGGCGCGGGTGCGCGACGCGATGTGTTTTGCAATCGCGAATGTTCCCGCCGACCAAACCGGCGGCCATTCAGCCATTCCGACCGTACCGTTCCATATAATTGTTTTCGATTCGTCGATTGCATTTGTGATTTGTGCAATTGATTCCGGGCCTTCGTCCATTATCACATCGCTGCCCAATACATTGGACAAAGTTTTATCCGTGCGTGGCGCGGATGCGGCCCATTCCGGGCCGACGCCTTTATCAATCGGCAACAATATTTTGCATCCATGCTTTTCAGCCGCGGCCATAATGCGTAATACGATTTCTTTGTATTCTGGTTTATACAACATATCGGTAAAATTATATTTGCCGGATGCAATGGCGAACGTTGTTCCGATTCCGCCGCATACCGCAACTGTGTCGCACTTTGTAACCATTGATTCCAGCACATCGATTTTTGTATTTAATTTCGCGCCGCTGACAATGGCCATTAATGGCCGCGTTGGATTATTCATAACGTGTGATAATTCTGCAATTTCGGACGCCAGTAATTCGCCCGCGTATGCCGGTAAAAATTTCGTAACACCGACGGTTGATGCATGTGCGCGATGCGATACAGCAAATGCGTCATTTATATAGATATTAAATCCATGGGCCAATGCGGCCGCGAATTCCGAATCGTTTGATTCTTCGCCACCGTGAAACCGAACGTTTTCCAATAACACAACGTCGCCGTTTTCCATATTACGGCGTGCATCGGCCACCGATTCGCCGATGCAGTCCGATATTAATGGAACTGGTTCGCCCAATAATTCAGATAATGCAAATGCCACGGGCGCCAAAGAAAATTTTGAATCCGGCGCGCCATCCGGCCGACCCAGATGTGATACAATCGCAATCCGCGCGCCCATTTCCTGTAACCTGCGAATCGTCGGCAAAGATTGTTCAATGCGAAAAGTATCCATGATTTTGCCATCAACAATTTGCACATTAAAATCATCGCGCAACAAAATATATTTCCCGGCGATGTCTGTTAATTCGTTTATGGTGCGGATGTTCATTATGGTTCCTTTTAAGTCACTGGATTGCTTCGTCGCTTGCGCTCCTCGCAATGACAACTATATTTTGTTATTGCGAGCACTGAATTGTTTTTAACATTTAATAATTGTTAAAAACAAGAACGAAGCAATCCAGTTAAATAATCTGGCCTATTTTATCCCAATACAACATTTGTTGCAATTATTTTTAATATACGGTTTTTGTTCTTATTGCGTGGATTTTGTAAAATGTTTTGAACATAACGGTGCAAACGGGTCAAAATTTGTGCAAAATGGCGGTGGCCTTTGGGTGCGACCAAAAACTTTTTTATGATTATTTTTACAAAAGCACTTGACATTTTATTCGAAACGCTTTATATTAAGCGGGCTTTCAAGTTGGCATATCAGCGTCAACCCCTGGAATTCAGCGGATTTTTGATTTTTCGACGATTCGGACAATCAGAATAAAATCCCAATTTTGTGAATAAAGCAGCTCATCAAATTTTTTGATTTGGTTTTTTGTGTATGCAGAATATCAATGATAAAAAGAAGGGATGTGCAGACAGTTAAAGTGGAAAAATCCAAACTTTGACAATTGTCATTGTGCACATCACTAAGATAGGTAGTAGGTTACAAAAAATTCGTTTTTATAAACCTCGAATATTCCTATCTTGCGAATACATATATGTAAAGACGAACTGATTTTTAATTAAGTCAGCTTTGTTAAGTGCACAGGGCAAACACCAAGTTTTTATAGAACTTGAGAGTTTGATCCTGGCTCAGAACGAACGCTGGCGGCGGGTCTTAGGCATGCAAGTCAAACGGGCTTATCACCAATTTTTTGCTTCGGTAAAAAATTGACTTTATAATAAGCAATTATTATAAACCAACTTTTCGAAAGAAAAATTGGTGATAAGCCAGTGGCGCACGGGTGAGTAACGCGTGGGAATCTGCCCATCACTGGGGAATAACGTTTGGAAACGAACGCTAATACCGCATACGCCCGAAAGGGGAAAGATTTATCGGTGATGGATGAGCCCG